>Ga0182015_10005134_pt1 | contig 13768 bp, 13 predicted proteins | sample 712P3MmetaG_FD_120478 | JGI IMG/M metagenome (GOLD analysis project Ga0182015, IMG submission 120478) | Permafrost microbial communities from Stordalen Mire, Sweden - 712P3M metaG | ecosystem: Environmental > Terrestrial > Soil > Wetlands > Permafrost | place: Sweden: Stordalen | collected...
ACCCGCGTGTATGGAACCGCCTATTTCGACAAAAAGGATCTGGAAGCGCATCTGAAACTTCTCGAAGAGGCGAAGAAGCGCGATCATCGCACCTTGGGCAAACAATTGAGCCTCTTCACCATCAGCCCGCTGGTCGGAAGTGGCTTGGTGCTCTGGATGCCCAATGGCGCGGTCATTCGCTACGAGTTGGAAACATTCCTGCGCCAGGAATTGGCCAAGCGGGGATACAAGCAAGTCTACACCCCGCACATCGGCAATATCGAAATGTATAAAAAAAGCGGGCATTATCCCTACTATAAGGAAAGCCAGTTCCCACCGATTCACATGGCCGAGCGCATGGCCCCAACCGAGACGCAAAAGTCCGCGGGCCGCGCGCCCGCGGAGGATACCGATGAGTTTTTGCTGCGTCCGATGAATTGCCCGCATCACATCCAGATTTTCGCGGCCGAGCCGAAAAGCTATCGCGATCTGCCCGTCCGCCTGGCGGAATTCGGCACCGTGTATCGGTACGAAGAAAGCGGTGAGTTGAACGGCCTGACCCGCGTCCGCGGCCTCACGCAGGATGATGCGCATCTGTTCTGCACGCCCGAACAGGTTGAGGATGAATTTCGCAGCACCATCGAGCTCGTTCAGTTCGTATTCAAATCACTTGATTTCCGGGAGGTTGAAATCCGATTGAGCCTCCGCGATCCGGCCAGCTCGAAATTCGCGGGTGATTCCAAGCTGTGGGAAATGGCCGAGGGCCAGCTTGCCAAAGTGCTCATGGAGATGAAATTGCCCTTTGTCGCAGCCAAAGGCGAAGCCGCGTTTTACGGGCCCAAGGTGGATTTCCTCGTCCGCGACGTCCTTGGCCGCAAATGGCAACTCGGAACCGTTCAGCTTGACTACGTTCTGCCCGAACGGTTTGGCCTGGAATACGTCGGCCCCGACGGACAGAAACATCGGCCTGTCATGATTCACCGGGCGCCGTTCGGTTCGATCGAACGCTTCACCGGCATCCTCATCGAACATTTTGGCGGCGCATTCCCCCTCTGGCTCGCCCCCGTTCAGGTCTCTGTCCTTTCCATCAGCGAAAAATTCAATGCCTACGCCGGTGAGATTGTCCAAGCGCTCAAAGAAGCCGGCCTGCGCGTCGAACATGATCTCAGCGCCGACAAGATCGGCGCCAAGATTCGCCTCGCCTCAATGCAAAAAGTCCCCTATATGCTGATCATTGGCGAAAAAGAGATGCTGGGTAAGACGGTTGCCGTCCGCACCCGGGCCGGCGCCGATCATGGCCAGATTCCGCTCCTGGAGTTCATCGAGCGCTGCCAGCAGGAAATCGCCACCCGAGGCGCCGCCAGGGCCGAAAAGTAAAAATCAGATATTTGACCTTGAAAAGTCGGGGCCAATTGCCGATAATTACGCTCAGGATCCCTGATTTTCGCATTTCCATTATGCTGAATGTCTTATAAAGTCAGGCGACCTCAATAATGCCGCGATCCGGTGCAAGCGCCCCGGCGGCTGAAGTGGTTTTTGGAGTATTGATATTTCTACGAATTTTCGCCACAACGAGCAGATTCGCATTTCCCCGATTTTTCTAATCAACGAAAAAGACGAAAAAGTCGGAAGCACCTCAACATCGGACGCCCTCCGAATGGCTCGCGAAGCCGGGCTGGATCTGGTTGAAGTCGCCCCCACCGCACGCCCGCCCGTTTGCAAAATCCTCGATTACGGGAAATGGCGCTATCAGCAGCAAAAAAAGGTCGATAAATCCCGCTCCAGCGCCAAGGCCGGTCAGCTCAAGGAACTGAAGCTGAAGACCGTCAAGATCGGCGAGCACGACCTGATGATCAAAATCAATCACGCCCGCGAGTTCCTCAAGGATGGAAACAAGGTTCAGTTCACCTTGCAGTTCAAAGGCCGCGAAATGGCCCACCAGGAGCTTGGCCGCGATATTTTCGTCAAGATCAAGACCGAACTATTCATGGTCAGCAAAGTCGAACGCGACAGCAAGATGGAAGGCCGCCGAATGACCCTCGTCCTGCAGCCCGACCACAAGCAACCCGGCGCCAAGCAACCCGGGACGGCCGGAACCGCACCACCGGCCGGCAAATCTCCGACCCCCTTCTCCGCCGGCGCCGGCTTGAATATCCCGCGCCCAGCCGCGGCCGCGGCAGTTGCACCCGCACCCTTACCGGCGAAACCAGCCCCTGCGCCGGTAGAACCGGTCGCGGCGCAAGCCCAAGCTGCGTCAGCAGGATCGCGTTGAGTTCCCAAAAATATTAGCGTCTTTATTTTGTCTCATCGCAAACGGCCATCGCACAGTAAGACGGGCCAGCCAACGGTCCCCGCAGCGTAAGTCTCCTGGCGTATTCGAGTCAGAGAATCAAAACGGCACGGTTGATTCAACGAAAATAATCGTATGTTTCTTCCTTTGGCGATTTGCATCCCGCGCAATCATTTTCGCTCCCGTTTGCGAACCCTGCCAGAATTACGTCGGCGCTGCATCTCGTCGTCGTAATCGTCTCGATAGCTCACTGTTCCGAAAAGATCCACGACGCCCATCTGCGCGCGTCGGCGAATATATATGCGCAGGGCCTCATTGACAGTTTCTCGCTTAGTCTTATGTCCACCGGCCCTAAGAGCCCGCGCTAGAAGCCTCTGGTCTATATCTAAATTGGTCCCCATCGCCAAAGGTTATCCCTCGGACCGCCGGCCTTCAACTGAACAGCCCCGAGGCTTTCATCATTCATCCAAACGCACTTTTCATGGGCAACTGGTATAATCTCCTACAATGCACCTGCTCATTGCCATCGGCCTGCTTTTTCTGCTCGGCTTCATTTGGTGGCTGGTTTTTCGGGTCTGCATGCGTGACCCAAACACTAGAAATGGCCTTTCCGGAAACGGATTTAGCGAAGACGGGCTTCCCCCAGGCGGCGCGTTGCCGTAACGAACCTTACAATGAATATGAAATTGGATGTTCCTAGATTTTAGACCCCTACTAACTGTTGGACATCTTTCCACCCCTCTGCTATATTCCCACCCCCTCATAGCCGAGAGGGGGACATTCGAATTTTTCCACTGGATCTCTTATGGCCTATAAATTCAAGCCCAACAAAAGCGTCCGCAAACGCATGCGGATGACCTCAACCGGTAAGCTCAAGCACGGTCACAGCTTTCACACGCACCTCATGAGTGCCAGGCCCGCCGTCAAGCGGCGGAAAATTCGCCGGCCCGCGATCCTGTTTGAAGGCCATTCACGCAACATGCGCAAGCTCATGGGAGTCAGCGGCATCCATCCGGGCAAAATCCGCCACGACCGCGAACTGGCCGCCGCCGCTAAGGCCGCCGAGGAAAGGAAGTAAGTCATGGCCCGATCAACCGGCGGACCCACTCACGCCCGCAAACGCAAACGAGTCTTGAAAGCCGCCAGCGGTTTCCGCGCGGCGTCCGGAACTCTATACCGTCCCGCCATCGAATTCACCCGCAAGGCCGGCGTTTACGCCTACCGTGACCGCCGGCAGCGGAAACGGCATTTCCGCACACTCTGGATCACCCGGCTGGGCGCGGCGCTACGGGCACGAGGCCTTCATTATAATCGTTTCATCCCCGCGCTCGTCGCCGCTGGGATCGAACTGAACCGAAAAATGCTCAGCGAACTCGCCATCAGCGACCCGGCCGTCTTTGATGCCATCGTCGAAAAAGCCAAGCCGCATATCGTCCAGCCCGCGCCCAAGACAAAAGCCACGGCCGCGGCTTAAAAATAGACGTTGGAGCCTGAGATCAAACCGGAGCGGCCATCTTTATGATGGCGTCTTCCATGCCCGGAGGTTTTGTTTCCAGCCGTTCACAGAATTCCTCCAGTTTTAGCCATTCGGGAAATATCCAGCCCGCGTGATGCTGGGCCGCGATATTAGCGCCGGTAATTTGGCCGATGGTTGAAAGTCGTTTGAGGACTTCGCGCGCCCATCGAAGGACACTGGGATGGATTTCAAAGTCGATAACCGGAATCGGTTGACTGAGCCCCTTGAAAACTTCGACTTCGTAGCCTTCCACGTCCACCTTGCATAGCCGAGGGCATCCGAACTGAGAGATTAAATCGTCAAGCGTGGTTAATTCGACCGTGTGCGAATTGTGATTTTCGAAACCCCAATCGGTCAGGATGCTCGCGGTCGCCTCTGTCCCTCGGAAGTTTAGTACGGCCGAGCCACTTTCGGCTCCGACCGCTTTCTGCACAAGGGTTGCCCGGCTATTCGCGCCGAATTGCCATTGCAAAACAGGGATACACAACGGATTCGGTTCGACGGCGATTACGCGGGCGCCGCAATCAAGCAGTGCTTCAGTTGTCTGGCCAACATTCGCTCCGATATCAAAACAAAGATCGCCGGGGTTGACGAGTTGGCTGTAGAATCGCCTGAGAGCCGAGCGTTCCCGTCGCGCTGTCGGTTTGACCCATCGATAGCACTGACGAGCGACTGGGAAAAAGGCGCTTTTCTTTACTTTCGATTTCAGTGTCGGAAGTAACATCATAATCCCGTATTCTCCTTTGGCTGATCAAGATATCACACATTCAACGGATATAAACCATAGAGCCACCGTCCCTGAGGAAGGCCACTTTTCATCTTTCATCCTTCCCACCCCATCGCCCTTTCCACCGCCTTATGCCATCGCGCAACCCGGCTCTTGCGTTCCTCTTCGCTCATCGTCGGCTCCCATTTCTGGTCCGTCCGCCATTTTGATCTTAAATCGTCGAAATCATGCCAATATCCCACTGCCAGTCCCGCGGCATACGCAGCCCCCAGTGCCGTCGTTTCGCGAACCTTGCTGCGGATCACCGGAACACCCAGAAGATCCGCCTGGGATTGCATCAGCAATCCATTGGCGGTCATTCCGCCGTCCACTTTCATGACGGCCAGCCCTGCGCCGGAATCGGCAATCATCGCATCCACCACGTCCCGCGTCTGAAACGCGACAGCTTCCAAAACCGCTCGTGCAATATGATGCCGATTGGAAAAACCCGTCAATCCCGCGATGATTCCCCGGGCGTCGCTTCGCCAGTACGGCGCAAACAGCCCCGAAAACGCCGGTACGATATATACCCCGCCACTGTCGGGAACCGCCGCGGCCAGCGATTCGATTTCCGACGAACTGCCGATCATTTTCATGTTGTCCCGCAGCCACTGCACCAGCGAACCGGCCACCGCCACCGATCCCTCCAGCGCGTACCGCGGCGCCTCGCCGGCGCGCTGATATGCCACCGTGGTAATCAACCCTCGTTTCGATTGGGTTGGATTCTTCCCCGTATTCAGCAGCAGAAAACATCCCGTGCCGTAGGTGCATTTCGATTCCCCCGGCTCAAAACAGCACTGCCCGACCAGCGCCGCCTGCTGATCTCCAAGATTTCCGCAAACCGGTATCGCATCCCCAAACGGCCCATCCTTCGTTGTCATTCCCCACCCGCGCGGGTCGATCGACGCTGTAATGCGCGGCAGCATTCTGGGCTCGACGCCAAGCTTATCGATCATCGACTCATCCCAGCCAAGCGTCGCCAGGTTCATGAGCATCGTTCTGCTCGCGTTAGTCACATCCGTCACATGCTGCCCCCCGCGCGGGCCGCCCGTGAGATTCCAGATCAACCACGAATCAATGGTGCCGAAGAGCGCATCACCGCGCCGCGCGGCCTGCCGGACGTCCGTGTCCTGCTCCAGAATCCAATGCAACTTCGGCCCGGAAAAATACGTCGCCAGCGGCAATCCCGTTTGACCGCGAAAGCGATCGATCCCGTCGATTTCACCCAACTCATCGCAAATCCCCTTCGTCCGCGTATCCTGCCAGACAATCGCATTCCCCAGCGGCTTTCCCGTCCGCCGATCCCAAACCACCGTCGTTTCGCGCTGATTGGCGATCCCCACCCCGGCGATTTCGCCCGCCTTCACACCCGCGAAAACAATCGCCTCCGCAACGACTTCACAGGTATTCTGCCATATTTCCGTCGGATCATGCTCAACCCACCCCGCCCGCGGAAAGATCTGCCGGTGTTCCTTCTGCGCGCAGGCCACCGGGCCGTCACGATCAAAAATCATGCACCGCGTGCTGGTCGTACCCTGATCGATCGAAGCGATTAATGACGGCATACTCCTCCCGCTTACAGAAGGAATTCTTTCTCATCCAACTGGATTATTTGCATTCGCCGTCCTGGCTTTCCATCTCCCCGTCGCCAGCGTCGCCGCCGCCACTGCAAGAACGCAAATCATCCCCACCGCATACTGCGTTTTTCCCGCATACCAGACCGTCATGTCCGGCGTAATGGGAAGCATTCGCAGCAAGTACATGCTCCACAACCCCGCGATCGCGGCGACGAGGCCATACCGTACCAGCAGCAAAAGAATCAATCCCATTACCAGCCCCGATTGAACCCATTGCACCCATGATGCGCTGTACCACTGAAAATTGTTGGCCGCGCCCAGCAGCACCAGCGCGATGGCGGCCAGCCATTTCCGCCGCAGCACCAGCAGGAACAAAACCATTGCCAGCAAATAAAGCAGCCCGATGTAAAGCGCATCCAGCAGCGACCAGAGCGCCACCGATGTTGGATGTTCCATCGCCAGAAAACGCACGAGCAGGTTCATGTTCGGTATGGCAGCAGCGCGCCCGAAGTGCATCGGCAGTACGTTCGCAATTTCCGCCAGAATGGTCGCTCCAACGCCGACGGCCAGTCCCACCAGCACATGCGACGCCACCAGCGCATCGGTCAATCGCCCCTCCAGCGCCCGGCTCCATGAAATCACCGTCTCCGGCCACGTTTTTCGCACATAAGGTTCCAAAGCATAATAAAACATCCACACGATCACCGCCGGAACCAGAATAAAACCCAAGACGCGGAAGAACGACCGCAATTCCAGAAACAAAGCCGGGACATGATTCGCGCTCAGGATCCAGATCAACAGCCCCAGCGCCAGAAACAAACCGGAAAGTTTTTGCGCGCCGCCGGAATCCCCCTGTCCCGCGCGGATATTCCGCCACGCCAGCAGCAGCGCGCTCGCTGTCGCCGCGATGATGAGCGTCGCCTGCAGCGCGATATTCCGCCCGATCGGCACATCCGGATTCGGCGCGATTCCCATCCGGTCGGCATCGTCTTTCCACGATTCGCGGATATCGAAATAAACCGGCCGGCCCTGCAGAGATGCCGCCTCGATATGAATCTTCTGCCGCGGGCTTTCCGGATATGCCCCGTCCCACGCGAAACGCGAACTGACATACATCGGTGGAACCTCAATCGGGTCCACCGATTTGAAATCTGTCTGTTTCAGCCCGGCATCCTCAAACAACGGGGCAAACATTTCCACACTGCTCGGACTGCCGCCAGCTTTCCGGTAGCTTGAATCAGGCAACACCTCCAGCTTTTTCAGCCGGCCAACAACATCGAGAACAACCGTCCGCATCCCCGGCACGCTTCGCGCCGGTTCGTCCAGCGTGATCATGCCGATGTCATCCTTGGAAATCATGTACTGCGGACTCTGGCGATACCAGAAAAAGATCGGCCCCGGCCGTGCCGTTTCCAGTTTATCCCATCGCGTGGCGGTGAAATCGACCTGATGCAGCCAGTCGATGTACTGCTCATCCAGTCCGAATCCACCCGCGCGGCTGCGCATGACGGAATCAGAAAAACCGGCATCGACCAAAACCTGACGAGCCCGGTCCGCCAGAACATCCGGCGCCTTGATCCCATCGTGCATTTGCGGAATCGGCATCGACCTCCCCGCCAGCAGCACAACCATAACGATTCCCACCAGCGTTAATCCCAAAAGTATCCCCGCTCGAACATTGTTCAGACCCGTCGATCCACCCGCGGCCGCCACCATCTGCGGGCTTGGCGTCTCTCCGGCTGCAAGCATCGCCGCCAGCGGGTCGCCGCCCGGCAGCGCCGCCGCCACCGCCAGCGCGCTCCCCGGGCGCTTGCCGGGATCTTTCTCCAGGCATCGCAAAATCGCCCGCTCGGCGATCGGATCCATGTCCTCAATAAACGTGGACGGATGCGTCGGCGACGTCTGCCGGTGCATCCGCGCGTATTCCGGCATTGAATGCGCCGTAAACGCCTGCCGGCCCGTGAAGATTTCGTACAGGACCAATCCCAGCGAATAAATATCGCTTCGAACCGTCGCCTCCCCCTTGGTGAACTGCTCCGGCGCCATATACGCCGGCGTCCCCGCCGCAACGTCATTCACGCCGTCCACCCGACCCGAGATTCCAAAATCGGTGATCCGAACCTGCCCCCGTCCGTCGAGCATGATATTGGCCGGCTTCAGATCGCGATGCAGAACCCCCTTGTCGTGCGCGGCCGCCAACCCGGCACAAAGCTGGCGCGAGATCTGAATGGCCTTGTCCTTCGGCAATCGTCCGATCCGCCGCAGCAGCGCCGACAGGTCTTCGCCATCCACGAATTCCATCGAGATAAACTGCTCGCCGTCGACTTCAGCGATATCGAAAACCCGGCAAACATTCGGATGAGTCACCTGACGTGAAAGGCGAACCTCATTGTGGAATCTTTCCAGCCAGGAGGGATTGTTCTCAAACGACGGCGGCAAAAACTTCAGCGCCACGGGCTGATCGAGCGTCAGATCATCCGCCCGGTAAACCTCACCCATGCCGCCCATTCCAAGCAGACTGACAATCCGATACCGCTCCGCCAGAACCGTGCCGGAATCAAACCGACCCCTCGGCGTCGAATCCATGGAATCATGATGCGTCGAACCCGTCCGCGAGACATGCGACCGATGCTGCGAAAGCACCGATTTTCTCGACGGCTGATGCCCGGAAGAAGACGGCTGCGGCCGGTCGATTTCCTGACTGACATCGGGTGGATCGGTTTCAGTCGTCAGGCTCTCGCGCTGTTCGTCTTGGGGCAGGATATTCGTCCCGTTCGCTTTCAACGCCTCTGAATCCGATGCTTTCCGATGCGAATGAAGCAGCGAATTCACCTCGGCCTTCAGTTCCGCGTCATCTCCGCAAAGACGGGCAATCTCTTCGTCCTGCTGCTCGGCGGGCTGATCGCAGACGGCGAGAAAAACCTCCTTCACACGTTGATACTGTTCCGTTGTCATGCTTCGTTGTAATTCTCAGCGGCTCAATTCCCGCATCAGCCACGCGCGGGCCATCGTCCAATCCCCCTCAATCGTACGTTTCGACACACCCAGCACTTCGGCAACTTCATCGACGCTCATTCCCGCGAAGAATCGCATCTCCACGACCTGGGCCTGCCGCGAATCTAGTTGCCCCAGCTTTTCCAGCGCCTCGTCCAGCGCCAAAATTTCCTCGGCCCGCTGCGGCGCCAGCGCGACCGATTCGTCGAGAACCACCCGGCCCGCGCCGCCGCCGCGCTTCTGCCGTTTTCGCTGCCGGGCATGATCCACCAGAATCCGGCGAATCGCCTGCGCCCCCACCGCGAAAAAATGCGTCCGGCCTTGCCAATCCACGCGCGTCTGGTCGATCAGCCGAAGATAGGCCTCATGCACCAGCGCCGTCGGCTGCAGCGTATGGTCCGCCCGCTCGCGGCGCAGATGCCGCGCCGCCAGCGCGCGAAACTCATCATACACCAGCGGCATCAGCTTCGCAGCCGCCGAGGCCTTGTCGCCATCCTTCAAACCGATAAGAAGTTTTGTGATCTCGCTGCCTGCCACGTGCTTAAATCGGATTATCGCAGCTATGTTGGAGACGACAAGGCCAAGTACCTTTGGGCCGCTTTTTCATGCGCGGATGGTAGAATGGCTGGCGTGATTCCGCTCGATTACGAAGATAACAGACGGTTAAAGGAAAAACGTCGAAATCGGAAAAAGCTAATTCGGATAGTCACCAGCGTTGCCGCCCTTGAGATCGGCCTCATCTCTGGGGCCGTGCTTTGCTATATCGCAATGAAGATCATGCGGTGAAATCAAGAATTTCAAATTTGGACGCTACCAATATAAGGCTCTGTCCGAAAACTCTCGCGCGGCTGATTGGGATTATGGTATAATTTTCACAACAGCGAACCATGACGATCACGCGGAAAATTATTCGGCAGAAACGCGAAGCGATCATGGAAATCGCCCGCCGATACGGCGCGCATGATCTACGCCTCTTCGGATCCGTCGCGCGTCAGGAAAACACCGAAACCTCGGACGTTGATATCCTCGTGAAATTCGAACTCAGTCGGTCGCTTTTCGACCACGGTGGGATGATTGCCGATCTGGAGGAGCTTCTTGGAGTTAAGGTCGATGTCATCAGCGAAGGCGGAATGCGCGAGCGATTTCGAGCCCGCGTTCTCGCTGAAGCGGTTCCTCTATGAGAAGCGACCCCCATCGCCTGCAGGATATCCTTGATGCTATCGCAGCGATCCAGCGGCACACGCCGGCTACCCGTGAAGAATTCAATGCAACGGAACCTATCAGGAGCCACATTTTGCTCCATGTTCAGATCATCGGTGAAGCCGCATCGAAACTCTCGCAACAGCTAAGGGACGACAATCCTCAGGTTCCGTGGAAATCTATCATGAGGATGCGAAATATCATCGCACACGTTTATTTTGGTATCGACTGGAATGAGGTTTGGCAGGTTGCCGTAAGAGATGTTTCGCCTCTGGGAATTCAGATTCAAGCAATTCTTGCGTCCCAACCAGAAGAAAATTGCTGACAATTCGGTAACATCTTACCCATGCACCACCGTCTGATGCAGATCGTCCAATCCCTCCCCCCCACCGGCGTCGTGCTCGTCGGCGACATGATGCTGGACAAATATTTCTACGGCAATGCCGAACGCGTCTCGCCCGAAGCTCCCGTCCTCGTGCTGCACTATCAAAGCGAAGAACTTCGCCTTGGCGGCGCCGCCAACGTGGCTTCCATGCTGGCGACCCTCGGTGCTAAAGTCCGATCGATCGGGCTAGTGGGCAATGACGCCGCCGCGGAAGATATCCGCCGACTTATGCAAAAAGCTGGGATTGATCCGAGCCTTCTGGTCGTCGCGGATGATCGTCCCACCACGAGCAAGCTGCGCCTCGTCGGAGCCGCTCAGCATCGTCACGCCCAGCAGCTTATGCGGCTGGATTTCGAAAATAGCGGTGCCGCTTCCGAAATGCTCGCGTCGAAGCTAATCGCCCAGGCCGAGCAGGCTATCTCCGGCTGTGACATCGTCTGTATCGAAGACTACAACAAGGGGACTGTTACCGCCCGCGTTTGCCAGGGCGTGATCGCGGCCGCCAAACGGCGGAATATCCAGGTGCTCGTCGATCCGGCCTCCATCGCCGATTATTCCAAATATTCCGGGGCCAGCGCGCTCAAGCTGAATCGCTCCGAAGCCGCACGCGCAACCGGCCGCCCGATCGAAGGCCCGGCTGATTTCCAACCGGCCGCGGAGCGGCTGCTTGAACAACTGAATCTCGATGCGGCGATCCTCACCCTCGATCGTCACGGAGCGTTCCTGGCAACTCGCGAAGGTGAGCGACGCTGGCTGAAGCACGCCCGGCCGCGACAGGTGTTCGATGCCACCGGCGCTGGAGACATGGTCCTGGCGATGATCACTGCGGCCCGCGCCGCGGGCGCTGATTGGGTCGAGGCGGTCGCCCTCGGAAACGTCGCCGCCGGCCTGGAAGTCGAACGCTTCGGCACTGTGCCGATCAAACCGGAAGAGATTATCCAGGAAATCCAGGCCGAAGCACACGAACATCCCGGCAAGGAGCGGACGCTTGATGCCCTGCTGGCAGAATTAGCCGGACATCGTGCCAGCGGAAAACGCATCGTCTTCACCAACGGATGCTTCGATCTGATTCACCTTGGCCACGTCAAATATTTTCAGTTCGCCCGAAAGCAAGGCGACCTGCTCGTCGTTGGCGTCAACACTGACGAAGGAATCCGCCGGCTCAAGGGAGCAAAACGCCCCATCATCAACGAAACCGACCGCCTCGGCGTCCTCGAAGAACTCGAAAGCATCGACTACCTGATCAAATTCGACGAAGACACTCCCCAGCGCCTGATAGAGCAGATTCGCCCCGATGTACTGGTCAAGGGAGCTGATTATCCCAAGGAAAAAGTGGTGGGATGGGACATCGTCGAATCCTACGGTGGCACGGTGGCGCTCGCGCCGCTCGTGGACGGTAAGAGCACCTCGGCGGTGATACAACGGATTTTAGAAACCTATAAATAAAACCGTCGAATCCGTCATGCCCCCGCCAATCTGGCAGAACATTTTCGACGAATTGGGCGAGAATAGGCGATTTCTCGCGCTGCGGTATGTAGTGGTCCGGAATATGCTTGTTCAGGCGTTAAGTGGCAAAGGCTAGGATGAATAGGACTCAATCAACACACGAAAGGAGCTAACAAAATGGCTCGCACGAATGAAGAACAGGGATCGCGTTCCGTTTCGGACAACGTAAAGAGTGGCGCCGCCGAGATCGGCCAGAATGTCCGCGACATGGGAAGCGACATCGGTGACATGGCCCGCGAGAAATTCGGCCAGGTGCGCGATCAAGCCTCCGAATACTACAGGATGGGACGCGACAAAGCCTCTGAATGGGAAGAGGGTGTCGAATCCTATATTAAGGAAAAGCCGGTTCATGCCCTGCTGATCGCTGCTGGCGTGGGTCTGCTGGTTGGGTTGATGTGGCGCCGGCACTGATTCGCCCGGTATTGGCCCAGTCCGGTATAGTGAGACACGGCGATGACACCCGAGCCGGCAAGCACCGCGCCCCCTGATACCGATCGGGCTGAAACTCCGACGGATCCCTGTAAATCTCCCGAAGAAGCATTCGCTTCCCTGCGCGGACGCTTGGATGAGTTTGTCGACTACGCTGTCTACTATTTAATCAGCCGGATCGATGCCCTGAAGTTCGCGATTAAGCGGCGAATTTTAACGGCATCCCTGATCTCCGTGGCGGTTCTGGCAGCGGCGGGGGCGATCATTACCGCCGTAGTGTTGGTCGCCGAAGGAATCTGTGATGGGCTGACCGATTTGCTCGGCCACCGCTGGGCGGGAGAATTTGCGACCGGAGCATTATTATTGGGAGGAGTCGGAATTGCCGGCATTTACGCCATGACCCGATTTATGAGCGGACCTCATCTCCGCACCGTTCGGCAATATGAAGCCCTCCGTCAGCGTCAACGTGAAAGACGCGGTTGCGACGTGACCAATCGACCCGGCAATGGTGAAAGCCATGGACAAAGTTCAATTCCTCAATGAGCAATCCGAGTTCGCCAAGGCGGCGATGCGATGCACAATACGGGATGCAAAGAACGACGCGCTGCGCCTTTTGGATCCAAGGGGCTGGGTAAAGTCCCATCCATGGAAGACCGTTGCGGCGGCGGCGGCCACTGGATTCCTTGCGGCAAATACGATCCGCCGCACTCCACCGGCATCAACCCCTTCCAAGCCAGAGCAGCCATCCCGCCGGTCAGGAATGGGACGCCTGTTGTTCAGGCTGTTTAAAGAGGGTCTGGCGCTCGGAATCACTTTCGCCAGGCCCTTGGTTCAGGAAATGCTGAAAGCCCATGCGGCCGCAGGAAATGGAGCCGCGCCACACGAAGCCCCGGGCCAGTATCCTCACCAATCTCCCAGTTCAACTCCCACCGATTCCCCGACCTGGCCATCAGGCCGGTAACGCTTACCTGCCTTGCCAAGCCGCAAGCTCTTTAACTGTCGCGAATCAATTTTTTAGTTGGAAGAACAGCACGTCGGGGGTAGTCTGACTTTACTTGAATTAAGTCAACCGCGCTATTCGCTTCTGGAAAAAACATGATTTGCGGAATTCGTCGATTCATTTCGG
>Ga0182015_10005135_pt1 | contig 13765 bp, 15 predicted proteins | sample 712P3MmetaG_FD_120478 | JGI IMG/M metagenome (GOLD analysis project Ga0182015, IMG submission 120478) | Permafrost microbial communities from Stordalen Mire, Sweden - 712P3M metaG | ecosystem: Environmental > Terrestrial > Soil > Wetlands > Permafrost | place: Sweden: Stordalen | collected...
CCTGGCCGAGATGGATGAAATCGCAGCCGCAATCGATTGCTTGTCGCCAATAATCGTTGACGACGAGTTTTGCGCCGTGGCGCTCACAATGCGCCTTGGCGAGGAGCGGCTTGCCTTCAATATTTGCGCACGAGGTTGACGAGCTTGCCCTGAATGCGGACTCGGTCGGGGCCGAAAATGCGCGTCTCATAGGCCGGATTGGCGGCCTCTAACGCGATCGAGGCGCCGCGCTTGCGCAGCCGTTTCAAGGTCGCTTCCTCGTCGTCGATCAAGGCGACTACAATGTCGCCGGTCTCGGCGGTATCCTGCTTGCGAATCACCACCGTATCGTTGTCGAAAATGCCCGCGTCGATCATCGAATCGCCGCGCACCTCGAGCGCATAATAGTCGCCCGGCGGCAACATGTCCGGCGGCAGGCTGATGGTGTGGCTGCGGTTTTGCAGGGCCGCGATCGGCGTGCCCGCGGCGATCCGGCCCATGACCGGGATTAAGATCGAATTCGCTGAGCGTTCGAAGTCGTCGCCTAAGTCGCTCTGTGTCCAGGCGCGGACCCGGCCGAGCGTGCCCTCGATGACGCTTGGCGCGAACCTCTTGCTGCGGGCGCTATCGGGGGGCGTCGCGGAGTCCGGCAAGCGCAAGACCTCGAGCGCGCGGGCGCGATTCGGCAGACGGCGGATGAAGCCGCGTTCCTCGAGCGCGATGATGAGGCGGTGAATCCCGGATTTGGAGCGCAAGAACAAGGCGTCCTTCATCTCGTCGAAGGAAGGCGGAACGCCGGTCTCCTTCAGGCGCTCGTGAATGAAGCGCAACAGCTCGCTTTGCTTTCTTGTCAACATCGGCGTTGCCCTCTTTTGCCGCCCCTGCCGGCGCGGCGCGGCCTGCACAAACGGTGAACGAACGATATACGTTCCCGCTGCGTTCCGCAAGCCCCGAAGAGGATATTATACATTGCATACCTAAATGCGAAGCTATAGATACCTTAAGGCCATGATCCGGCGATATTTTTGTAACGATCCGTGACAAAACCATGCGGGGGTTAGCTAATGGCTTTTGCTCGTAACCACTCATTTCAAGAGAAAAAAGTGATTTCCCAGTTATTCCGTGATATCACCTGGATACACCGGGATAATTTTTCCAATCTTGACAGTGGCATGGCCATCGGAGGGAAAGAGGCAGAAATTTTCAAGGGCGCGCCCTGAGATTGCAAAAAAGCAGCGCAGGCACGTCGGAGGCTGGGGAGAACTTCCATGAACAACGGTAGCGATTTGGAATTTCATGTTGGGTTATTAGGGGCCAATCGTTGGCTTGCCTTAACCCTGAACTCGCCATACGTTTGCCTTGAAGCCGAATCGAAAGAAGCCTTATTCGAACGACTCAGAAAGTTGGTGACTTTCGTGAACAAGGCTAGGATTCAGTTAGAATTATATAGGGACCGCAAAACGCCGCAGTTCCATGCCACACAGATAATTTCGGCGCGGGAACTGGAAGATGCGTGACAATTGAATGAAGAGATTTTACGTAAATATTGTAGGAGTTCCTCAATCGTTTTTAGATTTTCTAGGCTATTTAGTTCTGTTCGAAGATGATGATTTCAAATTGCTGTTCCACAAGGATGACTTACATTTTATAGATAAGAATACACCATATCTATATGTTGATGATAAGAACGATGCCGATCTTCTCAAGGGTCCATTACTACCAAGAGAAAAAATTACATTGCCGCAAAAGTGATTATTACGATTTTTTATTATGATGCGTGACAATCTTCTTGAAAGCGGCCTCGAAAGTCTCGCCAGTCTCGTCCATATCGGCGTTCCGAGCGGCTTCGATAAACCGCTCGGATTGAGCCGGGTCACTCCGGTTTATCTTTGGCTTTGGCCTTCGTGCTAGCTTCGCGTTCACGCTTGGCTTTCTTGCCATAAGGCCTCTCAGTGGTGAGGCATTCGATAAGTCAGCCTCTTGCCGACCACTCCACGCAACGCCAGGTCGGCGCGTGCCACATCATCTATGCCGAGCCGCGCCCGGTTGGAATAGCGGAAATCGAATTCCGCGAGATAGCGGTGCAAATGGCGCTCGCTGCAATGCTGATAAACGCCTTTCATGCCGCGTTTGAAGATGGAGAAATAGCCTTCGACGGTATTTGTGTGGATCACATATGGCTTCCCGTCAGGGAATGTCACAGCGTTTGTATAGCGGACATATTCATCCTTGCTGTGATTGACGGAAGCATGCCGCGCGAAGTCATCGCCAAGCTTGTTATATGCGGAGAATTCATCGGTCATCACGCCGGTTTTTTGAGTGACATTAGCGCGAATAATCGGGAGTAATGTCGCCATGGTGGTACCTTCCACATGGAAGGTGCGGGCCGAGCCGCCGCGCTCGACCAGCGCGAGCACGGTGTTGCGATATTGATTGTGTTGCCCTGGGCCGAGATGTGTCGGAGCACCATCAATCCGGCCCTGCAGGGTTTCGTCGATTTCGACGGTCTTTCCGGCGCCGCCCATTGGTTCGACACCAACAACGCGCATGGCCTCGCGAATGCGATGACTCATGAACCATGCGGTTTTGAGAGTGACGCCAAGGGTCCGGTGAAGCTGGTTGCTTGAAATGCCCTTCTTCGAAGCGGTCATGAACGCCATCGCCTGAAGCCAATAGCGCAACGGGACATGGCTTGCCTCAAACACGGTACCGACGCGAACGGTGAAGGGCTTGTAGCACTGATAGCATTTGTAAAGGCCAAGCCTAGTTGTCTTGCCCTTCATTTTTCCGATGCGTTCGACACCGCCGCAATGCGGGCATACAGGGCCATTCCGCCATATGCGAGACTCGACAAAAGCGAAGGCCGCAACTTCGTCATGGAAGTGTTTGGCAGAAATGGTCGAAGGCATGGCTAACTCCTTATAGAATCAACCATAGCACGATTTTTCGGTATGTCAAGTATAATATCGCCAGCCCCGAATTCATAATCGTTCCGCGGGCTGTCTGCAGGCCCGCACACGATATGTCTGGCTTTAGGTAGAGCACGATCCTTCCGGTAACGCCCTTTGCGGAGGATTGGATCCGCAGGACTAAAGCCTTTCGGCATGTGCGGATAAGCAAGTTTTTGCCGATTTTGAGCGGTTACGAAGCGGCGGGATCCCGTCAGCTGGAGGCAGCGAAGCTGTTGGGGGTTGGGGAGCGCGCGCCCTGGCGCTTTGGCCGACCGCGCCGCAATCGCGAAGCTGTTGGCGGAACGCGGCACTTTAGGCCAGCCGCCATAAGTATTGACATCCAGGCGCCGACCCACGGCCCCTGGATTGCTTCGCTTCGCTCGCAATGACGGCGGGTCAGCATTAAAGGCCGTTGGTTCTTTACATGAGGCTGCTGTGTCGAGTGTTTTTTGCGTTTCCGCGGCTTTTGGGTTGGCCCACATCAATGTTCTTTACGACGTCCAGCATGAGGCTGGCGTCAACGGTCCGGGCCGACGCTGGCACTGACCAAACGGGGGGCGCAATGTATTAAACGCAGGCTTTGGATCTGCAACCAACTTGTCGCGCGCTCACCCTTCTGGTCCACGCCCGCTTCATTGGAAGGGGCGCGGAAACGCTCCAAACCTTAAGACCTCCTCTTCATCGCCAAGCCTTTCATCGCCAAGCCTCTTCTTGCCTCATGCCGCGGCGGGCGCCTCGAAATGCGCGCCGTCCTTCCACATCCGCCCCATGAGCACGGCGAGCTTTCTCGCCACCGCCACGCGCGCCCGCTTCGGCCCGAGTTTCTTGAGCTTCAGGCCCCAGCTGCGCAAGGCGAAGCGTTTCTTCACCGTGGTCAGCAGCACATTGGCGGCTTCGTAGAGATAATGCCTCGCCATCGCATCGCCCTGTTTGGAGATGCCCATTTTGACATCGGTGTCAGCCAATTGATAGCGCCGCCCGGTCAAACCAAGATAGGCGCCGATGTCGCGCGTTCTCTTAAACCTCTCCACATTCTCGATCGCCGCGATGAAGGCGAGCGCCGTGACCGGCCCAACGCCAGGCACACTCATCAACCGCCAAGCGACCTCGTTGCGGCGCGCCAGCTCCTTGAGTTGGTCGTCGAGCTTGGCCACTTGCGCATCGATCGAAGCCAAGGCCTCGAGCAGCGCGTTGATGCTGGCATGCATGAGCGGATCGTTGCGTGTCGCTTGATACGCCGCCTCGGCGAACTTCTTCGCGCCAACCCGCGAAGGAAGCCTTATGCCGAAGGGGCGCAACAGGCCGCGCACCTGGTTGCCGAGCGAGCGCTTCGCCTTGACCAATTGGTCGCGCGCGCCGAGAAGCGTCTTGATCTTATGGCTGTCGATCGACTTCACGTGGACGGGCGAAAACCAGCCCGTCCGCAGCATCTCGGCCAAAGCGAAGGCGTCGGCCTTGTCGCTCTTGATGCGACGGCTCTTGATCACATCGGCGGCGCGGCGCGCGTCCATGCACACCATTGGATAGCCCATCGCCGCGAGCGCGCGGAATAGATGCGGCGTGAACGGCCCGCTTTCCAGCCCAACCTTGGCGAGCTTACCGTCAAAACGCTTCAAAGCCGCTGCAAGCATCTGAGGGTGCGTGTCAACCATGCCCCGCCACACAATCTTGCCGGCCTCGTCAACAACGCACATCGCCGTCCGCTTGCCCCCAACGTCCAATCCTGCAAACATGGTCATCGCTGCTCTCCATTCGTCATTCACGAATCACCAGCGAAAGCTTCACACCTTCCGCCGGAGAGCAGCAACCTCATGTACGGGATGTATTTGGCCACGGGACACGGCAATCCGGCAGTTCGAGCGTGGGTGGGGGGAGCCAGGCGGAATCGAACCGCCGAACTCTGCAGAAGAGCGCTCTACCCTTCGTCCCGAGCGGGGAGGCCGAGGCGCGACGCATGCATCGTCAATACCAGCGGCTGGCGTCTTCCGCGATTTCTTTCAGCGCCGCTTTGTCGGCGTCCGTGAGGGTGGCGGAGACCGGGCAGTCCGGCTTGAGGATCGCTTCGACGAGGCCAACAGCCTGCGCGCCTGCGCCCAGGATGCGGCCATTCGCAATGAGGCCGCGCACGACATACGGAGCGTTTTGGTCGTCGGCACAGGCGACGCTTTTGAGTTGTACCGCTAATGACTTTTTATATGCGGTTTCGTCGACGTGTCCCTTTTCGAGCATCTCTTGTTGGCTTGCCTCCGGGCCAAAAATGTCCGGATTCAATTTCTCGATGCGTTTGAGAGCTTGTTCACGTTGTTTACCTTCGGGCACCTCTTTCATTATCGCTGCCTTGAGGGCGGCAAACTCGTCCTTTGAGATTGCGCCTTCTTTCAAGCCATCCTCTAAAACCGCAATCAACAATGCTCGCTCGAAACTCGTGCGCCACAGTTCCGCGTTACGCAAATCCGTGCCATAAAAGATAGTGGAGTCATAAGCAGTCCGGAGCTGAACCCGCACCGAGAGCTCGCCCGTGTCAGCGAACCACGCGCCCTGAAGCTGCGCTCTCTTGAGCGACGCGCCCTGAAGCTGTGCGCTGTTGAGCGACGCGCCTTGAATCTGCGCGCTGTTGAGTGACGCGCCTTGAAGCTCCGCATATTCGAGCGATGCGCCCTGAAGCTGCGCGTCGACGAGCAACGCGCCCTGAAGGTCCGCATGGTCGAGCGATGCGCCTTGAAGCTGCGCGGTGTTGAGCGATGCGCCCTGCAGCTGCGCGCCCTCCAGATCGGCCTTGCGCAAATCAGCGCCATCGAAAACAGCGCTTTCGAGATGCCGACCGCGCAGGACTAACGTCTGCTTGAGACTATCGAGCTTCTTCGGATCGTCGATCTTCGCGGCGTCGAGCGCGTCGAAACCCGGTAGCACGAGCGTATTCGAAAAGAGACTGTTTCGCCGTCGAGTTACACGATAAATGTTGCCGTTGAACAAAAGGTCGTGGAACGACGTCCAAAATGGTTCACCAGACAATAGACTTCTATGCCCGAGCCAAGCCGTAACTGGGTTGGGCGGGATTGTCTGCACCTTGCCGATCCACTCGTCCATCCGTTCTCGCTGCCGTGAAAGCAAGGCCGATGGGAACGAGGCTCGCGAGCATTAAGACACAGTGACGCAAAGGCCGTGGCCATTTGATCTCGCTTCGGCCATTGAGAACGGCAGGCCAAAGGGCCCATAAAAGCATTACATCGGCGACAACCGCAAAGCGCTGAACCCAAGTGACCCATTCAAGATGATAGGGCAAAAATTGCGCCTGGAGCAAAAGCAACAAAAGAACCGGGCCGATAACCAGAGAGAACCAGGCGATCGCCTTTAGGATGAGCCCCAGGCCGCCCTTGCGAATGTCCCTCGGCCCGGCGAGAAATTGCACAAAAATATTGCTCGGCAGCTGCCGCCGCAAACCTTCCCTCGTTTCCGGCGCATCGCCGAGCTGCGCGCCGAGCTCGACGTCGAACACGCCCACCTTCGCCGCCAGCATGACGAAATGGACGAGCGTATAGGCATGGGAGATGATGAAAAGAATCGGTGCCAGCACGAAAAAGGCGACGAGCGGCAGTTCGACATTGAGAAACGGCAGTTTGACAGGGTTCTCGAGAAGAAGGTCTTTATGCGTGACGGCGCCCGCCGCGATGGCGATATAGAACAACACGAAGAGATAGCTCAGCCAAAATCCCGCGCTGACGGCGGCCGCGTCCTCGACGCTCTTGCGGACCGCGTCGAGGTCATGCGTCTCCTTTGCGAATTTTTCGATTGGATCAGCAGGCGCGGCAGGCTTTTCCGCCCGCGCCGCGCGGGCGCGGGATAGCCGCCACTCGCGAAGCCGCTTCGCCATCTGGGTCCCCTCTCAAACCCATCGTACCACAGGCCAAGCGCTCGCGGCCGCTAAAGCCGCGTCCATTGTTCAAGAACTGAGATGACCGCGCCGGTGAGGCGCTCAAGATCTTCTTCGCCAATTGTAAAGGCAGGGGTCAGATAGACGATATTGAGGATGGGCCGCACGAACACGCCCGCTTCGATAAACCTGCGCCTCAACGCGCCGAGATCATCGATGCGATCGAGTTCGACGACGCCGATGGCGCCTTTTACGCGCACGTCGCGCACATGCGGCAGCTCGCGGGCCGGTTCGAGCGCGCCGGCAAGCACTTTGGAAATGGCCGCGACTTGGTCGAGCCGCGGTTCGCGCGCGAAAAGATCGAGGGAGGCATTGGCAGCAGCGCAAGCGAGAGGATTGGCCATAAAAGTCGGGCCATGCATCAGCGCATGGTTTGGCGCATCCGACAGAAACGCCTCGAACACCTTGCTTGTGGCAATCGTCGCGCCAAGCCCCATGGTCCCGCCGGTCAACGCCTTCGACAGAGTGATAATGTCTGGGCTAACGCCCGCCGCCTCGCAGGCGAACATCGTTCCGGTGCGCCCAAAGCCGGTAAAAATCTCGTCAAAAATCAGGAGAAGTCCGTGCCGGTCGGCCGCCGCTCGCAAATGCCGCAGCACTTCCGCGTCGTGAAACAACATGCCCCCCGCGCCTTGCACCAAAGGCTCGACGATAATGCCGGCAAGTTCTTGCGCATGACGTTCCAGCAGAGCATCGAAAGTCTGCGTGGCAGGAGCATTGGCCGGAAGCTCAGCGATGATTTGTTGCGGCAAGACTTTGGCGAAGAGGCCGTGCATTCCTTCCTCGGGGTCGCAGACCGACATCGTCGCAAAGGTGTCGCCATGATAGCCGCCCTTGAACGCAAGAAAGCGGCTACGCTGTGTAATGCCTTTATTGAGCCAGAACTGCACCGCCATCTTCATCGCGACCTCGACCGCGACCGAGCCGCTGTCGCAGAAAAAAACATGGGTAAGCCCAGCGGGCAGCAGCACCGCGAGCCGCCGCGCCAGATTGAATGCCGGCTCGTGTGCGAGACCGCCGAACATAATGTGCGGCATAAGGCCGAGCTGCTCTAAAACCGCCGCGCGAATATGCGGGTGGTTATACCCGTGGCAGGCGGTCCACCAGCTCGCGATCCCGTCGATGAGCTCGCGCCCGTCGGCGAGATAAATGCGGCTTCCTTGCGTGCGCGCGACGGGAAGCGGGTTCCCCGCCGTCTTCATCTGTGTGTAGGGCAGCCAAATATGGCCAATGCCGCGCGTAAACCAGGCCGGCGGTGCGCTGCTCATTTGTCGCCTCCCACAGCCCATGGCGCTGGGTCCGCCGCTGCGCCGCCCAAGGGCTATCCAAACCCTGTTCAGCCGCTTATGTTGCGCGCGTTTCCCCCTCCGCGACTCGGACAAATCATGGCCACCCATAGCACGCCGCACTTCCATAACCAGCCGGGCGTTTCGCAAGTGCTTGTGGGCGCCAAGGAATTCATGTGCGTCGGTGCTTTGCCTCCCTTCGACCATCCGCATATTTTTATCGACATGGGCGACAGCAACGACGCGATCTGCCCTTATTGCTCGACGCATTATGTTTATGACGCGGGTCTTGATGGAGGGTGCGATCCGCCGGAGTGCGCTTTCGAGCCCGGCCGGGACTCCGAATCCGGGGAAAAGCCAGCGATTGAACCCGCCTGAGCTGCCGCGATGAACCCGCCGCATGCGGTGATCGCCGGAGCCGGGATCGGCGGGCTTTGCACGTCGTTATCTCTTGCGCGGGGAGGTTGGCGGGTTAGCCTCTACGAAAAAGCGAAAGTTCTTGAAGAGGCCGGGGCAGGCCTGCAGCTCTCGCCGAACGCCAGCGCGATACTGCGTAGGCTCGGCGTGATCGAACGCCTGATACCCTTCGCTCTTCGCCCGAACGCGATTAGAATCCGCCGCGCACGGGATGGCGCGACCCTCGCGCTCATGCCGCTCGATGAGGTGGAGCGTCGCTGGGGAGCGCCCTATCTTATTGTCCACCGCGCCGATCTCCAGCGCGCCCTTCTGGAAGCCATCGCGCGCGAACCCAGGATCAGACTCCAAACCGGAGCCGCCGTCGCGGGCTTTGCATCCGGCAAAGACTCCGTCGGGATTGCCATCGAGCAAGGCCCGGTCCGGCTGAAAGCAACGGGCGATTGCCTGATCGGCGCCGACGGAGTGCGCTCCTTCGTGCGGCAAGGGCTCGGCGCCGATAGCGCAAGATTTTCGGGACAGACAGCCTGGCGCGCCACGGTCGATGCCGCCCGCGTCCCGCCCGCAATGCGCCGCGACGAAGCAACCCTTTGGCTCGGGCGCAAGGCGCATCTCGTCCATTATCCCTTGCGCGGCGGCGCAGTCATCAATGTCGTCGCGATCGTTGACGAGGATTTCCGCCCCGGTGAAGCGGATTTGTGGGGGAGACCTGGGGACGGGAGCTTCCTCGGAGCGCGCTTTTCGGGATGGGACGAAGCCGCGCGGGATTTATTGCGCGCCGCTCCCGATTGGCGCAAGTGGCCGCTTTTCGATTGCAATCCGATCGCAAATTGGACAGCGGGGCGCGTGGCGCTTATCGGCGATGCGGCGCATCCCATGCTGCCATTCCTTGCCCAGGGCGCCGCCCAGGCCATCGAGGACGCAGGCGCCTTAGGCAAATTTTTAGCACGCGGCCAAAATATCGACCAAAATATCGAAATGAGTCTCCGCGCTTATCAAGAGGCGAGGTGCCCCCGCGCGGCGCGGGTGCAGCGGGTGTCGCGCGGGCAGGCCAAAATTTACCATCTTGCCGGTCCCGCGGCGCTTCTCCGCGATCTGGTTTTGCGCATGCTCGGCCCGCAAAAAATGCTCGCCCGTTACGATTGGCTCTACGACGCCCACGATGCCAATGGGCACGAGGGATGACCGTCCTCGCCATCAATCGTACATGGCATAATCCCACGGGGCCAGCCGGCGTTGGCCACAGCGGCGAAGCGCCGCTTCCAGCTGGAGGAGCCAGGCCGTGGCTGCCCTCGCGGTCCCAAGGTTCTGGGCGGCCGACATCGCCTATGTCCCGATCGGCCGGGGCTTTCTCTATCTCGTGGCGCTGACTGATTGGGCGGAGGCGATCTCGGCGCTTTCCCGTCCCCTGATCCAACGCCGCCGCAGGAGCGCGGATAGCGAGGCCGTCGAACAGCCGCGATAGGCCCGGCGCGGCGCACCTAGTTCGGCCGATCAATCGTCATGTCGCGCAGCAGATAGGGATGGATGTGTGGCCACAGGATCGCGGAGCGCGATCCGTTCCGGAGCGCGATGGCGCGGGCTTGGCCGTTGGCTTTGGTCCGAGCGCCTCATCCCTCCGCTGGCCATGCCTCCGCGATCGCTTGGGAAACGATCTGGGTCGGCGGAGCGATGCAGACCAAGGGAAGGGACGAGGTCACCACCCTGCCCTATCGGACCTTGGCCGAGGGCGCCGCGATTCAACCGGCGCGGAATATTGGCGCGGCGGTGGTCGCCGGCGCGCAAGGCCGCGTCCTAGGGATGCTATCGGAACGCGACATCCTTCAAGCGGTTGGCACGGGCGACCCGGCCGCGCTCGAGGATGCCAGCTCAAAACATATGATGACGCCGGTCGTGGCAACGGAAGAGAACGAATGCGTTCATACGCCAATGGAGAAAGACGACAGTCCGGCGCTGCCGCCACCTACCGGCCGTCGTTCGACGTGAAACTGGTCGGCTTTTGTGTCGATCGGCGGCGCGGTCAAACGCCGGCTGGAACAAATCGAACACGAGCATGAGGCGATGCGCGAATATATCGCGACCGCGTGAGTCTGGAAGGCCAAATTCACCGCGGCGAGATTGCACTCTGCGAAGTAGTCATCGCGACGTCTTTGGCAATGTCGTGAATGACGCGGCGCGTCGCCTCACGGCCGATCGCGATAAGCTCGTCGGCGCGATGAAAATCGAAGAGTCCCACTTTGCCGAGCCGCGCGTTGATGAGAACGTCGGGCGGATCGCCGCCAAGGCGGGAGCGCGAGATCCTGCCTTGCGCGATGTTGAACGCATCCATCATGGCGATCCCTATCCCCGGCGCGCCGTCCTCGCGTTTGCCGAAGAGCCGGCGCAGGTTGCCTCCCATTCCGCCGAAAATGCGTGCCTTCAGCGTGCGTCCCGCTTCGGGCGCGCCGAAGTTGTATGATTCGGGCGCCGGCTCTATCGAGACGCGATCGTCGACGATCGTTCCGCGAAAAGTCGTGTCGCCAACCAAATTGACGGCGACCACGACCTCGGCGCCAAGCGCGCGGCAGAGCGTGACAGGGATCGGATTGACGAGGGCGCCATCGAACAGCCAGCGCCCGTTGATCTTCACGGGTTCGAAAATCCCGGGCATGGCGTAGGACGCACGGATGGCGTTCGCGACATCGCCTTTGGTCAACCAGATTTCGTGTCCCGAACCGATTTCCGTCGCGACAGTGGCGAATTTTTTGTCGAGGTCCTCGAAACTTCGGCCAGAGAATTCTCGTTCAATGTGGCGGCGGAGCTTTTCGCCGGCAAGAAAACTGACCCCCGAAAAAGACACGTCCAAAAGGCCCATGACACGCTTCTTGGTCAGGCTGCGGGCGAAATCTTCCATCTCCTTGAACTTGCCGGCGGCATAGGCTCCCCCGACCACGGCCCCGATCGATGTGCCGGCGACCACGTCGGGATAAATACCTTGGGCGTTGAGTTCGAGTAAGACGCCAATGTGCGACCAGCCGCGCGCGCCGCCCGCGCCAAGCGCGATACCAATAATTGGCCAGCGAGCAGCGGCGATGTCCGCGGCACGTTCGTTAGCGCCCGCGCCGTTAACATTCTTACGGTAAAACGGCCCCATCTCGTTCAATTGTCCGATCCTCGCGTCAGTGTCTTGATGCGAAAGTGCATGGCTTGGCGGCCCGGCGGGCGGATTGTTAGCTTTCACCATGAACATTTCACCTTGCTCCAGTCTGTTCCTATTCCTGGTTAAGAACGCCTTAAGGGGATGGGTGTTCACCGCGAACACGCGGGTTTGATGGAGGCGGCGCGCAAATTCTCGCTAATCCATTCGAAAGGCGTTAATATTAAAAACCAACATCGGCCCCCGTCCGGGACCTCTCGTATAAAATCGGAATCGCCTCAGTCGAAAACAAGCTTGGCTATATCGCCGCCGAACGCGACCTTGCGGTAGAAGCAGGAGCGCCGGCCAGTGTGGCAGGCGCCGCCGTTGCCGCCGGGTTCGACGGTCAATAGCAGGGCGTCCTGGTCGCAATCGGTCCGGATTTCCGTGACTTTTTGAACCTGACCCGACGTGTCGCCCTTGCGCCAGAGCATTAGGCGTGAGCGCGACCAATAATGCGCCACGCCGGTCTCCAGGGTGAGCCGCAAGGCTTCCGCATTCATATAAGCGAGCATGAGGATCTGCCCGTCGCTCGCGTCCTTCGTTACGCAGGCGATCAGCCCATCGGCATCGAAGCGCGGCGTGAACGCAATTCCTTCTTCCAGTTCGCTCCTCCCGGTCTGGCTCGCGCCGGGACCGGGCGATGGAGAGGGCGAGAATGGCAAATCGAATTTCCCGCGCGGTGCTAACCTGCCCAATCAACAACTCCCTGGCCGGACTCCGCCAGGGAATTTAGCGCTTTTCCCGGCAAAGGTATAGCGCTCACTTGCCGCCGCGCAGCATTGTCAAGAACCGGATTTGCTCGGCGGGATCGTCGCGGAAGATGCCGGTGAATTGCGTCGTGACGGTTTCCGCGCCGTGCTTGCGAACGCCGCGCATGGACATGCACAGATGCTGGGCTTCGAGCATCGCGGCGCAGCCGCGCGGGCGCAGATGCCGGTCGATCGCGCCGACGATCTCGGCCGTCAACGCCTCCTGCGTCTGCAGGCGCTTGGCGAAGACATCGACGAGGCGTGCCAGCTTTGAGAGACCGACAACGCCTACCTCGGATGGATAATAGGCGACATGCGCCATGCCGAAGAAAGGCACCATGTGATGCTCGCAGTGCGACGAAAACGGGATATCGCGGACGAGAACCACATCGTCATAGCCATGGACTTCCTCGAAGACACGGGAGAGTACGCTCGTCGCGTCTTCCTGATAGCCGGAAAAAAATTCTTCAAAAGCCTTGACGACTCGTTTTGGCGTGTCGCGCAGACCCTCACGCGAGGGATCGTCACCGGTCCAGCGCAGAAGAACCCGCACGGCCGCCTCGGCCTCCTCGCGCGTTGGGCGGACAAGCGGCGAACTACTGGGCTGGGGTTGTGGACGTTGAAGCAAGGACTTAACCACGGCATCCATGTGGCGCCTCCATTAAAGTTCGAATGTGCGTCGCTGGCGTTGCTCCCTGGGAAAGAGCACCGGACGGACGTTTGTCCGGGGAGTTTCGCCTGGAAATTTGCCAGATCTCGTTCGCCAAACCCTGCTTTCTTATATAGTATGCGTGGGGCGCCGTCACCTGGACCTCTATGCCAAGCGAAGCCAATTTTTTCGATATATATAACCAGCGGATCCTCGATCTGGCCGCCAATATTCCGCGCCAGGGACGGCTCGCGGCGCCAGGGGCCACGGCAACGGCCCATTCCAAGCTGTGCGGTTCGACGGTCGTCGTCGATCTTGTCATGGAGAATGGCCAAGTCGTGGATTTCGCCCATGACGTAAAAGCTTGCGCGCTAGGCCAGGCGGCGGCATCGATCATGGCCCGTCATGTCGTCGGCTCGACTGGACCGGAATTGCGCGCGCTGCGTGATCAGATGCGCGCCATGCTCAAGGAAAATGGGCCCCCTCCAAAGGGCAAATGGGAAGATACCGGCATCCTCGAACCGGTGCGCGACTTTAAGGCCCGGCATGCCTCGACCCTGCTCACCTTCGATGCGACGGTCGATTGCATCAACCAAATAGAAGCCACGCGCACCCGCGGCGGCGATTA
>Ga0182015_10005137_pt1 | contig 13764 bp, 12 predicted proteins | sample 712P3MmetaG_FD_120478 | JGI IMG/M metagenome (GOLD analysis project Ga0182015, IMG submission 120478) | Permafrost microbial communities from Stordalen Mire, Sweden - 712P3M metaG | ecosystem: Environmental > Terrestrial > Soil > Wetlands > Permafrost | place: Sweden: Stordalen | collected...
CAAATCTCGGCGCTCCGACCATCTCTGTTCCCGCGTAAGACTTCGCTCGCGGCCGCAGGAATCCTGCTTGCATATCCTGATCAACGATTTCATCGGCGGCGTACTCGATCGCGGCATGCCGCTTTACGTGCGCAACCTGATCGATGGCTTACGCGAGGAAGGATTTCGCGTCAGCTTCGTCCGCGCACCGGGCGTTTGCCGCAAGCTGCCGCGAAATCTGTTCTACATGATCGCGGTTTTGGTCGAGCAAACCGTGCTGCCGCTGATCGGGCTGATATTGCGGACCGATCTCACGCTCTATCCCTACAATTCCGTGGCGGTGGCCGATCTCCTCACCCGGCGCGGCCGGATCGTGGTTCACGATCTGGAGCAGCTCAATCGCGGCCTGTCGCCGTCCAAGGTCTATTATCTCGCCTGCTATCGCGCCATCAAACGGCTCGATCGTCCGGTGCTCACGATCTCTGAGCTGAGCCGCCAAAGGCTCGCCGGCAGCGGCCTGTTCGGCCACGGCCCGATGACGATCCTGCCGAACACCTTCTACGCCTTTGAACGGCTCCTTAGCGCCGAGACGGTGAAGCGTGAGGCCAAGACGTCGATCCTGCTTTGCACTGGCTCCACCGCAAACAAGGATATTGAAACAGTCGCCGTGGATTATCTGCCAAAAGTGCTGGCGAGCGGATTTCGCGTGTCGGTTCTCGGTCTTCATAAGGCGACCGATGTGACGCGATTTGCGTCGCTGAGCATCTTTTTGGAAAGCGGCCAGTTGCGTCTGTGCGGACAATTGTCCGACCAAGAGGTCGCCGCGGAATATCAGAAACACGAGATCGTGTGGGTGCATTCGCTGCGCGAAGGATTCGGCCGTTGCGTGGTCGAGGGGCGCCTCGCCGGCAGCCGCGTTCTTTGCACGAATATTCCCGAATTCGCCGAGTTACGTGACGGCGACGTCTCGCTCTATAACGACTCGACCGAATTTATGTCGCTGCTCGATCGGCTAGTGAAAACCGACGCGCCTATTGGCGCCTACCGCGGTTACCCCTACCGGGAGCTCCTGCGCAACGCGATCCAGAGCGGGCTCTGACCTTAGCGTTCAATCCTGCGCCAACGCGCTATCGAGAATCTGCCGGCAGGCGACGAGATCATCGAGCGCCAGTTGCAGCTTGCGCCGGTTTTCGAGCGCAATGAGGCGCCGCGCCGGCGGCTCAGCTGCCGTCGAGGGATCCAGTGTCGGTTCGCGCCGCACATCCTGAGGGCGAGGCGTTGAAATGCCGAACAGGTTCGGCTCCAACCGTTCTTCGCTCGTCTCTTGCCCGATCTCCTCCCCTGCCCGGTCGTCTTCCACTTCCGGCGGCGGCAGCTCGGCACCCGCACGCCAAATGTTCTGAACGAAGCCCGTGCTATGTTCGCGCAGGATGCGTTGGACGCCGCGAATGGTATAGCCCTCGCCATACAACAGATGGCGCACACCGCGTAGCAGATCGACATCGTCGGGGCGGTAATAGCGCCTGCCGCCGCCGCGCTTCATAGGCCGGATTTGCTGGAATCGGCTTTCCCAGAATCGCAGCACATGCTGCGGCACATCGATTTCGTCAGCGACTTCGCTGATGGTGCGGAACGCGTCCGGCGCCTTGTCCAATCGCTGGTCCCCCGCTTTTATGAGCGATCAAGCTCTTAGGGAGCGCCGCCGTCCGCTTCGGAATTGATCCGCTGCTTGAGGATGGCGGAAGGCTTGAACACCATGACCCGGCGTGGCGAGATCGGAACTTCCTTGCCGGTCTTGGGGTTGCGGCCGATGCGCTGGCCCTTTTTACGCACGACGAACGAGCCGAACGACGATAGCTTCACCGTTTCGCCGCGCTCAAGGCAGTCAGTGATTTCCTTGAGCACAAGCTCTACTAGTGTCGCGGATTCGGTGCGCGACAGTCCAACCTTTTGATAGACCGCCTCACATAAATCCGCACGTGTGACTGTCTTTCCCGCCATCGCCAGCCCCGAGCACGGCGATCGATCAATCGTCGATCCAGATATCGTGCTGAATTATCAACGATATTAGCTTCTTGCCAGACGAGTCAACGGGGCTTCGCACCGGTTTACGGGGCATCACCAGCGCACCAGCGCGGCACCCCAGGTGAAGCCCCCACCCATGGCTTCGAACAGCAACAGGTCGCCACGCTTGATGCGCCGGTCGGCGACCGCGTCGGCGAGCGCAAGCGGGATGGAGGCGGCCGAAGTATTGCCGTGGCGGTCGACCGTGGTGACGATTTTTCCCGGCGCGATACCGAGTTTGTGCGCCGAACCGTCGATGATGCGCTTATTGGCCTGATGCGGGATGAACCAATCGACATCGGCGGCCGTGTAACCGGTCGCTTTGAAGGCGGCCTCGACCACATCGGTGATCATCGCCACGGCGTGGCGGAACACTTCGCGACCTTCCATGCGCAAATGGCCGACGGTGCCGGTCGACGATGGGCCACCGTCGACATAGAGCTTCGACTTATGACGGCCGTCGGATCGCAGGTGCACCGTGAGAAGGCCGCGATCCTCGCGGGTTCCCGGTTGCTCCTGTGCATCGAGAACGATGGCGCCGGCGCCGTCACCGAACAGCACGCAGGTGCCGCGATCGGTCCAGTCGAGGATGCGCGAAAAAGTCTCCGAGCCGATCACCAGTGCGCGCGAGAACGCCCCCGCCTTCAGAAGCGCGTCGGCTGTCGCCAGGCCATAGACGAAGCCCGAGCATACCGCCTGCAGATCGAAGGCGGCGCCGTGGGTGATGCCGAGATCGGCCTGCACGGACACGGCGCTGGCGGGAAACGTATTGTCCGGCGTCGAAGTCGCCAGCACGATGAGATTGATCGACTGCGTATCGACACGGGCGTGTGCGAGCGCAGCCTGCGCCGCGCGTACCGCCATATGCGAGGTCAGCTCACCCGGCGCGGCAATGCGCCGCTCGTGGATTCCGGTGCGCTGGACGATCCAATCGTCCGACGTGTCGACCTTGCGCGCGAGATCTTCATTGGTGAGGACCTGGCTCGGCAGGTAGCTGCCGCAACCCAAAATGACCGAACGCCGCATTGTCACAAGGCCGCTCCGCCGACTGCCTGACGGGGGGGCTTGCCAGGACGTTCGAGCGCGGCGCGGACCTTGGCCAACAGCTCGTCCTGCACCACGCCGTGGCCGAGCTCGATCGCGGCGGCAAAGCCTTCGGCATCCGCGCCGCCGTGGCTTTTGATGACAATGCCGTTGAGCCCAAGAAACACGCCGCCATTGGCGCGGCTCGGATTCATGCGCTCGCGCAACTGCCGGAACGCTGAGCGCGCAAGCAGGTAGCCGAGCCGAGCGCCGAGCGAACTGCTCATTGCACCCTTGAGATATTCGCCAAGCTGGCGGGCGGTCCCTTCGGCGGTCTTGAGCGCGATATTCCCGGCGAATCCTTCGGTAACCACGACGTCGACCTTGCCGCGGCCGATATCATCGCCTTCGACAAAGCCGCGATAGTCGAGATCGGGGATATTGCCTTCCCGCAGGATACGGCCAGCCTCGCGCACTTGCTCGAGACCTTTGGCCTCTTCCACCCCGATATTGAGCAGGCCCACGGTCGGACGGTCGAGGCCGAATAACAGGCGGGCGGTGGCGGCTCCCATCACCGCGAGGTCGATCAGATGATCGGTATCCGCGCCGATCGAGGCGCCGACGTCGAGCACAATCGATTCCCCGCGCAATGTCGGCCACAGCGCAGCAATGGCCGGCCGCTCGATGCCGGACAGCGTCTTAAGGTTGAACTTCGACATTGCCATCAGCGCGCCGGTATTGCCGCCGGACACCGCCATGTCGGCCTCGCCCTTTTTGACCGCATCGAGCGCAAGCCACATGGATGATTTCCAGCGGCCGTAGCGGAGCGCTTGGCTGGGCTTGTCCTCCATCCGTACCGCGATCTCGGTATGGGTGAGCCGCGAGGCGGATTTGAGTTTCGGCCGGGCGTCGAGCAACGGCGCAATGAGCGAGGCATTGCCGAAGAAGAGGAATTGACTATCGGGATGCCGCGTCAGCGCCAAGTCCGCCCCGGCAACGACCACGGCGGGGCCCTTGTCACCTCCCATCGCATCGAGAGCAATGCGGACCTTGTCTGACATTCAATGACCTTGCGGCCTAGGTCCGGGAGACGGGCAAGCGACTTCGGGCGGAGAATAGCGGTTCGACGCCCGGACACAACTGCGTTTAACGGCCATCCAAATCCCCCGATTCCGAACTTGGCAAGCGATCGCCAAACCCACTTCTGCATCCTCCGGAATCAAGTGAGATGCCGGCGGTACAATCATGATTCACTACAAGAATTTTTCTCAGCCGCTCTGGCCCTTGGTCAGCTTGCCGAGGACCGCGAACGGCCCCGCATCGGCCTTGCTATCCTTCGGCGCCTCGAAAACCGCGCCCGGTTTGCGGGGATAGGGATCAAGCCCCAGGATCAGGAATTCGGTAGCGAGCGCGCCGAGGTCGACAACGCCGCCGACCAGCGGCTCCGGAGCGTTCAATTTCGCGTCACGGGGCCGCGCTTCGGTTTCGACCTGCTCCGGCATCGGTGGCTGTTGCGGCACGAAATCAAGATCGATCGCTTCCTCGATTTCATTGACGAGCGGCTCAAGCGTGACCACGCAGTTTTGCCCGACCGTTGCCGAGACTTGCCCGGCGACGTGCAGACCGCCGGTGTCGCGCCGCGTCACGTCGAAATTCGCTTCGAGGCGCGGCAGCTCGCGCAATCCCGCCATCCTTGCCACTGCGGCGCGGACAATTTCGTCGGCGGCGAGATCGAAATGCTGACCCGTCTCGGCAACATCCTCCGCCGCAACAGGGATGTGCCAGGGCGCTGGCGCCGCACTCCGAGATTTTTGTTCGCTCGATTTTCGTTCACTCATGCAACAGCCTCAGGCTTTGGAAAGCCGACCTCACCGCCCAGCAATGCGCTTTCGTCCTGGAGTTCGAATTGGCGCAACGCGGTGCGCGCATAGCGCGCAAGCCGGACCGCCCCGGGGGCTATATCGGCCGCCTCAAAGATATTCCGTGTCAGCGCCTTCTCAAGCTCTCGGTCGTCCGACGCCGCTAAAGCGGCGTGATAGGCCGCCTGCCGGCCGTAAAACGCTTCGCCGAAGGCTCGCATCCTCTTGGGCACGGCAAGATCACCCACGCCCATCTCCCGTAGATTGCCGTCAAGGTCGCGGCAAAACACGTCGAACAGTTTCTGCCCGGGGCCGCGCTCGACGCCGGTGCCCCCGACATCCAGCCGCTCAAGCACCAGCACCAAATGAAGCACAATCAGATCAAACCGGCCCTGGACCGTGTCCGGCACCTCGTAAGCGCTGTAAAATGCCGACGAGCGCGCCTGTGCCACGATCATGCCATAGAGGTCGCGGATGGTGCGATCGCTGGAGTTGAACCGAAAACGCCTCAAGATCATAAGGTTAACCGGTGTCCTTGCGACCACTTCAAGGGCGGCGGATCGCCAAACTGATTGCTAATCTTGGACTTTGGGGGTACGGCACGCGGCGGCGGGACGCAAGTTAGGGACGAGGATGTGGGGTAAGTTTGCGCGTAGCGAAAGCCGGCCGGCGGCAGCGGTCGGCGCTGTTTTTCTTGCGCTCGCGCTAGGGCTTGTCGGCTGCGGCGGCGAAACCTTCCAGCGCGGTTATGTGCTGCCCGATGGCGCGCTCGAGCAAATTCCGCTTGGCGCGTCCCAGGAACAGGTGCTGCTTGTCCTCGGCACGCCGTCGACGGTGGCCACCGTCAGCGGCGAAGCGTTTTATTACATTTCGCAGAAGGCCGACCGCCCGATTGCGTTCATGCAAGCCAAGGTGACCGATCAGCGCGTGATCGCTGTCTATTTCGACAGAGACAGAAAAGTTCAGCGGCTCGCCGAATACGGCATCAAAGACGGCAAAGTTTTCGATTTCGTCAGCCGTACGACGCCTACCAGCGGCAACGATCTCAACGTGATCACGACGATCCTGCATAACCTGGAAGGCAAAGGCTCATAAGCCTCGCCGTGGCCTTGATCTGGTGCGGGAGCGGACCCGGCCGAGCTAGTGCGCCAGCACCGCGAGCAGCAGCAGCGCCACGATGTTGGTGATCTTGATCATCGGATTGACCGCCGGCCCCGCCGTATCTTTGTAAGGATCGCCGACGGTGTCGCCGGTCACGGCCGCCTTGTGGGCGTCGGAGCCTTTGCCGCCGTAATGGCCGTCCTCGATGTATTTCTTGGCATTGTCCCAGGCGCCACCGCCCGACGTCATCGAGATGGCGACGAACAGGCCGGTCACGATCACGCCGAGCAACATCGCGCCGAGCGCCGAGAACGCCGCCGATTTACCCTGCGCGCCGCCGCCGGCGACGAAGTAGATGACGAAATAGGCGACGATCGGAGACAACACCGGCAACAGCGACGGCACGATCATTTCCTTGATCGCGGCCTTGGTCAGCATGTCGACGGCGCGGCCGTAATCCGGCTTGTCCCGGCCCTGCATAATGCCGGGCCGTTCGCGGAATTGGCGGCGCACTTCCTCGACAATCGATGCAGCGGCGCGGCCGACCGCGGTCATGCCCATCGCGCCGAACAGATAGGGCAACATACCGCCGAACAAGAGACCGGCCACAACGTAGGGATTATTCAGCGAGAAATCGGGCGCCACACCCTGGAAATAAGGATGCGTGCTTGAGCCTGCGATGAAAAATTTCAGATCTTCGTTATAGGCGGCGAACAGCACCAGGGCGCCGAGCCCCGCCGAGCCGATCGCATAGCCCTTGGTCACCGCCTTGGTGGTGTTGCCGACCGCATCGAGCGCATCGGTCGACTTGCGCACTTCCTTCGGCAGGCCGGCCATTTCGGCAATGCCGCCGGCATTATCGGTCACCGGGCCGAAAGCATCGAGGGCAACGACGATACCGGCCAGCGCCAGCATTGTCGTCACCGCGATGGCGATGCCGAACAGGCCGGCGAGATTGTAACTGATCAGGATGCCGGCGATGATGACCAGCGCCGGCAGCGCGGTGGCTTCGAGCGATATCGCCAAGCCCTGGATGACATTGGTGCCATGGCCGGTGACAGACGCCTGGGCGATGGACCGCACCGGGCGATAATCGGTGCCGGTGTAGTATTCCGTGATCCAGATGAGCAGACCCGTCACGCCGAGACCGACGATGCCGCAGATGAAAAGCGTCTGGCCTGAATAGTCGACGCCCGCAAGCGGACCGAAGCCGATGAGTTCATAGGTCACGCCGGCAATGCCGATCAGCGAAAGCACCGCGGTGACGAGCATGCCCTTGTACAGCGCGCCCATGATCGACTGACTGGCGCCGAGCTTGACGAAGAACGTGCCGATGATCGAGGCGATGATGCAGATGCCGCCAATCGCCAGCGGGAACGTCATCATCCGCATCAGCATGTCGCCGCCGGCGCCGCTGAAGAAGATCGCGGCGAGAACCATGGTCGCAACCGTGGTCACCGCATAGGTCTCGAACAAATCGGCCGCCATACCGGCGCAGTCGCCGACATTGTCGCCCACGTTGTCGGCGATGGTGGCGGGATTGCGTGGATCGTCTTCCGGAATGCCGGCCTCGACCTTACCGACGAGATCGCCGCCGACGTCGGCGCCTTTGGTGAAAATGCCGCCGCCGAGCCGCGCGAAAATCGAGATCAGCGAGGCGCCGAAACCAAGCGCCACCATGGCATCGATGACCTCACGATCGTTCGGTGCCATATGCAGCGTGCCGGTGAGGAAGCCGAAATAGAGCGTGACGCCGAGCAGCGCGAGGCCGGCAACCAGCATGCCGGTGATGGCGCCGGCGCGGAATGCGAGCTCAAGACCGCCGGCCAGCGAGCCGATTGCCGCTTGCGCGGTGCGCACATTGGCGCGCACCGAGACGTTCATGCCGATGAAGCCCGTGGCGCCGGACAGGATTGAGCCGACCGCAAAGCCGATGGCGACGAGCCAGCCGAGAAAATAGCCGAGGATCAGGAAGATAACGATGCCGACGACGGCGATCGTGGTGTATTGCCGCTTGAGATAGGCCTGCGCGCCCTCGCGTATCGCCGCGGCTATCTCCTGCATCCGCTCGCTGCCGGCATCGGCGGCCATCACCGAGCGCGTGGCCCAGATGGCGTAGGCGATCGCCAAGACGCCGCAAAACACGATGAGCCACAAAGTATTCATGGAAAGACCCCGGTCTTTTGGAAGGCTGGGCTATGAAAAGCCAGCCCGCAAGGAAGGCGCCCTGCGCGATTGTGCACGCGCGTTGCGTAATGCGGCGCGGACATTGCCATAATGCCCAGGCCGTGCAAGGTCAACGGATGGTCCTAGAGGTCGTTTTTGGCCGCTAAAATGATGGTCGGACCTCATGGGCAACGCACCACCAACCGTGACGGCGACTCGGCGAAAAGCGAGTCTGGCGGCGGCGCTCGGCGGCCTCGTATTGCTCCTGAGCGCCACGCTGCAGGCCGCGGCGACCGGTACGCTGTTCTGCACCATCGACGACCGCAATTTGAGCTTCAATCTCTTGGGTCACACCAGCATCGAGCACGGCGCGATCCTCGACGTCCACGACGGCAGCCTCAAACTCAAAGCCGCCCGATCCGTCGGCAAGGAAATCGAATTTCCGGTCAGCATGGAAAATATTTTTATGCAGTGGGATTTCGATAGCGACCTTCGCTTTGCCATCCGTATCGAAGATCCGGATCGCAGCCGGGAGATCGTTTTGGCGATCATCGCCGCGCGCAACGAGAAACTAGAAAAATATTTGGGCCGCTACGTGTTGCAATTGGTTGGCGGCAACAAGACCGAACGCCTCGAGGGGCCGATCAGTTGCGAAGGCGACTGATCGGAACCGGTCCGCGCTGCCAAGCTCGGAGGAGCCGACCCACCTACGCCCGCTACGCGAGCTTCGGCGGGTATGAGTCCACCGAAGCGCGGAGCGCGTGGGCGGAAGGCGTACCCCCCTGAATCACCGCCGGTAAGGCCCGGAGACGCCCGCTAAACTGCCAATAAGTACTTGAAATTATGCAACAATTCGGCAATACTGCGTTTGCAGAGCGCCGGTGAGCCACGCCTAGAACCGGTAGCTTAGCCGGGGGTTGGGGCGGGGTTTGCATCTGTGGGCCTGACATTAAAACGCATTGCTCGACTGACGGAGTCAGGCCGCTACAGCGACGGACACGGGCTCTATCTCCAGGTCATCTCACCGACAAATCGCAGTTGGCTTTTGCGCTATGAGCGCAACGGGCGGGGCGAAAGGTGGATGGGGCTTGGACCATTGCACACGATCGATCTCAATCAGGCGCGCGAGCGGGCGCGCAAGGCTCGGCAGCAGCTATTAGACGGTATTGACCCACTTGACGCCCGGAAAGCGCAGCGCGCCGCGCAGGCGCTAGAGGCGGCCCGGACAATCACCTTCGAAAAAGCCGCGCAGGCATATTTCGACGCCCACGAACGCGGGTGGAAGAATACAAAACACCGCGCGCAATTTCTCTCTACGCTCAAGACCTATGCCTATCCAAAGATCGGCAAACTTCCCGTCGCCGAGATCGATGTCGGCTTGGTGCTCAAAGTCATTGAGCCGATCTGGCAGGACAAGACTGAGACCGCGAACCGTGTGCGCGGACGAATTGAAGCGGTGCTCGATTGGGCCACGGTGCGCGGATATCGCAAAGGCGACAATCCGGCACGGTGGAAGGGGTATATCGAAAACGTCCTCCCCTCGCGTAACAAAATCCAAAAGGCCAACCACCACGCGGCGCTTCCGTTTGCCGATCTCCCCGAGTTCATGGCTGCCCTGTGCCAGCGCGAGGGTGGCCGGGACAAGCCCGGCCGTGACGTGACCGTCATGTCATTCCCCGCGACCCTCCTACGCTCGCTCTGCGAGCTTCGGAGGGTTCGAGTCCACTGAAGCGCGAAGGTGGAAGGCGGGGAATCCAGTAATCGACGCGCTCAAGTAAATCTCGGAACGCTCGAGTTACTGGATCATCCGCTTTCGCGGATGATGACAGACGAAGGTGCTCACCCCTGCCGCGGCGCCCAGCCGTAAATGCGCGCGAGCGTGCCGCCCATCAATTTGGCCTTGTCGCTTTCGGAGATGCGGTTGGTGACGCGGAACGCGTCGACGCCTTGCGCGTAAGTGAGGAATTTCACCGCGCGCGTCCAGTCCGTGCCCCACATACAACGATCGATGCCGAACGCGTCGATCATGCGGCAGACCGGATCCCAGATGTCGTTGTAGGGGAACGGTTCGAGCGACAGCGTGCAGGCGCCGGTGATCTTGATAGCGACGTGCGGAAGCTTGGCCAGCGTGAGCACCTTCGGCAGTTCGGCCCATGGCTCCGCCGGCTTGGGCGGCACATGCGGCTGAACCAGCCCGAGATGGTCGACGACGATCTGCGTATCCGGATTGCGGCGGATCAGCTCGATGCCCTGGTCGAGCCGCCCGGCAATGTGCAGGTTGACCGGCATCGACAAACGCGCGGCCTCCTTGAGCACGCGGTTGAGGCCCGGATCGGCGGCGTCCTCGGCAAGTCCGCCGCGCACCAGCAGCATGCGCACGCCGACCGCGCCCGGCGTGCGCTTCCAGTCGGCGACGACTTCGACGACGGCCGGGTTGGCGGGATCGACCGGCTTCACCAGCGCGAACCTGTTCGGATAACGATTGCGCACCTCGACCGCATAGCTTGCGTCGTAGCGGTACATCGTGAACGCCGACACCAGGATCGCGCCGTCGACGCCGGCGGCGTCCAGCACCGCGACCGTCTGATCGCCCGTGGCCTCGGGCGGCCCGGTCAGTACGGCGTGCCACGGCCGGGCGCGATGATTACGCTCGTAGGCATGCAGCTGCGCGTCGATGATCGGCATGTTGGACTCCCGGCGGTGAAGAGGATCACGCCGCACCCAAATACCTAATCGGCCGCCCCGGGGCGATCGCTTGCGCGGCGGCAATAACGGCGTTGGCGTCGATGCCATAGTGCCGATAGAGGTCGGCAATCGAGCCGGTCTGGCCGAAATGCTCGACCCCGAGCGGCCGTACGCGATGGCCGCCGACGGCGCCGAGCCAGGCCAGCGTCGCCGGATGACCGTCGATCACGCTGACGATGCCGCAGTGCCGCGGCAAGGCGGCGAACAGCCGTTCGATATGCGACCGCGCGTGAACGAGACCGCGCTCGCGCGCGCGACATGCCGCCGTCCAGCCGGCGTTGAGACGATCCGCGGACGTGATGGCGAGAAGGCCGACATCGCGACGATCTTCCGCCATCAACCCGACAGCCTGGATCGCCTCAGGCGCGACGGCGCCGCTATAAGCCACCACGACCTGGCAGTTGGGTCCCGGCTCGCGCAGCCAATAGGCGCCGTCCACGATCGCGTGGCGTAATTCCATCGTCATGCTGCGCTTCATTTGATCGATCGGCCGAGTGGACAGCCGCAAATAAATCGAGCCGCCCGTTTCATCGCGCAGCCAATTGCGCTCCGAGGTCTCGTCATTTTGATTCCTTTGGCCGGCGCGTTGAATGTAATCGAGCGCGAAGGCGAGAATGACGGCGAGCTCGTCGACGAAGGCCGGCTCGAACGCGGCGAGTCCATCCTGCGCCATGCCGATCAACGGCTCGGCGATCGATTGGTGCGCACCGCCTTCCGGCGCCAGCGTAATTCCCGACGGTGTCGCAACCAGAATAAAGCGCGCGTCCTGATAACAGGCGTAATTGAGCGCATCGAGCCCGCGCGCGATGAACGGGTCGTAAAGCGTGCCGATCGGCAACAGCCGCTCGCCGTTGATGGCGTGCGACAGGCCGAGCGCCGAGAGCGCGCCGAACAGGTTCATCTCGGCGATGCCGAGCTCGATATGCTGGCCTTTGGGCGAAAATTCCCAATTGAATGTCGACGGGATCCGCTCGCTCTTGAACGTGTCGGCCAACGCTTCGCGCGCGAACAGGCCGCGGCGGTTCACCCATGGGCCGAGATTCGTCGACACCGTCACGTCGGGAGAGGCCGTCACGATGCGCGCGGCGAGTAGCGTCTGGTCGCGCGCGATTTCGTTGAGCAGCGCGCCAAAACCCGTCTGTGTCGACATTTGCGGTTGGATCGTAACCGCGAGATCTTTCGGCACGCCGATGCGCGGCGCTTGCAGCCTGCGTTCGCCGGCGCGCGCGAACGGCACGCGGTCGAGGAATTCCTGAATATCCGCCGTCGGTTGCCGCAATCCTTCGAAGTGCGACCATTCGTGTCCCGGCCGGATGTTCATGACGCCGCGAAACGTCTCCATCTGCGCCGACGTCATCAGGCCGGCATGATTGTCCTTGTGGCCGGCAAACGGCAGCCCGTAGCCTTTGATCGTGTAGGCGATGAAGCAAACCGGACGGTCGTGATCGATCCCGTTGAAGGCGTCGATGATCGCAGCGAGATCGTGACCGCCAAGATTATTCATCAGCCGCGCCAGCTCATCGTCGCTGCGCCGCTCGATGAGCTGGGTCACCGGTCCCTGATCGCCGATCTCGTCAAGCAGCCGCTTGCGCCAGGCCGCGCCGCCCTGGAACACCAGCGCCGAATAGAGCTGGTTGGGGCAGCGATCGATCCATTGCCGCAATACGTCGCCACCCGGCTCGCCGAAGGCCGCTTGCTGAAGCGAGCCGTATTTTAGGACGACAACGTCCCAGCCGAAGTTGCGGAATAGATTCTCGTAGCGTTCCCACAGCCCCTCGCGCACCACGGCGTCGAGGCTTTGCCGGTTGTAATCGACGATCCACCAGCAATTGCGCAGCCCCTGCTTCCAGCCTTCGAGAATGGCTTCGAAAATATTGCCTTCATCGAGTTCGGCGTCGCCGAGGAGCGCGATCATGCGGCCTTCCGGCCGATCCAGTCCCCAGCCGTGCGCCCGCACGTAATCCTGGGCGAGCGATGAGAACAGCGTTTGCGCGACGCCCAGGCCGACCGAGCCGGTCGAGAAATCGACGTCGTCGGTGTCCTTGGTGCGCGACGGATAGGATTGCGCGCCTTTGTAGCCGCGGAAGTTCTCGAGCTTTTCGCGGCTCTGGCGGCCGAGCAGATATTGGATGGCGTGAAAGTTCGGCGCGGCATGCGGCTTGACCGCGACGCGGTCGGCCGGCCGCAGCGTGTGGAAATAAAGCGCGGTCATGATGGTCGCGAGCGAGGCCGACGACGCCTGATGCCCGCCGACCTTCACGCCATCGCTGTTCTCCCGCACATGATTGGCATGATGAATGGTCCACGACGCAAGCCACAGCACCTTGCGCTCAAGCTCGGCAAGAATGGCCGAATCCGGCGTGCCCAGGCCGGGTGTGTCAGGACGAGACGTCATCTGCGCCATCGCGCGCCCAATCCCTACAGCTCGACCGTGTCGAAATCCGCCGGCATGATGATTTCGAGAAGCTCGCAATCGTCTGAATAATCGAGTACGGTGTGCTTGATCTTCGGCGGCTGCAGCCAACATGAGCCCTCGCGCATGGTCACCACACCGGCGCCCTCGTATTCACCCTTCATCCAGCCCTTGAGCACATAGATCATCTGAAATTCGACATCGTGAAAATGCCGCTTCGACACTTCGGCCGGATCGCAGGGCGGAATCATTTTGATCACCTGCGCCGTCGCCAAGCCGCCGGTCGCCGCGGCGATACCGAGATCGCGATATTGGGCATAGCGGCGCAGCCCTGCTTGGAACGCGTCCGCGCTGTGATGGCTGGCCACAAAGGTCTGCCGCCGCGGAGCCGCCTTGGATGAGGGCTTGGGCTTG
>Ga0182015_10005138_pt1 | contig 13764 bp, 16 predicted proteins | sample 712P3MmetaG_FD_120478 | JGI IMG/M metagenome (GOLD analysis project Ga0182015, IMG submission 120478) | Permafrost microbial communities from Stordalen Mire, Sweden - 712P3M metaG | ecosystem: Environmental > Terrestrial > Soil > Wetlands > Permafrost | place: Sweden: Stordalen | collected...
ACAAGTTTTTGATTTCGAGTGGGACTGCTGCAGTACACGCAGGGATCGACGTCGGTGATGTTATTGCAGATCGAGCACAAACGCAGCTTGGCCTTGACGTCTCGGACCGCTGAGGCGAGAGCTTCTGCGTCGTCTTCGCTTGACCGCAGAATATGAAAAGCCAGCCGCTGCGCGCTCTTGCTACCGATTCCCGGCAGCTTTTTGAGTTCGTCGATGAGCCGGGTCATCGGTTCGGCGAAGCGCGACATTTTCCTAGAGTCCCCCGATGCCGAGTCCGCAAAGCATGCCGCCAAGGCTGGACTGCATCGCCTGATCCACTTTGCGTCCGGCTTCGTTGAGCGCGGCCATCACGAGATCCTGCAGCATCTCGACATCGCCGGCCTTTACCGCCTCCGGATCGATCTTGATGCCGAGTACCTGTTTGCGGCCATCCATTTTGACGGTGACGGAGCCCCCGCCGGCCGAGGCCTCGACCACGGTCTGCTCCATCTTCTTTTGCAGCGTCTCGTACTGCTGCTTGGCTTGCGACATCAGTTCCTGCAGATTGAATCCAGACATAGAAGAATTTTGTAATTTGGTAATTGTGTAATTTGGTAATTTGAAACCCTACGCTTAAGCTCCCGAGCATCGGCATCGGGTTTGAAATTACCAAATTACACAATTACCAAATTACGAATTGGTTTTATCCTTTCTCGCGGTAATCGATCACGGTGCGGATTTCCGCTCCAAATTTTTCCTGCATGCGCTGCACGATTGGATCCTGTTCAGCGCGGCTGCGGGCGCTTCCGTTGGATTCCCGGCGAACCGCAGCTGGCGCCTGCGCCACTCCGCCGGCTTCGACGAGCATCTTGATGGGTCTTCCGGCCACACTGCTGGCGGCTGCGCCGCCCGTACGGCGCGCGTCGGCGGTGAACGACATGTCGATCATTGCGCTCGAAGCCGCAACTTTCGCGATCAATGCGTTTCCTTCGAGCTTCCACTCCGCTGTCTCCAGAATGGAAGCAAGCATCTGCTGATTGCCCAGCGCGTTGAGAACGGCATCGCGAAGAGCCTCGACGCTGGCCTCGGCTCTCAGAGGCTCGGCGGGTTCGGGAACTGGAGATAGATCTTCAACCGCCGGCGCGGCCGACCCCATAATAACTACCGGAGCGCCGGAGTTTCCCGAACGAGAGGCAATCGGAGCGACGTTAGCCGGAAATTCGCCCCGCGGCGTGTTCTTTCGCGCTGTATCGGCAGCAAATGGCGACACGGAACTTGAGCGCGAGGGAGCTTGGGCTTCCGGCAGGCGAACTTGAGCCGGCGCGGTGAGGCGGGGAGTCATGGCTGGTCGCGTCGTGCCGGTGGCGGATGTTGCCACATCGCTCAGCAACTGCTCGATCGGCAGAAGGCGCTGCGCGTGGGCCATTTTCAGCAAGCCGAGTTCCAGATGGAAGCGCTGTTCCTGGCGGTAGCCGAGTTCTCCGTGCGTGCGCAGCATGATCTGCAAATGGCGGGTCAAGTCTTCTTCACTGAATAGATCGGCGATGCGGCTCACGCGGGCGCGCTCATCGGAGGAAATCTGCAGCAGCGCCGAGTCTTTGCCCGCGATCTTCGCCACCGTGACATTGCGCAGGAAGCGCACCAGCTGGCGCGCGAAATGGGTGGGACTGTGGCCTTCGCCAATCAGTTCGTCAACCAGCACCAGGATTTTCTCGCTCGAACTTTCCGCCACCGCCTGCATTACCGTCTCCAGGGCCGCTGCCGGAGCCGACCCGATCAGGCTGCGAACAGAATCGAGCGTTAGTTGGTCGGAGGTCGAGGCGATCGCCTGGTCGAGGATAGAGAGCGCGTCGCGCATCGAGCCGTCGCCTGCTTCCGCCAGCAACGCGAGGGCATCCTCGTCGGCAGGAATTTTTTCTTTGGTCACGATGTCGCGGAGTTGACCCACGATGTCTTCGAACTTCACCGCGCGAAAACTGAAGTGCTGGCAGCGCGAGCGAATGGTCTGCGGAATATCCTCGGGTTGCGTGGTGGCCATCATGAAGATGACGTGGCTGGGAGGCTCCTCCAGCGTTTTAAGCAGGGCATTGAAGGCGGCGTCAGTGATCTGGTGCGCCTCGTCGAGAATGTAAATTTTAAAGCGGTCGCGCGCCGGACGATAGCGTGCGGCCTCCCGCAATTCACGAATTTCGTCGATGCCGCGATTAGTGGCGGCGTCGATTTCTATGACGTCCACCGCGTTGCCGGCGCGAATCTCGGTGCAGGAATCGCAGATGCCGCAGGGCTCGATCGGCGGCTTCCCCGTCGTTTCAATGGTTGACCGGCAGTTCAGGGCCATTGCCAGGATGCGTGCAACCGTCGTCTTGCCGATTCCGCGATGACCGCTGAAGATATAACCGTGCGCGATGCGCTCCTGCGCGATGGCATTTTGCAGGGTTCGGGTAACGTGCTCCTGGCCGATGACGTCGGAAAATTTCTGTGGCCGGTATTTGCGCGCCAGGACTTGATAGCTCATCGGAATCCCTGATTATACAGTCTCTCCCTCGCGTAGATTTGCTTGAGAGGGCTCTTCTGTAGAGACGCGGCTTGCCGCGTCTATCGCCGGCGTGAGACGGGGAAATCCCCGTCTCTACAACCGGCGCTTGCATGGGTTCAGCGGGCGGGGTACGCTCTTGCATTGAGTCTTACTGCGGGTAACGGAGACAATCGCCTATGGATCTGAGAATGAGCACACGGGAACTGGAGGGCGTGCTGGTAGTGGATTGCAGTGGTCGAGTGGTGTTCGGCGAAGAGTCGGCCAGCCTCCGCAATACAGTCAAGAAATTGCTTGCCAAGAGCCCGAAGGTTGTGCTGAATCTGCGCGAAGTGAACTACTTTGATAGCGGCGGCCTGGGAACGCTGGTTTCGCTTTACACCAGTGCGCGCAATGCTGGCGGCGCGGTGAAACTGGCAAGTCTGAGCCAGCGAATCGGAGACCTTCTCCATCTCACCAGGCTGCATATGATTTTTGAAGTCTTCGACGATGAAGTGTCGGCCGCGAAGTCCTTCAAGCGCGACCAGGCATAGGTGGTTTTCCTCGAGGCTGGGGTCCCATTCATGAACGCTTCTGCGCTGGGCTGACGCGGTCAAAACGGTTGCGATCAATCGTTGTTGTTGTCAGGCAGTTCCAGAAAAGCCGGCCGCATGGATGATCCATTCTGCGTGTCGGTGAGGATCAGGGTGCGAACCGCTCCTGCAGTTGACGGATTGATGCTCTCGCTGAATATCGGTGTAGTGCTCCCCGAAGCGGTAACGTACACCGTATAACCCAGGAAGTTTTCAATATTGTTGGGATTAAAGGGAACCTCTACGTAGGCGCTCGCTTGCTCATAGGCTAAGCCGGTGATCTGTGGGGTGCCCGTCGGGCCGGTAGCGGGATTCAGGAGGATGTAGATATCCACCGTACCAGCTCCGCTGGGCGACGCATGGATGACGCGGAAGTCAACGGTGTTAAATGGCGGCGTCGGGATATTGTCGGGGATCGACAGGATGACGACGTTGCTGCCGTTGGTGCCGGGTTGAGAAAATCCAGTCGCAACCACCGTGTACTGCGCCCCTCCGGCCCAGCCAATGGAGTCGGTGAAGACCGGGGTAGTGGTGCCGGTTTCAAGCCCTTCGATCGTGTCACTGCCCGAAGGCACATTCGTATAGCCCGGTTGGTTCGGTAGAACGCCGAGAAAGGCTACATCGACAAATTCCACGTTTCCGTTCACGTCAATATCCATGGGGCCGCCGTCCTGAATGGCATGGACAAAACGAACCTGCGAATTACCTGAACCACAACTGGTGGCGAAGATACTCAAGGCCGCAAGTGCCAATGTAAGGGGCAGGACTTTCAACCAGCGAGACATCCTTTGAGTTCTCCAAAAAGCCGTTTAGTGGTGAGCAAGAAGGATTCTAGCAGCTTGTTCGGTGGTTCACCGGGCCTCGATGGAGGCCCGGCTTTTTTCCCCGCAGGTTGCAGCGCGACGCCCGGTTCGCCGGAACGGTTCGTCCGCGGTTGTCAGGGTTAGTTGAGATCAGACAGGACTATGGGCGCGGAGCTCATCGTATTTCCATTGACATTGTCCACGAGGACAAAAGTACGAATCGATTCGGTGGTCTGGCTGCCGAAAGTAGCGTCAAACTCAGCAATCGGTGTCGTGCTCCCCGTCGTACAAACGTATATCTGCCAACCATCGCCGCTGGAATTCCAGGGAAGGGTTACGTAGGCGCTCGTTGACCTGTAGGAGAGAGCGGTGATCTGGTTCGTCCCTTGAACGATATTGCCGATGAATGGAGACTGTTCGATATAAACATCCACGGCAGTCGGTCCGCTGGGCGATGCGTTAATGACGCGGAATTCCACGTTGCCCGCCGTCGGTGCCGTGTTGTTGTCCTGTGGAGCCATGAGAACAATATTGCCGCCGGTACCGCCGGCGTATCCAGTCGCAACCATCGTGTAGTCGCCTCCAGGGAGCAAGGAAGTTGGAGTGGTTTGGCTGAAGACTTCGGTGGTGGAATTGTATTCCAGCCCTTCGATCGTGTCCGTCCCCGATGGCACAGCCGTATAAGTGGATGCCGAAACCGAGGGGAACGTTATGTCGGTAAAGTATTTCGTTCCGTTGACATCGACATCCATGCCGCCATTACCGTAGTCGGCTGTGTTCTGGACAGCATTTACAAAACGAACCTGCGCGTTGCTGGAACCGCAGCTGGTGAAAATGGCGGTCGAGGCTGCAACGGCCAATATTGCGGGCAGGGCCTTCAACAAGCGAAGCATAGTTTTCTCCAAAAGGCAGTTTTGGTGATGAGTAAGACCATAAGATGCAGATATCGTAATCTCAGGTTTTGTGGGTGCGTGTAAAATTTTGTATTGGTGCATCTAGCTTAACATCATTCATTTGGCAAATATCGTCCGGAAAATAGCGAGCCGTGAATAAGCCATCTCAATCCAACGCCGCTCCATCCAGATCTGGAAGAATAAAGTCTGGGAAAATCAAGTCTGCGAAGCTCAAGTCCGGGAGAAGCACGCCGAAGCCGCCACAGCCGAAAGAAGATAAGCGTTCCCGCGTCGTACGCTGCATTCGGGCTTTGCCGGCGGGAACCGTGTCGACCTACGGAGCCATAGCCAGAGCCGCGGGCTGGCCCCGAGCGGCCCGTCAAGTGGTGCGAATCCTGCAACAGGTTCCTGGCTTGCCCTGGCACCGGGTGGTCGGTTCGGGCGGCGCTATCAAATTGGGCGGAGAAAACGCCGCCGAACAAAAATTCCGCCTGCGCATGGAAAGCGTAACCTTCCGCGGAGCCCGCGTGGATATGAAGAAGCACGAACACAAATTTCCCAAAAAGCCAGTTCGGGGAAATAACTCTGCGTAGAGACGCGGCTTGCCGCGTCTCCGCTTGCGGCGCCAATGCTCCGGCAAGCCGCGTCTACACAGCGAACCATCTATGGAACACGTTCGGCGGCTGACTTTGCTTGTGGCAAATTTCCCTCCAGTAAGTCGTGCAGGCGGTTCGCCGGACAGCGCAATCCTATGTAGAAACTTCCGAACAGCGCGTACACGGCGCTGACGTGGTCGAAACGCATCTCGTAGATCAGCTTCTTGAACACTAAGGGATCGTCGGCGAACAGGTCGACGCCCCACTCCCAGTCATCAAACCCGATGGAACCGGTGATGATCTGTTTCACTTCTCCGGCATAGCGGCGTCCGACCAGGCCGTGATCGTTCATCTGGCGCTGGCGTTCTTCCATGGGAAGCGTGTACCAGTTCTTATCTTCGCCGCGGCGGCGATCCATCGGATAAAAACAGATGTATCGGTTCGGCGGCATCGCCGGGAACAGGCGCGGCTTCATTGCTTCTTTCTGCCGCGCGATGGTTTCGTGGATCGATTTTTTCCATTCGTCCGAGTGCGGTTCGACGCCGCGGTCGGCGAGCGCCTTGTAAGTCTTCAGCGACGACTCATACAACCCCAATTCGATCACCGACAGATACGAAGTCGCGGGTTCCAGGAAGTCATGCAGTCGAAGCCGTGCCAGATCGAGCTCGGCCTGATTGAGCTGGTCGAAGCTTTCGCGGAAGTGAACCAGCATCAGGTCGCCTTTGTGTCCCAGCAGTGAGAAGAGCGCAGACTGGCCGTCCGCCTTGGCTTCCATCGCCGCCAGCAGTTGCGACGCTTCGTTCGCGATCTCTTGACGGCTATGCTCGGGGAGCGCGCGCCATGCCGTCCAACGGAAGCGCATCATCTGGTGAAGCGTGGCATAGCCTTCAACTGTCAGAGGAACGGCTGGGAGTTGCCCGGCGGCAACCGCAAGACTGGCGGGATGAGTCAGATTCATGAATCTACCCTGGCGGCTATTGTAATCGCGGGCGTCGGCCCTTGGGGTATCCGGGCAGCCACGGGCGCGGATTGCTCCAGTATGCGCGGGTATGCTACAAGCGCTATATGCGCAAATGGATGAGCGACCGCTTGAAGCGTCGCAAGAAACCCGGAGACGGTCCGTCAAAGGAAGCAACCAAGGCCCCCGAGCCACTGCAGCCGAGGTTTTATGACAATGAGCCGGCCGCGCCCGCCCAAGCTCCGGTAGAAGCTCCAGTAGTCGAATCGCGTCACGTGTCGAAACCCGCGCCTGAGCCCGTTCCTGAGTCGGTGTCGCCGCCAGCCTCAGCGCCAGCGTCACCGTCTACGTCCGTTGAATCGAGACCACGGCCCTCTCGCCGCCGTCGCGGCCGTGGCGGTCGCGGAGTTCGCGGCGGATCTCGTGCCAGGCCCGCGACCGCAACTAACGCTACAGCCGCAGTGGCCGCAGAACCTTCCGCAGTAGAAGGATCCGCTCCGGAACCGGCGCTCGCGGGCGCGGCTCAAGCTGTTCCGGCTCCCGCGCGCGCCAGCAAGGGAACGGTAGTGCTGGCGATCGGGTTGCCGGGATCGGGCAAGAGTTCGTGGTTCAAGCGCCACGACATTCATCCGCTTTCGAGTGATCTGTTGCGCGAACTTCTTTTCGATGACGCGCAGGAGCAGCGCTTTCAGGACCTGGTGTTTTCGAACTTGAGATCCATGCTGAAGGCGAGACTGATTGCGCGCCGTCCGATGAACTATGTCGATGCCACGAACCTCACACCTCACGACCGCCAGAGCTGGATCAAACTGGCGAAAGATTATGGCTACGATGTGCAGGGATTGTTTTTTGATGTCCCCGTTGAGGTTTGCATGGAACGTCACCAGCGCCGCGGCCGCGCGGTCCCGGAAGATATCATGCGTAAGATGGCGGCCAAGTTGAAGCCTCCGGCGTTTGAAGAGGGTTTCTCGAAAATTACGGTTGTGCGGGTAAAACAGAAAGAAAAAGAAGAGGCACCCGGCTAAGACGGGGCGAGCCCCGTCTCTACGAGAAATAGCTCAGCCTTTCAGGTACGGCAGCAGTTCACGAAACGCGGGCGCGCCCGACGAGCGCAGCAGTTCGTAGATCATCATTTCCGTCGAGGAAAGAATCGTTCCGGCCGCGCGCATGCGATCCAACCCGATGCGCCAGTTTAATTCCGTTCGCGAGCTGACGGCATCCGAAGCCACATGCGCCAGATAGCCCGCGCGCAGCGCCCCCAGCGCAGTCTGCATCACACAGATGTGCGTTTCCATGCCGCACAGCAGAATCATCGTGCGTTGACCCGGCAGGCGTTTCAGCAGGGAGCAGAAGTCATCGCTGCCGAAGCAGGAGAACATCTGCTTGTCGATGGACGGTGTGTCCGGCAGCAGGGAGGCGATGTCCGGCACGGTCTTGCCCAGGCCCTTCGCGTATTGTGTGGTCACGAGCGCCGGGATTTTCACAATCCCGGCTAATCGAATCAGCAGTTGTACATTTCGTACCAGCCGTTCCTTTTCCCAGATCGGCGGCAGCAATTTTTCCTGCATGTCTACGACGATCAGAGCGCACTGTTCGGCCTCAAGCGGACGCCGCGCCATCTCCGCGGCGGTCGAGGGCGCGCCATTTTGCAGCCACTGAGAAATCAATTAGAATCCTCTTACAGCCCGGTCGTTCAACGGTAGGACTGCAGCCTCTGGAGCTGCGTATCGGGGTTCGAATCCCTGCCGGGCTGCCAACCTTTTTGTGACCTTCGGGCATCGGCCCTTCTTAATTCACATCTCTCCGAGGCGCCGCCGACGGGTCGGTCAGAGCGATTAACTTTCCTGGCGGATAGTCTTCTCGAGTAAGAGGGATATCAGGCTCAGGGTTGATGATGGTCAGCATGTCGCCAGTTAGAATCCCCCGGATGACGAGACTGTCACTTTCGATGGCGACAACCCGATATTGCTCGTCGAAAATTGAGGTCTGCTTTCTCATGCGGTGTTAGATGCTCAATCTGATGCCGGGGACTGAGGACCTTGCAGCGAACTCACACAAAGGTAACGCTTTTTGCAAAATCGGAACCAGAGAAAGCTATGCCTTAGAGTGTTGCCCCGATTTCAATATTCGAGACTTTCAGGCAGTGCCTCAGTTTGAAAGGGAAGCTGCGTGTAGGAATGCGGCCGGCAAACAGCAGGTACTTCCCCTCGCAAGCTCAGGGTCAGAATGAAGATCCGCCATCTGCCGCTTGACTGAATCACTCGATGTGAGGTTCGTGGTGGCCCCTCCTCGAAGAGCGCGAGAAGGGGCGCACCCCCAGCAGGCGAAGTCGCGAATCGTCGATCCATCCGCAAGGTCGTGATCCGGATTAAAAGACAGCTCACCTGCGGAGATCGAACCGAGGTTTCCCCACCCCTTGCGATGGAGCCGCAGGAGTGGGCCGCCCTTTTGGTCCGGTTTTGTGCGCTATGGGACATTTCAGCGTTAGGGACTAGAATTGATATTAATGGGCGCTCCGCCACCACCGAATAGGAAGATCCGCGAATTCAATCCCGCGGTTTTCCTCGCCACTATCGGCGAGGGGAGAAAGAACCTGACTTTCGTTCCGAAGCAGGGAATCTTCGCGCAGGGAGATGTGGCAGACGCTGTATTTTATATCCAAAAAGGCAAAGTGAAACTCACCGTCGTCTCCAAAACCGGCCGGGAAGCGACCATCGGCATCTTAGGTGTGGGAGACTTCTTTGGCGAAGGCGCGCTGGCCGGTCAGACTCTGCGTATGGGATCCGCGGCTGCCATGACAGATTGTGAAATTCTGCGGATCGACAAGAAAGCGATGATGAACGCACTGCACCGCGAACACGCGTTTTCCGATCTTTTCGTGGCGTATTTGCTGGCGCGGAATATCCGCTACGAAGAGGATCTGGTCGACCAGTTGTTTAACTCCAGTGAAAAGCGCCTGGCTCGAGTCCTTCTTCTGCTCGCACATTTTGGCAAGGAAGGTGTGCCCGAGGCGGTAGTCCCCAAAATCAGTCAGGAGAGTTTGGCCGAGATGGTTGGTACCACTCGTTCGCGGGTGAGCTTTTTCATGAACCGATTCCGGAAACTCGGTTTTGTCGACTATTCCGGCGGCCCGGATGGCGGGTTGCAGGTTCACAGTTCGCTACTTGGCGTTGTTCTGCATGACTAACCGCTCGCCGCGGCAATTTCCCATTCGATATTGAAATGGAATGAGAGGACTTCACATGAAGGTTTTACTGTTTGCCGGTCTGCTCCTGATTGTGCTCGGCATCGCATCCCTGGTCGTGCCCTTCCCCCACACCGAGACGGAAGGGATCAAAGTCGGGAATGCGAAACTCGGCGTTCAGACCAGCCACAGTGAGCGGGTTTCCCCCATCATCAGCGTTGTGTTGATTGCGGGCGGGATCGCGCTGAGCATCGCGGGTGCGCGTTCGCGCAACTGACGGGCGTTCACGCAACTGGCGCGCGGGCCATGCCACTCAATGTACTTTCACATGTAATTCTGTGATCGCGGGGTTCGCGTCGACCGGCTTCGTCGACTCCCATGGCGTAGGCGGAAAGGAGTGCGTCAGGCCCGGCTCCCTTGCCTTGCTTTGCCGATGACCGCAGGACAGGCAAATCGCTCCCACGTCGCGACGCTCCGTCTCTTTCGATATTTCGTTCTCGCGCACCGCGATCGATCCCGCTACGACCGGCCCCGCACACATGTCACAAGAGTAAGCGGAGAGGTGAAGATACTGCTTTTTCATCGCATCCTCGAAAGCGCAAGCCTTTGACGCTACGACAGGCTTAGCAGACTGCGGAAAAGTCGCTGCTGAGCGAAAGCCACGCCCTCAGCGGCTAAAGCCTCAATTAAAAGAGTGCAGTTACCGCAGCGGTGAACCGCTGCGCCACCCAAAATCAAGCGCAACGCCGACTTTTTCCGCAAGCTGTCAGGCCAAACGGCGGCCGCTCACCAGATTAATAACCAGGACCACCAGCGCAACCACCAGCAGCAAATGGATCAGGCCTCCGGCCACATGCAGGCTGAAACCTAGAATCCATAGAATCAGGAGCACTACGAAAATTGTCCAAAGCATATTGATCTCCTTCACTTCTTTGAGCGTCAGGGAAAACAACCGTCTCCGAAGAAGTCATTTTATCTATCTTTAAGATGTTTCTATCTTGTCGTGGCCGGAGCGAGCGATTTCCCGCACTCCAGGCAAGACGTTTTGGACCGCGACGTAATGAGTCCGCAAAAAGGACACATCCTCTGCGACGCGAACCCGGGAACCGGCGGCGTAAGCGACGCAGACAGCTTCGAGACGGATGCCGTGATTCTGGCAAGTCGTCTTCGAAAATGGTCGCGCATCCGACGAAGCGCGCTTTCCATCAGTGATCCACCGCGGTTCTCTCTCCTCCCGCCGAATGGTGCCGTTATGGTGTAAACAGCGGGGAGATGCTACTGAGGGAGGGCCGTTTCCGCATCCCCGCCACTTCGAAGATGACACGTCACAACTCGTCAATCTGTGCAAGATTGCTCACACTTGCACGAAAGTGTCTGCCCTGAAGTGAGCAAAAATGGCCGTTTTGCGTTGGGCATGCACTGGAAGTGAGCAATCCAGACCAGTCATCCCCTTGTCGGTTGGGCGATCATGAGAATTGAGACGAGCACCCCTTCTCGCTCTTTCAGATGTCTGAGCTAAGGCAGACCGACTGAAGTCGTCCCCTCTTAGTTCCACTGATCTCGTAAGACAGATCTCAAAAGGAAGAATTCATGAAAAAGCTAATGTCACTGCTGTTGATGAGTTTGATCGGCCTGGCAGGAACCCTGGCGTGGGCCGGCTCGGATCGTGAAGACACGGTCGAGCGCATGCAAAAATCGGTCGATGTTCTCCAGTCGATTATGTCCACACCCGACAAAGGAATCCCCGAGGAAGTATTAAACGGCGCGAAGTGCGTCGTCATCGTGCCCAACATGATTAAAGGCGGCTTCATCTTTGGCGCCAAGCACGGCCGCGGCGTGGCAACCTGCCGCACGGCGGACGGCTGGAGCGCTCCCGCCTTCGTTTCGGTTGGCGGCGGGAGCTGGGGATTGCAGATCGGAGTCGAAGGTATCGACCTGGTCATGCTGGTCATGAATGACCGTGGGTTGCAGCATCTTCTTTCCAGCAAGTTCGAACTTACCGGTGAAGGATCTGTGGCAGCGGGACCGGTAGGTCGTCACGCTTCCGCCGGGACGGACTGGATGCTGAACACTGAAGTGTTAACATATTCGCGCTCGAAAGGCGTGTTTGCCGGCCTGACCCTGGAAGGCGCAGTGGTCGAGCAGGACAACGATTCCACCCGCGCAATTTATGGCGAGCACATGATGTTCCGGAGCATTCTTTCCGGCCAGGTCCCGACTCCCCATAGCGGAGATGCATTTGTTAGCGCTGTGTCCGAAGCAGGCCATCAGGCCCATGTGGCGGAAGCAAGAGAAGACAACAAGTAATGCATTAGAAGGCTGCAGCAAGGCACTTTTGTGGCTGACCGGAACCAAGCAACGGTTCCGGTCGGCTTACCGATTCCCCTGGAGAAAATCTTAATATGGAGATGCGTTGGGTTGTTCTTCTGCTGGCGATCGCCAGCCTCGCCGTTCCACTGCGGTCGAAGGCGCAGTCGCTGGCTGGCGCAGAAGATCCCCCCAAGGCCACCATTGAGTCGTCAGGCGCAACGTTCAGCACGCTGCCGGATCTGACCTATACCCGTCCCACAGAGAAAACCAAGCTGCAAAACTATTTCTTCGACGCGTACGGTCCCTATCCTCTTGTCAGCGCAGCCGTCGCGGCAGGTATCGACCAGTACGACAATTCCCCGCCGGAGTGGGGGAAAGGTGCAGAGGGTTACGGCAGGAGATTCGGGTCCGACTTCGGCATCCTGGCGGTAAGCACAACCACGCGGTATGCGCTGGCGGAAGCATTCCGCGAGGACACGTTGTATTACCGCTGTGAATGCAAAGGCTTTTTCCCGAGGCTGGGTCATGCCTTGATTTCTACGCTGACATCGCGCCGCGGCGACGATGGGCATCGCGTCTTCTCTTTCCCCGCGCTGGTCGCTCCATATGCCGGTAGCATGACCGCCGTCTATGCCTGGTATCCGGGACGTTACAACGCTATGGACGGTTTCCGCATCGGCAACTACAACCTGTTGGCCTATGTAGGCGCGAATATTGGCCTTGAATTTCTTTATAGGGGGCCCCATTCATGGATCAATCGGATGCATCTTAACAACGCCCACGGAGCGCCTAGCCCGGGGTTTAGTCCGTGATGGAACGAAGATTCAAGGCGGACGCAGGGGTGGGCGATAGAAGGAATAGGGAACAAGGATCTTACTCATGTCTTCCGCGGCCGCTTTGAGCTCCTCCAAGAGCACCATCGACGAGTTTCTCGAGTGGTTCGGCGATTTGGGCATTTTTTTCTGGCAAGTGGTGCGGGCTGCAGTCACGCCGCCGTTCGAATTCCGGGAGTTGTTTCGGCAACTCGACGAGATCGGATCTAAATCCCTGCCCCTGGTCGCTTTGGCCGGCGGCGCCACCGGGGTGGTTCTATCGTTGGAAGCCCGCTATAGCCTGACTCGATTTGGCGCCAAGTCACTCCTTCCCGCAGCGATCGTGTTTTCCGTGATCCACGAGACCGGTCCGATCATCACCGGGCTGGTAGTGAGCGGACGAGTGGGTGCCGGCATTGGCGCTGAACTGGCTTCGATGAAAGTAACCGAGCAGATCGATGCCATCGAGGCATCCGCCGTAAATCCTTACCGGCTATTGGCCGCAACCCGCATCCTGGCTTGCATTCTGATGTTGCCTTTGCTGACCCTCGCCGGCGACGCCTGTGGCTTGTTCATGGGCTGGGTCGCGCAGGCGGCGGTGGAGCCGCTCTCGTTCCATCAGTTCATCAGTGCCGGTTTTAAAGGTGCCGATTTCAATGATTTTCTACCGCCCACGTTGAAGACGGCCGTGTTTGGCCTGATCATCGGGCTGGTCGCGTGTTTCCAGGGAATGCGCACCCAGGGCGGCGCGGAAGGGGTGGGACGCGCGGCCACTAGCTCGGTGGTTTTGTCGTCGCTGTTCGTGATCCTGGCCGATGTCGTGCTTGTGAAGTTCATCCTTATATTTTTTCCGTGACCATTAATCTTGTGAACACTCATTCCACAACTCGCGAAGAAAGTATGGACACTGCCGATCTGGCTGCGAACAAGCGACGAGAGCCTGAGGGCGGCGACAACGCGCCCGCTATCGCCGTCGAGGATCTGCACAAGTCCTTCGGAACTCAAAAGGTTCTCAACGGGGTCAGCCTGACCGTGAACCGCGGCGAGACTCTGGCAGTCCTTGGGCGCAGCGGTACTGGCAAGAGCGTACTGCTGAGACTCATCATTGGATTGCAGAAGCCCGA
>Ga0182015_10005139_pt1 | contig 13761 bp, 12 predicted proteins | sample 712P3MmetaG_FD_120478 | JGI IMG/M metagenome (GOLD analysis project Ga0182015, IMG submission 120478) | Permafrost microbial communities from Stordalen Mire, Sweden - 712P3M metaG | ecosystem: Environmental > Terrestrial > Soil > Wetlands > Permafrost | place: Sweden: Stordalen | collected...
AAATTCACGGGAGCCCATCCCAATTCGGGGGCAGGAACGGGCGGATCTTCGGGTTTTGCGCCCGGCTTCGTATTGGGATAGACCTTCGCCCCGGCCGCATGGGCCAATAACTGGGCGCCGAGACAGATTCCCAAAACCGGCCGGTCGGCGGCGATCATCCGTTTCAAAACTTCCATTTCCTGGGCGAGATAGGGAAATACTTCGCTTCCAACATCCCTGACCGACATCGGGCCGCCGAGAAGGATCAGGGCGCGGACCTCATCAAGGTCTGTGGGCACCTCATCCCCGCGGTGAAGGGATCGGACCTGGACCGGAATTCCATAATCACGGAATATTGGAACGATTCGCCCCGGCCCTTCGTGGGCCACGTGCTGCAGGATCACCGCGCTACTCATATCTGGAACAATGATCCGCTTTGCCGGACGGCCTTGTCAAGTTCAGCCCGAATTTGCCGCGCGATGCGGTCGCGGGCATCCTGCGCCGGAGTCGTCTTCTTGCCTTCCGGCTTGAAAACAATCCGAAACCAGTGCCGGCCATCCTTTGCGCAATTCGGATAGATTTGCGCAAGTGTCTTCAGCAGTTCCTTGAGCGATTCAAATCCGTCGGCCTGGGCATCGGCTTCGGTGAGGTCTTTCAGATCGATCTTCTCGCAGGACAGGATGCTCAACCAGCCCAACCCCGGCACGCGTGCGCGAGCGCCGCCGCGCACACGGGATGATTTCCAGCGACGCAACGTCGTGGTTTTATCGCCGCGGCGGATGGCGTCGATAAAACGCCGTTTGAATAGCATCTGGGGCATCAATCGCTCTTGGCAGTCTGGAAAACGACTTATTATCGGGCTTCCAGGGACGCCGGAATTTCTCGGCTACCCGATGATATTAAAGTGCCTGAGGATAATAATCGCCAGAAGCACGGCAACAATCGCCACCATCCAAAGCAATCGCGATTTTGCCAATTGGTCATAATGGCTGGTGTTGATACCGCTGCGCCGCCGCTCCGCGACGGCCATTTCCTTGCGATCGTTGCGGCAAGAGCCGCAAATTTTCCGGCCCTCAAAATCGCTCAGTGCAGTGGCCGCCACGATTCTACTGCAATCGGCACATTTCTCCCCTTTAGGTTTGTTGGCCTCCTGATCTAGCTTGTGACAGGCGTAGCACCAGTATCCCCGGCTGTCTCGCAAGCGCTTTTTCCCCGCCAAATCCTTTCCGCATTGACAACAAATCTTTGTTTGGGGATGGGCGCCGGCCGTTTTGACGCCGGTGTCTCCGCTGGTTTTGGAGCGGTTTTCCAAAGCGGCGCCACCGGCCTTATTAGACCAGCAACTGCAGGCCCGGCCTGCATCGTCGGGATTTCCGCCAATAATCCCACCACAATCTGGACAAACCAATTCGGTTGACATGACTTGAAAACTTTCAGACGCGATTAGCTCCTTCATTGTATGTTCTGTCCCGCCGAAGGGGAAATCAAAGGCGATGAAATCCAAGCCGCCTCCATATATAAACAATTTAATGACATCGGGTTATGCGGAATAATGGGCGTTTGCGGGAAGACGGCCAATCGCCTGCAAGAATCCGATGCCGCCGGCTTGAGCCTGAGGCTGTCGAGGGTCGATGAAGGTGTTGCCACCAGCGCCGCCGGCGGGTGTTGGAAACGTCTCGCCGAAGGATTAAGCTTTATGCGGGTTCACTTTTGATGATGGCCTACAATTGATTAGTCAACCCGCTCTGCGTTAGGCGCGGATTTGCATTATGGACCATTCCGACATCATTAACCGCGGCAATGCGGACTACATCGACCGGCTATACCAACTGTACCAATCAGATGCCCGATCGGTGGATGCCTATTGGCAGGCGTTCTTCGCCGGCTTCGAGGCGGCCGGTGGACGCGCCGTCAGCCTGACGGGGGTTTTTGGCGCCGATGCCCAGGCTCCCCCGGACCAGCTTGACCCCAGCCAGGCCCGCGCGGGCGTTGAAACCAAGAACCTCGTCCATTCCTATCGAGAGCTTGGGCATTTCATCGCCGATCTCGATCCGCTCGGGCACAATCGCCCGACACAATCCCTGCTCGAGCTCTCGCAGTTTGGCCTTACGTCCGCGGACATGGACAAGCGGGTCACCCAGTCCGATTTTCGCGGGACGTTCGACGGCACCCTCCGCGATCTCATCGAAAAGCTCAAGGCTACTTATTCCAGCACCTTCGGCGTCGAGTTCGTCAATATCTCCGACAAGGCCCAGCGCGACTGGCTGATCGAGCGGATGGAGCCGATCCTGAACCGTCCGGTCCTCACCAAAGCTGAGCGGCAAGCGCTGCTCTATGAGGTGATCGTCGCCCAGGGGTTTGAAGAATTCCTCGCCCGCAAACATCAGGGCCAAAAACGCTTCGGCCTGGAAGGGGGCGAATCCCTCATTCCGCTGCTCAATACCCTCGTCGATGACGGGGCCGCCCTGGGAATTCAGGAAGTTGTCATGGGCATGTCGCATCGCGGCCGGCTTAATGTGCTGGCTCATGTCGTCAACAAACCCTATGAAGTGATCTTCCGGGAATTCGAAGGAAAAACGGCCGAAGGCCAGGATGGCGACGGAGACGTTAAATATCACCTCGGCTATGCCCAGGACCGCCGAACCAAGAATCACCACAACATCCACATCGCGCTCAGCTACAACCCCAGCCATCTTGAGCTGGTCGATCCGGTGGTGGTGGGCATCGTACGTGCCAAGCAGAATTATCGCGGCGATCACGCAACCCGCACGCGCGTCGTGCCCATCCTCATCCATGGTGACGCGGCTTTCTGCGGACAGGGCATCGTCCATGAAACTCTGGGACTTTCGGAGTTGCCCTACTATCGCACCGGCGGAACGATCCACGTGATCGTTAACAACCAGATCGGTTTCACGACGCTTCCGCGGCAGGGGAGGTTTACGCCCTATCCCACGGACGTCGCCAAGATGATTCAGGCGCCGATTTTTCACGTGAACGGCGACGATCCCGAAGCCTGTGTTCATGCCGCCAAGCTTGCCATCGCGTTCCGGCAGGAATTTCATTGCGATGTGATGATCGACGTGTGGTGTTATCGGAAGAACGGGCACAACGAGCAGGACGAGGCAGGTTTCACCCAGCCGGTGATGACGCGGGAGATTGCGGCAAAAATTTCTATCCGCGATCTTTACGCCCAAAAGCTAATCGACGAAGGCGTGGTAACGGCCGAAGTGGTGCAGGGGATGAGGAACGAAGCCAATGGCCGGCTCGATGAAGCGCTGACGCAAGCCCGTGAAACACAGCCGACGGCGATTCCTTTGCCGCCTTCTTTCGGCGGCGTATGGAAGGGATTCGCCCGGGCGGGGCAGGACTTGTCGGCCGTCACCAAGGTTTCGGCCGACGTCCTCCGGGAGGTGGGGCAGGGCACGACTCGCGTTCCGGCGGGGTTTACTATTCATCCCAAGCTTAAGTCGCTGCTGGAACGGCGGCTGGAAATGTCGCTCGGCAAGGCCCCGATCGACTGGGGCACGGCGGAAATGCTTGCCCTGGGAAGCCTGCTGCTTGAGGGAACGCCCGTCCGCTTTGTCGGTCAGGATACCCAGCGCGGCACGTTTTCTCATCGCCACGCAGCGCTGCGCGACCACAACACCGGCGACAAATATGTCCCGCTGGCGAACATCAGCCAGCATCAGGCCCCGATTATTTTTGTTAACACGATGCTGTCTGAGCTGGCGGTGCTCGGATTCGAATATGGCTTCAGCTCCGCGGACCCGCGCAATCTGGTGGTTTGGGAAGCCCAGTTCGGCGATTTCGTCAACATGGCGCAGCCGATCATCGACCAGTTCATCGTTGCCGCCGAATCCAAATGGGGAAAAATGTCTGGCTTGGTGATGCTCTTGCCGCACGGCTACGAGGGATCGGGGCCGGAACATTCGTATGCGTATCTCGACCGGTTCCTCGCCCTTTGCGCGGAGGACAACATTCAGGTCTGTTATCCGAGCACACCGGCGCAATATTTCCATTTGCTTCGGCGGCAGATGCGGCGCAATTTCCGCAAGCCGCTGATTTTGATGATGCCCAAGGCCAATCTTCGCGACGCCATTTCCAGCCTTGCCGAACTGACCGAAGGCTCCGTGCATCTTGTGATCGATGACCCCGCTTTTCCGTCGCGCGACCGCGTCCGGCGGCTTTTGCTCTGCAGCGGGAAGATTTATTTCACGCTGGACAATGCCCGCAAAAAGACGCCTATGGAAGACGTGGCGCTGGTGCGCGTCGAGCAGTTCTATCCTTATCCAAAGACCGAATTGCAGGCGATTCTCGCGAAATATCGCAATGTGACCGAGATTGGCTGGGTTCAGGAAGAGCCGAAGAACCGCGGGGCATGGACTTTTATGTCCGACCGCCTCCAGGGGATGCTGCCGAAGAATATCGTCCTGAACTACTATGGCCGCGAGGAATCCGCCAGCCCCGCCGTAGGATCCAAGCGCATCAACGATCAGGAAGAAGCCGAAATTGTTTCCCGTGCTTTTTTTTTGGATCTCCTCGTCCAGGAGACCGCTAAACCCGCCAAGCCCGAACCCGCGCTGCAGGAAGTCGCCAACGGCTCCGGCGTCGGTGGTGATTAAATAATTGGATTAATCGACGGACAAAGGATTGTTTCATGGCTATCCCGGTAAAAGTTCCCGGTCTCGGCGAATCGGTCAAACAGGCCAGGCTGCTCAAATGGCACAAGCACGAAGGCGACGCCGTCAATGTCGACGAACCGATTTGCGAATTGGAAAGCGACAAAGCCAACGTGGATGTCCCCGCTGATTCCACGGGGATCATTCATTTGAAAAAGCGCGAGGGGGATACGGTCGATGTCGGCGAGATCATCGCGGAGATCGATCCCACCGGCGCGAAAACCGCCAGGGTGTCCGCGGAGCAAAAGCAGCCGCCGGCTGCGCCAGCGAAAACTCCCGCGCCGGCGCCGCAGAACATTTCCACCGAGGCCGGCGCGCCGGAAGATTTCAGCCCTTCGGTGCGGCGATTGCTCGCGGAAAATCAGCTTGATCCCAAATCGATCGCCGGAACAGGACCGAAAGCCCGTTTAACCAAAGAGGATGTGGAATCTTATCTCGCCTCGCGGAATGCAACGGCGCCGGCTGCTCCGCCAACTGCCGCTGCGGGGCCTGCGCCCACGATGGAGAAGAAGAAAGACGTCGCCACCGTCGCGCCGCCGCTGCCGGGTGCAACCAGCCAGGCGATCATGTTTGATTCGACGGGGATTCATCGCGCGCCGCTGAGTAAAATCCGCAAGCGGATCGCCGAGACGCTGCTGCAGGCCCAGCATACGGCGGCCATCCTCACCACATTCAACGAAGTCGACCTGACGAACGTGATTGAGCTGCGCAATAAATTCAGGGACCGCTTTCAGGAAGTCTATGGCGTGGGGCTGGGGTTCATGAGTTTTTTCGCCCGGGCCTGCGTCCTGGCGCTCAAGGAGTTCCCCAAGGTCAATGCGTTCCTTGACGGCGACATCGTCGTCTATCACCAGTTCGTGCATCTGGGGATCGCCGTCAGCACCGACCGCGGGCTGGCTGTCCCCGTTCTTCGTAATGCGGAAAAAATGACCTTCGCCAAAATCGAAACGGAGATCAAACGTCTGGCCGGCGCAACCCGCGACGGGAAGCTTTCGCTGGAGGAATTGTCCGGTGGAACGTTCACGATCACCAACGGCGGGATCTTTGGCAGCCTGCTGAGTACGCCCATCCTGAACCCGCCGCAAAGCGGAATCCTGGGCATGCACGCCATCCAGAAACGGCCCGTGGTCATCAACGATAAGATCGAAATCCGCTCGATGATGTACGTGGCGTTGAGTTACGATCATCGTCTCGTCGATGGCCGGGAATCGGTCAGTTTCCTCGTCCGGCTGAAACAATATCTGGAAGATCCGACACGGCTGATGCTGGAGATATGAAGTTCGAGTTGATATCCAGCGCATTGGTATAACATACTCTAAGAGGGTCGAATTCCCTTGCCCCGCCCCTGAATAAGGGAACCTGACCCACTTAATTTTTTTTTTCGCATCAGCCGTGCTGCATATACGCATCGAACGTATACGGGATCCGCATGGTATGAACTGATCTCGTGCTCGGTAAAATGCGGCTCGTTGCGGAATTAATTAAGGGCGGATTAAATGTGAAGCTTAAAGCTTTCTTTCTAATAGTGTGCTCAACTAATTTTAGCTGCGTTTTCTTTCTCGTGGTCGAGCAGCTTTTTCGACCAACGACCATCGAATACTATGGCGACTGGCGCGATATTGCTCTATTTTTTACGATTAGTTTTATCGTGACATGGTTCATTATGATGCCAACAGCTATGCTTTTTGGGTTAATTAGTGAGGATAAACGAGGGCGTCATCATATACTGGATGACAGAGGCCCTCGTGGACCTATATATTGCCGAAAATGTCGGTACCAGCTTAATGGGCTGGAGTTGCACCGCTGCCCAGAATGCGGCCAACCGTTCGATCCCGAGGATCTTAAAACCATTAGCACAAATCTGAAAGGTAAACGCGACGTGACGGTATATTTAGGTTATAGCTGGGTTATTTGTTCCATGGTGCTGGTTTTTTTGTATTTGATGCAACTTGTGCGTGCCGTGCTCCCTTAAATCGTATTCGCTATCTAAACCCCATTTTTTCCTCGGCGAAAGCCGCACTGGTGCGGCATGAACAAGCGTGTAAGAGGGTCAGGTTCCCTTATTGGATAAGGGAACCTGACCCTCTTATCTCTTCCTGACCCTCTTATCTCTTCCAGTGAAGCAAACAACTACTCGCATCATGCGGCCAGAAACTTTTGGCGGCCGCAATTAGTTCGATTCCGCCACCGAATTCCCGGCGTCGGTTTTTTGTCGGCGGGGGTTATGAGCAGTGCCTGCAGTTCCCGGCCGCGGAAGACGACAATTTCGGTGGTCTTGCCGACGCGGTCTTCGGTCAGAAGGCGGTAGAGTTCGTCCATGTGCTCGATGGGGAGGCCGTCGAATTCGACGATGATGTCGCCCTCGCGGACGCCCGCGCGGTCGGCGGGGCTGTTGGGCTCGACGTGAATCACCAAGACGCCGCCGTCGGCGGATAGTTTGTGGAAGCGAACGATGCGGCGATGAAGCGGCACGTCCTGACCGCCAAGGCCGATGTAGCTGCGCTTGACGCGGCCGAAGCGGAGGAGCTGGCCGGCGACGAAGGTTGCGGTGTTGCTGGGGATCGCGAAACAGAGTCCCTGCGCGGGGCGGATGATGGCGGTATTGACGCCGACAACTTCAGCTCGGCCGTTGACCAGTGGTCCGCCGCTGTTGCCGGGGTTTAGCGCGGCGTCGGACTGGATGACGTTATCGACGAGTCGGCCTGAGACCGAGCGGATGCTGCGGGCGACGCCGCTGACGACGCCGGCGGTGACGGTGTACTGGAAGCCGTAAGGATTGCCGATGGCGACGACGAGCTGGCCGACTTTTAGGGCGGCGGAATTACCTAGGACGGCGGTGGGGAGATTCGGGCCGTCGATGCGGATGACGGCCAGATCGGTGTCGGGATCTTCGCCAACAAGCTCGGCACCGAAGCGGCGGCCGTCGGGTAATCCGGCTTCGATGCTTTGGGCGCCGTGGACGACGTGGCTGTTGGTTAAAATGAATCCATCCGGGGTGAAAATGAAGCCGGAGCCGCTTCCACCGGCCTGGCGACCGCCGTGCTGGCTCGTGGGTTTGGCGTGACGGACTTCGATGTTCACCACCGCGGGGCTGGCGAGACGAGCGGCGTTTACCACAGTGCGGGAATAAGCGTCAAGAGCTTCTTCGTCGCCGGTGGGCTGTTCCACGGAGGGCTGAGATAAAGTTTCGACATCGTCGTTTGAGATTGTTTCAATCATGGACAATCTTAGGATGGCATGTTGTGCCGGGTCGAATTTCGGTGCGAACCCCCACTTCAACCGGGAAGAACTAGAGCTGGCGCGCCATGCCGTTCGCGGCGAGGGCGGCTTCGCGGAGGGCTTCGGGCATGGTGGGATGGGCGTGGAAGGCGTGGCCAACATCCTCGACGCTGGCGGCGAATTCCATGGCGAGGGTGGCTTCGGCGATCATGTTGCTGGCGTCCGCGCCTAGGATATGAACGCCGAGAAGGCGATCGGTTTTCTTGTCGCCGATCACCTTGACGAAGCCTTCGGTTTCGTCCATCCCACGGGCTCGGCCGTTGGCGGTGAAGGGGAATTTGCCGATCTTGATGGGGCCGCGCTGGGTGGCTTCCTCTTCGGTGAGACCGACGGCGGCCAGTTCGGGATGCGTGTAAACCACGGCGGGACAGGCGGCGTAATTCACGCGGGCGGGTTTGCCGGCCATGATCTCCACGGCGGCGACGCCTTCTTCCTCGGCCTTGTGGGCGAGCATGGCGCCGCCGATGACATCGCCGATGGCGTAAATTCCCCGGACGCTGGTGGCGAAATGTGAATCGACAAGCACGAAGCCCTTGCGGTCAATGCCTACGCCAATTTCTTTGAGGCCGAGGCCGTCGGTGACGGGTCGGCGGCCGACGCAGACCAGAACTTTGTCCACTTCTTCGGAGCCGGTTTCGTTGCCGGTTTTGAAATTCACGCGGACTTTCGCGCCGGTGGTTTGCGCCGAATCGGCGATGGTATTGAACCGGAACTTGATGCCCTGTTTTTCGAGTGATTTTTGCAGAGCGCCGGCCATTTCTCGGTCGGATGGGGGGAGAATTCCGGGCAGAAATTCCAGGATGAGAACCTCGGAGCCCAACCGGTTCCAGACGCTTCCAAGCTCGACGCCAATGTATCCGCCGCCGATGACTATCAGACGTTTTGGAGCTTCGGCGAGAGATAGTGCCTGGGTGGAGGAGAGAATTTGCTTGCCGTCGAAAGGGATCGAGGGCAGTTCGATGGGCGCGCTGCCGGTGGCGATCAAAATGTTTTTTGCGGCGAAAATGGCGACGGCGTTCGGGCCTTTCACTTCAACAGTACCGGGCGCGGCGATGCGGGCCTGCCCGATGAGGTGTTCGATCTTATTTTTGCGAAAGAGATAGGCGACGCCGCCGGTCATTTTCTTTACGACATCGTCCTTGAAAGACATCATGACGGGGAGATCGACGGTGGGATTGTCGGCCCGGATGCCGCGATGGGCGAGATGATGTTTGAGATCGTAAAACCGGTGTGAGCTGTCGAGCAGGGCCTTTGAAGGGATGCACCCGATGTTGAGACAGGTGCCGCCGAGAAATTCGCGTTCGACGCAGGCGACTTTCATGCCGAGTTGGGCGGCGCGAATGGCAGCGGTGTAGCCGCCGGGGCCGGCGCCAATGACGATGAGATCAAAATTATTTTCAGTTGCCATCTACAAGGGGATATTAGACGGTTGGATTGCGCGTTGCCACTTTGGGCGGCGCGACCGATAAAATGCTTCTCTTTTTGAAGTTCTGGCCAGCCCGTCAACGTGGTAAATTATCCTCCATTAGCGTTCGCTTGCGTCGGATGAACCGACGCCGTATTTTTACGCGTATGTTGAGTTTGGGGAAAAAAGGGAAGGCTGCCCAGTGGTCAAGATTCCGTTGTCGCGCGTCCACCAATCGGACCAGATCGATCATCGCATATTGCAGGTCGTCAAGTCGGGGAATTACATTCTCGGGCCGGAATGCAAGGCATTCGAGAGCGAACTAGCGGCCTATTTCGGGGTAAAGCACGCGGTGCTTTCGTCCTCCTGGACGGCGGCGGTTCATCTTTTGCACATTGCGCAGGGGGTTAAGAGCGGCGACGAGATTCTTGTGCCGAGCCTGACCGCTTTTCCCACCATTGAGCCGATGATTCACGCGGGGGCGAAGCCGGTCTTCTGCGATATCGATGAAACCTATACGATTGATCTGGCCGATGCGCGGCGCAAGATTACCGACAGAACCGTGGGAATTTTGCCGGTGCATCTTTATGGCCGGCCGGCGGATATTGATGGGATTTTGAAACTGGCGGCGGAGCACGAGCTTTGGATTGTGGAAGATTGCGCCCAATCGCACGGCGCGCGGTGGAATGGCCGACGGGCGGGCAGCTATGGAAATCATGCGGCGATCAGTTTTTATCCTTCGAAGAACCTCACAGTTTACGGCGACGGTGGGGCGGTGCTGACGAATGATGCCGCCATGGCGCAGCAGGTGACGATGCTGCGGAATCATGGGCGGCGGGATAAATATCTGCATGAAAAAATCGGCTTCAATCTCCGGTTCAATGAAATTCAGGCCGCGGTGGGCCGAGAACAATTGAAGGTGCTGGACGAATTGAACGCCGCGCGGCGGCGGGTGGCGCAGTGGTATCGCCGGGAACTGGCGGATGTGAAAGACGTGATCCTTCCGCCGAGCGATTCGGGGGAAATTGAATCGGTGTATCACATGTTCGTGATCCGGCTGGCGAATCACGACGTTCGCGAATCTCTGGCCAGGCATCTGAAGGAGCAGGGGATTGAGAGCGGGATACATTATCCGGTGCCGAACCATTTGCAGCCGGCGGTGACCGATCGTTTCGGGAAGCAGCCGATGCTTGCGCGGACGGAGGAATTCGTCAAGCGGATTTTGAGCATTCCGATGTTCCCCTCGCTGGGCGAGGGTGAGGTTGTCGCCATCTCCGGCGCAATAAAGTCTTTTCTGGCGCGGGCGCCGCAAGCGCGTTAACGGGGCGGACATATATCGCGCGGGCCGTGAGAAAACATGTCAGAACTTTTGCTTATCTACACCAGCGTCGCGATATTCAGGATGCCGTATCAGGACAATTACTGGCTTTGGAAGGTCGTTGGCTTTGCGGGAATCGGGGTGTTTGGCACGCGTTTTCTCGTTCAGTGGATTTACAGCGAAAAGCACAAGGAGAGCCGGGTGCCGGTGATATTCTGGTGGCAGAGCCTTTTCGGCACGATGCTTTGCCTGGCGTATTTTCTTCGGCAGCAGGATTCAGTGGGGATTGCCGGGTATGTTTTGAATGTGATTCCATACTCGCGCAACCTGATTCTGGTGTATCGCAAGCGGCGGCTGGAGGCGGCTCCTGTCGTGACCAAGTGAATATCCCCCAGATCAGCATTTGCGTTCCCGTGTACAACGAGGCGGAAAATATTCCGTTGCTGCACGAGGCGATCGTGGCGACGATCGACCCGGCGGAAATTTCGGCCGAAATTATTCTTGTGGATGACGGCAGCACGGACGAAAGCTGGCGGGAAATTGAAAAACTGGTGGCGATGGACGCCCGGGTGCGGGGCATCAAATTCAAAGCCAATCGCGGCGAGACGGCCGCCAGCGATGCGGGGCTGAGGGCGGCGCGCGGGCAGTTTGTGATGACGATGGATGCGGATTTGCAGAACGACCCGAAGGACATCCCCAAATTTCTGGAAGCGCTGGACCGAGGTTTCGATTGTGTTTGCGGGACGCGCGTGGCTTCGCGCAGCGAGGGGGATAATTTTCTGCGGGTTGCGTCGAGCCGGATCGCGAATTGGGTGCGGAATAAACTGTCGAATGAGCAGATCTCGGATGCCGGATGCACGTACCGCGCGTTCCGCCGGGAATGCGTGGAGAAGCTGAAGCTTTATCGCGGATTGCACCGGTTTATCCCCACGCTTTTGAAGATGGAGGGATTCACGGTCACGGAGATTCCCGTCAGCAACAACCCGCGGCTTCATGGTCAGAGCAAATATGGCGTGTGGAACCGGCTGTTTAAAAGCTTCCACGATCTGCTGGCAATCCGCTGGATGAAGAGCAGAATGCTGGGATATGAAATCGCGGCGCAGTTGGATCGAACCCAGGAATTAAGCGAGGTGGAGCCATGAGCGAATCATCCGGATATCCGCGCAATCGAGGCCGGCGATTTACCGCCGGACGAATCGCGATTTTTCTGGTCATTGTCGGCGGATTCATGGCGTGGCAGGGCTGGCAGAAGATTCCACTGGGGGCGGCTTCGGGAACTTCGTTTGTCGGGGCCGCGCCGGCGAGCCGTCCCAGCGGCGATGTTCTTCGCGTCGCGACTTTCAATATCGACGGGAAATCCGGCGATGCCACGGCCGACACGATGCGCGGATTTGATCTGATCGGAATGGAGGAAGTTCACGGCTGCTTTCCCTTGTCGAAATCTAACGAAGCGGAAATTCTCGGCAACAAGCTGAATATGCCCGCGCTTTTCGCCCCGGTGGAGCGGCAATGGTGGCACGATGCTTTCGGCGACGGCGCGCTGACGACGCTTCCGGTCAATCACTGGCAGCGATTTCCGCTTTCCAACGAGATCGCGGACAGCAACCGGGAAGTGCTGGTTCTGCGGCTGGAATTTGCCGGAAAACCTCTCAATGTGCTGATCACGCACCTGGAACGCCACGACGATCTTGAAAATGAACTGGCCACCGCGATCTCCCTGTTTCAATCGATGCAGGCGCCGGCAATTCTCATGGGCGATTTGAATTTGACGCCAAACGATCCGCAAATCGATTCGCTGCGGAAATCCCCCGGCGTGATCGATCCGATCGGCGATGCCCATGGCGACAGCTTCGACCGCATCTTTGCGCGTGGGATGCGAAGCCTGGATTCGGGGCTCATCGACAAAGGGGCTTCGGATCATCCGCTGGCCTGGGCGCAGTTGAAATTGGAAAAGTAAGGCCCCAAAGGAACACGTCAATTGTGCCGGCGCACGCGCTTCACAAATTCATCGCCGCGCTGCTCGAAATTCACGAACTGGTCATAGCTTTTGAATCCGGGGCTTAGCAGCACGATATCGCCGCTAACGGCGATTTGACTGGCGATGGTCACGGCCGTTGCCAAATCGCCGCAGCGATAAGTGGCGGTGGCAAATTGGGAAGGGGATTGCTCAAGGAGATTGGCGATCGCCGGCCCGGTGGCGCCGATGCACAGGACGGCCTTGGCGCGGTTGATCAGTGCGGCACACAGGGCGGTGATGGGCAGGTCCTTGCCATCGCCGCCGACGATCTGGATAACTTTTTTGCCGGGGAAAGATTCCAGCGCCGCGACGGCGGCTTCGGGGATGGTGGCGATGGAGTCGTTGTACCAGGCGACGCCGTGCGATTCGTGAAATCGCTGCAAGCGGTGCGGCAACCCCGCGAAATCCGCAAGGGCCTGCTGCGCCTGCGCGAAATCAACGCCGAAGATCGACGCGGCGGCGAATGCGCCCTGGGCGTTCAACTGATTGTGCGCGCCGGGAATCAGCAGGTTGAATTTTTTCCGGTTCTTCAGGCCGTAGAAAATGATCCTTGCGGCGGTTTCCCGCGCGAAGCCGGCGCTGGTTGGGTCGTCTTCGTTGAGGACGGCCACATCGTCCGGCTGCTGGAAGCGAATGATGTTGCGTTTTGCGTCGATATACGCTTCCAGCGAACCGTGCCATTTGAGGTGATCGCTGGAAATCATGGTGACGAGCGCGACGTGCGGAGACCAGCTCAATTCACGCAGATATTCGAGCATGTAGCTGGATAGCTCCAGGACGACGAGATCGCTTGTTGCGATTTTTTCCAGATCGAACAGGAGGGACTTGCCGATGTTTCCGCCGACCCATGTTTTGGCGACAGCCTCGAGCATTTTGCCCAGCATGGCAGTGGTGGTGGATTTTCCCTTGGTGCCGGTGACGCCAATGATTTTGGCGGGGCATCGCTCAATGAAGAGGCGGATTTCCGTGGTGACTTCCTTTCCTGCGGACCTTGCGGCCTGAATGAAGCGGCTTTGCAGCGGGACCGCTGGCGAGGCGACGACCAGATCGGCGCCACTGAAGTCCTCTTCGCGATGTTCGCCGA
>Ga0182015_10005140_pt1 | contig 13758 bp, 13 predicted proteins | sample 712P3MmetaG_FD_120478 | JGI IMG/M metagenome (GOLD analysis project Ga0182015, IMG submission 120478) | Permafrost microbial communities from Stordalen Mire, Sweden - 712P3M metaG | ecosystem: Environmental > Terrestrial > Soil > Wetlands > Permafrost | place: Sweden: Stordalen | collected...
CCCCGGTGTAACGCAAGGCGGAGTCCGCGGAGCCCTGTTTACCCTGACCGTCGAAGGACGCTTTTTCCATCCGATAAGCACACCTGCCTTTTGTACTCATGGAACTTTTTCCCGTCTCGCGACATTACCTCTATCGAAGAAGCGCGCAGGCTGTCGTGGTGGCCGCCAAGCGTTTATTCTGAACGGTAAAGGTTGGCGGGCGTTTTTTGCGGCATTGCCCGGACGGCACCCGGACCCTGTTTCACTCCGGCTTGCGGCCCACCCGTGCAAGGTTCGCGCACCGCATCGTTCTAAACGTGGAGACATCTCAACCGAACGCCATGAACGAAACGTCCACAAAGCCCGACAATCCCCCCAGCGACGAAAAGCTAATGCTCGCTTTCACCCAAGGCTCGCCCGAAGCCTTTACCGAGCTCTTCCGCCGCTACCGCCAACCAATACACGGCTTCTTCCGTCGCCGGGTCACCGATCCATCGCGTACCGAGGAACTCACCCAGGAAACCTTCCTGGCCCTGCTCCGCGCTGTGAACCGCTATCAACCCCGCGCTCTATTCCGCACCTACCTCTACGCCATCGCCCTCAAAATCCTGCGAGCCTATCGCCGCAAAGCCATCTTCCGGGCCACTTTTTTCGGCCGACCGGCTTCGGTTCCCGACCCTGCCAGGGAAGAGGCCACGGAAACAGGCCTCTGGGTCCGCCGTGCGGTCGCCCAGCTCGAAGCCACCGACCGCGAAATTCTCCTCCTCCGCGAATTCGAGCAATTGAGCTACGCCGAAATCGCCGACCTCCTTCATCTCCCCATCAACACCGTGCGCTCGCGCCTTTTCCGCGCCCGCACAGCGCTCCGCCAATTGCTCGAAGCGCCCGTCTCACAGCCTGTTTCGACCGACACTTTTTCGGTGGGAGCCTCGACATGATCGCTGAAACGCACCCCGTAACCCCCGAAGAGCTCGTGGCATACCAGGATGGCGAACTCTCCCCCGGTCGCGCGGACTCCGTTACCGCCCACCTGCAGAGCTGCCGTCAATGCCAGGGTATGGGCAGCATCCTGAGTCACGCTTCCGAAACCCTCGCGGCTTGGACGGTGGCACCCGCGGCCTCGAATACAGATTTCGAGCAGCGGCTATCCGAACAAGCCGCCAAGTCGGCCTCCGCCCAACGCCCCTTCGTTCACCGGCGCCTCGCCGCTCTAGGCGCGCGTCATCCGTTCTTCAGCGCTGCGCTAGCCATGGCTGCCATCATCGTCATTGGATTCACCGCCGTATCCTCTCCCACTCGCCGGAAACTTCGGCTGGCCGATGAAGTCGCGCCTGAATCTCGTTCCTCCAGAACGGTCGAAGAACCCGAGTCCGCCAACAACCAGGACGGCAAATTGAGTGACGCCCTGCGAGCAGTCAACGCGCAAAGGGATTCTCTTATCGAGCGCATGCAACAGGCCCAACTCTCCAGCAATCTCGAGAATCCACCCGTGACGCCGCCAACGGAACTACAGCCAATGATTGCGCGCACCATATCGTTGTCCGTAATCGTCAAGGACTTTGCCGCATCGCGCGCGGCACTCGACGCGGTGGTTGCGCGTCATCACGGCTACACGGCCACCTTGACGGCCAGTACGCAGCCGAATGCCGCACGATCCCTGCAAACCTCTCTGCGCATCCCCGCCCGCGAGCTGAGCGCAGCCGTCGCCGAACTAAAATCCCTCGGCCAGGTCGAAAACGAGACTCAGGACGCAGGGGAAGTAACCCAACAGCACGCCGATCTGATCGCTCGCCTCAAAAATTCCCGCGAAACCGAGCAGCGTCTCCAGGCCATCCTCGTGCAACGCACCGGCAAAATCAGCGACGTCCTGGTGGTAGAGCAGGAAATCGCCCGCGTTCGCGGCGAAATCGAGCAGATGGAATCCCAGCAGAAATCTCTCGAGCACCGCGTCGACTTTGCCACCATCGACCTCAATCTCGCCGAAGAGTACAAAGCCAAGATCGGATCGACCTCGCCATCCATTTCCACGCGTTTCCACAACGCGCTCGTCTCTGGGTGGCGATCCGCGGTCGAAAGCGTCGTGGGCGTCGTTCTCTTTATTGTCGAGGATGGTCCGGTCGCGATGTTGTGGCTGCTCGTGTTGGCCCCACTGGTATGGTTTCTGCGCCGCCGCTGGCTTCGTATCGCGGCGGTCATACCGTGACTGGCGGCCGGGCTCTCCGTTAGCCCGCCGTCCAGATTGTTGTCACGCGAAGAGTCCCTTCGCCGGCGCACCAAACGCCGCCATATTTCAGCCGCAATCGAAGTGTGGCGGCCCGGATCAAATCGGCGCGCAGTATCGTTATTGTGAGTTCACCCAGGGTGCTAGGGTCGGCTAGCCTGCCCGCTCCCGCTCATCAAAAACACCCTTCAATCTCCCAAAGACTGGATGTCATCTATGTTTTCCTGTGAGATTTTGTAGATGCGGAGGCGCTAAAATTCGAATACTTCCAACTTGTCTGACGCTAAGTCCATTCCTTTCATACGCCTAATTAGTTCCGCAAACTGCGTTCACAGCTGGCACGCCATTTGCTCTATCTCCTGGCAACGAAACACTAGAAGTACAAGAGATTGGCTTCCCGGGGTGGCCAGAACCCAACCTCGACTGGGATCTGGTTTTGGGGGGTCAGTTATAGGAAAAGGGGGCTTGCACCAGCCCCCTTTTCCATTTTCCTCGGTGGTTGTGTAACTTCCCGTGGGTGAGTCTGAAATTTTCACAAGACGCAGGGTAACTCCTGCGTCTTTTTTATTTTCACTCCACCAAGCCCTTATGATCGAAGGGGTCCCAGTACCGCCCGGAACCATCTGTATGGGGTCTCGTTTCGGGCTTCCACTTGCGGTATAACACTCGGCCAAAAAAGTGAGCGGCCGGTGGGGGCACCGGCCGCTCGGGGGCGTGGGGAATGGAGGGTACGTGGCCTGAAATCAGTCCGGGTTTTCATCTCCTCGCGCTAGGCGAGGGGCAGGCGGTTCCGCTGCGCTCGCGAGCAGCAGGACCATGCACAGGAGCAGACACCCGATAACCATCCGAATGGCTCCGAAAGCCGAACTAACTTCCGATCACATTGTCATTCTGCCGTGAGCCTCTGTAGCGGTCGATAGTCCACCGGTCACATTTCGAACAGTACTTGGCGGGTATCGTAAGGCCGCCCTTTTCAGTACCAACGTACCGTCCGCTTCTACCCTCCTCTCGCGCAGCTTCCCTTCAACAAGGCTGTCCTCACTTACCGAGATCTCCATTGGCACGACCATGCGGTTGTGTTAGCGTCTGCCTAAGGTCACGCTGTAACGCGTGATGAGAATTATCAAAATGTCCGACGAGCCCTCCCTCCCACCGCAGCGCCAAATTCCCGAGTTCTTTCGGTCGTCGGGGAGTCATTTCTCCGCGAGCTCTGACGTTTGGAAACAAAATTTGACGGAGTTGAAGGCCATGCCGGAATTTGCAGAAGAAGCGAAGTTTTGGCAACAGGCGTACTCGATGTTGACCGTCCATCTGCACCATATCATCAAGATCAATCCCCCGGCGCCCGCGCCACCTGTCGTCGGACTCGAGCCCTCGATCCGCGACGCGTTAAGTGCCGGCAGAAAAGAAGTGCAGGCCATGATGAAAAATGCGAGCATCCAAGACCCCAAGGCCGGATGAATTTGAACTCACAAATCCAGTCCTCGTATTGAACCATCAGTGGTTGCCGGTATGCCCGCCTAAAATCAGAGCCTAACCCCATTGGCCGTCCACGTTGGTGCGGCCCTCTTATGGGATTCGTGCGTCGCAGTGGTCGTGTAGCCAAGGAAATCCGTATTGTGCTGTTCGGCACGGATACCTCGGGCCGCAGCTTTTCTGAAGAGACACGGACGGTAACGCTGAGCCGCCACGGTGCGGGCCTCATCTCCAAGCACAAGCTGGCCCCCGACGGCACCCTCACGCTTCGCTTCCTGGGAGGCAGCACCGAGGCCGCCATCCGCCTGGTCGGCCAACTCGGCGAAGACGCTCGCGGCTACGTTTACGGCTTGGCTTTTGTCGACCCCGAACTCGACTTTTGGGGGCTCACCTTTCCGCCCCCGACCAAGTGGCAGGTCGATTTTGAAGCCCCGCTTCAGTGCATCTCTTGCAAGACATTCGAGATCGTAGACCAAAGCGAGGTCGAAGCCGACGTCTACGCTCTGTCGCAATCGATATTGCGGTTTTGCCTGAAATGCGGAATGTCTACGCAATGGCGGCGCGCGACCTTCGATGCTTTTCAAGGAACTCAGCCCGCTCCAGGTCGCCCGGAACTTCCGGCTGCCAGCCCGGAAACACGGTCCGCCCGATCGTCTCAGCCCGACTCGCCATCGTCGAAGACGTCCCGCGCTGCTTCGGGTCAGCCCGTCCTGGTCCAGCGCAGCAGCCTGTCCGGGATCGAAATTGCGATTTCGGAAGCTCCGCCGCCCGCACCACTTCCACCGGCGGCCAGCGCCGGTAGCGCGAGGTTCCAATCGGCGGCGGGACGTGCGTACCAGGGTCAGCTTCACCGCTTGCATGCGCTACGACGGCGCCGAGGAAATCGTCGAGTGCGGCAATATCTCGAAAGGTGGTTTTTCTTTTCGCAGCCGCAAAGCGTATCCGGCGGGCGCTGAAATTGAAGCGGCCGTGCCTTTTTATCCCGGGAGCCAGCCCGTTTTCGTCGCCGCCACCATCCGCCACGTCGATGCCCTGCCGATCCACAATTTCCATTACGGCGTCATGTACACGCCAACGAAAAAGCCCGAATCGAAGTCCTGATCGTCCGGAAGTCTGTCTCCTCCTGGCAACTCGGCTTCGATCTTTCGCGGTCGTGTCGTTTCGCGAGACCGTCTCCCGGCATGCCGGCGATACACATGGAAATCTTTGCGAACTACATTCAAATCCCCGAGTACGCTATTCTTTCTTGACCATGCATGACCTAAATTATTTCCGGGAACATCTGGACCTCTTCGCCGAGATAGCCACAAAGCGCGGCGCCACGCTGGACCTCGAAGCCTTTCGCGCGCTCGACAAAGAACGCCGCGAACTCATCACCGCGACCGAACAGCTCAAAGCCCAACGCAACAAAGCCAGCGATGAAATCGCGCGGCTGAAAAAAGACAAGCAGAACGCCGACGCGCTCATTGCGGAAATGAAGCAGGTCTCCGAACGCATCAAGCAGGGCGACGAGCGCATCACGCAGCTCGACGCCACCCAGCGTGAATTTCTGCTGACTATCCCGAATATTCCCCACAGCTCCGTGCCCGTAGGCCATAGCGCTGCTGAAAATGTCGAAGTTCGCCGCTGGGGCACGCCGCCAAAATTTGATTTCGCCCCCAAACCGCACTGGGAAGTCGGCGAACGCGCCGGGATCCTCGATCTTGCCGTGGCAACGAAAATCACCGGCGCTCGCTTCGCGGTTTACAAGAGCTGGGGAGCGCGTTTGGAACGGGCCCTCGCCAATTTTTTCCTCGACGTACACACTCGCGAGCACGGCTACACCGAGATTCTGCCGCCGTTTCTCGTCAACACCGCTTCGCTCATGAGCGCCGGCCAGCTTCCGAAATTTGCCGCCGACCTGTTCAAGATCCAGGACACCGATTTCTGGCTCACGCCCACTTCCGAAGTCGAACTTCACAATCTGCACCGCGATGAAACGCTCCCGGAAGAAAAGCTGCCCATCCAGGTCACCGCTTGGACCTCCTGTTTTCGTTCCGAAGCGGGCGCCGCGGGAAAAGACACCCGCGGCATTCTTCGCCAGCACCAGTTTCAAAAAGTGGAGCTGTTCAAGTTCACGCATCCCGATAGAAGTTATGAAGAGCACGAAGCCTTGGTACGCAACGCCGAAACCATTCTTCAAAAATTGGGATTGCACTATCGCCTGATGCTGCTGTGCACCGGCGATATGGGCTTCGCGTCGTCGAAAACCTACGACATCGAAGTCTGGCTGCCCTCCGGCCAGGAATTTCGTGAAATTTCTTCTTGCTCCAACTGCGAAGCGTTCCAGGCACGCCGAGCAGGTATTCGCTTCAAGCCGAAAGCCGGCGGCAAGAGCGACTTCGTGCACACACTCAACGGTTCCGGCCTGGCCGTCGGACGCACCTGGATCGCGGTCATCGAGAACCATCAGCAAGCCGACGGATCGATTCTGGTCCCTGAGGTGCTGCGTCCATATATGGGCATCGACCGGATTCCAGCGTCCTGACCGCCTGCTTTTGCGAGAATAGTAGGGGTACGGCCCGCCGTTCCCGCCCTAAACGCGATAGAAGCATCTATCCCACTGTAAATAAATGACTTATTACAAAACAAGATTGCTGGCGCGTTACCGCCAAGGGCGGATACGCCGCGCAACCTGTTGAATTCACGCCTTTTCGTTTGACTCACCCTTTTACCCTTGCATACACTCGCCTCACTGCTTCTTCGTGCTTTTAGAGAAGCTGCCCAAGGTCGTCGAACCACCAGCCGTTAGTCGGCGATCGGCCAGGGTAAGGAATGACCAGATTCAATGCGCTTTATATCCCGCGTCATGCGATTTCTGTTTTGGCTGCTGATCGTGTCCTGGAGCGTCGCGCTGCTGCGGCGTCTAGTAGGCTGGATGCTCCGCAGTTCTACGTCTCCTGAGCGGCAAAGTGTGGACGCGCCCGGCAATTCGGGCGAAGTGGGAACCTCGCGGCGGCTGGTGCGCGACCCCGTCTGCGGCGCGCATGTCGCCGAAGTTCTGGCGATACCCCTTCGCGAAGGAGACCAGGTGTTGCACTTTTGCTCGACCGCATGTCGCGACCAACATCTGCTCGCGAGCAGCAGTACCCACACGAAAAAAATGGCGGCGGCCGGCTAACGCCTTAAGAAATCGCCAGTCCCAAGACTTTTGCGGTTGCTGTCAGGCCAAGTGCAGCTGAACGACATAAGAAAGAAACACTCGACCCGGTTCGAGTGACGCCGCATAAACGAAAGGACCGAAAGCCAATGGCCACGGTCGCCAAGCCCAGCATTCCCCCGATGATTCCGCGCATTGCCCCGCGCGAGGATCTGAATCCATTCCGCATCGCGCAGATTCAATTCGATATGGCCGCGGAGTTCCTCAAACTCGATCCCGGCCTGCGGCAGATTTTGCGCACCCCCAAGCGCGTGCTGGAAGTTTCCATTCCCACCAAAATGGACAACGGCCAGGTGAAAGTTCTCACCGGATATCGCGTGCAGCACAACGTGGCGCGCGGCCCCGGCAAGGGCGGCATCCGCTTTCATCCCAATGTCACGCTGGACGAAATCAAGGCGCTGGCAACCTGGATGACGTGGAAGACGGCCATGGTCGGCCTGCCTCTCGGCGGCGCAATGGGTGGCGTCATTTGCGACCCCAAGCGTATGTCCAAGAGCGAGTTGGAGCGTATGACGCGGCGCTACGCCAGCGAAATTCTCCCGCTCATCGGACCGGATCTGGATATTCCCGCGCCGGACGTCTACACCGACGCGCAAACCATGGCGTGGATCATGGATACCTATGCGATGACCGTCGGACGCGCCGCGCACGGCGTCGTCACCGGTAAACCGATTTCGATTGGCGGCTCAGCTGGAAGCGATGAAGCGGCCGCTCGTGGACTCGTCGCCATCGTCGAAGAAGCGTGCAAGCTCAAGAAAATGACCCTTCGCGGCGCAGCGGTTGCCATTCAGGGCTTCGGCAATTCCGGCGCGACCACCGCGCGCATTTTTGCCGAGAAAAAAGCGAAGATCGTGGCCATCAGCGACACCCGCGGCGGCGTCACCAATTCTCGCGGCATCGATCCGATCAAAGCGATTCGTTATAAAGAGCGCTCTGGCACGGTTGTCGGCATGCCTGGTGCCTCGCGCATCTCTCACGACGAGTTGCTCACCATGAAGTGCGACATCCTCGTGCCGGCGGCGCTTGAAAACGTCATCACCCTGCACAACGCCGAAGCCATCAAGGCGCGCATCGTCGCCGAAGCCGCCAACGGCCCGACCACGCCGCACGCCGATGAAATTCTCGCGCGCCGCGGCATCACCGTGCTGCCTGACATTCTCGCCAACGCCGGCGGGGTCACCGTCAGCCATTTCGAATCCGTGCAGAACCAGCAAGGTCTTGCGTGGGACGCCGAAGAAGTCAACGCGCGCCTGCAAAAAACGATGGTCCGCTCGTTCCACGAAATGGTCGACACCATGCGCAAGCATCACGTTCCTCCACGCGCCGGCGCGATGATTCTCGCCGTCGGGCGCGTAGCCGAAGCGCTTCTGGTGCGCGGTCTTTTCCCATAAATAATTTCGGCGAGCAAATTGTTCCATCGCTCGCCGTACAAACGAAATATTCTGTTGCGCTGACGAAAGAAACGCGCGTACATTCGCAAGTGCCGGTACGTTCCGTTCGCGGGACGACCGGCACTTTTCGCGTCACGAGTGATTGCGCGCGAAATCGCGTTTGGATGGAGCGAAAAGTTTAGAGGTGCGTCGCATTTCTCGACAGTGTGGGTCAAAAAGCACGAAATTATGAACAATTACAACGGTCACAATAATCACGCCAACGCGGCGCCTCCGATTCTGCTTACCATCGCGGGGTTTGATCCGAGCTGCGGCGCGGGAACCGCCGCCGACCTGAAAACGTTCGCGGCGCACGGCTGCTACGGCGTCGCGGCCATCACTTCGCTGACGGTGCAGAACACGCAAGGCGTCGATGACGTGCAGAATGTTTCGGCCGCAACGCTGCGCGCTCAACTCGAAAGCCTCGCGAACGATTCCGATATCGCGGCGGTGAAAATTGGCATGCTCGGCAATCGCGGAAACGCAGCGGTAGTTGCGGAATTTCTTGACGCACGCAAGTTTGTTCACGTTGTACACGACCCAGTCATGAAATCGTCCAGCGGCAGGGAGCTTCTCGACGCCGCGGGCATCAAGTACATCGCGACGGAGCTCTTGAAACGCTCAAGCGTGATTACACCGAACATCCCCGAAGCCGAAATTCTGACGGGCCTTACCATCAAAGAGATCGGCGACATGGAAGCGGCCGCGCGGAAAATTGTGGAGATGGGCGCGCACGCCGTAATCGTGAAGGGTGGCCACATGGAGCGCGCCGTCGACGTTGTTTTCGACGGCAACGAAGTCGTCGTTCTAGCTGGCGAACGCTTGAGGGATGATACGTTGCACGGAACGGGATGCGCATTTGCCGCGGCCATCGCCGCACAGCTCGCCTCGGGCCGCCCGCTGATGGAAGCCGCTATGCTCGCGAAGGCCTACGTCACCAAAGCCATCGAGAAAAGCTATCCGACCGGAAAAGGCCGCACACCGCTGGATCATTTTTATCGCCAGAGAATTGAGCCACCCGCGCGCGGTATCCACGAAGTTCCGCAACACGGGCTGCATCCCGCAGCCGAAGCGCACTAGCTGTTGAATTTTACAAATTTGCAGTTGTCGTAAGCCGACAAACGCTAGCGCCGGCTGCGTTGAGCATCGAAGGGCAGCCTTGCCGGCGCCTTGCGCAACGCTATCTGCGCGACCGCCATGCGGGGTCTACCGCTTCCAGACGACGCGCCCCGCCACGATCGTAGCTATCGGCGCGCCCTTAAACGTGCGCTTATCGAATGGCGAATTGCGCGATTTGCTGGGCGAATTCTTCACGTCATAGGTCCACGCACGATCCGTAGAGAAAATCGTGAGATCCGCAATCTGTCCCGCCGCAAGCGACCGTTCGATTCCCAGAACGCGCGCTGGTCCAGTCGTAAACAATTCCACCAGGCGCATCAGCGAAATCTTTCCACTGTGTACCAGCTGTTCCAGCGACAACGCCAGCGCCGTCTCAAATCCAACAATCCCAAACGGCGCGCGGTCGAACTCCACATCCTTCAACGCCGGCTCATGCGGCGCGTGATCGGTGGCGATCGCGTCCACAGTTCCGTCAACTAATCCCGCCAGCAAAGCTTCGCGATCTTCCCGCGCCGCCAGCGGCGGGTTCATCTTGAAGCGCGAATCGTACTGCACATCTTCATCGATCAACGTGAAGTGATGCGGCGTGACTTCGCATGTCACGCGTAGCCCTTGCGATTTCGCCCACCGCACTTGGTCCAACGATCCACGCGCCGACAGATGCGCGATGTGCAAACGGGCGCCGGTCAATTCCGCAAGCTGCACGTCGCGCGCCACGCAAACCGATTCCGCCGCCGCCGGCATTCCCGCTAGTCCCAGCCGTGTCGACGTAACACCTTCGCGCATCACCGCGCCGGCTGCCAGCGAAACGTCTTCCGCGTGCTCGATCACCGGAAGATCCAGCGACTTGCAATAATCCATCACCTGCCGCGTAAGCTTCGCCGTCGCAATCGGCTTTCCGTCGTCGCTGACCGCCACGATGCCGGCCTGCTTCATCGCCGCGATTTCCGCGATGGCCTCGCCCTTGCTGCCCACCGACGCCGCGCCGATCGGCCAAACGCGCACCCCGCCGGCTTCCTTCGCGCGATCCAGAATAAATCGCGTCACGCTGGCGTTGTCGTTCACCGGCTTGGTGTTCGGCATGCAGCAAACCGCGGTGAATCCGCCGCGCGCCGCAGACTTCGTCCCCGTCTCGATCGTCTCCGAATTTTCCTGTCCCGGTTCGCGAAGGTGCGCGTGAATATCGATAAATCCGGGCGCAACAATCCATCCAGCAGCATCGAAAATCTCCGCATCCTTGGCGCCGCCTGCCAAAATCTTTCCCGTCAGCGCAACTTCCGCGATGCGCTCGCCATCCAGCAACACATCCATCGCCGCGTCGGTCTTCGTCGCCGGATTCAGCACCCGGCCGTTTTTAATGAGCAGCATGCGAGGGATCCTTTGCGTCTTTTTGTCCGTCTTTCGGATCGGTGGCGCGCCGGTTTCTCGGTGCGTTGCCCTCCGCTTCGCCGGCAGGAAGCGTGCCGTCGCCGGAACCTCCAGCCGCCAGCAAAAACAACAGCGCCATGCGCACAGCGATTCCGTTGGTCACTTGTTCCAGCACGCAGGACTGCGCGCTGTCCGCCACTTCTGGCGTAATCTCGATCCCGCGATTCAGCGGCCCCGGATGCAGCACAATCGCGTCCGACTTCGCTCGCTTCATCCGCTCCGCGCTCAATTGGTACAACAAAATGTAGTCGTTCAGCGAAAGCGCCGGCTCATGCAGCCGCTCGTTCTGCACCCGCAGCGCCAGCACCACATCCGCATCTTCCAAAGCTTCTTCGATCCTAAAAACACGCCGTATCCGTGCGCCCTCGGGCCCAATACTTTCCAACTCTCGCGGCACCCACATCGCCGGACCGCACAGCGTGAACTTGCTTCCGAACTTGCTCAGCAAATGAATGTTCGACCGCGCCACGCGGCTGTGCTTGATGTCGCCCAAAATGGTGATGTTCAAGTTCTCAATCGTTCCCTTGCGGTCGCGAATCGTCAGCGCGTCCAGCAATCCCTGCGAAGGATGCTCGTGCGTGCCGTCGCCCGCATTGATCACCGGAATGTCCAGGTGCCGCGCGACAAATTCCGGCGCGCCCGAAGCCGCGTGCCGCATCACCAAAATATCCGGCTTCATTGCGTCCAGGGTGTGGACGGTGTCCAGCAGCGACTCCCCTTTTTTCAGGCTCGACGCTTCCGCCTGCAAGTTCATGGTGTCCGCGCCCAACCGCGAAGCCGCCGTTCCAAAACTGATGCGCGTGCGCGTGGAAGTCTCGAAAAATGCCAGCGCGATCGTCTTGCCGCGCAGCACCGCCAGTTTTTTCAAAGGGTGCCGCTGAATTTCCTGGAAGGATTTGCTTTGATCGAGAAGAAATGTCAGTGCGTCCGCGTTAAGCGGTTCCAGCGCCAGCAGATCACGAAAACGGTGCGTCACATTTTCACTCGTTGCCCAAAATCTCCTACCATTCTAATCGATTCCAGCCTACCGGCCCGCCCGCCCACATCGTTGTCTGACTAATCGACCCGATCGACCAGCACCACACGCTCTTCACTATCGATCTCGCGCAGCCGCACTTCAATAATCTCGGTCGGGCTGGTCTGCACCACCCGTCCGGTAAACTGCGACTCGATCGGCATCTCCCGATGCCCGCGGTCGATCAGCACACACAGCGACACGCGCTTCGGCCGCCCCAGATCGAACAATCCATTCATCGCCGCGCGAATCGTCCGCCCGGTATACAGTACATCGTCCACCAGCACTAAATTCATGTTGTCCACGCCGAAGGAAATGTCCGACGATTGCAGCACCGCGTGCGACGCCACCTTAGACAAGTCGTCGCGATACAAGGTGATGTCCAGCGTGCCCACTGGAACGTCCACGCCGTCGATCCCGCGCATGGCCTGCGCGATGCGCTGCGCCAACGGCACGCCGCGCCGCCGGATGCCGATCAGCGCGAGGTGCTTGGTCCCGCCGCTCTTTTCGACGATTTCGTGCGCCAGCCGCTGCAAAGTACGGTCAATTTCCGGCGCCGACATCAATTGTGCTTTTTCAACGATCCGCATGTCCGCGTAATCCTAGCACAAGCCGGGACTAGTCTCGGAGGGTGGGATTTGCAGGCAGCGCACCGGTCGCCGATGGGCCAGCTCTCCAAATGCGGCCGCCGTTCTCGCCGGATCAGTGGAAGTCTGGGTAAATCTCGTCGACGATCCAATAACTTGCGACCACCATGGCGAAGAGCGTCCCCACTAACCACAGCCCCCAACGCCGCTGTTTCCAGAAGGTGCCAAGAGACGAACACTGCATCGCAATGTCCACCAAGTAGGCGGCGCAGTAGCAAGCATTGGCCAGCAACCCGAGAACGGAAAAGAGCAAGAACGAACGCAGTGTCAGTGCCGCGCGGAAATGGGGCCAGGTCGCTGCAAACCATACCGCTGTGACTGCAATTAGTACAAGGTTATAGACCAGGCGACGCGGCTCCCAGTATCGAATCGCGTTGGCCAGGAGCCCTTGAGCCGGGGCCGATGCGGAATTGCCAGCGTCCTGTGACGGAGTTGCTTGAGCGGGTTCCATTCGGTGTCCCTCCTGGTCGTCTACACGAGGCGAATAATACCCAGGGTATCTTGCAGCTTCTTTTTGTCAAGTACTTGTTGGCACAAAGCTGCCGCTCGGTTTGCGTGGATCGCCGCGGGGCTGACAGGAAACTCGGTTGCTGCCGGTCAGAACTCCTCTTGAACGGCCCTTTCAAAAAGACGACATGCTAAACTTTTGCGGGAGAAACCTCAGAGGTAAAGAAATGCGAACTCGGAACCTACGGAAGTGCATTCCCCGGGACGGAAGTCGTTTCCTTTCCTTCATTCTCCTCAAGACTCCGGGGCTTTTTCTTGTACTTTGCGGTGCCGTAGGATTCTGCGCCGCGACTGCCGCCGCCCAGGCCAACAAATCCCCTCACCGCCCCAAGCTCGTCGTCATCCTCGTCGTTGACCAGATGCGCGGCGATTACGTCGACAAATTCCGCGGCCAGTGGACCGGCGGCCTGAAGCGTCTGGTCGACGAAGGCGCGTGGTTTCGCGACGCCGCTTATCCTTACGCCGCTACAGAGACGTGCGTGGGACACGCCACCATCTCTACCGGTTCGTTCCCTGCCAGCCACGGCATGGTTTCCAACGAATGGTGGGATCGCGCGCAACAAAAAGAAACATCCTGCACCTCCGATCCCAAAATCAAAAGCATCGGCTACGGCGGCGCCACCACCGATGGCGGCGACAACGTCAACAAGATGCTCGTTCCCGCCTTTGCCGACGAATTGAAGTATCAGTCGATCACACCCACGCGCATCGTCACTTTTTCTCTGAAAGCCCGCGCA
>Ga0182015_10005141_pt1 | contig 13752 bp, 13 predicted proteins | sample 712P3MmetaG_FD_120478 | JGI IMG/M metagenome (GOLD analysis project Ga0182015, IMG submission 120478) | Permafrost microbial communities from Stordalen Mire, Sweden - 712P3M metaG | ecosystem: Environmental > Terrestrial > Soil > Wetlands > Permafrost | place: Sweden: Stordalen | collected...
AACGTCGTCTGCCCGCGATCGATCCCCTCAACGAAGCGCCTCATCCGATCCTCCCGCAAATCGCGCAAGAATCCTATCCCGGGAATCAAAGCAGGCGATGCGTTTTTACACAGCCAGGGTCAAAAGCGGACATGGCGACAACTCCGCGCGATGTCCGCTTTAGCGCCTCCGCTTTGGCGAGGATGCGATCAAACTCCATCAGCACCGGGGCGGCGCGAACTTTCGCGGCCTTGTGATCTTTTGTATTGAGCGTCTTCTTCAGCCATGCCACGCGCGGCTTCGTTGTGTCAGTCACGAGAGCGACAGCTTCTTCGAGCTTCTTCGGCACCTTTTTACGCAGATGGAAGACGCCGTGTTGGTTTCGGACGATGCCCATGGATATGCGCATAGATGACCCCACCGCTTGATACCAGTGCGGCAGGCCGAAGCACTTGAGAGAGCAGTTCTTTTAGGAATCGAAGGAAGTTAGGTGATGCTTGGCGCGCCCTACGGGACTCGAACCCGTGTTACCGCCGTGAAAGGGCGGTGTCCTAGACCGCTAGACGAAGGGCGCGCAATAAGCGCGGAGCGCTTACTAAAAGCGCGCGACGTATAAAGGGGTTTGCTGGAAGCGGCAAGGAAGGCCGGCGCCGCTCACCACTTCCCGGTATTGGGCATCGACACCCACGGTTCCTTGGGTGGCAGGGGATCGCCCTTCTGCAGCAGCTCGATCGAATGTTTATCGGGCGAGCGCACGAATGCCATGTTGCCGTCGCGGGGTGGCCGGTTGATGGCCACCCCCGCCTTCATCAGCTTCTCGCAAAGCGCATAGATGTCGTCGACTTCATAGGCGAGATGGCCGAAATAGCGGGCCTCGCCATAATCCTCGCTGTCCCAATTGTAGGTCAGCTCGACCGTCGGCGCCTGGCGCGTGGCCGGCCCATTGGCGATAAGGCCGTCATTGCCGGGTGCCGCCAAGAATACCAGCGTGAACTTCGCCTTCTCGTCGACCCTGCGGCGGACTTCCTTCAGCCCCAGCTTGTTGCAATAGAAGTCGAGCGCGGCGTCGAGATTGCGCACGCGCAGCATAGTGTGCAGATACCGCATAGATGAACCTCCGCTGGTCGGACAATGATCAGGCGCAAGATGGACAGCCGTACTTGGGATGACAAGGCTTGGGATGACAAGGCCGAACGGCGATGACGCTTGGTGGGGCTGAATGATCGCGCCGGATCTCGATAGTGCCAAAGCGCTGCTGGGGGACATAATCCGGGAGGCGGGGATCATCGTGCCGTTCACCGGGGCGGGTATTTCGACCGAATGCGGCATCCCGGACTTCCGGTCGCCGGGCGGGCTGTGGACCAAGAACAGTCCCATTCCGTTCGATGAGTTCCTCGCCAGCCAGGAGGCGCGCAACGAGTCGTGGCGGCGGCGCTTCGCCATGCAAGATCAGTTCGGCGATGCCCAGCCGGGACGAGGCCATCGGGCGCTCGCCAGCCTCTACCGCGCCGGGAAGGTGCCGGCGGTGGTCACGCAAAACATCGACAATTTACATCAAGCCTCGGGAATTTCGCCGGAACACGTCGTCGAGCTGCATGGCAATACCACCTTTGCTTTGTGCCTCGATTGCAGCGAACGGTACGAGCTGCCGTGGGTTCGTGCGCGCATGGAGGCGGGAAACGGCTGCGCGCCCGATTGCCCGAGCTGCGGCGGCTTCATCAAGACCGCCACCGTCTCGTTCGGTCAGGCGATGCCCGATGCTGCAATGCGACGGGCCCAGGATCTGGCACAGTCCTGCGATCTGTTCTTGGCGATCGGCTCTTCGCTTGTGGTCTGGCCTGCTGCCGGTTTCCCCTTGATCGCGAAGCGGAATGGGGCGCGTCTTGCCATCATCAACCGCGAACCGACCGAATTTGATAACATCGCCGATTTGGTCGTGCGCCAGGACATCGGGACCGTGCTAGAGACCTTCATTCTTCATTGAAGGACTTCTGTGACTGAAATCCACTTTGTGCACAGGCGATGACGCTTTTATCGCAGTGTTGCATTTTTGCCCTTTCGCGTCGGACTGCCGGTGTTATCTTTGATTCAAGAGATTCGTGATGCGCCCGAGGGGCGCCAGCACAAGCAGCGGCGGCCACGGCGTCATGGCGTCGGACGGGATCGAACCAAAATTCACCAAGCCGGGGCTCGGACCCGATGGCGCTCTTCCTGACGACGCATCCGCGCGCGTCATCGAAGTGTCAGGCGCCATCAAGTGGTTCGACGTCGCCAAGGGCTACGGATTCATCGTTCCGGACAACGGGATGACGGACGTGCTGCTGCACGTCACCTGCTTGCGCCGCGACGGCTATCAGACCGCCTATGAAGGCGCTCGCGTCGTCTGCGAAGTGCTGCCCGGACCGAAAGGCCTGCAGGCCTTTCGTGTGCTGTCCATGGATGAATCGACTGCGATCCATCCGGCGCAGATGCCGCCGCCGCGAACCCACGTTACCGTAGCGCCGACCAGCGGGCTGGAACGGGCGCAGGTCAAATGGTTCAACCGGCTGCGCGGCTTCGGCTTCGTGACTCGCGGGGAGGGGACGCCGGACATCTTCGTCCACATGGAGACCCTGCGCCGCTTCGGCATGACGGAGCTGCGGCCGGGCCAGTTCGTGCTGGTCCGTTTCGGACCGGGGCCGAAGGGCATGATGGCGGCCGAAGTTCACCCCGAAAGCGGTCCGGTGGGTCCCGCTTCGCACTAGAACTCTCCGCTATTTCCAAGACTCGACGCCTTCCAAGACTAGAGACCGGGTTGCTCTGCTTGCTGGGCGGAAGCGAAAAAGCTATCCAGTGCCGCAACCGGCGGGGTATAGCGCAGCCTGGTAGCGCGGCAGTTTTGGGTACTGCAGGTCGCAGGTTCGAATCCTGCTGCCCCGACCATCCGCCTTCGCTGCGCTACGGCGCGACGAGCCAGCAAACGGCTGGCCTTTAGGAGCGACTGGAGAGATGACCGCCCGCATCTACAAACCAGCCCGCACGGCCATGCAATCCGGCACCGCCAAAACCAAGGAATGGGTGCTGGATTACGAGCCCGAGCAACCGCGCGCGGTCGAGCCGCTGATGGGCTGGACCAGTTCGGGCGACATGAAGCAGCAGCTGCGGCTCAACTTCGATACTAAGGAAGAGGCCATTGCCTATTGCGAGCGCAACGGCATCGCCTACGAGGTGTTCGAGAGCAAACCGGAGAAACGGCAACGCATCTCCTATTCCGACAATTTCGCCGCGACGCGTCGCGGCGCCTGGACCCATTAGCACGCCGATTCAAGCAGGCCGCTTTTCCAGAGAGCGCGCGGGTTCGGCACTTTGCCGGGCAGGTGGGTTGGCGCGCTGGCGAAGAAGCGAGACGAACCGCTCCTCCGGCATCGGCTGACCGAGCAAAAAGCCCTGTCCAATGTCGCAGCCCATGCTGACCAAAGCGAGCGCATCTGAAGCTTTTTCGATGCCCATCGCCGCGGCGACGCTGCCGAAATTATGCGCGAGGTCGATAACCGTCCGGCACAGCGGTGCATTGACCTTGTCGGTACCGCAATCGGTCACGAAGGTGCGGTCGAGCTTCAGTTCCGCGAACGGTGATTCCTTGAGCCGCGCCAGCGAGGAATGGCCGCGGCCGAAATCGTCGATCGCCAATTTAACATTGAGGTGCTGCAGTCTTTTTGTGAAGTCGTTTGCCAGCGCGAGATCGGGGAGGATTTGCTCTTCGCTGACGTCAATGATGAGTCCCGGCCATTTTTCGAATTGCGGGCTGTAAGCCTGCACGATATCGGCAATCGCCAGTTTCATCAGTGCATTGACCGGGATGTTGACCGCCATCCGCAAATTGACGCCGAGCTTGGCGAAGTTGAGACCCGCTTTCAGGGCGTTGGACAACGCCATTTCCGAGAGCGTGATCAGGCTCGATTCCTTCGCGCCCGGCGTGAACGCGCCCGGCAGCAATACGCCGAGTGTCGGATGTCGCGCACGCGCGAAAGCTTCGGCGCCGACGAGTTGTTTCCGCCGCAGGTCGATCTTCGGTTGATACCAGAATTCAATCCAACCCTTCGATAAGGCCTCGTCGAGATCGATGCGGCCTGCGACTGCCGGCGGGTGGCCGAGCCGCAGGTCGGCCAGCAGCTTCATGATCACACTTGTCTCGAACGGCTTTCTCAAGACCGGCAGCATTTGCAGGCGTTGCTGTTCGCCGATGCTTTTGACATGCGCGAGGACCGCCGAGCCGCGGGTGCTCATGAGCTGGACTTGCCCGGTATAACTGCCGTTGCCGAGTGCGATGACGCTGGCAATCGCCTCGGCGGACTCAAGCGGGATATCGAGAAAAACGAGATTGGGTGAGCGCCGCTGGAAGGCCGCTCGCAATCCATTGCCGTCGGCAAATTCCTCGGTGTCAATGCCGGCGCCATGCAAAATCAGCGACAGGAAATGCCGAATGCTGGCATCGGGATCGATGACGAAGCAGAGCGGAGTGCGCGCTTCGCCGCTGTCGTCCGGCGGAACCGGGGCTGCGACGGATAATGACTGCGCCGGTTTTGCGCTCATGACTGGCTCTGCGAGGCTAGGGCAGCATTATTAATGAAAAGTCTTAATCTGCGGTTTTGGGTTGCACCAAAGCTTGCGACGCATATCTACGGCCGATCTGTGAAATTCGTCCGATGCCGAACGTGGAGCCCTGCTAAACGCCATCAGCTTTGACAGGCCAGCTATGACGTGGCGGCAGCGAAGAGCGCTATGAGGAACGTCGCTTAAGGCTATAATTCGAATTGATTTGCTTGGGACGGTGGCTGCTGGGGCAGCTACCAAGCCAGGATAAAAAATACGACAGGGGAGACGAAGATGCCCACCAAGGCTTCGAGCCCGAAACTTAATCGGCGCAAATTTCTAGCCGCGGCGGCCGTCGCCGGCGCGACCGGGGCGGTCAAGCCTGCCGCAGCGGCGGGCGAGCCGCAGGTGGGGCAGCGCTTGCCGTCGGCCTTGCCGCCGAACGCGCATGTCGCGGCGGCCGAGACCGGCACGGCGGAACTGCCGTCGAGTGCCGCGGGCAAGCCCGGCTCCGACTTCATGGTCGATGTCATCAAGACGCTCGATATCAAATATGTGCCGGCCAATCCGGCGGCGAGCTATCGCGGACTGCACGAGTCGCTGATCAATTACGGCAAGAACACGATGCCGGAATACCTCACCTGCACGCATGAGGAATCCAGCGTCGCCATGTGCCACGGCTACTTCAAGGCGACCGGCAAGCCGATCATGACGTTGGTGCACGGTGTCGTCGGGCTGCAGCACGCTAGCATGGCGATCTACAATGCGTGGTGCGACCGCGTTCCCGTGCTGGTCGTCGGCGGCAACGATCTTGACGCCGCCCACCGCGCGCCGGGCGTCCCGACATTCCATTCCGCCCAAGACATCAACGCCATCGTGCGCGACTTCACCAAATGGGACGACACTCCGGTTTCGGCGCAGCATTTCGCGCAAAGCTTTGTGCGCATGTACAAGATCGCGACGACGCCGCCTTACGGCCCGGTGATGATGGCGCTCGACGGTGTCCTGCAAAACGAGCCGGTGCGCGATTTCGGCGAGCCGCTCTACATCCCGAAATTTTTCCCGAGCGCGCCGCCGCAGGGCGACGCCGCCGCGGTGAAGGAAGCCGCGCGCCTTCTCGCCAATGCCGAACGGCCGGTCATCGTGGTGGATCGGGCGGCGCGCACGCCGGACGGCCTCAATCTCTTGGTTGAGTTCGCCGAACTCCTTCAGGCGCCGGTGGTCGACCAGGGCAACCGGATGAATTTTCCCAATACACATTATCTTAACCGCCCGGCGAACGTGATTGAGCAAGCCGACGTCATCATCGGCATGGAGCTGTCCGACTATTGGGGCGCGGTCAACGGCTTCCTCGACAACGGCAATGACGGCTTCGGCCAGAATCTCAGCAAGATCAAACCGAACACCAAGCTCATCAGCATCAGTTCGGTCGATTTGCTGACCAAATCGAACTACCAGGATTTTCAGCGCTTTCAGAGCATCGACGTATCGATGCCGGGCGATGCCGAAGCGACCTTGCCGGCGCTGATCGAAGCGTTGAAGTCGGCGGTCTCCGGCGATCGTAAGGATGCGATGGCAAAACGTGGCGATACTATTCGGCAGGCCCACGCCAAGGGGCTCGACGCCATCAAGCAAGCGGCGGCCATCGCCTGGGACGCGACCCCGATCAGCACGGCGCGGCTGCTGACCGAACTCTATGCCCAGATTAAGGATCTCGACTGGTCGCTGGTTTCCACTTCGGGCAACACCAGCAACTGGGCCAACCGGCTATGGCCGATCGAGAAGCATTATCAGTGGCTCGGTTGGTCGGGCGGTTACGGCGTCGGCTACGGCGCGCCGGCATCCATCGGCGCCGCGCTCGGCAATCGCGATCTCGGCCGCTTCTCGGTCTCCATCCAGTCCGACGGCGATCTGATGTATGCGCCGGGCGTGCTGTGGACCGCGGCGCGGCACAAAATTCCGCTGCTCGCCGTAATGCACAATAACCGTGGCTACCACCAGGAAGTCATGCACGTGCAGCGGCTCTCCAATTTCCGCAACCGCGTCGCCAATATCGGCAACGATCTCGCCCCGATCGGCACCAGCATCATGAATCCCGACATCGCGTATCACAAGCTCGCGGAATCGTTGGGCTGGTGGGCCAAAGGACCGATCACCGACCCGGCCGATCTCGGTCCGGCGATCAAGGAAGCGGTCGCCGTGGTGCGATCCGGCCAGCCGGCGCTGGTCAACGTGCTGACGCAGCCGCGGTGAGGAGCATGCGCATGCGTTTTGTTCGCACCGTCCTGCTGCCGGCCGCGCTCGTGAGTTTCGCCGACGCGTCACTCAATACCGCTTTGGCTGCCGACGCCGAAAAGGGCAAGGCGGCGTTCATCCAGCACGGGTGCTGGCAGTGCCATGATTTCGCCGGCGAGGGCTCGGTCGCGACCAGCAACGGCAGCGTCATTGCGCGCACACAATTGCCGCTCGATGCGTTCAAATCCTTCGTGCGCACGACGAACGGTCAGATGCCGCCGTACCGGCCGGAGGTTTTGAGCGACGACGATCTCGACAACATTTATGCCTATCTGCAATCGCTGCCGCAGCCGAAAGCGGCAAGCGACATTCCGCTTCTGAACAATAACGTGCGCTCGCAATAAATTTGGACGGTCGGATTCCACGCGCGGCTCTCGACCATCGGGCGGCCAAATACACGATGTCGTGACCGCGCCGCGCGCTCGCGTGGCGGCCTTTGTGATTGGCGCTGCAGGCGCCGAATGCCGTAATAATCATGGAACGTCGCGTCGGGCGACACTCGATGTGGGTCTTGGCACGCAGGGAGGACCAGATGGCAGGCGATAGGTCGGCGAGAACTGGCACGCGTCGGAGCTTTCTGCTTGGGTCCGTGCTTAGTGCGCTGCTCCTGATCCCATTCCTCGGCTTTGCCACGAAGCTCACGGAAGCAGCCGAGCCGGCTGTCGCCATTCCGCCGCCGGCGCTCGACGATGCCGCGTCCGCCGGGGGCGGATTACAGACTGTCGTTTTGGCCGGCGGCTGCTTCTGGGGCGTGCAGGGGGTGTACCAGCACACCAAGGGCGTTACTGCGGCCGTGTCCGGCTATGCCGGCGGCAAGAAGGAGACCGCGCATTACGAGATGGTCGGCACCGGACGCACCGGACACGCCGAGTCGGTTTCCGTGACGTTCGATCCGCGACAGATCACTTTCGGAAAAATCCTGCAGATCTATTTTTCCGTCGCGCATAATCCGACCGAGCTCAATTATCAGGGACCCGACGAGGGCACCCAATATCGTTCCGCGATCTTCTTTGCCAATGACGAGCAGAAGCGCGTCGCCGGTGCCTATATTGCCGAGCTCGATAAGGCGCATGTCTTCGGCGAGCCGATCGTGACCAAGGCGGAGCCGCTAACGGGCTTCTATCCGGCCGAGGATTATCATCAGGATTTCCTGGTGCTGCACCCGGCCTATCCGTACATCGCCTACAACGACCTGCCGAAGGTGGATAATCTGAGGCGTTTGTTCGCGGACTATTATCGCGAGACGCCGGTCACGGTGATGGCGTCGAACAGGCCGAGCCAATAGGCGGCCACAAGATCCCGCGGCATAAGGTTCCCCAGTATGTTTTCGCGGTGCACAACATTCCGCGGCCCATTATCTCGCATGCGCCGGCAGATATAAGCCCGCGACCTCTTCGCTATAGCCATGAGCCACGCCCCGAAGTATCGTTGCCGCGGGGTACTGGGCGACAAGCCCGCTCCACAAAAACGAGGAAACGGGGAGGGATGCCACAATGGCTATGGCAACGACGGTAGGGGCGCTGCCCGAGGCTGAACACAGCGCGCAACTGCGCAAAGCGGTAATCGCATCGACAGTCGGCACGGCAATCGAGTGGTACGATTTTTTCCTCTATGGCACCGCCGCCGGTCTCGTCTTCGGCAAGCTCTTTTTCCCCAATCAGGACCCGTTGTCGGCAACGCTGCTCGCCTTCGGGACGTATTTCATCGGTTTTGCGGCGCGACCCGTCGGCGCTGCGATCTTCGGCCATTACGGCGATCGCATCGGCCGTAAGGCGACGCTGATCGCCACGCTGCTGTTCATGGGACTGGCGACTTTCGCCATCGCTTTTGTGCCGACCTACGACTCGATCGGCATCTGGGGCGCGGTCCTTTTGACCGTCCTGCGGGCGCTTCAAGGCATCGGCGTCGGCGGCGAATGGGGCGGCTCGGTGCTGCTCGCCATGGAATGGTCACGTACGCAGGGCCAGCGCGGTCTGGTAGCGTCATGGCCGCAATTCGGCGTGCCCTGTGGGCTCCTCCTCTCGACGCTGGCGGTCATGGGTTTTAGCGCATGGTCGGGCAGCGATTTCTTGGTTTGGGGCTGGCGGATTCCATTCGCGCTTTCGATCATCCTCGTCGGCATCGGCTTGTGGATCCGCCTCGGCATCCTTGAGACGCCGGTGTTCCAGAAACTCTTGGATACGCAGAAGATCGAGAAGGCTCCGATCCTCGAGGTCATCAAGAAGCAGCCCAAGGAGATCATCCTCTCCGCCCTGCTGCGGATGTCCGAGCAGGCGCCCTTCTATATCTTCACCGCTTTCGTCTTCGCCTACACCGTGGGCACGCTGAAAATGGATCGAAACTTCATCCTCAGCGCGGTGTTGGTAGCGGCCTGTGTCTCGTTCTTCACCATCCCGCTCTCCGGCCACATCTCGGATAAGATTGGCCGCAAGAAAATGTACCTGATCGGCGTCGTCACTATGGGCCTGTTCGGGTTCCTGTATTTCGGCATGGTAGACACGGCGATCCCGTCGGCGGTCTTCCTCGCCATCGTGATCTCGCTCATTCCGCACGATATGCAGTACGGGCCCCAGGCAGCGCTCATTGCGGAATCGTTTACGCCGCGGCTGCGCTATAGCGGCGCCTCGCTCGGTTATCAGCTGGCGTCGGTCATCGCCGGCGGACCGGCCCCACTGATCGCCACCGCGTTGTTTGCCGCTTATCATACCGGCTATGCGATCTCGATCTACATTGCCGCCTGCGCCGTGATCAGCCTGGTATCGGCCGCGTTTATGCCGGACTACACCGGTCAGGATATTTCGGCGGAATACGATGCGCCACTGGTGGCGGCCGAATAACAGCTGCATTTGCGGCAAGCATGATCGCCGGGACGGTAGCGCCCCGGCGATTTCATTTTGGCGAGCGGGAAAGTCCTAAAGCACCAAGCCGGTTTGCGGATCGATCAGGTGCATACGGTCCATGTCGGCGTAGAGCCGCATCGACTCGCCCGGACCGGCGGCGCTGCCGGGATCGACCCGGCCGCAGATTTCCTGGCCGTCGACGGTGAAATACACCATCGTCTCCATGCCCATCGGCTCGACGACGTCCAGCGTTGCCGCGAATTCGCATTGCTGATCGCGGTCGTTGCGGCGCGGCTCGGTGATGTGCTCCGGCCGCAGCCCGAACAGCAGTTCCTTGCCGTTGAGCGGCTGGAAGCGGGCCGACCGCGAAGCCGGCACCGGCAGGCTGATCGTATCGGAAATGCGCACACGCTGGCTGACGCCGTTCTGCTCCAGCCGGCAGCGGATGAAGTTCATCGCCGGCGAGCCGATGAAGCCGGCGACGAAATGGGTCCTCGGATGATGATAAAGGTCCTGCGGCGTGGCGATCTGCTCGATCAAGCCGCCGTTCATGACCACGACGCGGTCGGCGAGCGTCATCGCCTCGACCTGGTCATGGGTGACGTAAACGGTCGTGGTCTTGACCAATTGATGCACGCGCTTGATCTCGGTGCGCATCTGCACGCGCAGCTTGGCGTCGAGGTTCGATAGCGGCTCGTCGAACAGGAATACTTTCGGATTGCGCACGATGGCGCGGCCCATGGCCACGCGCTGGCGCTGGCCGCCGGACAGCGCCTTCGGCTTGCGGTCGAGCAGTTCGGTGATGTCGAGAATGCGCGCGGCGTGGTCGACGCGCTTCTTGATCTCGTCCTTGGAGAATTTGCGCAGCTTCAGCCCGAACGACATGTTCTCGTAGACCGACATGTGCGGGTAGAGCGCGTAATTCTGGAACACCATGGCGATATCGCGGTCCTTCGGCGGCAGGTCGTTGACGATATCGCCGCCGATATAGATGTCGCCGGAGGTGACTTCCTCCAGCCCCGCGATCATGCGCAGCGTCGTCGACTTGCCGCAGCCCGACGGCCCGACCAGCACGACGAATTCGTTGTCCGGAATGTCGAGATTGATGCTACGCACCGCTTCGACGTCGTCGTATCGCTTGACCACATTACGCAACGCGACTTCGGCCATTGCAAATCCCCTCTATCGATCCGTCATCCTGAGGTGCGAGCGAAGCGAGCCTCGAAGGATGCTGCACTGATCGGGCCGTCGCCCTTCGAGGGCCGCTATGCGGCCACCTCGGGGTGACGGAAATTACCCTTTCGTCGCTCCCGCCGTGAGGCCTGCGATGTAATAGTCCATCAGGAACGCGTAGATCACCAGCGGCGGCGCGGCGGCGAGCAGCGCGCCGGCCATCAGCATGCCCCACTTATAGACGTCGCCGCGGATGAGGCTCGTCACCGTGCCCACCGTGAGTACCTGCTGGTCCGCCGAATAGAGGAACGTCATTGGATAGACGAACGCCGCCCAGGACACCGTGAAGGCAAAGATCATCGCCGCGATGATGCCGGGCAGCGCCACCGGGATGAAGATTTTGGTGAGCATCTGCAGGTGCCCGGCGCCGTCGATGAGCGCCGCTTCGTCGAGCTCTTTCGGGATCGACTGGAAATAGCCGATCATGATCCAGGTGCAGAACGGCACGGTGAGCGTCGGATAGACCAGCACCATGCCCCAATAGGAATTGAGCAGCCCGAGCGCCTTGACGATCTGGAACAGCGGGATGAACAGCAGCGTGTCGGGTACGAGGTAGGTCAGGAAGATTCCGGTCGCCAGGATGCTCGAGCCCCAGAATTTCATGCGGCCGAGCGAGAATGCGGCGAACACGCTGACCACCATGGTGATCGCGACCGTGCACACCGTCACGACGATGGTGTTCCTGAAAAAGATCAGGAAATCGGTCTGCGTCAGCAGGATGCGAAACTGATCGAGCGTGACGCCGTCGGCGATGAGCCACGGATTGGTCGCCATCCGCGCCATCTCGGAGTCGCTCTTGAACGCGGTGATGATCATGTAATAGGGCGGGATCAGGAAGAAGATCGCGAACACGACCAGGAACACATAGGACGTGATCAGCGCCCAGCGGCGATTGCGGCTCAGGCTGGAGCGAAGACTAAAGCCCCCTCCTTTTCCTCCACCGCTCGCGGGGGAGGGAAGGGAGGGGGTAGGAGCGGCGAGGGCGGCCGTGCTCATCCGATCTCCCGGCCGCGCTTGCGTACGCCGCGCAGGATGAGGACCGCGGCCACGGCGAGGATCGGGAACATGAACAGCGAGGTCGCGGCGCCGAGCGGCAGGTCGCCGGAGCGGATGCCGAGCATGAAGGAATAGGTCGCAAACACGTGCGTCATGTTGCGCGGGCCGCCCGCGGTCATGATCTGCACGATGTCGAAATTGGCAAACGTCACGATCAGCGAGAACAGCACGGTGATGGCGATGATGTTGCGCATCATCGGCAGCGTGATGTGGACGAATTTCTGCCAGGCATTGGCGCCGTCGATCGCGGCGGCCTCATAGAGCTGCTCCGGCACCGATTTGAGCGCCGCCAGATACATGATCAGGAAGAACGGCGCGCCGTACCAGACATTCACCAGGATCACCGAAAAGCGCGCCCAATAGGGGCTGCCCAGCCATTCGACGTCCTGGAAGCCGAGACTTTCGAGAATGTAGTTGAAAGCGGAGTGGGTGGGATCGAACAGCCACCACCAGCCGAGCGACGACAGAGCGAGCGGGATGACCCACGGCACGAGCAGCATGCCGCGCCACTTGCGCTGGCCCTTGGCCGGCAGATTGTTGATCAGGTGCGCGGTGATCAGCCCGATCAGCGCTTTGAAGAATACGGCGCTGAGCGCGAAGATCGCCGTCTGTTCCATCACCATGCGGAACACATCGCGCGACAACAGGAAGCTGAAATTCGACAACCCGATGAAGCGGGTCTGCGCCTTGTTCAGCATCGACAGATAAATCGAATAGAACGCCGGATAAACGACGAGGCTGGCGATGATGACGATCAACGGCAGGCACATCAGGAAGGCGATAGTCGAGCGCCGGCGCATGAAAAGCTGCAAGCTTCGGCCTCGGCTCGCCGGCGAACGCAAGCCGACGCCCGGCAATCTACCTGGCAGTCCCGGCGACCACGTCTGGACGGTATCGGCCATCGGCTATCCTCTAGCGTCATTCCGGGGCCGCGCAGCGGAACCCGGAATCCATAGTCCCGGCGCTGGGGGTATGGATTCCAGGCTTGCCGCGTGGCGGCGTCCCGGAATGACAATTAGACGCGCAGCGTGCCTTCGAGTTCGTTCTCGGCCCACTTGATCACGTCGTCGATCTTCTCGTTGCCCTGCGTGACCTTGGCGACCATCACGGTGTTGATCGCCTGGTTGTAGATCTGGGCGCCGACCTCGGAGCGCGCCGGCGCGCCGGCCATCGAAGTCTGCTCATCGCCGCGCGGCGGATAACCGTAAACGGTGCCGACCGGCGGCCCGACGGTCTGCCAGGTGGGAAGATCGTACATGGTCTTGAACGACGGCAGGTCGTAGCCGGACGACGCCTGGACCAGCTGCGCGATCGAATTCTTCTGTGAGATGTAGGTCAGAAGATCCTTCGCCGCCGGCTTGTTCTTCGAGAACGACCACACGCCGTAGAACTGCGGCAGCTGCCCGACGAACCGGCCCTTCGGGCCGCGCGGCATCGGATGCGTCCAGCAATTCTGGCCCACCTCCGGATGGTCGCGATTGGCGACCGCCCAGGCGCTCGGCGGATTCATGATTCCCGAGCCCTTGCCGGAGATGAGCCAGCGGTTGTTGCCGGCGTCGTCCCAGGCGTAAACCTCCGGCGGGTTCACCGCCATCAGCTTCTTCATGTATTCCAAGGCGGTACGGGTCTCATCGGAGTCGATCTTGATGTTATCTTTGGCGTCGACCATCACCACACCGAACGAATTAAACAGCGCGCCGACCCAGTCGACAGCGTCGCTCGTTTGTCCCATCGCCAAGCCGACCGGGAAGCCGGCGTCGTGGAGCTTCTGCGCGGA
>Ga0182015_10005143_pt1 | contig 13751 bp, 11 predicted proteins | sample 712P3MmetaG_FD_120478 | JGI IMG/M metagenome (GOLD analysis project Ga0182015, IMG submission 120478) | Permafrost microbial communities from Stordalen Mire, Sweden - 712P3M metaG | ecosystem: Environmental > Terrestrial > Soil > Wetlands > Permafrost | place: Sweden: Stordalen | collected...
TCCACGGCGCCGAACGCTTCAAAGGCCGTGCGAATGGATTCCTCCGTCGCTCCGAAATCCAAGTTTCCTACAAATACTTTTTTCATGAACTGTTCCTTCGTCTCTTAGGGGCACATTTGATTGCGGGCTTTGCGAGGAGCACGATGCGTTACTGCGTTGCGGCCAAGCGTGGGCGGGACGATCAAACTGAGGCTAAGTATAGCATGCGGCAGGGCATTCAGCAATTCCAGGCTCCCTTACCGGGTCCGGCAGCCCCGGCGGGCCTCGTCGAATTGATCGAAGAGCCGGGCCGCGCCGTCCCCGGCCAAAGTCTCCAGCCGATGTGGCTGGCCCGCTTCCACGGTGAACCGAACCTGGTAGCCTTGAGCGCGGAATTGCTCCGACTGCTGCTTCATCGCGCTCAACCAATCCGGGTCGAGTTCCCCGGCGTGCATGTTGATGCACATTCCGGACAGAGCTTGCATGCGTGCCGCAGTTGGATCGCGAAGGAAGCCGGGGAAGCCGGTGACAGAGAGGAAATACCGCGGATACATCGCGGCGATATGAAAGGCGCTGAGGCCTCCATTGGACATGCCGGCGATGTGGAACTTGCCGCCGTCAACTTTGAAATCAGCCAGGAGCTTGGTGATGAATTCGGGAAAGACGCGCGCTCCCTCTTCGAAGAACAGATCGCCATCGGGGGCGGCCGGAACCACCACGATGTAGCCGCGACGTTCCGCTTGAGCGCGCCAGTTCCTCTCGACGGTGCTCTGGACGATGCTCATGGTTTGCGGACCGCCTGGAAACGCGAGGACCGCCGGATAAGCCTTGGCCGGATCGTAGCCGTTGGGAAGGATCAGCTTGTAGTGGACGAAAACGCCACCGATGTTCTTCACTTTGTCTTGAACTTCGGCGGACGCGAGCTGGCAAACCAGCTGACAAACGACGATCGCCAGGGCAATCGTGATCAGTCGGGGAGTCTTCTGCGGCATGGAATTATTATCTCAGCAGCCCGCGGACAACGCTGCCGGCGGCCGACGCGAATTCCATGTTCAGCCGCACATCCACGAGAATTGCGGGGACCAGGCCGGTCCACCCAGGCACGCCGCCCTCTCCCGCCAGGGAACCAAACACGACCAGGAGCAGCAGCGGTCAGAAGACCCGCGCATACGCGTTGACGTCGTTCCAATACGTGACCTGGGTCAGCATAAAGACGAGAACGACGAACATCGCAGCGGCGATTGCAAACGGATTAAGAGGGCGCGCGCGGAGGAACAGATACCAGACGAAAGCGGGCAGAGCCGTGGACGCCCAAATCACGGCGCGCACCAACCGACGGTTGATCAGCTCAACCAGGCAACATCCTCCAACGAGGAAGACTCCGGTTTCGCGAACCAGACAAGCCAGCACCAAAACAACGAAGAGTTTCGTCCAGGCGCCGGTCCGCCAGTAGAACGCGAAGGCAATGGTGAAGGCCGCCAAGGCGACGTCGATGGTCATTCGGTCCATGGAAATGAGCGTGGCTGGGACCAGCAAGAATGCCAGCGCCACGCGGGATGGCGGCCCACCAGCACGGCTCATCGGCTGAGCCAGTACGCGCCGAGCAAGACGAAGATCGCGATGACGGCGATATACGACGCGTCGATCCGCGCTTGATGCCCAGCCACCAGCAGGTAAGCCAGCCGGGCACCAGAATGCGTTGATAACGTTGCACCGGAGCGTCCAAATACTTCGCGTAACCGCGCCGCATGAGCAAATCATGGGCTACGTAGCGATACATTTCACGGTCGTAGCCGTGGCCGGGAAATTTGTAGGTTCCCGCAACCAAGTCCGGTGGGATGGGTAGTCTTCGCCGCTGAGGAACAGCGCGGTCCAGTTCCCGGCGCGGAGGTAGTGGACCGTGAGGAATTGCCAAAGCAGCAAAAGAGCCAAGCCGAGAACAACCCACGCCATCGAAGCACCGGCTTGGCTGGCTTTGTTATCGTGCCGCGTCTGCAACACCAGGAAGTATGACACGACCCAGGGTTTCCGGTACCATGAGATTTTCCCCGCACACATGTTCCGTTTCGAAACAGCCGGTGAATCTCATGGAGAGTGCCTGGTAGCCACACTGACGGGTCTTCCCGCGGGCATTCCGATCACTCTGGACGCGATCAATCATGAGCTGTGGCGCCGTCAACAGGGGTACGGGCGCGGCGGCCGCATGAAGATCGAAACCGACCGCGCCGATATTGTCGCCGGTGTTCGCCACTCCAAGACCATCGGGTCGCCGATTGCGATCGTGATCCAGAACAAGGACTGGAAGAATTGGACCGAGGCGCTGCCAGTGGAATGCAGCGACGACCAGCCGGAGAAGCATAAACCGGTGACGCGCCCCCGTCCGGGCCACGCTGACCTGGCGGGCAGCCTGAAGTACAATTTTCCGGATGCCCGCTACATTCTGGAACGGGCCAGCGCGCGAGAGACCACCGCGCGCGTTGCGGTGGGCGCACTGGCCAAAGCGTTCCTCGGACAATTTGGCGTCTGCGTGCTGAGCCATGTGATCGGTGTCGGTGAAGCGCGCCTGGATCGGCCCGCGGCGTGGGAGGAACTGGTCGCGCTGAGCAAGAAGGAAGAGGTACTGCTGGGCTGCGTCGACGCGGAGGCTGAAGCCAGGATGAAAGAAGTTGTCGACCAGGCGTATCGCACTGGCGACACGGTGGGCGGCGTGTTTGAGGTTGTTGCGCACGGCGTGCCCCCGGGACTGGGCTCGCATGTGACGTGGGACTCGCGCCTGGATGGCCGTCTGGCGCAGGCTATCGTCTCCATGCAAGCCGTGAAGGGAGTCGAGATCGGATTCGCCGCCGAAGGGGCGTCTTCATTCGGATCGCGCGTGCAAGACACCATTCACTACAATCGGGAGGAGCGGCAGTTCACGCGCGGCGCCAATCGAGCCGGAGGGCTGGAGGGCGGCATGACCAACGGCCAGGATGTGGTGGTGCGTGGGTTATTGAAGCCGATTTCGACGCTGCGCCGGCCGCTTGAATCGGTGGATCTGGTGACGCGTGAGCCCGCGCTGGCGGCTTACGAACGCAGCGACGTTTGCGTTGTGCCCGCTGCCGGTGTGATCGGCGAAGCCATGGTTTCCATCGTTCTGGCGCAAGCATTCTTGGAGAAGTTTGGCGGCGACTCGCTGGAGGAGACGCGCCGCAATTTTGAAGGCTACAAGGAGCAGGTAAGAAACTTCTGATGACGTATTCGATCGTTCTATTCGGCGAGCCGGTGCTCGAAAAACAGGCTGCGCCCGTGGCCGAGTTTGATACACCCGAGCTGAACACATTGATCGAGGACATGTTCGAGTCCATGTACGCCGCCAAGGGCGTGGGCCTGGCCGCTCCGCAGATCGGCATCGCACAACGCATCGCCGTGATCGATCTTTCGGTGGCCGAGGACCCGGCCCAAAAGATCGTGCTGATCAATCCCGAGATCATACGCAAGGAAGAGTTTCAAACCGGCGAAGAGGGGTGCCTGAGCCTACCTGGATTTCGCGAGCAAGTGACGCGTCCCAAGAGCGTCACCGTGCGCGCTCAAAATATCAAGGGCGAGCCTTTCGAAATGACCGGCGAGGAACTTTTGGCGCGCGCCTTTGCCCACGAAATCGATCACTTGAATGGCCGCTTGTACATCAGCCACGTGAGCGCCCTGAAGCGCGACTTGATCCGGCGCAAGGTGCGCAAGTTAGTGAAAGCCGGAGAATGGTCCTGATTTTTCTGGGCACTCCCGCGTTCGCGGTTCCCACGCTCGAACGGGTCGTCGACGAGGGCCATCGCGTCGTGGCCGTCTTTACGCAACCCGATCGGCCGAAGGGACGCGGGGGACAAGTGAGTCAATCGCCGGTGAAGGAAGCGGCATTGCGTCTGGGATTGCCGGTGCATCAGCCGGAGCGCATACGGCGGCCGGAAGTGCTGGAGCAGTTGAAGCAGATGAAACCGGACGCGATGGTGGTGGTCGGCTACGGCCAGATCATCCCGCAGGGCATCATCGATATTCCGCGGCATGGCATCATCAATGTGCATGCGTCGTTGCTGCCGAAGTACCGGGGCGCGGCGCCGATTCAATGGGCCATCGCGAATGGCGAGACGCGAACCGGCGTGACTACGATGCGGATTGACGCCGGGCTCGATACCGGTGACATGCTGCTGAAGTGGGAGACGGAAATCGGGCCAGAAGAGGACGCCCTAGATCTCGGCCGCCGTCTAAGTGTCGCCGGCGCTGAGCTTCTTGTGGAGACGCTCCAGGACAATCCCGCACCGGTGAAGCAGAATCCTGACGAAGCGACTTATGCGCCGATCCTGAAAAAGGAAGACGGGCTGATCGATTGGAGCTGGCCCGCGAGAAAGATTTCCAATCGATCGCGCGGGTTCCTTCCGTGGCCGGGCGCGCACAGTTTCTTTCGCGGGCAGCTATTTCACATCTGGAAGTCGCGCGTCTCGAGCGATCGGGAGAGCGGCGAACCTGGGCAGATGATTCCGCAAAAGAAACGCCTGTTGATTGCGTGCGGAGAAGCGACCACGCTCGAGGCCATCGAGGTTCAAGTGGAGGGCAGGAAGCGGATGTCCGCTGAAGCGTTCCTGAACGGGCATCAATTACGAGATGGCGAAATGCTGGGGGTAAAATTGGCGTGAAGTTACCGCTGGGTTATCGATACTCGGCCGTGTACGCCGGAATCCGCAAAGTCAGGAAGGACGATGTGGCGCTGATCGTTCCGGATGCTCCCGCATCGGGCGCTGCCGTGTTCACGCAGAATCGCGTGCAAGCCGCGCCGGTTCGCATCGCGCGCTGGAATCTGACCAAGTCGCGCGGACTGGTGAGCGCGGTCCTGATGAATGCGGGCAATGCCAATTGCGCCACCCAAACGGGCGATCGCGTCGCGCTGGCTTGCTGCGACGCCGTGGCCAATCATCTCCACGTTCCGCCGGTGCAGGTTTTTCCCGCGTCCACGGGCGTGATCGGCGTGGAGCTCGACGCGCATTTGATCGTCAACGCGGTGCCTGATCTTGTCGCGGGGCTCGCGCCAAGCGGCTTTGAAGACGCCGCCCGGGCAATACTCACCACCGATACCGTGATGAAGACGGCGCACAGCCAAGTGCGTCTGAAAGGCGGGACGATTCGTATTGCAGGGATGACCAAGGGCTCCGGCATGATCCAGCCCAACATGGCCACCACGCTCGGGTTCGTGATGATGGATGCCGCTGTTCCGCCCGCTGTTCTCGCCGCGATGCTGGCTGCTGCCGTGAAACGCAGCTACAACCGGATTAGCGTGGACGGCGACACCTCCACCAACGACACCATGCTGGTGCTGGCGAACGGAGCGTCGGGAATTCAGCCCAATCAGAAAGAGAGCAAAAAGCTGGAAGAGGCGCTAACGCAAGTGATGGAGGACCTGGCGCGCCAAATCGTGCGCGACGGTGAAGGCGCGCGCAAGCTGGTGACCATTGAGGTGAGCGGCGCCTCGAACGAGGAGGCCGCGACGCAGATTGCGCGCAGCATCGCCAATTCGCTGCTGGTCAAGACCGCGATCGCGGGCTCCGATCCCAACTGGGGCCGCATTCTCTCGGCTGCCGGGAATGCCGGCGTGCCGCTGGATCCGAACAAAGTGGACATCGATCTCCAGAACGTGCCCGTGTGCCGGGGCGGGCTGGCTGCGGATTTCTCCGAGCCCGATCTCAAGAAAAAGCTGGACGAGAGCGAGTGCCTGATTCGTTTTGTCTTGCACGGCAGAGGCCAGGGTGCGGCGCGCTTCTGGACATGCGATCTGACGGAGAAGTACATTGAGATCAATGCGAGCTATCGTACGTAGCGCGGTGTTGGTTTCGATCGCCTCCGCCTTCGCGTGCGCGGATGCGCATGACGACGTGATTGAAGTGATCACATCGATGGCGGGCTCGTTGACTGAAGTGAATGGGATTGGCGATTCGGTTGTGCGCGGGAACGTGTCGAGGTTCATGTCGGCGTTCAGTAAAGACATGCCGGGCTACGGGACGCTCGAGATGAACGTGACTGCGTTGGTCAGGCAGGCCGAGGTCTCTTCTTCCATACAGACGGTGAGTGAGGACGGCGATGATCAAGCGCGCAGCATCGATCTAGATTGGGTGTTGGAAGTGCGCAGCCTGCAGGAGGACGGCCCGATCGTTCGCCGCCGCGAAGTGATTCACTGCGAGTTTCGCAAGCAAAACAAACACTGGAAGATCGTATCGCTGAAGCCAATCGATTTCTTCGCGCCGCCCAAGCTAGGGCAATAGATGCTGGGCCAATAGACGCTAGGGCAATAGATGATAATCCGCTATATTGCGGGCTTCGTGATCACGGCTGCACTCTTGATTGCGCAGCCCAATCTGATGCCGTGGCCGGCCCAGATCGAGATGGGGCAGGGAAGCCTTGCGGTCCCCCCGTCGATCCGCATCGCCATCACGGGGTACTCGGAGCCGCGCTTGGAGGCGGCAGTTCGGAGGCTTGGCGAGGTCATTCCACCGGGGCCATCGGCTCGATTGGTCATCCAGTGCGATCACGCCTCCGCGCCGGTCCAGCAGCTTGGTGAAGACGAAAGCTACCACTTAGAGATCACGCCAATGCAGGCGCGGCTGTCTGCGTCGAATCCGCTCGGCGTGTTGCGCGGCCTGGAAACATTTCGGCAGCTCGTTGTTACTAGCGCCCGCGGTCAGCAAGGTTACGAAGTGCCCGCGCTGGACATTCAAGATCATCCGCGCTTTCCGTGGCGCGGTTTGCATTTGGACATATCGCGGCACTGGATGCCCATCGAAGTGGTCAAGCGTAATCTCGAGGCCATGGCCGCTGTCAAGCTCAACGTCTTTCACTGGCACTTGTCTGATGACCAAGGTTTCCGCGTCGAGAGCAAGCGCTTCCCGAAGTTGCAGCAGCTCGGTTCCGACGGGCTTTACTACAAGCAAGAGCAGGTGCGCGAGGTAATCGCCTACGCGAGCGATCGCGGCATTCGCGTGGTCCCCGAGTTCGACATTCCAGGCCACGCTACGAGTTGGCTGGTGGGTTATCCGCAGCTTGCGAGTGCGCCAGGGCCCTATCAAATCGAACGCAACTGGGGAGTGTTTGATCCAACCATGGACCCAACGCGCGAATCCACGTATCAATTTCTCGACACATTCATTGGCGAGATGGCCGCGCTCTTTCCGGACCAGTTCTTTCATATCGGCGGCGATGAAGTGAACGGCAAGCAATGGAAGAGCAGCGCGCGCATTCGGGCGTTCATCCGCCAGCATCATCTGAAAGACGCCGAGGGCCTGCAGGCTTACTTCAATCGCCGGCTTCAGAAAACGGTGGCGAAATATGGCAAGAGACTGGAGGGCTGGGATGAAATTCTCGATCCGGATCTGCCAAAGGACATCGTGATTCAATCCTGGCGCGGCCAGAAGTCGCTCGCTGAGTCCGCGCGGCATGGTTTTTCGAGCGTCCTTTCCGCGGGCTACTATCTCGATCACATGGAGCCGGCATCGACGCTCTATGCGGTGGATCCTCTGGACCGCGACGCCGCCAATCTTAGCGATGAGGAAAAAGCTCGCATTTTGGGCGGTGAAGTTGCCATGTGGGGCGAATTCGTGAGCCCGGAAAATGTGGACTCGCGCATTTGGCCGCGCGCGGCCGCAGTGGCCGAGCGGCTCTGGTCACCGCAAGAGGTGAAAGACGTGCCATCGATGTACCGCCGGTTAGACCAAGTGAGCCAGGAGCTCGATCGGCTCGGCCTGACACATCGCTCCAGTTATCTTCCGATGCTGGAACGGCTGGCCGGCGGAGCTCCGATAGAACCGCTCAAGACCCTGGCCGACGTCGTCGAGCCCGCGACCTTTGGCCAGCGCATCCGCACTCACAAATACAATCAACAGACACCCTTGACCGGGCTGGTAGACGCGGTTCGGCCGGAGAGCGATACGGCGCGGGAATTTGCGATGCTAGTCGATCACATGGATCGCCTGCAACTACGAATGTGGCTCATTCGCTGGCGTGACAACGACGCACGCATGGAGCCTAACGGAGCGTTGACGCATTTGGGCACCATCGGCTTGCAGGCTCTCGACTACCTGGATCGCGGCGAGCGTCCGCCGGAAACCTGGCTGGCGCAGCAACGGGCTTTTTTGGAAACATGCAAAAAGCCGCAGGCGGAATTGCGGCTTGCCATTGGGCCGTCGATCGAGAGGCTGGTCGCCGCTACGGTTTCGCGACCCTAGGGCTATTCAGGGCCTGCTCCACGGAAACATGGTTGACATCCAGCGTTTGGCCGAGCACTTGATCGAGCGAGGTCCGCGCGTGGCTATAGGCCGATCGCGTCGAGACTTCGGTTTCCTGCGCGGCCACTAGCGTGGTTTGGGCCGCTTCCACGTCGCTGATGGTCGCTGCGCCAAACGAGAACGACTGCTGCGACTTGTCGAGCAGCTCTTGCTGAAGCTTGCGCGAGTCCACGGCCTGCGAATACCGGGCACGGGCCTGCCGCAGCGCGACCATGTAGTTGGAAATATCCACGACCAATTGATTCTGGTTCCGTCGTTCGACGACGTCGCCCTGGCGCAATTGCAATTGTTCGATTCCGTAGTCGCCCTGCGCGATGCGGTTGTGGATGGTGCCCGCAAACAAAGCGCCCACGCGCCGGCTCGGGAAGTCGTCGCGAAATACCTGGCCCAGAGCGTTGCCCAATCCTCCCACGTAATATGGATCGGGCGCGACGCCTTGGTAAGGAGCCGATGTGCCCGAGAGTCCGCTCGCGCTGACGGCCGCGAACGCCTGCAGACTGGGCAGTACGCCGTTGGCCGTTCCGCGCGCCGAGATCTCGGACACTTCGTCGTTGATTTTGGCGAGCGCCACGTCAGGCCGATTTCGGAGAGCAGTGGCCACCAGGTCGCGAAGCGCGGGCAAATTGTCTTGATCGGGAACTTCGATGCGGTCCAGCGGCATGATCTGGGCGGAATCTAGCAGCTCATCCTCCAGGCCGTTTCGGCTGATCGTGTTCTTCAGTAGGTTCTCCTGTTGTTGCGCGGTGGCTTGGGCGATACCCAGCAATTGCCGGCTGTTGGTAACGTTAGCCTGTGCTCGCGAGGCTTCAAACCGGGGAATTACTCCTAGCTCGATCTGCTTGCGGGTGTCGTCATAAAACTTTTGAGCTTGATCCACCGCCCGCTGGCGCACCGCCAGGTCGTCGTCGTCGGTTACCAAATCCCAGTACAGGTTCAAGACGTTCGCAACGACGTTTAAGAGTTGCGATCGAAACGCTTCGTGCGCCGCCTGGATATTCTTCTCAGCGACGCGGATGAATCGGCCGTTGACGCCTGTTCCGAACCCTTGCAACAGATTATGGCGGGCATAAATCTGCACCACCGGGGCAACCGAAGGATTCAGATAATCAGTGGGTGCATTTTGTTTCTCGTAAGATTCGTTGGCGCTCACCTGGACGTAGCCGCCACTCAAAAGCCCCTCCTGCAGGAACGAATCGTACACGTGCTGCCCACTGATCAGTGTGGGAGTGCCGCTCACGTAGGTGATGGCGTAGGGATACGTGGTGTGGGAAAAACTGGTGCCGTTCTGAAGCACCGGATCCAGATTTTGCGTCACCGGACCGATCTGTGAAACCGTGGCGCCGCCACTGCTGCCGCCACCATTCGAAGTGTTTTGCGCCAAGCCCGCCGCGACCTCGCTGCCCAGAACGCCCTGACCGCTGGTGGCTTGGTTCACCAAACTATTCCCGTTGGTGACGCCTCTCAGCGGACCTCCTCCCTGGGCACGTTCGAGATTCCATTCGGCGCTCAGCGGTCCGTAGCGATCCACCTCCAGATCGAGATTATTCTCGATCGCCAGCGCGATCGCGTCCTGCACCGTCAGGTACAAGTGCCCCGCGCGAATCAGACTGTGCAGACGGTTTGAGTTGCTGAGATTCACCGGCGAGGTCGAAGCAGGCCGGTAGGATCGAATCAACAGCGGACCGTGGGGTTTCTCTACTTGCGGCGGCTCTTGGGCCATGCACTGCGAGGCCAGCACGCCCAAAACAGTAATGACTGAAACTGGTTTATGCAATTTCATTGGCGCACCCCTCAATCCTTTTTCTGCGGTAGTGCTTCCGGAATCGCCGATTCCCTGGCAACACGGCCGGCCTCGGCTTCTGACATCGAGATGCTATTCACATCCAAGGTTTGCCCTACCGCCTCGTCAAACGCGACCTTGGCATGCGTGTAGTTCGCCATGGCCTGGACCTCGGCGCTCTGATCGCCAGCTAAATCGCGCTGCGCCTGGACCACGGTCGCGATGGTTGATTCCCCAAAGCGGAAACGATTCTGTTCCGCCTCCAGCGTCTGCTGTGCGAGTGACCGCGTGGCCACTGTTGTTTCGTATCTCGCGCGCGCCTGCTGCAGCCCGATCACGGCGTTCTTCACGTCCACGCGGATCTGAGCCACTGTTTTTTGATACTGCAGCTGGCTCTGGCGCAGGCCGAGCTGATCGGCCACGTAATCGGCTTGGGCCACCCGATTACGAAACGGAATGTTCAAAGAAAATCCGGCCGAGTAGTTGGGATAATCGCGGCTGAAGATCTGCCGCAGCAGATTGCCGTAGCCGCCGACGTAAGCTGGTGGGGACACTAGGCCGAAGACAGAGCTGGCGGGATTCGCTGGGCCGCTTAGGCCGTTGTTCGTTAATTCGAAATTTGCGACCAAGGTCGGCAGCAGGTAGTTCTTGGAGCCGCTCAGGTTAATGTTGCTGCTCTCGATATTGATCTTGGCCTTGGCAATCTCGGGACGCTGGTTCAGCGCTAAGCTCAGCAGTTCGGCGGTCGGTTTTAGGTCCTCCGTCTCCGGCACGGCAATGTGATCCAAGGGGACAATGTGGACTTCATCCAGCGTCTGGTTCACCACCGCGTTTCTGCTCAAAGCATTCTTGAGCACCGTCTCCTGCTGGGCAACATTGGTTTGTGCGATCAACAGGCTCTCCTTGGCGGCCGATACCTCGGCTGCGGCGCGCGTGACTTCAATCGCCGGTAACGTACCGAGTTCCACCTGGTGTTGGTTGCCTTCGTGGAGCTGCTGCGCGGTGGTAAGTGCCTCCCGCTTAATTCGTAAGTCTTCGTTGAAACTTACTAAGTCCCAGTACAGATTCAGGACGGCGGAAACTGTCGTGATCACCTGGAGTTTGAGCTGGATGTCAGTCACCTTCAGGTTGTTCTTGGCCACGCGGATGTTGCGATTGTTGACGCTGATGCCAAAGCCCTGAAGGAGGTTTTGGGTGACGTATAAATCCAGATAGCCGGTCGTGTACGGGTTGATGTCGTAGAGCGGACTGTTGTATCGATTCCGCGTGCTGCCGTAAGAAAGCTGCGCATACGTGCCAGTCAAGAACGATTGGCTGTATTGCGCGGCATAGGTTTGATAGTCCCAGATCAGCGTGGGGGCCAAGCTGAGAGTGATATTGCTTTCGGGGATGGTTTGATGCACGAAATTCGTGTAAATAAACAGAACCGGGTCTAGCGGCGGCGGCTGCGCCCCGTATTGAACCACGATGCCCCCGCCGGAGCTCACTCCCGAGCCGCTCTCAGCCAAACCGACCGAGTTCACATTCACGCCCTCCAGGCTCACGCTGGTTGGTCCTGGCGCGATGGGCTGACCGATGTCGCGCAAGGCGCCACCGCCTTGGGCACGCCGCAAAACTTCACGCGCGAGATATGGGCCGTAGCGTTGGACGGCGATATCCACATTATTTTCGAGCGCTAGTGCGATCACGTCTTGCGCCGACAGATACAAATTGCCAGCGCGAATCAGCGACTCCAGGCGCGGCGTGTTGCCGAGCGTAGCGGGCGAAACGATCCGCCGCTCCAGATGAAACGGGCGGAAGAGTGGCCCTATCACCGGCGGCCCCTGGGGTGTTTGAATTGTGATCTCGGGTGTTTGCCCCCAACAGCCGGCGGCCGCCAGAGCGAATAGAGTGATATTTCGAATGAAACGCATGGTCACTAGAATCGTAGCTCGAATGCTTGGGAAGCAATCGCGGGTCCAGACCAAAGGCTTGTGACAATACGATTCCGGGCTAGCAGGCTTGCTGCGAGTGTTCGATTTCGCTATTTACTGTTCGATTTTGCGAAGGGCACTCGGACTACGCTTGCGCCGACCTACGGCGCGCCGGCCCCACCGCTCTTGCGCTTCACGTCGATGCTCAGACGCTTGATCTTCTGATTCAGCGTCGACAGCGGAATGTGCAGCTTTTCGGCGGCCTCGGTCTGGCTCCAGTTCACCGATTCCAGCGCCTCCATGATCTTGCGCCGCTCGAAGTCGGCCAGGATCTCGGGCAGCGACGCGTCGGCTGGCAGCATGCCGCTGGCATCGCGCCGGATCTTGACGCCGCCTTCTTGCAGGATCGAATCCGGCAGCACATCCACCAGCACGGTCGCCTGCGAGGCTAGCACCACCGCGCGTTCCACGGCGTTTTCAAGCTCCCGCACGTTGCCGGGCCAGTTATAGTCCAGCAGTAACCGCATCGCTTCCGGATCCATGCGCAAGAGGCTCTTGCCATCGGCGTCGAGAAACTTCTCGTTTTCGCGCGCGAACTTCTGGAAGAAGTGCTCCACCAGCGGCGGAATATCTTCCTTGCGTTCCCGCAGCGGCGGCAGCGCCAGATCGATCACGTTCAGCCGGTAATAAAGATCCTCGCGAAACTTGCCGTCATCCACCAGCTTCTTCAGATCCGCGTTGGTGGCCGCGATGATGCGCACATCTACCTTGACGGTGTCGGTGGATCCCACGGGCATGAATTCACGCTCTTGAATCACGCGCAGCAGCTTGGCTTGGGTTTCCGGACTAATGGTGCCAATTTCGTCGAAAAAAATGGTTCCCTTGTTGGCGGTTTCGAAGTATCCCTTGCGGGAGGCGATGGCGCCCGTGAAGGCTCCCTTCACGTGTCCGAATAGCGCGGACTCCAGGAGTTCGGACGGAACCGACCCGCTGTTCACGGGAACGAACGGCTGATCGGCGCGCGCCGAGTTCGCATGGATGCCCTTGGCGATCAATTCCTTGCCCGTCCCCGTTTCGCCGGTGATCAAAATGGTGGCGCGGCTCGGGGCTACCTGTGTCACCAGATCCAGGATGCGCAACATCCGATCATTTTTGCCGATAATGTTTGGAAAACTATACTGCTTTAGCGCTCGCTTGAGCTGGGCGTTTTCGCGCGCCAAGCGGCTGTGCGCGATCATCCGATCGATCTCAAGCAGCAGCTTTTCGTTGTCCCAGGGCTTCGAGAAATAGTCGTTCGCGCCGTTTTTCAGCGCGCTGACCGCGACTTCCACCGACCCGTACGCGGTGATCATGAACACCGGAGTCTCGGTGTCGCGTTCGCGAATCTCGCGCAGCACCTCCATGCCGGAGCGGTCCGGCATCATGAGATCGAGCAGGACCATGTCGTAATTGGACGCCTCGGCCCGGCGCAATCCCTCGGCGCCGTTTTGCGCCAGTTCCACCGTGTAGCCTTCCAGGCACAGCAGTGTCTCCAGGCTTTCGCGGATGTCTGCTTCGTCGTCAACTACCAGGATGCGGCCTTTAGGGAAGGAGGCTGGTTCGTCGGGCGGAAGTGGATCAGGCATGCACCGGCTTTCTTGCTAACGGTAGCTCCACGCGAAAACGCGATCCCGCGCCCAGGCGGCTTTCTACTTCGATGGTGCCGCCGTGCTCGCGCACGATCCCGTAGGTGACCGAAAGTCCGAGGCCGGTTCCCTTGCGGGCCGCCTTGGTGGTGAAGAA
>Ga0182015_10005144_pt1 | contig 13750 bp, 8 predicted proteins | sample 712P3MmetaG_FD_120478 | JGI IMG/M metagenome (GOLD analysis project Ga0182015, IMG submission 120478) | Permafrost microbial communities from Stordalen Mire, Sweden - 712P3M metaG | ecosystem: Environmental > Terrestrial > Soil > Wetlands > Permafrost | place: Sweden: Stordalen | collected...
GTTCAGGTTAACGTTCTTAACCGCCGGCTCCGCCTGGGCCGCGGCCTTTTCCATCCCGTAACGGCCGAGCATCCCCCCGGCCAGCATGGCCATGGAAGACTTCAAGACACCACGGCGGTTGAATTTTGACCCATTGAAATCGAACATTGTTACGTTCCCCCCTTCAGGTTTTAGAGCAATCACACAGTTACCGGACCCTCTGCACTTCTACGCGTCGACGGAAAGGAGAAGAATAACGCATTTGGCCAGCCAAGTTGCATGGGTACCACAATGTGGTATCCAACTGTCTTGCTGATCAGTACAACGGAGATATGATCGATTGGGCTTCCTCCAACTCTGTCAAAGATGGCGAGCCGTAAGACCTCAGTTACTAATCTCACAACAGCAACCTGCATGCATCGACGAACTTTTCTTCCCAAGGCTGACCCGATGAAATCTCTTCTGCTCCTGCTCGCGTCTCTCCTGGTCACGGTGACCTGCTCCGCTGCCTCGACCTACTCCACGCGCCTTGATGACCCAGCCGCGGTATACCTCACGGCCGAGGATTTCCCCGTCCACGGAGACGGCAAGGCCGATGACAGCGCAGCCGTTCAGGCAGCGGTCGACAAGCTGCAGGAGAGCAAAGGCGAGGGTATCGTCTTCATCCCGCAAGGGCGCTACCGCCTAACCCGGACAATCTATCTCTGGCCTGGCGTGCGCCTCATCGGCTACGGCTCGGAACGCCCCGTCTTTGTCCTCGGCGAGAACACCCCGGGATATCAGGACGGCATAGCCTACATGTTCTTCTTTGCCGGCGCGCGTCCCCGCTCCGAAACCGCGAGCGCATCGCGCTCGCCGCGATCCGGCTACCATCCTCCGCCCACGCCACGTGGCGTGGTCCCGCCCAGCCGCACCGTCCCCGACGCCAACCCCGGGACCTTTTATTCTGCGATCAGCAACGTCGATTTCGAGATTGGCCCCGGCAACCCCGGCGCGGTCGCCATCCGTTTTCATGCAGCGCAGCACTCCTTTCTCAGCCACATAGATTTCTCTATCGGCTCTGGCTTCGCCGGGGTCCATGAAGTTGCCAACGAGGCTGAGGATCTCCACTTCCACGGCGGCCAGTTCGGTATCATGGCGCGCAAACCCTCGCCCGCATGGCAGTTCACCCTGATCGACTCCACCTTCGACGGCCAGCGGGAAGCCGCGATCCGCGAGAACGAAGCCGGGCTCACCCTGGTTCACGATGAGTTCCGCAATGTCCCCACCGCCGTCTCCATCGATCCGCACTACTCCGATCAGCTTTGGATCAAGGACAGCCGTTTCGAGAACATCACCGGCCCCGCCGTCTTGATCAGCAACGACGCCAGCCGCATGACCGAGATCAACTTCGAGAACATCATTTGCAGCCATGTGCCCATCTTCGCGAAGTTGCGCGAGAGCGGCCGCGAGTTCCGCCAGGCTGCGGAGAATTACCAGGTCAGCGTTTTTTCCCACGGCCTCGGCCTTGCTTATCCTGGCGCGCCCGCGGTGTTCGAGACCCGCTACGAGTCCTCACCGCTCGCCGCTCTGCCGCCCGGCACACCGCCGGCGATAAGCCCGCTTCCCGACGCCGGCGCCTGGGTCAACATTCACACCCTTGGCGTTAAAGGCGACGGCCTCACCGATGACACCGTTGCCCTGCAGAAGGCAATCGACGAGCACCCTGTGCTCTATTTCCCCAGTGGCCGCTACCGGCTCCATGAGACCCTCGCGCTGCGCCCCGATACCCTCCTGATCGGCCTCCACCCCAGCACCACGCAATTCGATCTCCCTGACGGCACGCCCGCCTTCCAGGGTCCCGACAGCCCCAAGCCGCTGCTGCTCGCGCCTTCCGGCGGGGCCAACATAGTCACCGGCCTCGGCATCTTCACCGGCGGCCTCAACAGCCGCGCCGTCGGCCTTCTCTGGCGCTCCGGCAAGGACTCGCGCGTGGACGACGTCCGCTTCCTGGGCGGCCATGGCACCAACGCGCCCGACGGCACCCGCATGAACCCCTACAACAGCACGCATACAGCCGACCCCGACCCGCATCGTCCGTGGGACTCCCAGTATCCCAGCCTTTGGATCGATGGCGGCGGCGGCACCTTCGCCAATATCTGGACCCCCGATACCTTCGCTCAGGCCGGCCTCCTGGTCTCCAACACGGCCATCCCTGGCTTTGTATATGAGCTCTCCAGCGAGCACCACGTGCGCGCGGAAATCAAGTTGAAGAATGTGACCAATTGGCAGCTCTACGCGCTGCAGACGGAAGAAGAGAGCGGCGAAAGCCAGAATGCCTCCTCGCTCGAAATTGACCACTGCAACGACATCACCATCGCCAACTATCACGGCTATCGCGTGACCCACATGGAGAAGCCTTTTCCTTACGCGGTGCGCGTGGCCGGCTCTAACAACATCCACTTCCGCAATGTGCATGTGGACGCCAACAGCTCTATCGCCATGTGCGATGCTTCCGGCGCCTGCCGTCAGGCGGTGCGCTCGAACAAGGTGCCTTATGAGAACACCATCGTTGACCAGACGCTCCATGCTGAAGTGCGCGATCGTGAGTTCGCCTACCTCAACCTCTCGGACGACAAACCCATACCCACAGCCCACCCTGTCTCCAACTTGACGGAGAAGGGCGCGCAGGTCCAGCGCCTCGCCACCGGCTTCTTCAACATCTCCGGCGGTGCCATTGACTCGGCGGGCCAGCTGTACTTCGTTGACGCACACTTCCAGCGCATCTACCGCTGGTCGCCTGAGTCGCAATACCCGGTCGTGGTAAGCGACGCCCCGCTCGATCCCGTCAATCTCGTCTTCGACAAGGCCGGCGATCTCATCGTCGTCTCCTCCGGCGGCAAGAACCTGACCGCGTATGCCCTGCGTGCCGGGAACTTCCCCGAAGCCCAGCTCGCTCTACTGCCGCTCGAGCCCGCTATCGATCGTCCCGGCCTTACCGCTGCGCTGCCGGTCGACTACTGGTTCAATGGCGACTTTTCTGAAACCCTCTCCGCCACCCAGCCCTACACGTACACTTCGCTGCAGGAGATGTTCGAGAAGGGCCTCGGTACCCGCACCAGCTTACAATTCGTGTCTCCCGATAACAGCCTTTTCATCCCGACAAACGCTCCCATCGTGCAGGGCGAGCCGTACTTCGGCACCCAATGGGCTCCCATCCTGGAATGCTATGGCTTGGTCAAAGCGGTGCCGGGGAAACCCTTCTATGCCACCAACGAGGCCGAGCAGCGCACCTATCGCGGCCTCATCAAGGCTGACGGCTCTCTTGCTGAGATCGCTCCGTTCGTCGAGCAGGGTGGAGAAAGCCTGGCCCAGGACGTCGACGGCAACGTTTATCTCGCCGCGGGCCAGATCTTTGTCTACTCACCCGCGGGTAAGCTCCTCGATCGCATCGAGGTCCCCGAGCGCCCGCACGACATCCTCTTCGGTGGCCAGGACCGCCGCACCCTCTACTTGCTTACGGATCACTCTCTGTACGCCGTACGCATGCGCCATCCCGGCCTGTAGGCCCTAAGCCCCCACAGAGCGGCGCAACTCGCGGAAACTGCAGATCCCTCCGCTGCGGTCGGGATGACAAAGGTTAGCTTGGTTGAGGAGCTTATGGTTTGTCATGGCGACAGGTTCCTTCGGTCTGATACTTGCCCTCCCCTTTGTCATCCCGACCGAAGTGGAGGGATCTGCAGTTCCGCTAATTCCCTAAAATGATCACTCTTGGTGAGAGGGCGGGGCGGCGGGCCCGTTTCGAAGCAACCGCTTTGTCTTTTGGTCTGAGACAAGAGCGACATATGCGACAACCCCTGATTTTCGTAGCTTGTCGCTTATGTCGCACTCCATCGAGCGATTTTGCATCCCTGAGAAAAGTTGCAGTTACCTTAGGCCAGCGCCGCATTGACTTGTCCAAACCTGCGCTTCAAACAGCCATCAGACACTGAGCGGGCGCTCAGGATGCACGGTCATCCAAAGAACAGCGCCGATCACGGCGAGCACAGCGGCGATAGCAAACGAGGTGGTCCAGCCGAAGCGCAAAGCGACCCAGGGTGTGAGCGAAGCGGTGACGGCGCCCCCGATCTGTGCCCCCATGTTGACGATGCTGGAGAAGACACCCGAATTGCGGCCGGCGATATCGGCGGAGACCGACCAGAAGGAGCTTTGCGAGACGTACAGTGCGCCTGCACCGCCGGCGAGGATGACGCCGGCAAGCTGAGGGCTCTGCACGCGGGAGCCAAGGACAAGAAAGAATGCGGTAAAAAGGAACGCGACCGCGGCAATGCCGCAGCGGCCAACGCGAAGTCCGTAGGCGCGGGTAAGACGGTCACTCAGGGCTCCGCCGCCGAGACAGCCGATTGTCATCGAGAGAAACGGCAGCATGGAATAAAGAGCGCTGGATTTGAGATTGAAACCGCGCACCTGCGACATGTAGAGGAAGAACCAGCTGAAGAATATCCAGGCTGTGTAACCGAAGGCGAAGTAGCTGACGATAAGCGCCGGGAGATCGCGCCGGCGCAGGATGGCCGACCAGGAGATGACAACCGGAGCCGAGTTGTTCGCCGCATTTCCAAGGTTGATCGGATCCGTGGCGATGCCCTCCTGGATGATCTTCAGTTCGGAAGGCGAGACGGCGGGATCCTCTTCGGGGGTGTCGCGTGCGAACCACCACCAGACCGCCCCGGCGAGCACGCCGATGACGGCGCTGAACCAAAAGGCGGAGCGCCAGCCGTGATGGAGAATGAACCATGCCAGAAGTGGAGGAGTGAGGCCACTGCCTGCGCCGACTCCGGCGAAGATGAGTCCGTTGATGAACCCGCGTTCCTGCTCCGGTACCCAGCGGGCGACGAACTGGTTGGCCGCCGGGTAAATAACCGCCTCGCCGGCGCCCAGCGCGAACCGGATAGTGATGAGGAGCAACACAGCCTGGGAGATGCCCACGGGGATCATCGTGGTCAGGGCGGTCGCGACACCCCACCACACAACGCCCAGCGCAATCACCAGGCGCGGTCCAAAGCGGGAGGCAAGCCATCCGGCGGGAACCTGAAAGCCGGCGTAGCCGATCAGGAATGCGCTGAAGATCCACCCCAGGCGCTGGTTGCCGAGTCCGTATTCGGAGCTGATCTGGAGGCCCGCAATGGAGATATTGGTGCGGTCGAGGAATGAGATGGCACTGAGGGCGAAGAGAAAGAATGCGAGGAGAAACCTTTTCCGGGTGTGGCGTTCTGCATGCATCGGTACTGCTCCTGAGGACGCGGGCACTCAATCCCGATCGATTGGGCGATTCGTAGTGTTGCCGACGCACGGATTGCAATGGATCAGCTTCGACCGTCGCAGCGGTCGCAAGAAATGATACCCCACAGGGGTAGGGACCAGCCCGGCAGGCTCGCCGGGGGCTTGTGCAGCATAGCGAAGCCGCTGAGCCGTATAGGAAACACGCGATCGCCACAGGAAATCCGCTCTAATGTTTTGCTGTTATTGTGCCGACAATCGGGGGGGAACGGTGAACTCGATTCGTAGTAGGGCTTACGGTCTCTGCCTCTTAAGGCCATGATTGTGACCCTCTAAACTGAGACACGCCAGGGAGTTCGACCTATTCGAGTGGTGTTTGCTACTGCAGGGGCGACGGTTGGTATTTGGGCTTTCGTACGCGCCGTCCGGCGTAACCGGCAACGCCACGTCCGTTCCTAAGGTCAAGGGGTCTTCCACAGAATGTCTTTCCGCCCGAATTGGTTGTGGTGGACGAAGTCCTCCAAGTCGCGACGCACGCGAACATAACTAGCGGAAGGATCGAGGGGATGTCCCAGGCTACATGCGAAGGCAATCTTCATGTGCGGTGCCACATGCAAGACGCTCTTCACCTGCTTCTCAACCGGGCCATCGCTGAAAACAGTAAGCACGTGGAATCCGATCCCAAGGGATTCGCTTATGAGCCACATATTCTCCAGGACACAACCCAGGCCCATGTGACCAAGCGGATCTCCGTCTGATCCCGGAGCACGCTTGTTCCCGTCATAAAGGACAACCAGCAACAATGGAGTTTCCTGCACAGATACGCCAAGAAAAGTGAGCTGAGACCTGGCGTCTGAGTCAGGATTCCAGGCTTCGGGGTTTGTCCATGCTGGGGGGAACGTGCTCGCAAGCATCCCCGTCTTCTTAATGGACAACTCCGCTTCGGAGAAGGAGAGCTGTGCATAATTCTCGCGAAGAAACTCCTCTGACATTTCGGCGGGAATCTTCCCCAGAGCTTCTAATTGCGTCTTGTCGTCTACGATGACGATTTCAAAGTTCTGCATATTGCTGGGCGTTGGAGCCCATTGTGCGGCCTCTAAGATTAACTTCAGTTCTGGCTTTGTTACCGGGCAACCAGGATCGAACGATCCTCGTGCGGAATGTCTGTCCCGAATGACATCTAGAATCCGTGGCATCAAACTATCCTCTCTTATCTAACAAGAAACAAATTCTCGATTAAGCGGCGGTTGGTGTTTGGCACGGCAGGAAGCACCACGAAAAGGCGGGTGCCCCATCCCCCCGGATTTCCTACTGCGCGGCCCCAGCCATGGCAGCGTGTGCGGCTTTCTTTTAAGGAAAGCCGCGTGAGGTTCGTTGACCCCACCAAGCCTTACAGGAAATCCGGGGGGATGGGGCACCCGGGGATTTGTTGCACTTTCCGCCGAGAACAAGAAATGCCCCGTCTCATCCCCTGTGGGTCGGCAACGCCGGTGAATGACTGAAAAGCTTTCGCCGGTAGGAGATCGTTTGAATGAGTTTTTATCTTTCAGCGCTTTCACGATTTCTGTGCCCGATCCGTGCCCGAGAACGTTAGACCGCTACCGTCATGGGCTCTTGCAATGCGTTAGGATGCTCCGTCTTGCTGCTTCCTTGCGCGAAGTCGAGGACAATGCGTGACGCCACATCCCCATGCTCGAGCCTTTCAAAGACTTGGTTGATCGAAGATAGCGGCTGCAATTCGATGTCTGCCTTGACCTTGCCGTCAACTGCAAAGTTAAGCGCTTCGACCATGTCCTGACGGGTTCCGACGAATGATCCGCGGATGGTGATGCAATTCGCTACCACGTCGAAGAGCGGCACCGGGAATTCTCCTGGCGGCAGCCCGACCAGGACGCAGGTACCGCGCTTTCGTGTCATGCCAACACCTTGCCTGAAAGCGATGAGCGAGGGCGCCGTAATCAGAACGCCGTGAGCTCCTCCGCCGGTCTCTTTCTTCAGCGTCGCTGCCGGATCACAGGCCTTGGCGTTGATCGCAAGATCCGCGCCAAGGCGCTTGGCGTGGGCAAGCTTCCCGTCGTCAATGTCGATCGCGCATACCAGCAGTCCCATCGCCTTGGCATACTGAACCGCCAAGTGGCCAAGCCCGCCGATCCCGGAGATGGCAATCCATTCTCCGGGTTTCGCTGCGGACTCTTTGATTCCCTTGTAGGTGGTGAGACCGGCGCAGATCAGTGGCGCGGCCTCTACAGCCGCAAGCCCTGCAGGCACGTGGGCCACGTAATTGGGATCGGCGAGAATGTACTCGGCAAAGCCGCCATTCCTGGTGTAGCCGCCGAACTCCGCCTTAGCGCACACCGTCTCCCAAGCCGTCAGGCAATACTCACAGTAACCGCACGCCGAGTAAAGCCAAGGCACCCCTACCCGGTCACCCTCTTTTACTATGTTCACGCCCGATCCGACGGCGGTGACTAACCCAATGGCCTCATGACCCGGGATGAAAGGAAGTGTGGGCTTTATCGGCCAGTCGCCAAAGGCCGCATGGAGATCGGTGTGGCACACCCCACACGCTTCGGTTTTGACCACAATCTGGCCTGGGCCCGGAGACGGGATATCCCACTCCCGAAGCAGCATGGGTTTTCCAAACTGCTCGACGACTGCAGCGTTCATCTTGGATGGCATACGTCAACTCTTTTCTTTTGCAAGTGAGATCGGGTCGATACCTATTGCTCTCGGCACGCCGGCACGCACGATCGGCTCAAACATTATTTTTCTCTCTTCCACTCTCGTCCCGCCGGAGAACAATCATGTCGCTTGATCGCTTTCTGGATCTCGAGATCACCGAAATGGCGAATCTTGCACATTGTCTCCCTGCAAGGCCGCTGGAAGCTGTACCGTTTTGCTCATGATGCTGTCCCATTGGACGATCCAACTTACCGTCACCGGTGCCCGGTTATTTCTCATCGCCGGGCGCGGGCATCGAGCGGATATAAGCGACCAGTGCTTTCCTATCCCGAGTATTGATATTGGTCAGTGGCATACCGCCGTTCTGCATCTGGATGCTGTGGTGCTTTAGCAGGTTTTCCAGCACAGATGCGGGAAGGATTGAAGCCGTTCCAGCCAGGCCCGGAGCCGCTACACTTCCATGCAACCCGTCAACCCCATGGCAGGTCTCACAGCGGTTGCGCTGAAAGATTGCTTTTCCCTGCACAGCTTCCGCGCTAAGCGGCACTGCCTTGGCCTCTTTGGGAGCCTCCGCTGGTCTGGTGGATTGGGCTGAAGCAGGCTGGGTTCCGTGACCGGCTGCCTCGGACTCCTTGGCCGGTGCAGTTTCCAGCCCAGAAAGATAGGCCACGAGTTCCTGCATCTGTGCATCGTTCACAGTGACAGCAGGCATACCTCCGTCGCGCATTTCTTTCTTTGGATGATGCAGCAAGTTCGTAAGTTGAGCGGGCGGATATTTCTTTGTTATACCAATCAATGTGGGCGCAAAGTGTGTACCTTGTGCATTCTCTCCATGACAGGCGGCGCACCCGTTGGAGACAAAGACGGCGCGTCCGCCTGAGGTTGGTGTGCTTGCATCGGCAGCATGCGGCTTTGCCGGTTCAGACTTCGCTGGCACCGCAGGCGCTGCGGCCGCGGACCCATCTGCGGTCTCTGGCTTCGGCGCAGAAGTTGTCGCGGCCTTGGGTTCACCCTGCGCAGGCTCGGCGGCGCTTGCGTCCTTCTGCGGTTCGGCAGCGGTAGCCGGAGCTAGCGACCGGAGATACGCAACCACGGAGCTTACTTCTTTGGGCGGCGCTACCAGGGGCGGCATTCCGCCGGCCTTCATCTTGGCGTCTGGTGCCTGTAAGAGCTTTGTCAGTTGCGCATCCGAGCGTTTCGCAACCAGGCCTGCCAGAGAGGGCACGCGTGCGGTTCCAGCGCCTGCCTCTCCATGACAACTGGCGCAGCTATGCGCCTGAAAGATCTTCTCCCCAGTAGCGGCGTTTGCCGCGTTTGCCCCAGCAGGATTCTTGGCTGGAACTTGCGTACCTTCGGCCGTCTTGGCGCTTGACTTATCTGCCGCGGTACTCGCTGCGGGCGAGGGTGGCGTTGAGCTGGGTGGGGCCGCAGGCGCGCTTTCGCCACCTTTACCCAAACTACCCAGATAGCTGAACAGTGCGGTCGTGTCCGTGGAGGAAAGATCGAACGAAGGCATGTGGCCGGCGAGCATCTTCGCATTTGGATGGTGAAGCAATTCCGTAAGCTGGGGGGCGGGATACTTACTTGTAATTCCGACAAGACTGGGAGCCGCGGCCGTTCCCGTACCACCGTCCCCGTGGCATCCGGAGCATCCGTTGGAATCGAAGATCCCTTTTCCTTTGGCAACCAAGGGATCGACGGGCGCGGAGGACAGAGGCTCCCCACTGGCGGATTCCATGCGGGGATGGAATGAGGCCTGGGTATATTCCTCCGTCTGTTTGTCCTGGAATGCCAGTTGGGCCGCGACACTGTGGTCGCGTAAATCATCCAGGTGACTCCTGAATCCGAGAAAAATGACTCCGACTAAAACGATGGCAACCGCAAGGAGCGGAATGGGCCTCCGCCACGGCCTGCGTTCCAGTTTACGGTCTAAAAAGGGAATCAGAAAAAACAGCAGTGCCAGGATTCCAGGAATCACTACGACAGCAAAGACCTCCATCCGGCTGGACCAGAACTTAAGCCACTCAAACATCGGCAGGTAATACCACTCGGGCCGTGGAACAAACTTTGTGTTTGCAGGATCGGCGATGGGGCCAAGTTGTACAGGATGGAAGTATGCCAGAAATCCGAGGCCGATCATCAGGAGCAGCGCAAACGTCATGTCCATAATGACCTGGCGAGGATAGAAACTCTCCGGTGGCAGTTTCGGATCGATAGGATCTTCATTGATCGGACCGGCCGCACCGGCTTTTCGGAACAGCGCAATGTGAAGACCAATGAACAGGAAGATCATTCCCGGAATCAGAAACACATGGGCCACATAGAAGCGTGACAACGTTAGCGTGCCCAGTGTGTCGCCGCCACGCAGCATGTCAGTAAGCCATTGTCCGATAAAGGGAACTTCTCCGACGATGTTCGTTCCTACTGCCGTTGCGAAGTATGCGCTCTGGTCCCAGGGAAGCAGGTAGCCGGTAAAACCCATACCCAGAACCAGAAGGGACAGCAACGCACCCGACATCCAGAGCAACTCCCGGCGCCCTTTGAAGGAACCGTAGACGAATGTCTGCAGGAAATGCAGCAGCAGCACAATGATCATGGCGCTGGAGCCGTAGTAATGCAGGCTGCGGAGAAATTGGCCGGCCGCAACCTGCTTGGTGATGTAGGCGACACTGGTGTGCGCAGACTCCGCGGAAGGAACGTAGTAGAGTGCGAGACACAGCCCTGTTATTACCTGCGAGATAAAGATGAAGAGTAGACCGGAACCGAATATATAGGCCAGACGTGCACCACCCGGAATAGGTTCATCCAGCGATGCATGCATCAGGCTGTTTATGCCAGTGCGTTTGTTGAACCAGCCGTAGAGACGTGCCGGCAAGTTCTTATCTTGCGGGATATCGGCCTTCACAGGATTATCCATCAGGTCACCTAGCTCAGCACTTCACGGTTGGGAACATTCTCTCGGAAATACTCGAACTTAACCATGAGCTTGCCATCCACAATTTTGTGCGGAAGCGGGTCCATGCCGCGCGGCGACGGGCCAGAGACATATTTTCCGTCGGGCTCAAAAACACTTCCGTGGCAGGGGCAGAAAAACTCATCTTTTTGCCAGGCAATGGCGCAACCCATGTGGGGGCAGATCGAGGAGAGCACTTCCAGCTTGCCCTGCGGGCCCTTGGTCACATAGACAGTCTGGGAGGAATCTACTTCACGCCACCCATCCACTTGCTGGAGGGAAAGAGGTGTTAGTACGGGCTGTGACAGATCGGAAAACTTATCCATGGCGCCTATGGGAGACCACGTGCTCTTGGATTTTGCATAGAGGGGATATAGGACATAGCGAAGTACGGGAATCGCAAGCAACACCCCCATGCCAGCAGTGCCGACCCCAAGAAGAACTCCAAAGAAAGACCTCCTGTTGATGACCAGGACGTCTTTGCTTGCGTAGCTTTCCTGAATGTTGCTCTCTTGCTCCATACCGCCTCCTAGAAATTCACCCAAAGAGCCATGTAGACCGTGTTGTTATCGGATGCATTGCGGTTGGCGCCGTCATAGTTGGTGGTGGCGCCATTGAATTTGAAGTATCCGGTGTAGTTCACGTTGATGTCGATGTTTTGCACCGGCCAGTAGGCAAATTGGGCAGTATAGCCACTGGTGGTGGGTCTGCCATTGTTGCTGCCGGTCACGGCGGCTGGAGCATAGAGTAGCGGGTCGCTATTGCCCGTGGTTGCGAAGAGCGCTCCCGTTGCACTGTACTTGTTCGTCCAGTGATAGGTGCTGTCCAGCTTCCATGTATTGGTGTGGTTTGCCTGGCTGCTGGCTCCGCCGCCAGTATAGGTCGCCAGGAGGTCCTGTCGTTCATAAATGTAGGTGCCGTGCGCGTCCAGTAGATTTGCGCCGAAAGGCCGTTCATATTGGAAGTCGAAGGAGGGATCCACGTAGCGATCTTCCAATCCGGACACCGCGCCCGGAAAGGAATTAACATAGATTCCATAGGTTCCGAACTCAAGATAGTTTTCTCCCCACGTTTGCTGCCAGGCTGCTCGCCAGTAGGGCGCGACTCCGCTGATGTTGTAAGGCTGATTCGCGCCGGTTACCGGTGCAGCCGCTCCGGCATGTTCGGAGCGATAGACCGTGAGTTCGGTATAGAGGTGGTTGTTCCACATATCGTATCCGCCGATACCGGCGACGTCCTGGCCCAGAGGTCCATTGATAACCGCAGTGGCGAGTGGACTTACGCCTGCTTCGGTCGATATCCACGGGAAACCCCAGGCTGGCGTGCTGTTCCACAGATCTTGGACGGACGGATTATTGTTGATCGTGATCCCATACTGGAGGTCTTTACCGCGGAGCTTTGCCTGGTTGGCATAGCGTAGATCGGTATTATCCATGCTGAAGTGGTCGGTCGCATGCTCATAGGTAACTTGTGCCAGTCCGCCGAAGTGTGAAGCGTATCCGCCGGCGAGAAAAATGCTGAGCTGCTGCGGAAAGCCTGCAGCATTGTTCTGGGAAGCAGGTTGGTCGGCTTGGTACGCCGTATCTGAGAGCAGAATCAAGGCGGAAAGCGGAATGTACTTGGAAAGCAAGAGGCTCTTACTGTTGCCCACCTTGTCTTTGTCGGTCATGTCCGTCAGGACATACCCTTTCAGCTTGAAGTTGCGCCCGAATGCGGTTAGCTCAGGAGGATTACTGTGGCAAACGTTGCAGGAGAGCCCTGTCTGACGGGCAAAACTCGGAACGGCATAGGCATGCCCTAGGCCAAGTAGAAGATATGCGACAGCTGCCAGTCTCACGAGCTTTTGCATTGCCCATCCTTTCGACCTTTGTTCGAACACACTTATCCGAGGCGCCGATAACAGATGCGTGCAGAATATTCACGGCCCTCAACTGCATCCTGGTAGCCCGGAAAGCCGCCGCAGGTTACTTGAAAAACGATTCGCCCGATCCGCCCCGAGATAAGAAGCACAACGCACTTACGGTTAAGTCATTTGTAATGCTGACATTACATGTAGTTCTCTTTCGGCACTCACGAGCCGCGAACGCGGCAAGCGTGTCTCCTAGCGCGCTAACAACAGCCCTACCTTTTTGCTGACGATGACTATTCGACGAAATATGACAAACAATCTGTTCAATTTTGACCAGTATTTCAATTTGACCAGTACCACCGCCGATCAGTGCAGTTGGCGGAGGTATGCCGCCAATGCTTCCAGATCATCCTGCTTCAGATCGACAGCTGTCATACCGCCGTCGGTCATCTTACTGTTGGGTGCGCGAATGAGCGCAATAAGCTGCGCGTCTGTAAATTTTGCGCCTACGCCCGTAAGAGGACCTGCCGCGGCCGTGCCCACTCCTCCTTCGCCGTGGCAGGAGCTGCACGAGTTGGCCTGAAAGAGTGCCTGTCCTTTCAGCACTTTTGGATCAGCAGAAGCCAAAGCGGCGGACGCGCTTCCTGCGGCTGATTCGGGCACAAAGGGTTTTTGCATGAAGGCCTTCGTATCTTCTTCCTGCTTGTGCATCTGCGCCGCCACCCCAGGATCTCTGTAGTCATCCCGATAGCTGGCTACACCGAGGGAGATGTAAGCAAACAGGAAAACAAAGAATGCGCCCACTGAGATTGGCCGTCGCCAGGGACGGCGCTCGAGTCGCCGATCCAGAAATGGCGCCGCGGCAAAGATCAGCGCAAGCACCGCGGGCAGGATGATTCCACCAATCAGGGACCAGCGGCCACTAAAATACTTTAGCCACTGAAACGCTGGCCGATAATACCAATCCGGACGCGGTACAAATGCGGTATTTGCCGGGTTTGCCGCCGGCCCCAAATCCATCGGAATCTTGA
>Ga0182015_10005145_pt1 | contig 13746 bp, 8 predicted proteins | sample 712P3MmetaG_FD_120478 | JGI IMG/M metagenome (GOLD analysis project Ga0182015, IMG submission 120478) | Permafrost microbial communities from Stordalen Mire, Sweden - 712P3M metaG | ecosystem: Environmental > Terrestrial > Soil > Wetlands > Permafrost | place: Sweden: Stordalen | collected...
TGCCCCTTGAGGCTGCCCACGATCTGCGCCTTGATTTTCGGGTCCTGCGGCAAACTGCCCGCATTGAAGTCGACGCCGGTGTTCCACGCGAGCACGCGATGTGTCGCCGCCCTCTCGGGGATGTATGGAAAGGCGGCGTCGGTGACCGGAAAATAGACCAGGTCGGTCTGCGGGTCGAATGACATCGGTTGCCAGCTGTGCCCGCCGCCGGGACCCGGCTTCGAAACGAAGGGCTTGCCCGACTCGCCGTATTGCGCGCCCGCCTCAACGATCGGTCGGCCGGTCTTCAAGTCGACGCTCTTGGCCCACGTGGTATCCGTATAGGGGTCGGCCGACAGCAGTTCGCCGGTCGCGCGATCGAGCACGTAGAAAAAACCGTTCTTCGGCGCCTGCATGATGACCTGCCGCTTCGCTGCACCGACTTCTAAATCGGCCAGGATCAGCGGCGAACACGCATCGAAATCCCATTCGTCATGGGGCGTGGTTTGGTAGTGCCACACATACTCCCCGGTATCGGCCTTCAGCGCGACGATCGACGAGAGATACAACGCGTCGCCGCCGATCTTGGCCCGGTTCCAGGGTGCGCCGTTTCCCACCCCGATGTAGATGAGGTCCAATGCGGGGTCGTAGACGATGGCGTCCCATACCGGGCCGCCGCCGCCCAATTTCCACCATTCGCCCTTCCAGGTCTTTGCCGCTTTTTCCAGGGCCGGGCTCTCGAACGGCTTCGACGGATCGCCCGGCACCGTGTAGAAACGCCAGATCTGCTTGCCGGTGTCGGCATCGTAGGCAGTGACGTATCCGCGAGCGCCGACTTCGCCTCCGCCATTGCCGATGAGCACCATCCCCTTGATCACCCGCGGGGCGCCGGTGATCGTGTAGCGCGAGCCCTCCGGAACGGTCATGACTTCCCACACCAGTTTGCCCGTGGCCGCATCCAAGGCGATGAGCCGGCCATCGAGCGTGCCCGAATAAATGCGGCCCTTCCACGCTGCCGCGCCCCGATTGACCACATCGCAACAGGCATTGACCGCCGCCCTGCCCGGCACCTTGGGATCGTAGGCCCAGATCGGTTCCCCGGTCTTCGCATTGACGGCAAAGACCTTGCTCCATGCGCTGGTCACGTACATCACGCCGTCGATCACCAGCGGCGTCGACTCCTGGCCCCGGTGCGCGGTGTCGAGGTCGTAGAACCAAGCCAGCCCGAGCTGTTTGACGTTGGCAGCATCGATCTTCGTCAGCGGACTGAAGTGCTGTTCACTGTAGTCGCGGCCCGTGCTCATCCAATTGCCGGACTCGGCGTCGGCGGCCGCCAGCCGCGCGGCGTCCACGGCCGCCGGCGCTCTGGCCGCGGTTGCAGGCGCAACGGCCGGCGGCGGCGGGGCCGGCGTTTGCCCGCAGGCCCCCAATGCGAGCCCCAGTGCCGCAACGGCGACGCTTCGACGCTTCATCCGGCCCGCCTTTAGAGAAGAATGCAGACGGATTTGATCTCCGTGTACGCCTCCACCGCCACACGTCCATGCTCGCGTCCGAAACCGGATTGCTTGTAGCCGCCGAACGGCATGCTGGGATCCACCAGGTTGTGGCAGTTGACCCAAACGGTTCCCGCCTTGATGCGCGGTATCAAGCGATGCGCCGCCGACAGGTTGTTGGTCCAAATGCTCGCGGCCAATCCGTACGGGGTGTCGTTCGCGGCCTTGACCACATCGTCCAGATCGTCGAAGCGCTGAGCCACGAGCACGGGACCGAAGATCTCCTCACGCACCACTCGCATGTCCGGACTCACGTTGACCAGCACCGTGGGCTTGACGAAGTACCCCGGATGCGAGGGCGCTTCGCCACCCGCGGTGACCGAGGCCCCCTGCTTGCGCCCCGACTCGATGTAGCCGAGGACGCGCTCCTGCTGCTCCTTCGAGACCAAGGGACCCATCTCGGTGGTCTGATCCAGGCCCGGCCCCAAACGAATGGCGGAGGCCGCCGCGCTCACACCATCGACGACCTTGTCGAATATGGAACTGTGGACGTATAAGCGTGAACCTGCGGTGCATACCTGGCCCGCGTTGAAGAAGATGGCGCCCGCCGACCCGCCGGCCACCGCGGCCGGATCCGCGTCGGGCAGAACGATCATCGGCGACTTGCCGCCAAGCTCGAGCGACACGCGCTTGAGGCTGTCGGTAGCGCTCTTGTTGATGAGCTTCCCGACCTCGGTCGAACCCGTGAAGGCGACCTTGTCCACGCCGGGATGCGCGACCAACGCCGCGCCGGACACTTCACCGACGCCGGTCAGAATGTTCACCACCCCGGGGGGGAATCCGGCTTCTCGGATCAATTCGCCCAATCGCAGCGCGGACAGCGGAGTCTGTTCCGCGGGTTTCAGCACGCAGGTGCAGCCCGCGGCGAGCGCCGGACCGAGCTTCCATGCAGCCATGGCCAACGGGAAGTTCCATGGCACGATCTGCGCCACCACGCCCACCGGTTCGCGCGCCACATAGGTGTGGAGCTTGGATCCCGGCATGCCCATCGCGGTCTGCATGGTGGTGCCCTCGATTTTGGTCGCCCAGCCGGCCATGTAGCGGAAATAGTTGCGCGCCCCAGGCACGTCGACGATGCTCGCCATGAAACGTGTCTTGCCGTTGTCGATGCTTTCGATCTCGGCGAATTCGGCCGCGTTGCGATCGATGAGGTCCGCGAGCCTCCACAGCAGTTCTTCACGCCCCGCGGGCGTCATCGAGGCCCACGGCCCCGTTTCGAGCGCGGCGCGTGCCGCGGCTACCGCCCGGTCCACATCCTCGGGACCGGCATCGGCCACCAAGCCGATCTGTTTGCCCGTTGCCGGATCGAATACCGGAACGGTTTTGCCGGACCGTGCCTCCACCCATTCGCCGTTGATGAACAAGCGCGGCTTTAGGGAGAGAAATTTGCCGACGCCGGCGGAAGGGCTGGGTTGAGCGGCGATGGCGCTTGCGGTCGAGTTGATGTTTGCGTTCACGGGACAGTCTCCACATTGATTGATAGCGGAAGATAGGGCCACATGAGGCGCTTCTCAGGTCCTCACAAACTCCACCGAGGAAGAGCTTGGAATCGATTGAGAGTGAACCTCCCGGGCCGCCGAAGCGGATAGCATAATGCCCGATCGTAACCCAACCATAGGCACGAGGATTCCCATGAATAAGGTCAGTTTGCTCATCGGCGGTAAGTCAGTGGCGGCTCGCTCCGGTGCATCCTTCGAGCGCCGCAATCCGGTCTCCGGGCTCGTCGTGAGCCATGCGGCGGCGGCGGGCCCGGCGGATGCGATTGCGGCCGTCGATGCGGCAAGCGCGGCATTCCCCGCTTGGTCGGCGCAGGGTCCGGGGGCGCGGCGCGCCAAACTCAACAAAGCGGCGGACCTGCTCGAGGCGCGAGCCGCGGATTTTGCCGCCCTGGTGCGCGACGAGACCGGGGCCACTGCCGGTTGGGGACACTTCAATGTACATCTGGCGGCCGGCATGTTGCGCGAGGCCGCAGCCATGACCTCGCAGATTGGGGGCGAAGTCATTCCGTCCGACGTTCCCGGCAGCGTGGCCATGGCGTATCGCCAGCCCGCGGGCGTGGTGTTCGGCATTGCGCCATGGAACGCGCCCATCATCCTCGGCGTTCGCGCGCTGGCGATGCCTCTCGCCTGCGGCAATACGCTGGTGCTCAAATCCTCCGAGGTGTGTCCGGCGACGCATATGCTCATAGGCACCGTGCTCAACGAGGCCGGCCTCGGCGAGGGTGTCGTCAATGTGATCCATACCGATGTCAAGGATGCGCAAACCGTCGCCGAGGCCGTCATCGCCCATCTCGCGGTGAAGCGGATCAATTTCACCGGCTCCAGCCGCGTCGGCAGAATCCTCGCGCAGCTGGCCGCCAAACACCTCAAGCCCATTCTTCTCGAACTGGGCGGCAAGGCGCCGTTGCTCGTGCTCGCCGATGCGGACATCGACGCCGCCGTCGATGCCACGGTGTTCGGCGCGTTCGCCAATCAGGGGCAGATCTGCATGTCCACCGAGCGGGTGATCGTGGAGCGCCCCGTGGCCGACGAGTTCGCAATCAAGCTCGCCAAACGTGTCGCCGCGCTGCCGGTGGGCAATCCCAACGAGGGTGATTTCGTGTTGGGATCCGTGGTGGGTACGCCCACCGTGCACCGGGTGCAGCATCTGATCGCCGACGCCGTCAAGCAGGGCGCGAAAGTGCTGTGCGGTGGCGAGGCCAAGGGCACCATCATGCCGGGGATAGTCGTCGATCACGTGACGCCGGCAATGGCGCTGTTCCGGGAAGAGTCCTTCGGGCCGCAGGTGTCGATCACGCGCGTGGACGGAGTGGACGAAGCCGTGCGCCTTGCCAACGATTCCGAATACGGCTTGTCCGCCGCGGTCTTCACGCGCGATCTCGCGCGCGGCATCGAGGTGGCCAAGCGCATCGACTCGGGTATCTGCCACATCAATGGGCCGACGGTTCACGACGAGGCCCAGATGCCCTTCGGCGGCGTGAAGGCCTCGGGCTACGGCCGATTCGGCGGAAAGGCCGGCATGGACGCCTTCACCGAATTGCGCTGGATCACCATGCAGACGACCCCCCGGCACTATCCATTCTAATCGCCCGGTAAGGGCTTGACGGCCGGCAACGGCTAAACGCTCGGGAGCGGCTAAACGCCTGGGAATGGCCAAGCGCCTGGCTGCGGCCGCGGCTGCGGCGGGATTCAGCATGTCCACGAGCCGCCGGGTTGACTCTTATATGCGAATGATTATCATTCGTACATCTGTGTTCCACCTGCACGCCTGGCACGCATCGGATTCGTTGGCCGCCTGCGCCGCCAGCATGCTGATTTTCAAGGACTATTTATCCCTATGGGGCAGCTCGTTGACCGCTTTGCCGGGTGCGCCCTGGCGCTCGCCCTGGCGCAGCCCCTCGCCTCGCGAGCGGCCGAAGTGATGGAACCGCTCGAGTCGACCGATGCAACAGCGCCCACGGCCGCCACCTTGAGCGAACTGGAGCCGATCGTGGTCACCGGCCGCCGGCTCGCGGAGGTGCTGCGCGAGAAAAACCAGGAGCTCGATCGGGCGCGCGACCGGGATTTGCTGCCCAAGGTGGGCGCCTCCGCCTACAACATCAGTCAGGACTCCGTCGAGACGCTGCCGCAGGGGAAAAACACGCCGCTCGACAAGGTACTGCTTCAGGCCCCCGGCGTGTCCTACGATTCGGCCGTCAGCAATCCCGATTTTCACGTCCGCAACGAGTACTCGAATGTCCAGTACAGGATCAACGGCATTCAACTTCCGGACGGAGTCTCGGCTCTGGGCCCCGTCCTGGAGACGGGTTTCATTGGCAATCTCACGCTGTTGGACGGCGCACTTCCCGCCCAGTACGGGCTGCGCACCGCGGGCGTCGTCGACATCACCACCAACGCCAGGTTCGAGCCTGGGGGAGACCTCGACGTGTACGGCGGCAGCCGGGGAACGGTTTCGCCCACGGTCGAATACGGTGGCAGCGCGGGCAGCACACAATACTTTCTCACCGGCCGTTACCTTCAGAGCCAGGAGGGATTGGAGAATGCCACCGCCCTTCAGAATCCGATCCACGACCGGACGGTGCAGGAGAAGCTCTTCGGATATGGGTCGACCCTCTTCGGGGACTCCAACCGGCTGACCTATATCGGCGGCATCTTCGTCGGCCGATTTCAGATACCGGACGTGATCGGCCAGTCGCCCCTCGGGAATTTCGGACCCGACACACTGTCCTCGACGCGCCTCGACGAAAACGAGACCGACCGGTTCTTCTTCGGCGTCCTCGCACTGCAGACCCACCGCGACGGCGTCGATACCCAGCTCTCGGTGTTCGCGCGCTACGCCTCGGTCGATTTCATCCCCGACGTGGTCGACGATCTTGCCTTCAACGATGTCGCCTCGAACGTGATGCGCAGGAGCATGCTCGGCGGACTTCAGTTCGATGCAGCCGACCGTCTCGGCGAAGCGCATACGCTGCGCGCCGGATTCGGATTCAGCGTCGAACAGACGCGCGTGGACGATCTATCCACCGTGCTGCCCTTGGGGTCGGATGGATATCCGTTGCCCTATCCCCTGACGGTCAACGACCTCACATCGAAGCTCGGCGGTTCGCTGGGGGGCTACGTTCAGGACGAGTGGAAGTTGCGGCCGAATCTTGACCTCAACACCGGGGCACGCTTCGATCAGATGCAGCAATTCGTGTCCGCCAGCCAGTTCAGTCCGCGAATTGCCCTCCTTTACAAGCCTGCCGAGGGCACCACCGTCCATGCCGGCGTTTCGCGCTATTTCACGCCGCCCATGCAGGCGCAGTCGACACCCAACAATCTCACCCTGTTTCAGAGCACGACGCAGCAGCCGGCGATCCCGCTCGATGACCCGGTGCGGCCGGAGCGTGCCACCTATGTCGACATTGGCGCGGACCACGATTTGCTTCCCGGCCTCAGCGTCGGACTCGACGCCTACTACAAGCGCTCCACCGACACACTCGACGACGGCCAGTTCGGCCAGGCGGTGGTCCTCGACCAGTTCAATTACGCGCGCGGCTTCAGCAGGGGAGCGGAATTCAAGATCGACTATCGGCAGGGAGCGCTCCGAGCCTACTCGAATGTGTCTGCCGAAATAACCAAGGCAAGGCAAATAGTGTCGAATCAATACATCATCGACGATCCTCGGGAATTCGCCTACCTCGCGCACAACTACACGTACGCCTCCGACGCACAGACCATCACCGCATCGGCCGGCGCCTCCTACCGCTGGCGCAACGCGTTCGCCAGCGTCGACGGCATCTACGGCAGCGGGCTGCGCACGGGGTTCGCCGATTTGCAGCACTCGCCGGGTTACGCACAATTCAATTGCGCCGTCGCCCGCGAGTTCGATCCGCGGCAAGACCAGAAGCCGCTCACCCTGCGGCTGAGCGTGGTGAATCTCCTGGACCGCAGCTACCTGCTGCGCGGCGGCGCCGGCATCGGCGAATTCGCGCCGCAGTACGGGCCGCGCCGGGGAATCTTCCTCGGGCTCAATCAGCAATTCTGAAATTCTGGCCGGTCGGTGCACAGATGCGGCCGCCGGGTGTCGCTTCCCTACAACTGGTAGTCCCGCTGGTCGCGCGCGTACTCGATGAAAAAATCCAGCGAGTGTACGTTCGACATGGCCGCGCGGTTCGCGGCCTTCTCGACGGGCACGCCCATGAGAATCCGGCGCACGGGCACTTCCATTTTCTTGCCCGTCAGCGTGTAGGGAATGGCGTGGACCTGGGTTATCTTGTCGGGAACGTGGCGCGCCGAATATGCCTCGCGCATGCGGGCGCGCACCTTCTCGACCAGGGCGTCGTCGAGCTCCAGGCCTTCGCGCAGCTTGACGAACAGAGGCATGAAGAACCCTCCGCCCGGCAGATCGAGATTCACGATCAGGGAGTCTTCGATCTCGGGCACCTCGACCAGCGCGCGGTAAACCTCCGCGGTGCCGATGCGCACGCCGTGCCGGTTCAGCGTCGCATCGGATCGGCCGAGCACGAAACATCCGCCGCGCTCGTTCACCTTGAAGAAATCGCCGTGGCGCCATACACCCGGGTATTGATCGAAATACGATTCCCGGTAACGGCTGCCGTCGACGTCGTTCCAGAATCCCACCGGCATGCACGGCAGCGGTTTGGTGATGACCAGTTCACCCACCTCGTTCACCACCGATTCGCCCGCCTCGTTGAACGCAAACGCGGCGACACCGATCTGGCGCCCCTGCATTTCGCCCGCATACAGCGGCAGCACCACGATTCCACCCACGATGCCGGTGCACAGGTCCGTACCGCCGCTGCCCGAATAGGCCCACATGTCGGACTTCACGTTGCGGTAGCACCAGGCCGTGACCTCGGCCGTGACCGGGGATCCGGCCAGCATCAGGGATTTGAGCGTCGACAGTTTGAACCGGTCCTTCGGAACGATTCCGGCTTTTGCCAGAATGTTGATGTAGGTTGGACTCGCGCCGAAGGAGCTGGCGCCGGCGAGCTCCACCATGGACCAGAGCACGTCCGGTTGCGGATGGGCGGGATTGCCGTCGTACAGCAACGGCACCACGTCGACCAGGAGCGCGCTCACCAGAAAATTCCACATCATCCAACCGGTGGAGGTGAAGAAGAACATGCGTTCGCCGGAATGCATGTCCATCATCAGCGTCAGCGCCTTGCACTGTTCGAGAACCATGCCGCCGTGGCAGTGGACGATGGGTTTCGGCAAGCCCGTGGTGCCGGATGAGAACAGAATCCACAGCGGATGGGCGAACGGTACCTGGGAAAATTCGAAGGTTTCGCGCGCGACAGCCGGGCCGCTCGTCGCGTCTTCCCAGAACAGGGTGTTTTCCGTCAGCGGCGCATCGTTGTCGGGTTCCAGGTGCCGCAGATAAATCACCCGCTCGAGCGACGGCAGCGAGCTCAAAATGGTCGCAAGTTCCGTACGGCGGTCGAAGGGTTTGCCGCCGTAATGGTAGCCGTCGACGCAAAACGCGAGCTTGGGCCCCAACTGCAGGAAGCGATCGACCACGCCACGCGGCCCGAAATCCGGTCCGCAACTCGCCCAGATGGCGCCGATGCTGACCGTGGCCAGCATGGCGATGACCGCCTCCGGCGAGTTCGGCAGATACGCGATCACGCGATCGCCGGGCGCCACGCCGAGGTCCCGCATCCGGGTGGCGAGGATGCGCACCTTCCCGCCCAAATCCGTCCACGATAGCGACGCGAGTCCGCGCCGCTCGCTCAAGTACAGCAGCGCATCCGCCCCCTCGCGCTCGTGGCGAAGCGCGTGTTCGGCATAATTCAGCGTCGCGCCCGGAAACCATTCGGCGCCCGGCATGCTGCTCCTGCCGAGCACGCGCGAATAGGGCCGCGACGCCTTGATGTCGAAGTACTCCCACAAGGAGCCCCAGAATCCTTCCTGGTCGTCGATCGACCACCGCCACAGCGCGTCGTACGACTCGAAGCGCTGTCCGCGCTGCGCCAGCCACCGCCTGTAGTGGGTCAAATGCGCCCGCTCCACGCGTTCCGCGCCGGGGGTCCACAGTAGGTCGCCGTCGTTGACTGCACTCATCCAAACTCCCTCGGCTTGACTTCAGCCACCAGGGCGCAGCTCCGCACCACCACCACCACCGTCCGGCCGTCTCGTGAAAATAAGCACGACCGCGCTGACGAAGCCCCACGCCGCCAGAAAATGAAAGGTCACGCCGTACCCGACGCCTTGGTCGAACAGGCGCCCGGCGACCTTGGGAGCGATCGCCGACATGGTCGTATTGATCGCGACGGCGAGCCCGGACAATGCGGCGAAGGCGCGCGTGCCATAGTAATTGGAGAGCACGGTCATGAAGCACACCAGCCCGCCGCCGAAGCCTATCCCCAGGCAGGTCGCAAAAAAGAACACCTGCCAGGTGGCGTGCGCATTGACGATGACCACCAACCCGAGCGCGAATACCGCCATAAAAAGGGCGAAAATATACCGCGGGTCGATGCGGTCGCCGAAGATTGCCAGGATCCCCTTCCCGATGAGCCCCGTGATGGTCATCGTGCCCACGGCCCAGGCGCCCACGCCGGCCGAGTGACCCAGATCCTGCAGGTGCACCACGCCTTGCGCGAGGAACAACGCGTAGCCGCCGCTCGTGCCGAGCAGGGAGATGAGCAGTATCCAATACGTGGGGTTTCGCACCCCGTCACGGAAGGACCATTCGGTGCGCGTCATGAACGGCGGCCGCGTGTCCGGTGTAGATTGTCCGTCGGCCGGCCGCGCAGCGAACCCGTCCGCCACCTGTCCAACATCCTGCGGACGCTCGCGGACAAAGATCAGGGCGATGCAGGCGGCGGCGGCGGACAACGCCGCGAGCAGCCACCAGCCAGCGCGCCATGTACCGCTCGCCTGGATGAGTCGATTGAGCAACGGCGCCGCCACCAGGCCGCCGACTGCGCCGCCCGAATAGAGCACCGACAGCGCCAGCGATCGACGCCGCACGAACCAGCGCGCCAAACCGGCCTGCGACGCGAGGACACCCCCGGTGGCCACGCCGGTCCCCACCAACAGGCCATAGCACAGCATGGCGCCCGGTCCGCCGGCGACCACGGTCGCCATCAGCAGCGCCCCGACGATGGTGCAGGCGCTGCCGATGACCAGCGTGAGGCGCACGCCCAGACGAGTCACGCTCATCGCCACCAAAGGGCCCGGCAATCCCGACATGATGATGTACACCGAGAGCATGTTGCCCAGCGTCTCGCGATTCAGACCCACCGCCCTCGCCATGGCGGGGTTGATGACCGCGGGGCCGTAGGCGGGAAACCCCAGGTTCAAGAACACGACGGCCCACAGCGATGCGAGCATGGTCCAGCCATAGAAGCGATGTTTGGCCAACTCTAATTTCCCGCCATGCCTTTAATTTCCCGCCGTGCCGCGACCCAGGACAAGGTCGACGGCTTTCTCGGCGATCATGATGACAGGTGCGTTGGTGTTCCCGCCAACAATGGTCGGCATGACGGACGCGTCCGCGATGCGCAGCCCGGCAATTCCCCGCACCCGCAACTGCGCATCCACGACCGCATCCTCGCCCACGCCCATCGCGCAACTGCTGGTCGGGTGCATGGCGGTGCGCACGTTGGCGCGGGAAAAGGCCTCGAGTTGCGCGTCGCTCTGCACCGCATCTCCGGGAATCAGTTCATTCCGGACCACCGATTGCACTTCCGCCGTGGCGAAAAATCGGCGTACGAAGCGCATGATGCGGGTAAAGGCGATCCGGTCCTCGGACGCCTGCAGTAAATTGAGCAAGATTCGCGGCGCCGCGGCCGGGTCGGCCGAGCGCAGCGAGACGCGGCCGCGGCTCGCCGGATGCAGCAGCACGCAGGCCACCGAGAACACGTGCCCGGCTCCGGTGCGCCATCCCGGGAACCAGGGCCTCGCCATCATGGAGACGGGGCTCACCAGCATCTGCAGATCCGGCCTGTCCAGATCGGGCGAAGTGCGTACGAAACCTTGCGCCGACACCGGCAATCCGGCAATGGGCCCCGTGCGAAACAGCATCCACCGCAGCACGGCGATTGCGAGACGGTCGGCGCGCAGACGGGAGTCGAAGGTGATCGCCCCGCGCGCGCCGTACAGCATCGCAATCGATTGATGTTCCTGCAGATTGGCGCCAACGCCCGGCAATTCATGCAGCACGCGGATGCCGTACGGCTCGATCCCTCCCGGCGGACCGATTCCTGACAGCAACAGGATCTGCGGCGAGCCGAATGCGCCGGCCGCGAGGATGACCTCTCGATCGCAGTCCATCGTTTGCATCGCGCCGCCCACGCTGTATTCGACGCCTCTTGCGCGCAGGCGGTCGAACAGCACGCGATGCGCCCGGGCATTGGTGACGACGGTCAAATTCGGACGCCGCATTGCCGGACGCAGGAACCGCACCGATGTGCTCGCACCGCTCCACGGTGCACGGTGAAATCGGGCACGGAGAAGCCTTCCGCCTCGGCGCCGTGAAAATCATCCAGTCGCTTGAAGCCGAGCGCCTCCGCCGCGGCCATCATCCGCGGATAGATCACCGAGTCGGGTTCGTGACGCGCAACCGTGAGGGGTCCATGCGCCCCGTGATACGCCGAGTTGCCGCGCCAATTGCATTCCGACCGGCGAAAGTACGGCAACACCTCGGCATGACTCCAACCCTGGATGCCGGCCCTCGCCCATGAATCGTAATCGGCCGCCGCCCCTCGCGAGTACATCATGCCGTTCACGGATGCCGAGCCCCCCAACACCTTGCCGCGCGGCGCCGGAATCACGCGCTCATCGGCGTAAGGCTCAGGTTCGGTGAAGTATCCCCAACTGACGCCGGGATCCATGAAGGTGTCGCGCCACGCCAGGGGCATGCGCATGGCCCAGCGACCCGCATCGGTGTCTCCGGCCTCGATGAGCAGCACGCGAATGCGCGGGTCCTCCGAGAGCCTCGCGGCCAGAACGCAACCGGCCGACCCGCCGACGACGACGATGTAGTCGGCGCGGCTCATAGCGCGGCGTAGTACCGAAACAAGGTGTGATCCGGCGCCGTGTGACGCTCGCCGCCGCCCACGATGACGGTGCGGTTCAACCAATCGTGCGGGCCCTCGGGCGCACGGAAATACGGCGTGCAGCGAAAGTAGCCCGCCGTCGCGGGATTCGCCGGCGCGCGCGCCGACTCCGCGGCCGACCGGGGACCATACACATAACCGAGATTGCGGATGTAAATGTGCGCGCCGTCGTCCGTCTCGAGCACGTAATGCGCGTTGAGTTCGACCACGCCGTCGGAGCGCACGATCGGCCAGTCGGCGCCGCTGTAATCGACCACCTTGCCGTTGAGCCGCGGGCCGGTCACCGTCCCGCTCTTCACCGACGTGTAGGCCGCCTTCTGTCCGCCGGGCATGGCGTCGAATATCAACCGCTGGTGAAAATCGATCCGGATGTCAAAGACATGCTCGAGCACGAGCGTTGGGGAAATCGACATCGGTACTCCAACCTTCCAAATCTCATGGATTGGTGCTTCGCACGGGGTCCGGTGACAACGCTCGCCCCAAAATGAGGTCCGCGGCCTTCTCGGCGATCATGATGACGGCGGCGTTGGTGTTGCCGCCCGGTACCGTGGGCATCACCGATGCGTCGACGACGCGCAGGCCGGTGACTCCCCGCACGCGCAGCTGAGCATCGAGTACGGCGCCCGAGCTCACTCCCATGGCGCAGGTTCCCACCGGATGCTGCGTCACTCCCGCGCACGCGCGAATATACGCATCGAGCTCGGCGTCCGACTGCACCGCGGGCCCCGGTGCAATTTCCTTCTCGACGAGCGCCGCCTGGGGCGCGGTGGCGTAGATCCGTCGCGCGAGCCGCACGCCCCGGCGGGCCGTCGCCAGATCGCCCTCGGTGGCCAGCACGTTCAGAAAAATCCGCGGCAACTCGCCGGGATTTGCCGAACGCAGCCTTAACGTCCCACGCGATTCGGGATGCAGCACCACGGCATCGGCGGTGATCCTGTGTTCCTGTCGCCCGCCGATGAAGGGCCACCAGATCTTGGCATCCATGCGCACCGGATTGCTCATGAGTTGCACGTCGGGTTGCGCAAGGCCGGGATCCGTGCGCACCACGATGTTGCAGCTGTTGATCTGGGTCGCGAACGCCCCGCTGCCAAATACCCACCATTGCAGCACGGAGCGGGCGACCCTGTCCGCGCGCAGCTCGTTGAGGTATGAGATGCGGCCGCGAGTGGCGAATTCCACGGGTACGCGCGCGTGCTCCGACAGATTTTGGCCGACGCCTGGGTTGTCGACGCGCACCTCGATGCCATGGGCGCGCAATTCATCGGCCGGGCCGATTCCCGACAGCATGAGCAACTGCGGCGAATTGAAGGCTCCGCCGCTCAAGATGACCTCCCGCGACGCTCGCGCATCGACACTGCCTTCGTCGGTCCGGTACTCGATGCCGATGGCCCGGCCGTGCTCGACGAGGACCCTGGTCACCAGCGCGCCCGACGCCACGGTCAGGTTGGGGCGGCCCAATGCAGGCCGTAGGTAGGCGCTCGCGCTGCTGGCGCGGCGGCCCCTCGAGTCCACGGTAATTTCGCCGCGCGCGAAGCCTTCCTCGACCCGTCCGTGGATGTCGTCCGTGGTCGCATATCCCGCCGCGGCCGCCGTTTCCATCAGGGGCGTATGCAACAGCCGTCGGGTGTCGATAAGCATGACCTGCAA
>Ga0182015_10005147_pt1 | contig 13744 bp, 10 predicted proteins | sample 712P3MmetaG_FD_120478 | JGI IMG/M metagenome (GOLD analysis project Ga0182015, IMG submission 120478) | Permafrost microbial communities from Stordalen Mire, Sweden - 712P3M metaG | ecosystem: Environmental > Terrestrial > Soil > Wetlands > Permafrost | place: Sweden: Stordalen | collected...
CAGGCGCCGCTTGCTGCCGCCAATCTCATGCTGTTGCTGGTCGGGCGGCAGTTGTGCGAGGACGGGATGGGTAAGGGTATGTGCACCAATCTCTACCAGTTCTCCTGAAGCTAGCTCGCGCAACTCATTCTCGGTGAGGCACCGATGTTGGCGGTGATCACCATAGGTCGCACCTCTGCGCAGCTGTTCGAGTGCCTGTTCCCGCTCCGCGTCTGAAAGCGTCACCAGCATTTCATAAAGTGTCAGGTATGCCGCTTGGCGGGGCCCCGGGGCGTCTTCCCAGGCTCTCCAGCTTCGATCCGGATCCGGACCCGCCGACTCGCCGGATTGCGGCGGAAACGCGTATGCGTAGTGGTAGCCCTTCAAATTCAGGCTTACTTCCCCTTGTCTCGTCGCCGGGTCGAGGATAAGCTTTGCCAGCTCATCCCACCAGAGGTTGTCAGGAACATTCAGGTATCCAGGGGTCACAAAGACTGTCCCCGGTACACCAGACGCCTCCAGGGCAGGCTTAGCAGCAAGTAAGTTATCCGCATAGCCATCGTCAAAAGTGATACAGACGGGCCGGGCTGGAAGATCCTTGTCCGATTTTGCCCTGGCTAGGTCTTTGAGAGATACCGGATTGGCGATCGTATTCAGAACCTGCAAGTGCTGGGCAAAGTGCGCTGGGCTTACTCCGAGCGCCCACGGGTCCACGTCCGCCTCAGCCACGCGATGGTAGACGAGGATCATCGCCTTCTTGTGAAAGACGGTGCGGGCCCGATGGATACGCCGTGCCGCCTTCTTCAGCGTGTTTCGGAACGGGATGTTCTGCGGAACGTTGATTTGTATTACCCCAAGATTTGCTGGAAGGTTTCGGCCGTCTTGTATCGACGGCTCTGGATTCGGTGCGTTACATCAGGCATGCGTTCTTTGCAACAACCGCTTTTCGTGGTTTACGCTCGGGCTGCAGCTCTGTTCCTTGCGCTGCTCAACTTCGGCGCTATTCGTAAAAGCAAAAGCATCATGAGTCCCTGAGGGTACTGTGCGGCCAGGAGCAGTATCTTACGTCGAAGATGATTGATCTGCAACGTCGTGAACGATCGCGCCAGCTCCGACGCCAACTGGCGGCCGTACTGTTTGCGCCACCTTCGAATTCCTTCAAGGAACGCGAACAGGCGGCCAGGGTTGCGAATAAATTGCGTTTGGCTTTTCAGCACGCGCAGCGTCATGGTCAGCATCAGTTCTGAATTATGCGATACGTTGCTTTGGTGCAGTCGATATTCAGCGACCACAGCGGGATGGCAGCAGATTGCATGGTCCCTGGCGATCCGCAGGTAGAGCTCATAGTCTTCGGCCACGCGAAGCTCGGTGTTGAAATCCCCAACTTCATCGAAAATACTCCGGCGAAAAAGCACCGAAGAGATCATTTCAATAAAATTGCTCTTCAATAGTGCTTCGTAGTGGGACGAATGAAGACATGGCTTACGCGAACTGGCGAGGTAGAATCCATCTGCAGAAACGAAGAGATGGTCCCCTACCGTCATAGCGCATTCCGGGCGTTGGCTCAGAACGCGCAGCCCGATTTCGATCGCTTCCGGCAGCAGCCGGTCGTCCGCATCCAAAAAAACTACGTAGCTGCCGGTGCTCTCGCGGATTCCCAGATTACGGCTTGCCGTTAAACCGCGATTCGGCTGACGTATGTAGCGGACAGGGTATGCCTGCGCTATGTCCGCGCTACCGTCGGTCGACCCGTCATCCACGACAATCACTTCCACCCTCTGGTGCTTTTGGGCCAGAGCGCTCTCGATCGTTTCCTTGAGGAATGCTTCGCCGTTATAGCAAGGAATAATGACGGATACGAGTGGGTCTCCCTCTGCTGGAGCGAGCCGGGAACCGGGATCACGCAACACGGCTGGCGTGCCGGAAAAGTCGAAGTTAAGGTGAGAGCTCATACTTGGTCCCCAGACAAACTCGGCTTGGTCTTATTGTGGTAGGCATCCAATCCAGACCAACCACTGCGCTTAATTGTGCGTTGATCCATAGGGCTCCTCCCTGTAACCGGCAAAGCAATTGATTCCTTGACGTCAATTGCCAACGAAATTGGCACTCATATCAGGGGAATCCACGAAGAACAACGTTCACGCAGGGGGCATGAACCGCCGCGCGACTTTCGTCGCACGTCTCTTATCAACCAAGACTCTTCCGCACCGTGCGGTGCAGTCGACAGATACTGCAAGAGCATCACTGAGCGCAGATCATTGCCGCGCTTCCGTTGCTGCAACGCATTACAAGAGATATCACGGGCAAATTACGTGCGCAAATTACGTGAAATCGTACTACGGTAACAAATCGATTCCACCCCCAATCGTTAAGTGCTACGTTCCTCGGTACTTGTGTCGGAGTGCAAGGTCGCCGTGGGCAGCGGTTACTTAGCCGGTGCCGCCTCCTTTCGAGTCGAAGTCGAGCCCGGCCTTGACCAGTGCGCCGCTCGTCCGCCGATTCCGCAGCATGTCCCCGCGCCACCCTGGCTTTCCCCGCGGGATGCTGATGCCGCATTCCGTTGTGCGAAAGGCGGCAGAATGCGCAACAGGAGTAGGAATAATCCTTGCGGATAACGATAGGCAAGGATCTGGAGCTTCCGGCGAAGATGATCCGGACGTATGGCCGAATACGATCTTGCCATCTCCGACGCAAGCTGCCGCCCGTACTGTTTTCGCCAGGATCGGATCCCATCGCAGAACGCGAGCAGGCGGTGGGCATCGTAGCGAACATATTTCGCCTGCCTATTCAATACCTGCAGGGTGGTGTTCAACATTAACTCGGAGTTGAGCGACGTATTTTTTTCGTGCATCCTATACTCGGCGATGATCGCGGCGTGGCAACAGATCGGCCGCACACGGGCGATGCGCAGGTAAAGATCGTAATCTTCAGCCACACGAAGCGCGGTATCGAATCCTCCCACCTCATCGAAAACGCTCCTGCGGAACAGTACGGAAGAGATCATTTCAATGAAATTGCTCTTCAGCAGCGCCTCATAATGCCGGCGGACTTCGCCCGCCTTATCGGAGTTGCCTAAGTGGGAACCGTCGGCCGCGATAAACACGTGATCCCCTACCGCGATCGCGCAATCCGGGTGGGTTTCGAGCGCATGAAGTCCGGACTCGATCGCTTCTGGCAGCAGGCGGTCATCCGCGTCCAGAAAGGCAACGTAACTCCCCTTACTTTCCCGAATACCCGCATTGCGGGCCACCGACAGGCCAAGGTTCTCCTGCCGTATGTAGCGGACCGGAAGCCGCTGAGCAATCTCCGGGCTGCTATCCGTGGATCCGTCATCGATGACAATAACTTCTACTGTCCGATAGCTCTGCGCCAGGGCGCTTCTTAGCGCTTCTTCAAGAAACCTCGCCCCGTTATAACAGGGAACAATAATAGTTACCAAAGGAGCTTTATCCATGGAGTGATCGATGTGCTCGGAACCTGTGGAATCCGGAACGGCATTGGCCGGCCCGCTTGCGAATGGGACCGATACCCAGCTGGTAGCAAAGCCGCACACGGTATTCTCCAAGTATCACGCAGTAGTTAAGCAGGAAACCCAAGGTCAAGGAGTTCGAATGAATCCTATATTGACTATCCAGCGAGATATGCTGTGCGGAGATAAATGCCGTGCGGCCTTTGTTGACTGCGGAGATACATGTGTACTCTTCTGCGCCATTGTGATTACCTTGAGATACGCGGAGAGGCAGCACAGGCTTCGCGTAGCCGCCGCAATCCCGCTTCGAGTGTTTGAAATCCGTACGCGGTTCTGGCGGTCTCTACACTGATCGCCCAAGCAGTTCCCTCCACCAGCAATCGAATTTAAGAAAGCGCCACCCTACGACTTGTCAACCGGAGCGAAGCGAAGTGGAGGGACCTGCGGTCATCCACCACCCCAAACTGATCCCAATCAAAGCAACCACCCTACGACTTGTCATCCCGACCGGAGCGAAGCGAAGTGGAGGGACCTGCGGTTATCCACCGCCCCAAACCGATCTCAATCAAAGCGCCACCCTACGACTTGTCATCCCGACCGGAGCGAAGCGCAGTGGAGGGACCTGCTGTTTCTTTTTCTCGAGTTCTCACACGCCCTCCTTGGCGCCGTTGCGGCCAGGGCCCTGCCACAGTCTGAGAAAACCAGGGCTCCAGATCTTTATGAAGCGGCAAGAACTGTGAACCCGCTCTAAACTATTCACAGTAATCGATGTGAAAAATTCCATCACCATTTCGAAAGAAGACTACCTGAAGGCCGTTCTCGAAGCGGAGAGCGAAGGACAGGCAGTCATCCCTGCAACGCTGGCACACTGGTTGTCCGTGTCTCCGCCTGCGGTCACCATGGCGATAAAGCGCCTGCGGCGCGATGGTTTTCTCGAAGTCAAGCCGGATGGCATTGTAAGGCTCACGCCCAAGGGCAAAAAGACAGCGTATCGAACCGCGTTGCGCCACCACCTGATCGAGCGGATGCTGGCGGAGATGTTCGGCATGGAATGGTTTGAGGTGCACGACGAAGCCGAACGCCTGGAGCATGCCGTGTCGCCTGCGTTTGAGGCTAAACTGTTGGAAAAATTGGGCTCGAAGGGAACCTGCCCACACGGCAACTGGGTCTTGCCGGAAAGTCCGGAGCAGCGTGGGAAACGCGGGATGGTATTGCTTTCAGATGCCACCGAGGACGCCGGATATACCGTAGTCAGCCTCTATGAGCGCGACCAGAAGTTATTGCTCTTTTTGCACCAGGCAGGCATCGCGCCCGGTGGCCGCGTCCACGTTCTGGCCAAGAATTACGATCGAACCATCTCGATTGAGACCACCGCGGGCCGGTCCACGTTAGGCCACCCTGCGGCGGAGAATGTCTGGGTCAAGCGGCGATCTTCCGGGAAAGCATAAGTCCACACGCATTGGTTTTAGAATTACTTGAGGGTTGGGAACGGAGGTTTTCTCTGCGATTCCCAAAGTAATGGAATATCGAAGAGTTGTCTCATTGTGAACGGGTGTCGTTGAGGTAGCCTCGATGCGAATGAGGAATCTTTCCTTTATCTGGTTTGTGGGTGCCGTGGTGTGGTGGATTGACGCCGCTGTGGCCGTCCACTACGGCAACAAGCCGCATGCCGTCCTGGCGCTTGCGGTGGCCTGCGTATTCTTCGCCGCTGGAATCGTGTGGGTAAAGAGCACCGAAAAGCGGTGATCCTGGACCGGCCTCAGGAATTCTGAAAGCGCGTCTCGATCAGATCCAATTCGCGCTCGATGGTTCTTAGCAATTCATCGTTGATCTTGTCTTCATTGCGCAGGCTGACCGCCGTTGAGCGTTCGAGCGCCCACAGTTCCTGGGTAAGATTGCGTTCATAGCGGGCAACATCGACCTCTCGTTTCTGCTTCGTAGACTCCCCACGACCTCCAAGCAGCGTAGCGCTGGTGCGGTAGTGGCGCATCTTGTCTTCGTAAATCGCTGCATGTTCTGACTTTGCTCCCCGTGCCAGATTCTCGAGATATGCCAGCACCGTGTTCAGGATGAGAAGGCGCGCCTGCTGCTCTTCAACGCCGCCCTCGGCGCCTGACGAGAGTCCCAGTCTGGTAATAACCACCGGCAGCGATAGCCCCTGCACCACAAGTGTTGCGAAGATCACGCAAAAGGTGAGAAAGATAATGACGTTCCTCTGGGGAAACGGGGAGCCGTTCTGTAACACCGTTGGCAATGAGATGGCGGCGGCCAGCGCTAGCACCCCGCGCATGCCGGTCCAGGCCACGATAAACACCTGTTTCCCGTTGGGCTTCGGGTCTTGCTGATGCAGCAGATAGCGACGGATCCAGTAGGCAATCGTGGCGCCGGGAAATACCCAGATGATTCTCAACGCCACCACCAGGATCGCGAACGTTGCTCCGTACCACGTCAGTTGCCATGCGGAAAGATCGTGGATTCCGCTCAATACCAGCGGAAGCTGCAGGCCCATGAGGATGAAAATAATCCCGTTGAGCGCAAACTCGAGCGTCTTCCACACCGCCGAGCTGTCCAGCCGCGCATTGATCGACAGCACCTCGGAGTTCTTCCGTCCCAGGTAAAGTCCGCAGACAACGACTGCCAGCACGCCCGACGCGTGAATGCCCTCGGCCGCAAGATAGGCAAAGTAGGGGGTAGCCAGGGAAAGAGTGATTTCGACCGGGGCATCGGTGATGTGGAGGGACGTTTTATGAATGACCCACGCAGCCAGAAGCCCAACCGCCAATCCTCCGCTGACAAGCCACAAGAGTTCCAGTATGGCCATGCCCACCGTGGGCCTCCGCCCGGCAACCACCAGGGCAACGGTAAATTGCAGGGCAAGCAGGCCACTGGCATCGTTGACCAGGCTTTCGCCTTCCAGTACGTCAACGATCCGGCGGGGGAGGCCGAGCCGCTTGGCAATTGCGCCCGCGGCGATTGCGTCGGTCGTCGAAACCACCGCTCCCAGAACGGCGCCGAGGCGATAATCGAACCCGGGGATGAGCCAGCCGGTGCCCAGTGCGATGCCCAGCACCGTAAAACCAACCAGGCCAAAAGCAAGCATCAGAATGCTGGCCAGGTTATGGTGGAAATCTCGCCACGAGGTGTTGAACCCACCGATGTAGAGCAAGGGTGGCAGAACAACCAGGAAGACAACGTCAGGATTCAGCGCGATGTGAGGCAGATTGGGCAGCAGCGAGAGAACCACGCCACCCATAAAAAGCACAATTGGATAAGGAGTTTTGAAACGCTGGGCGACGGTCGCCAACCCGGCCACGAGGAGCACGAGAAAAAGCAGTGTGAGCTCGAGGTGATGTATACCGGCGGCCTGCACGGGCGCTCTCCAGAAACTCCAGATTAACCCGCAGAGGAACCGTGAGAACAGCCGATCTCCATCCCGAATAGGCAAAGGGTGGGATAAGCAGCCCTATCGGCGGCAAACCCCACCTTCTTTTCGCCAATCTAAACGGTCACTGAGGCCACGCTGGCCGTGTGTGCGTGCTCCTTCTCCGCCTGTGCTACGCACTGTTCGAGGATATCGAGGCCAATCGTCGCTTCATGCTGATGGATGATCAGCGGCGGCGCCAGACGAAGAGAGGTTTCTCCGCAGCCCAGCAACAGCAGACCCCGTTCAAACGCCAGGGAGACGATCCGGTCGCGCAACGCTGGCGCAGCCTCGCGGGTCAGCTGGTTCTTAACGATCTCGATACCGATCATCAGCCCTCTGCCGCGAACCTCGCCCACGATGGAATGTTTCGCCGGCCAGTCTCGTAAGCGGGAGAAGAAAACCTCTCCCATAGTTGCCGCGTTGGCGATGCCTTCGCGCTCCAGAACATCCATGGTCGCTAGAGCCGCGGCAATGGCCACCGGGTTGCCGCCAAAGGTGGAGGCATGGGAGCCGGGCACCCAGTCCATCAGATTCGCTCGTGTCATGCAAATCCCCAGCGGCATGCCCGAAGCGATTCCTTTGGCGATGCAAACCATATCCGGTTGAACCCCGGAGTGCTCCACTGCCCACCATTTCCCGGTACGGCCCGCTCCGGATTGCACCTCATCCACCACCAGCAGAATGCCGTGCTTATCGCAGATGCGACGCAATTCCTGCATGAAAATATCCGGCGCCACCACGTAACCGCCTTCGCCCTGGATAGGCTCAACGAAAATTGCGGCAACTTCCTCCGGCGGCAGTGTGGTCTTGAACAACTTCTCTTCGATGTACCGAGCGCAAGCCAGCGCAAAACGCTCCTCGTCCTGCGGCCCGCCGCTGCAGCCCCGGTAAGCATACGGATAGCGCACGTGCGTGACCCCGGGAACCAGCGGCGCAAATCGGCGCCGTTGCTGCGGCTTGGAAGCGGTGAGCGAAAGTGCACCCATCGTCCGTCCGTGAAAAGCTCCAAAAAAGGCGATCACGTTCTGCCGGCCGGTATGGTAGCGCGCCAGCTTCAGCGCGCACTCGATCGCCTCCGCCCCGGAATTACCGTAGTAGAAACGATGCGGCCCGGGCATCGGCGCGATCGCCGAAAGCCGCTCAGCCAGAGTAACCATATGCTCGTAGTAGAAATCGGTGCCCGAGATGTGGATCAATTCTGCGGCCTGTTTCTGAATGGCCGCGACCACCTCCGGATGGCAATGCCCGGTAGAAACTACGGCAATCCCGGCCGCAAAATCCAGAAACTCGTTTCCGTCGACATCTTCTACCCGCAAACCGCGGCCGCTCTTCGCAACCATGGGATAGGAACGGGTGTAGCTCGGGGAAATGTAGCGATCGTCCGCGGCGATGATCGCGCGGGCTTTCGGTCCCGGAAGCGGACCGGTAATCTTTGGGCCGTATTGCGCCAGGAGCGTACTGCTTACATGACCATTCTTCTGCATGATGCTTTCTCTGCTTTCTCGGCGCACCGTAACGGCGCCGGGCCTGACCGGATTTCCGGCTGCGTTACAACATCCAAATCAGGGTGTGCGGCTCTTTCGTTGAGAAAAGCCGCATGAAGCTCTCTCGACACCATCAGTCCGGCAGCAAGTCCCGGCAAGGTGAGTCGATGGACCGCCTGCTCTAGTGCGCGCGGCGGACAGAGACTGGGCAGCGCTTCGGCGGAGTAAAGCTAGTCACCGCCGAAGAGACTAGGTCGGGTACCGGCGGGGAGCACCCCGGGAAGCCTGGGTGGCGCGATGGGACGCGCGGACCAGCGCAAGCAAAGCGCGAGCATGGAAGAACCGCCGGCAGCCATATTGCACCGTTTTTGGCTTTCCACCTGCATCCAGAATGTCCTCTTTACACCCCAAGGTTAGCACGGCTCTTTATCGAGCCGGTTGGTGCTGAATCGATCCAATCCCTTTCGGAACTCCATTCCCAAACAACGACCCTCGGCAAAGACCGCGCCCCGCGGGAACCAGGAATCCGGTTGCACGGGGCCCGTGAAACTATTTCCTCTTCCAGCGGGCGCCATCTTTGGAATCTTCGATCACGATTCCGAGCGCGGCCAGCTGGTTGCGGATACTGTCACTTCGTGCAAAATTCCGCGTACGGCGTGCCTGCTCTCGCTCTGCCAACAGTGCGTCAATTTGTTGGTCGCTGAGCGAATAGGCGGCCACAAGTTCCGGCGCTGCCTGGTCGCTCCGTCCTTCGTCCTGTGCCCATTGCAGGGAGGCACGCGAAATCTCCGCATCACGATCTTCAAGAATGCCGAAAACTTCATCGAAGCGCTTTAGAACTTCCTCGATGCCGGTGACGTTATCGGCGTAAAGCTTGCCCGCGTCCGCTGCAACGTTGCCCGCACGCACCAGGTCGAAAATCGCTGCTTTGGCCTCCGAGGTATTCAGATCGTTTGCCAGTGCCGCGAAAAAGTTTTGCTGCGCCTTCTCCGTCTGGTTTCGTAGCTCTTCATTCAACCCTGCCGGCCAACCTCCACCGCGAATTCGTTGTGCGAAGGTGCGCACCCGATCCACCGCGCTCGCCGATTCAGTCAAGCCTTCCATGGTGAAGTTCAGCGGGTGCAGGTAGGGAACCGAGATCAGTAGAAAACGGATGGCGGATGCTTTGTAGCCCTTGAGCAGCAAATCCCGCAAAGTGAAGAAGTTGCCCTCCGACTTCGACATCTTGCGTCCGTCGACCAGCAAAAAACGCACATGCATCCAGTGGTAAGCCAGAGTTTTTCCAGTCGCCGATTCCGACTGCGCGATCTCATTCTCATGGTGCGGGAACATCAGGTCTTCGCCCCCGGCGTGCAGGTCGAAGCTCTCGCCCAGGTACCTGAGCGCCATCGCCGAGCACTCGATATGCCACCCCGGCCGCCCCGTCCCCAGAGCCGTATTCCAGCTCGTCTCGCCCGGCTTGGCAGCCTTCCACAAAGCGAAGTCGCGGGCCGAATCCTTGTCGTATTCATCCACATCCACCCGCGCCCCGTCGTTGATCGCAGAGAAATCCTTCTTCGCCAGCTTGCCGTATTCCGGAAACCCGGCAATGCGGAAGTACCAGGAGCCGTCCGGGGCTTGATAGGCAAGATCCTTGGCTGCCAGCCGCTCGATCAGCGCCACCATCTGGGGGATATTTTCCGTGGCGCGCGCCACGATTTCCGGCCGCTCGCAGCCCAGGGCGTCCAGGTCCTGAAAAAACGCTCGTTCGTATTTCGCCGTATATTCTTCGATCTTCATGTGCGCGGCCGACGCATTGCGGATGATCTTGTCGTCCACGTCCGTAATATTCATCACCTGAAGAATCTTGCGCCCCTGTTGTTTGAGAAAACGGCGCAGAATATCCAGTTGCAGGAACGTACGAAAATTACCGATATGTCCGTAGTCGTAAACCGTTGGCCCGCATACGTAAATGCGCAGGGTCTCGCCATCGATTGGCTCGAGATCTTCGACAGTATTGGAGAGTGTATTGAAGAGTCGGATGATCATCCGGGCTGGAGTCTTAGATTTTGCGAGGATTTGGTAGCTAACAGCAGTCATCGTACCGTCTTGCACGATCGAACGTCCACCCGGTCGAATCCTGATGGTACTGACATCGGCAAGGCAGCCTGTTCTGAGGGCAGACCTATCTGGGAACCGACGGCAGAAGCCGCTTGACCTCGGCAATCGACTTGCCTTTCCAATGCCGGGTGAAGTTGTCTAGCGAACACAGGCTTACGCTGCGCATCCGGTCGACATAAAGTGTGCCAAACAGATGATCGATCTCATGTTGCAGGATGCGTGCATGCCATCCTGAGGCTCGAATCACCTTGGCATGGCCATTTTCATCCAGACATTCGACCTTCACCTTACGTGCCCGGGGTACCAGCGCCATCAGGCCGGGAACGCTAAGGCAACCTTCAAAAAATTCCAGTTCCACCCCGGATTCGAGCGTCAAAACCGGATTGATGATCACATGAAAGGCCACCGGCTTGCGCTCTCTCTCGGCCAGCACTTCCCGGCTTATGTCTTTCATGTTTTCTTCGCGGTCTTCGATCACCGCGATTTGTAACCCCAGGCCTACCTGGGGCGCAGCCAGGCCGACGCCCGGAGCATCATGCATGGTCTCGCGCATCGCTGCGATGAGTTCCTGGGTGCTGGGCAGTCGTATTTCTTCCGCTTGCAGGGCTTTGGCGCGGGTTCGCAGCACCGGTTCACCCACCGCTCTGACTTTTAGAATCAAGGGGTTGCCCCTTTGAGGGCTGGGGCTGGCACGTGCCCACTCGCTGCCCCTCCCAGTGCCAACCGTGGATCGGCGGTCAGGTCGAGGGGGGCCAATCCGCCCGCCAGCAACTTCGGCCACGCTGCCGCCCCGATCATGGCCGCGTTATCCGTGGAGAGCGCAACCGAAGGAAAGGCAATCGGCAGGTTGCATCTTTTGGCTTCCGCCGTGAAGCGCTCCCGCAGTTCGCGGTTAGCCGCGACCCCGCCGGAAACCAAAATAATTTCCGCTCCCAGCGCTTCGGCTGCCTGGAAGGTCTTTCGTTTGAGATCGTCGACCACCGCGCGCTGAAAGGACGCAATGAGCCCCAGCGTCTTGGCGTCGCACAAAGGGAGTGCGTCCGAAGGGCTCGCCATATCCAGGGCGCTCAGCGCCTCTCGACGCCGCTCGATCGAAGGGTAAAGGTCGTGGATCTGGACGAAACGCAGAACCGCTGTCTTAACCCCACTGAAAGAGAATGGGAACCTGTGTTCGCTCCTCGGCAAGCCGGGGCGATGAGCTTTCTGTTTGACTTGGGTGAGCGTAAAGGCAACCGACGAAGGATCCCCGTGGGGAGCCAGGGCATCGATCCAGGGGCCTCCCGGGTATCCCAGTCCCAGCAGCTTGGCGACCTTGTCGAAAGCCTCGCCAGCCGCATCATCAAGCGTGGCGCCCACGTTGCGGTAATGAAAGCCCCCGTCTTCTTCCCGGGTCATATCGCGTCGGACTAGATAAAGATGGGTGTGCCCTCCGGAGACCACCAGGGCCAGGGATCGGGCATAGGATTCGTTCAGCGTCTCGCCTTGCGCCAACAGAACCGCGTGAATATGACCCTGAAGGTGGTTGACGCCAATCAGCGGCTTGCCCAGGGCAAAGGCCAGTGACTTGGCATAGGCGACACCTACCAGCAGCGCGCCCGCTAGGCCGGGGCCCTCGGTGACGGCGATAGCGTCGAGATCCGGCAGGCCGACTCCGGCTTTGTCGAGTGCGGCGCGGACCACGGGAACGATGTTGCGCAGGTGTTCGCGCGAAGCCAGTTCCGGAACTACTCCACCATACGGCGCATGGATGGCGATCTGCGAGGCCACAATGCTCGAAAGGATGCGACGCCCGCGCTCCACGACCGCGGCTGCGGTTTCATCACAGGAGCTCTCAATGGCCAGAATCAGGCCGCCGCCCGGGTAGCGGCGATCTGCGGCTTTAGAAAGTGGCGGGCGGGATTGACTCACGTTTCTATAGTAGTAGACATGGCCACACCCCCAGGCAACCGGGCAGAGGATGCTGCCACGCAGATTGTCGCCCGGCTGCGCGCCGCCGGCCACCAGGCCTGGTTCGTTGGCGGGTGCGTGCGCGACCTGCTGCTCGGCCGCGTGCCTAAGGATTTCGACGTCGCCACCAGTGCCCCACCACAGCAGGTGCTCACCCTCTTTGAGAGAACCTTTTCGGTAGGCGCGCATTTCGGCGTCGTTCTTGTCTCCACCGAATCCTCAGACCGCCCGGGCGAAGAAATTCTGACCGAGGTCGCAACGTTTCGCAGTGATGGCGCCTACTCCGACGGCAGGCGCCCGGATGCAGTGCGGTTCTCCACCAGCCCGGAAGAAGATGTGCAGCGCCGGGACTTCACCATCAACGGCCTGCTGCTGGATCCGGAGCTGCTCGCCAAGACCGGGAGGCCCAACGAAGCAGTCCTCGACTTTGTCGGTGGCGTCGAAGACCTGAATGCCGGTGTGATACGCGCCATAGGAGATCCGGCCGAGCGTTTTACCGAAGACAAATTGCGCATGCTGCGGGCCGTGCGCTTCGCCGCGCGCCTGGCGTTCGAGCTTCAGCCTGCGACGGCCAGAGCGATCCAGCAACTTGCGCCCGGCGTGAGCCAGGTAAGCCGCGAACGCGTTCGCGAAGAATTAAGCCGTATGCTCACCGAGGGCCGTGCAGCCCGCGCGTTCACTCTGCTGGATCAGACTGGGCTGGTCTCCCAGGTGCTGCCCGAGGTGGCCCGGATGAAGGGAGTGGCGCAGCCCCCGCAATACCACCCGGAGGGGGACGTATGGGTCCACACGCTCTTATTGCTCGACCGGCTGCCTGCCGGGTGTCCGATGGCCCTGGCGTGGGCCGCTTTGCTGCATGACGTTGGTAAGCCAGCCACTTTTCGGGTTGCGCCCGATCGCATCCGTTTCGACGGCCACGTAGAGGTCGGGGTGGGTATTGCGGAAGAAATTTGCCGGCGTCTCCGCTTTCCCAACCACGAAACGGAACAGATCCTTTCCCTCATCGCCAACCACATGCGCTTTGGGGACGTGCGCAAGATGAAGGAGTCGACTCTGAAGCGGTTTTTCCGCCTGCGAGACTTTGACCAGCATCTGGCTCTCCACCGTCTCGATTGCCTAGCCAGCCATGGATCGCTCGAGTTGTATGATTTTGCCCGGCAGCGCTTTGAGACTTTGCCCCAGGAGCAGGTCCGGCCGCCCCTGCTGGTCACTGGCAAGGATCTGATCGAAGCCGGATACCACCCTGGCCCTAAATTCTCCAAAATGCTGGCAGCGGCCGAGGATGCCCAACTAGAAGGGGAGGTGCACACCCGCCAGCAGGCGCTCGCGCTCATTCAGGAA
>Ga0182015_10005148_pt1 | contig 13741 bp, 17 predicted proteins | sample 712P3MmetaG_FD_120478 | JGI IMG/M metagenome (GOLD analysis project Ga0182015, IMG submission 120478) | Permafrost microbial communities from Stordalen Mire, Sweden - 712P3M metaG | ecosystem: Environmental > Terrestrial > Soil > Wetlands > Permafrost | place: Sweden: Stordalen | collected...
GCACGGTTCCGAGCGCTCCGAGTCCCTACTCTTGGGGTCCGTCAGCCACGGGGCGTAGCGCAGTCTGGTAGCGCACTCGCTTTGGGAGCGAGAGGTCCCCGGTTCAAATCCGGGCGCCCCGATCGAGCGAAAACCCCCGGGAGCCGGGGGTTTTTCGTGTTAGCCCGCCTCGCGCCCGCCGTTCGCTTCGGCCGTGTCGGACGCTTCGGTGCCTTCGGGTGCCGTTTCAGCGCCCTCGACGAGCGCCCGGAGACGATCAGCTTCGCCGTCGCGGCGGCTCATCTGGCGGGCGTAGATCGCGGGTAGAACTCACAAGCACCGCACCGAACTCACGGTTTCGCGCCACACGCGCTGACGCAGGACATCAAGAGCCGGGTCTTGCTGCGAGGCTTTTCTACAGGGAGAGCACGAGCATATGCGGCCTCGTGTGGCGCCCATCAGCGCCCAGGTGTGCAACACAAACAGTCGATAGGGACCCGTTCAATGCTCACCCGACAGACGTATATCGTCGTCATCTGCGTCGGGCCGAGAGAGCATCCGGTAAAACCCTGCGAAGGCCCAGTTGCGACTCGTGATAAACGTCGAGAGCACCACGATCGGGACTGCGAGTACCTGCGCCGCAATGTGAGGAACATCGGCAAACCGTACAAAGATGAATACGAGTAGGAGATTTATGCCGAGACCCCCGAGCTGCACAACCGAGTAACGGGCGGCCGCCGCCGATACGGCGGGTACGTTGCGGGACCGGAACGTCCAGCGCCGATGAAGCAAATAGCCCTGAGACGTCCCGACGAAATACGCGACAGGCACGGCCGCGAGGTACGGAGTGCCGAGCCCGAGTGCGATCGCGTAGATCGCGACTGCCGTTAGCGTGTTGCCAGCGCCCACGATGCAGAACCGCACGAACTGAGACATCGAATCGTCGGTGCGCGCACTGTTGCGCTGCGACATGTTCTGCCAGGGCCGACTCACCGCTTCAGCTCCCGTGGTCCTATCCGTCCGAGTCGCTCTGCCTCGAGTTCGAAACGGTTAACACCTATGGCATATCCGTTCATGGCGCCCGCAATGGGTGCGGTCTCTTCGTCGGGGCGAATAAGCGCTCGACGATTCTCCACTACGCGGTGCTTACGTACGGGTTGATCGGCGTTTCGGACTGTTCGCGATCTGCTGTTACTTTGGCCTGCTTGATCGCCGTAGTCATCATCGAAGCGCGATATATGGTGTCTACAAGATAGACGGGGCGTGCGCGTACCTCTTCATAGATCCGTGCTAGGTACTCGAACGCGAGCGCTAGGCCGAGAATCAGGATGGTTGAGAAGGCCGAGACGACGATCATGAGGGACGACCAGGACGGGACTGACTGCTGAAGCAGACGAGCCACCAGCGCGAAGATGATTAGGCCGGTCGCGACCGTGAACGACATCGCCGACAGCCAGTAGAAGGTGATGGCCGGGAGCCGGCTTTGTGAGAAAAATGCCTGGGTGGCGAGTCGTATCAGGCCCCGGGTGCCGACGCGCGACTTGCCGTCGTATCTCGGGGCGCGTGGGGCTGCGAAAGGCACTTGGCGCAGTCCGATGTAGGCTCGGAGCCCGGGAAAGTAACGGAGGCGCTCGTCGAGCCTGCGGATTTCAGCCAACGCTCGGGCGCCGATCAGCCCAAAGGTTCCAGAGTCACGCGGTAACGGGAACGTGGAGGTTCGCGCAACGCTCCAATGGAACAGACGGAATAGCCCGCGAATCCAGACGGGCTCAGCACGACCCGTTCGAACGACATAGACGACATCGGCTTTCTGGCGCCGACTTTCCTCGAGGAGCTGCGGTATGAGTTCCGGCTCGTCTTGCAGATCGGCATCCATGACAACTACCGATTCGCCCGCAGCAAGATCGATCCCGGCCTTAAGGGCAGCGGCGTGCCCCCAGTTCCGGCTAAGACGAACGACGGAGATATGGTCATGCAGCTCTGCGAGACGGTGCAACTCCCCAGTTGTACCGTCGGTGCTGCCGTCATCGACGAACATGATCTCGAAGCTGAGCCCACACCCTTCGAGGGCGCAGACGAGCCGTGTGTGCAGCTCCTCGAGAACCTTGAGCTCGTTGTAAACGGGCAGCACCACGCTGAGGACTACGCTCGCGCGGCTTGTCATCGTTCCTCTACGATTAGACTCGTCGTGTGGACCGCGAGCCGATTCAGCGGATGCTGGCGATCGACGACTATCACTGGTGGTTCGCCGGACGCCGAGCAGTCCTTCAGGCGGTGCTGCCTCCCGTCCGTCAGGGTCGTGTCCTTGACGCCGGGTGTGGATCCGGACGCACCCTGGACATGCTTCGTCCTTGGGGTAGGCTTTCCGGTATAGATCTCGACCCCGACGCCGTTGCCGCGGCGCGCTCGAGAGGCCACGACGATATTCGCCACTGCCCGATTGAGAATCTCCCGTGGCCAGACGGCACGTTCGAACTCATCACGTGTTTGGACGTGATCGAGCACACGCATGACGATCTCCGGGCGCTGACGGCGCTCAAGCGGGTCCTCACGCCCGACGGGGTCATCATTGCGACCGTTCCCGCCTACGAAGCGCTGTGGTCGCACCACGACGACACCCATCAACACCGTCGGCGCTACCGACGAAGCTCGCTCTCGCGGGTCGCTCGACTCGCCGGGCTGGAGGTTGAACGGACCACATACTTCAACAGCACCCTGCTGGGGCCAATTGCGGCGGTACGGCTGCTCCAGCGCGTTTTTCACTCGAGGCCTCCCACCCACACGGACTATGACCTCACTCCGCAAATCCTGAACCGCTTTCTGGCGCAGATCATGCGCGCTGAAGCACAGGTCGTGGAGAGCGGTCACCGGTTGCCGTTCGGTGTCTCGCTGCTCGCCGTTCTCAAGCATGCCGACCAAGTAAATCCGCCGGCACACGTGCCGAGCTAAAGAAGCTCGTCGGGGCCGCCGCTTGCATTGTTCGGTCCGAGCTCACCCGGGCGACGGACGGTGGGGTGCCGGGACGGACGACCTGGAAGACACGCCATTTATCGAAGGTGTTGGGCAAATAGCGAACTTGGCGAAACCCGGGTTGCTTGTCGGCCCAGAGGCGCGGGTAGACGCGATCCACTTCGTCTGAAGGCACGAGCGCCGGGTCGGGTACTACAACGTAGGCGATGTGCTGGCCCCACATGTTGAGCACGATGCTTTTGAACCGCCGATCGGGGCTGAGAATGAGCCGGTTACGGAGCTCACTCGGGGATATCTCCGCGGCGATGGGCCATGCCGCGACCGAGTCCGCAAGTACCTTGCCTCGCTTTAGCGGCCCGGCCTCGAGATAGCGCGCCAGCGGTGCGTTGTCGGACAGGACGTTGATGAAGCCTTCCGGGTTGCCCTGAGCGCGGCGGCCCCGGGTATTTGCGATCTCATTGCCGCTGCCGCCGGTGAGTAGCCCATGTAGCGTTGCGCTCTCCAGTTCACGACCGAGGCTCGGCTGGTACATCACCCACAACGTGGCCGGGATCGCGGCCACCCACATTGCGAGCATGAGGAAAGTTGTTCGCGTTCGCCGCGAGCTCACAGCGATCTCGTATACGCCCCATCCGGGACCGACGAACAGCGGATACATGAAGTAACGGAGATATCCGATCGTCTCGCCGCGGAAGATGACATAGACCATCAGACCGAACGGCACGCAACACGCAAGCGCGGCTACCGCCAAGACCTGGAAGCGAAGTAGTCGCCGATCAAGAAGGCGCACAATCAAAATCCCTGCGATCGGGATCAGGAATGGCCAAGTGCGCTCAGCCGCAAATTGGAGGCTTGCGAGCAGCTCTCCCTTGTCTTGGTAGGCACCCGCGCTCCCCGCCGCGGCCAAGGCCTTGTTCTGCACGCCATCGGAATATTGCGCATGGGCAAAGTAGAGCGGGTCGCCGAAGATCACGGCGTTGCTGATGACCCAAGTGACACCAACGCAAAGGCTCGGGAACAGGAATACCGTGCTAAGCCCCTGTACAGCCCGCCAAGGGCCCTGAGGATTCGCGCGCGTGACCTCCCGGGACCCGAGCAATATCCCGGCGATGAGAACCACCAGCAACACGGCTCCTATGACTCCCGCCTCGTAGACGCATGCGAATGCCCACGCTAGGCCGATCCCGGCCCACATCACGTACAGCCGCTGTCCGGTACGCCAAAAGAGCAAGAGCGCACACACAGCCCCCACAAACCCAGGTGCCGCGACGCCCTCGCTTTCTCCGTTTCCGGCGAACAGAAAAAGCATCGGATTGAGCACGACCAACCCGGTATAGGCGAGGGCTATGCCTTTGGCAATGCCCATGCGACGGCCCGTGCGGTAAATGATCACGGCCGTTACTCCACCGGCTAGCGCAGTGGTCATTGACAATGCAAAGCCAGTACTGATCATGCCCTGCCATAACGGATAAAACGCCATCCACGGAAGTTGAAGAAGCGTCGGCAACGGCATCCAGATAAACCCGATCGCCGCGAGGTGCGGATCGGTGCTGTACAAAGCCAGGAGCGCGCTGACAGAACGGCTGTAGGCATCGCCCCATCGGAACCCGCGCGAGCTCATCCACATTCCAAAGGCGAAATCTGCGGCGGCCACCAACGCAAAGAGCAATCGAACCGTCCCTGCCTCGGTCCAGATACGCCGTCTGGTGCGTGGCAGGACCGGAACCGCCGGCGTAACCAGGCCGGTGGTCGTGGTCACGCGCTCGCGCGCAACCAGGCCGGTGGTCGTGGTCACGCGCTCGCCTCATCGAGATCGAGGTGGAGACCATGCTCGGTCTTGTGCCAGTGATGAGGCCGGACGATGAGTTCGACAAAAGCGCGCAGCGCAGCAACACTCATCAGGAGCCAGTAGAGCGGTATAAGCAGACTGTAGAATGAAAGATCGTCGTGACCCCTCTCCACCGCGGCGACCAGACCGAGAAGAATGATCGTCAAGTTCCCCAGCACGAAGCTGATAAGGCTGGCGTAATACACCGGGCCTGGCAGTAACTGGGCGATCCAGTGAGGCTCGAACGCGACCCAGAGCACCAGTAGCGCCCAAAAGACCAATGAGATCAGTGGGGAAACAGCCGCGGTGCCCATGACCGCAAGGAACTCGACCGTTCGTCGCACGCCCAGGTCGCGGACAAGAGTCCTCGGGTGCCGCGTGTGGACGAGCAGGGTCTGCATATACCCCTTGATCCAACGCGAACGCTGACGAAGCCAGCTACGAGTCCGAGAGTTCGCCTCCTCGTACGTCGTCGAATCCAGTATCGCGGTGCCGAATCCCCGCCTTGCGAGGCGAACACCCAGATCTGCGTCCTCGGTGACATTGAAAGGATCCCATCCCACAATCTGGTTGAGGATTGCGACGGGAAAGTGGTTGGAGGTCCCACCGAGCGGAATCGGAGCTCCCATCGCCTGAAGGCCTGGCACAAAGATGCCGAACCACGAGTCGTACTCGAGGGTGAACCACCGAGTAAGCAGATTCTGCCGCGGGTTGTAATAGCTCAAGCTGGCCTGCAGACAGCCGACCTCAGGTCCAAGATGTCTGAACCCCCACACCGCCTTCTTCAGCTGCAACGGATCTGGCTTGTCCTCGGCGTCGTACACCGTAAGGAACTCACCCCGCGCGTACCGCAGGCCGTACAGCATCGCGCGCGGCTTGGTGCGCGGTTTACCGTCGGGCACCACGAGCGTCCGTAGCCAAGGCAGCGGCCGAACCTCGGCGATCGCCTCGAGCGTCGCAACGTCATCGACCTCGACGAGCAGAATGCCGTCAAGCTTGTGCTTAGGATAGTCAAGGCTTCTCAACGCATCGAAGAGCACGCGGAGCGTCGAAACCTTCTCACGCAGGAGCGGAACGAGCACCGTGTAGGTTGGTAGTTCCCGATCGCTTAGCGCGTCGAGCTCATGATCGGTCGGCGAGACGGTCGGGCCGGCGCGCCAGCCCTTAGCTGCCACGACTATCCTGAAGGCGCCTGTGAGTACGTAGAACCCCATCGACAATCCAACAGCTACCGTCGCGGTGAACGCGGCGTCGGCGACCAGGCCCCCGATCACCAGAATGCCCAGCGTTACAAGCGTGACCAGCTGAAACATTGACAGTTGTCTGCTATAGGCCGAGAGTTCGGGTTCGGCGGACCGGAGCTCCTCGTTTATCTCTCGCGCGTCTCGCTCGGCGTAGAGTTGTCGCAGCATGTCCTCGAGCGCTAGCTCCCCGCCGAGCTTCGGGACGACGGGCTGGCCGAGCTGCTCCTCGAGTTGAGTGAGTACGTCTGGGCTAGAATCGACGACCGCAACCGAGATGGCCCCGCCGTTCTGCTCGTCCGGGTTCGTTGCAAGCGCGACGGATCGGAGCCGCCGAGCCACCGACACCGGCAACAGGTCAATCGGACGGTCGTGGGGGCCAACCTCGGCGACCCCCAGCTGCCTAGAAAGTGCGCTGGTGACCGCGCGAGGTCTGACGCTCCCCTCGGCGACGAGGATCTGACCGAGACGGCCACCGGAATGTGACTGCTCTCGTAACGCAGAGGCAAGGGACGCGGGATTGATTTCGCCGGCCTCCAGCAGCAGCGTGCCGATTCGGCGACCATCGTTAGGCAATGTCCCGTCGCCGCCGTCCGGGCGTGTTTGATCGCGCTTTCCCCCGGTCGGCCGAGTGATTCGCGTGTCGCGCCAAGTCATTGGCGCTCTAAGCAGACAGCGTTTCCACGCAGAGCTCATCCACTTTCTGCCTTGACAGGAGGCCGCTGCAACCGATAATCGGACGTGCGCTGACAGGCGCCATAACCATCCTTGATTGTCTCCATGTTCGCTGCCATCCCGCTGTTTTATTCAAGAGTGGCCTCCGCCAATGTCGCCCCGCGACAACTGTTCCGACTCTCCAGCGCAATCGGCAGCACCATCAGCAACAGCATCTCCGGCCTCACCGGTGCTCCGCGCCAGCGTAGCCGGATTTTCAGGGCTTGACAGCAAGTCGGAGAAAGTTCACCACTTGCCCGTTTACAAGCCTCTGCGCGACCGTCTATCCTCCGCCGCTCGGGAGCGTTCGTTGGTGTTTGAAGCGGGGTGGGATGGTGGGACGCAGCGTAGGCCTTCGCTTGGTCGGTAGTGTGGGCGAGCAGGCCGGCGAGGTCGGAATTGGTGTCGGTGGACTTGTCGTTGGGCGGTCTCGTGGGGACGCCGTTTTTCGACCCGCGGTGCCGAACTGTTAAAACTTCAGTTCGTCACGGGGCTGCCATAGTGAGCATCTTCTCTCGGGCGATCTATTGGAAGCGCAAGGGGAGCCGGATCTCCGTGGGTGCGCTCAAGCTGACCTTGGCTTTGGCTGTGCTGTCACCCTCGCCGGCCGCAGCAACCACTATGGGCTCCGCCCGCGTAGCCGCATCTGCGGCCAGTCGTTTACTGCAGCGCCATCGGCGCTTTCGGCATCAGGCGGGTCCGTGCGCCTCGTGGCCGTCGTCAGCGGCGCTGCCACATGCCGGGTCTCATCTCGCGCACTGTCTTTCGAAGCCGCGAAGGCGTGTACCAATGGGCGGGCGTCAGTGAGCGTGCGTGTGCCAAAGAACAAGGGTAAGACCTCAAGGGTCTTTGCCTTCCGTTTGACGGTCGCGGGTTCTGGCCGCGTGATGACGCGCGATGCCGATGTCACCGAGTTCGCCCCGGGCGCCCCGCGCGTGACAGCCCAGCCCCACAGCCACAGCGCGGCCCTGGGGGCGCCGGCGACGTTCACGGCTGCCGCCGCGGGCAAGCCCTCGCCACACGCCCAGTGGCAGGTCCTCACGGCCCCCGGCGGCGCCTGGCGTGACGTCGCTGGCGCTACCTCCTGGTCGTACTCCCTCACTGCCGAATCCACCGACAACGGCTACGAGTATCGGGCCGTCTTCAACAACGAGGGCGGGGCCGCGACGACCCGCTCGGCGCGCCTCACAGTAACCTCTGGCTTGTCCCAGATCACCCCACCCCCGGCGGAGTCCTCCCCCGTCATCACCCTCCAGCCGGCGAGCCAGAGCGTCCCTGTCGGCGGGACTGTGACCCTGACGGCGGCGGCGTCAGGGGATCCCACGCCGAGCATGCAATGGCAGATCTCCACCGACGGCGGCAGCACGTGGGGCGATGTCCCGGCGTCCCCGTCGACAACGTACTCGTTCACAGCGTCACTGGCTGAGAACGGCTACGAGTACCGTGCCGTCTTCACGAACACTGTCGGCTCGGCCACGACTGTGGCGGCTGTGCTGACCGTGGCGCCAGCCGTCTCTGCCCCAGCCATCACCGTCCAGCCCACAAGTCAGGGTGTACCTGCTGGCGAGACAGCGACCTTCTCTGCCACAGCATCGGGCTATCCCACACCCACGGTCCAGTGGCAGCTGTCCACGGACGAAGGCAGCTCCTGGGCGGTGATCGCTGGCGCGACCGCGGACAGCTACTCACTCACGACGACCGCCAGCGAGACCGGCTACGAGTACCGTGCCGTCTTCACGAACTCACAGGGCTCGGCTGACACTGCCGCCGCCGTGCTCACGGTCTCCCCGGCGCCGGTGGCGCCGTCGATCACCACGCAGCCTGTCAGCCAGAGCGTGATCGCCGGCTCCAAGGTCACGTTCGACGCGGCAGCGTCCGGGAACCCCACGCCGACCGTGCAGTGGCAGATCTCGGATGACTCCGGTGCCTCGTGGTCGGACATCTCCGGAGCGACCTCGCCTAGCTACACCATGACGGCTGGGATCGGGCAGGCAGGCGACGGCTTCCGCGCCGTCTTCACGAACATGGCGGGTACGGTCGCAACCGCCATGGCGATCCTGACCGTGGAGATAGATGAGAGCGACAATTGGTCGGGCTACTTCGCGACGGGCGACACGTTCACTGCCGTCGCCGGCAGCTGGACGGTGCCCTCCGTCGACTGCTCTAGCGGGGTTAGCGGCGATGCGTCGGAGTGGGTCGGCATCGACGGCGTGACGAGCGACACCGTCGAGCAGGATGGGACGGCGGCGAGCTGCAACGGCAACAGCCCGAGCTATGTAGCTTGGTATGAAATGTATGGCGACCCCGCCGTCGACGACGGCTACCAAGTTTCTCTGCCCTCCGCGTCGTACCCCGTTGCCCCCGGAGATGCGATGACCGCTTCAGTAGTGCTGCACGGCTCCACGTGGGATCTCTCCATCGCCAACGCCACTGCGGGCTGGACATTCGAGGAAGCCATCCCGTCGCCGACGCCAGCACCGAGCCAGAGCTCTGCCGAGTGGATCGTCGAGCGGCCGGAGGTTGACGGCGCCCTTGCGGTGCTAACCGACTTCGCGTCCGTGACATTCACCGACGCCACGGCAACCGGCGATAGCGCTGCCGGCCCGATCACGAGCTTCTCCTGGGCGCCAGTGGCGATGGAAGGCTCTACCACCTTGGCGCAGCCAGGCCCGCTGACAGCGGATGGTGAGGGCTTCACTGACACCTGGTATGCCGGCTCGTAGCTCCTCGGCGCGCGAGCTGGGCCTGCTCAGCAGCGCCCCTCGGCATTCACCGGCGGCTCTAAGTCGCCGTCTATGCACGCGACGGCACAGCGGTGATAACCCCGCGCTCGACATCGACCTGCAGGCCACGGCTGGCGCACCCATCGGCACTGCCCGGTCGCCGATTCACAGGCCACGATCTCGTTCACCAGCCGAAGCGCGTTCAACACCGGCGGGTGCTCATCAGGGCGGTAGCGACCCAGCAGACTGTGCGGCCGCCAGACGTCACGGGCCGCGGGACCGCTGCACATGGCGTAGCTAACAGAGACGAACGCCGCGCTAGAGTGCACGCCGTTCGTCCCTATGAATGGACCGAGCGACGATGCGGCCGACGAGCGAGTGACGCGCTCAAGGCTTCCCGGTGGGAGTTAGATTCTCGACTCCGCGACTTGGCGCGCGTGGTCGGAGCCACCTGCCCGATTCCCATCCCGTCGAGTTCACGCGGAGCTCACTGACGAGTCAGCCGGCATGGCCTCCAGGCGAGAACTCGAACTTCTTGCTGCCGTCCTGGCATTCGTAGTTGGGCCAAACCGACGCGCAGCTGCACCCTTCACGAGCGGTTTGAAGCGGTCTCGAGCGGCAGCTAAACCCCGGAAACACTGGAGATGGCCGCAACCATGGGGCCTGCGCTAGGGTTCGAATCCCGGTAGCGGTATGGCTGATCGACCTGCTAATCGCAGTGTTTGTGCCTGGTCCGAGTAGATGCGCGCCAGTAACGCCGCGCCGGGGCACGATCTGACGCCTGCGACGTCTCGCTCCGGGGCACCCCGGCACGCCAAGCGCCGCGTCGAAAAGGACGCGTAGCGCCGTTAGACACGGGCGTTTTCGGCCGCCCGGCCTTCGGGGGAGACGCCTGCCTGCAAACGAAGGGGACAACGCGGTGTCTCGTCGTCGAGGGGTTAGGCGCCGAGTCGCGCTGACCGGCATACTCGCGACGAGCGCGCCGGTGAATCGGCACTCGGCGCTCTCGGGTGCCGTAATCCCCGATAATCGCCCGCAATGACCGGTAATCCGGCCGATCGGTAGAGACGCGCCGAGCGCGCCAATCCCTAGTGTTTCCGGGCTAGAACGCCTCCGCCGAGGCTTTTCGCGGCGCGCTTTGGGAGCGAGAGGTCCCCGGTTCAAATCCGGGCGCCCCGATTTCGCGTAGACCCCCGCTCGGCGGCGGTTTTTCGTGTTTAGGCCGCGTGTCGCTCGGCCGCGGCCGCGGCGGCATCTGAGGCCCGAGTGCCGATTCAGTGCCCTCGACGAGCGCCCGGAGACGATCGTGGCGGTCCATCACGCGCGCATAGTGAGTCTGCACCGGCATGGCGCTGGCCTGCTGCTGTCAATCGTGTTCTCGATGCTCATCGTTTGGGGCCTCCGGCACACGAGAAGTCGCAGCTAGGCGCGGTCTGCGGCTCTCCGTATGACCGTCAAGTCGGGCCTGCGAGCACTGGGCCGACGCCTCCTTATGGCCGCTGCCTGACCCTACGACGCAGCTGGAGGACGCGGGCCGCCCCGGAGATTGCGAGTACGAGCGCGCCCGCAACGGCCGCGAGAAGAAGCGCGACGCCGAGCGGGAGATGCCCGCTCGCGCCGAAGAAGCTGACCTTCACCCGCTTCGTGTTCTCCAGGATGAACACCAGGAGCAGGACGAGAACTATGAGGGCTGCGATCAGCGCGATGAACGTCGCACTGATGCGAGTGCGCGGTACCCCCCTAGCGAGTGGTGTGGCTGCGCTGGGCGGCTGGTCTGCGGGTGGCGGGGCGTCTTCTGGAGACATCACCTGCGTCTCACAAGAAGTCGTTGCCGGTCAGGACGTACACGAACGGTACGAACGGGATGATCGAGACGATCGCCCAGGCAATCTTCTGCCCGGTACCGAGATCCTTGTTGAACGGGATCGTGACCCAGATCAAAATCACGGCGATCGGGTGCAAGATGCACAGGATCAGTTCGAGGATCTTCTTCATCGGCCGACGTTATACCCGCTCGGCCTTCTGTTCAAGCCGCATCTTGGATTCGTCGGGGCGATACGAAGGCGAGCATCATCGCCTTCCTCACCCAGCGCCAGGACAGCACCGCGGGCGATCTCGCTAAGGGCCTGAACCTCAGTCCCGGGAGTGCGGCAACTCGCCTGACCCAGCTCGCGAACGCCGGCGAGATTCAAAGTCTTCACGCGGGTACCACACGACGTAGCACCCAGACTGCGTCTGCGCTGACTTCAGCAGATCGACCGAGCCGCCCGCGTTGTTGTGACGCACGTTGTGCGCGTCGGTGCCTCGTGGGCAGGAGGTCTTGGTGCTCGGGAGCACACGCTCCACTGCGGGGCTCACGGCGGTGGGTCACGGGTGCGTGGGCTTCACCGTGCAGGCTACCTACAACCTCCCGGTGAAGCGAGCCCCCCCGGATCGACGCGAACGCTAGACGGTGGTTACGTTGACCGCCTTGGGCCCCTTGTCGCCGGCCTCTGACTCATAGCTGACCTTAGCGCCCTCGGCCAAAGAGCGGTAGCCCTCGCCGTTGATAGCGCTGTGATGGACAAACAGGTCCTTGGAGCCGTCGTCCGGCGTGATGAAACCAAAGCCCTTGTCGTCGCTGAACCACTTGACGGCACCGGTTGGCATGCGTTGTCCTCCGTGTGTATGTGCTGGTTTACGCGGAGGATGCTGTTTGGGCAGCGACCGGCGAACGCCCGCACTACTTGGCTGCACCTGGATGCAGCCCGAAGCACGAGCTTACCAAGCGCCCTCAACTGGGCTCGGTTCGACGGAGGCTAGCGTCGGTTCCGGTTGACGCGGCGGACTCGTGTTTCGCCCAACGGAGGCAGGTCGGTGCTGATGGCCCACGCGTAGGACCGCAGCTCACAGCGGCTTCCCGCGATCATCACCACTCCTCTCGTCGTAGAGCCCCGTTCGATTTTAGTGGGCCTAGGGGTGCGGCCTTGAATCGGCACTCGGCGTTTTCGGGTGCCGTAATACCCGCGAATCGAGCGCAATCGGCGGTAATCCGGTCGCTCGCGGGCTAGGTGTGCCTACTTCGCCAATCCCTAGTGTTTCCGGGCTGGAACGCCTCCGTCGGGGGTTTTCCCGGCGCGCTTTGGGAGCGAGAGGTCCCCGGTTCAAATCCGGGCGCCACGACTGCTCGAAGATCCTGCAAACTGCAGGATCTTCGCGTTTCTGCGGCACAGTGCGCTACGTCCGCCGTAGTTCGAGGCCGGCCGCGAGATGGGGAGCTGGTGACGAAGTGCCCCTCACGTCGGACGAACGTACAGGGACCATTTAGCGTGTGAAGCGCGCTCGCGATACCGGCAACCTTCGACTATGAGCGCCATCGGGCCGGCGACGTCCGTTAGCTGTGTGGCCGCGATGTCCTCGATCGACCGTTGGGCCGACCATCAGAGCGCAAAGCTCGAGACGACGGCCGACTGTCGCAAGCTCCGTCACCCTGCGCTGACCGCGTTCAAGGTGACCATCGAGAAGGACGGCGTAGAAGTCAAGGTCGAGCTAGGCGTGCAGCGGTATCACGGCCACTTAGTCGTAGTGCTTGTGTGACGGCGTCGAGGCTCGTTCTGGTCGTTGGTGGGGTAGCGATCGCGTCGGGCGTCGTTACCGGGATCGCTGCTAGTCACCGGGCGTGGAACTTGTCGCGCGCGGTGATCACTTGTGTGCCCGTGGTGCATTTGACCGCGTAGACGTTCTTGGTGCCGGTCTTTTGGTCGGTGCAGACGAAGACGGGGTTCGTGCCTCCCGAGCCAATAGTCGCCCACTTCCGGAGGACCTTGTGAGCCATCGTGCACGAGACGCCGACTAGCTTGATCTGGGTGAACTCGTTTGTCTCATGCGATGAGCTAACCCTGTAGCTCGCGCACTTTGGCTTCGTGGCGGCTGCTGGCGGGGCGAGCACACCGCTCGCTAGAAGTGCTCCCACGCACAATAGGCCGCCAGCGAAACGACGCATCGCGGTCACCTCCGTGTTGGGTTGCGGCCTTCGAGCATGTAGCTCGCTCGGCGCGCTGAAAGCCTAATAGGAACCGGCGATTCCTAGCCTAGCCGGTGCGCATAATGGCGCGCACAGTATGGGCCGCTTGCCGGGCTGCCAGCGGTCATTGCAGACGCAGCGCGTCGTCTTCCTCGATCGGGCTGTGCGTGATCGCGAGGTACGCGACGAAACCCACGATCACCAGCGCCGAGGCGACCGCCACGACCCCGTCCCCGAGCGCGAGACCGCGCAGGTAGCGCGCCTTGTCGAGCCAGTCGGCGAA
>Ga0182015_10005150_pt1 | contig 13733 bp, 9 predicted proteins | sample 712P3MmetaG_FD_120478 | JGI IMG/M metagenome (GOLD analysis project Ga0182015, IMG submission 120478) | Permafrost microbial communities from Stordalen Mire, Sweden - 712P3M metaG | ecosystem: Environmental > Terrestrial > Soil > Wetlands > Permafrost | place: Sweden: Stordalen | collected...
AATCGCCCGCCAGGCGTCGTGCTCGAGACCTACGTTGGCATTCGACATCCAGAAACCCGGAACGACGGCGGATCCACCCAGCGAACCGGGTAAGGCCACCAGCACGGCGCTCCGATAATCGGTGTCGGCATGCGCGATCAGGCTGAACTCGGCGTTGAGCGGCCGTCGATAGTCGGCGCCGAGGCTCACCTGGTTGAGAGGCACCCCGGGAAGCCGAGTTCCGTCGGCGCCGAAGGTCGTACCCGCCACCGTAAAGGCGGAGGTGAGCTCGGCCTGGGTGTAGGTATAGGCCGCCGACAGACTCAGAGTGCTCGACAGCTGCGACTCAATCGAGAGCTCGACGCCGCGCGAGCGGGCTGTGTTGCCGTTGACTGCCGCATAGAAGGCCCCGAGCGGGGTCAGGATGTTGAGCTGCGGCTTGTTCCAGTCCTCCTGAAAAAGATCGGCGGTGAATTGGAACGTGTGCAAGGGATTGCCCTTCACGCCGAGCTCGTAATTGCGCACGGTATCGGGTCCGAAGGCCACGAATCCGCCATTCTGCGCAAACAGGCCCGCCGTCGGCACGCCGTTCGCGCCGCCGCGGCGATAGCCTTCCGAGGCGGTCGCGTAGATCATCGTGTCCGAGGTGATGTGATAGGAGGCGTTCAGCTTGCCGAGGACGCGGCGGTGGATGCTGTCCTCGCTCCCGAGGGTCGTGCCCTCGGGGTCGGTGCCGTCATTCGAGCAGAAGGCCCCGCAGATCGGGAGCCGCGTGATCGTCGAGATATCGAGCTGCTGGTCGAAGCCGCGCAGACCGCCAGTCACCTGCAGCCGATCCGTGATGTTCCAGGTCAGCTCCCCGAAGATCGCGGCATCCCGAAAACGCATCCAGCGATCGTATTCGAAGGCGGTATTGGTGGTGATCGGGACGCCGTACAAGGCGCTTGCGAAAGTGCTCCAGCCGAGCACATCGTCCTGCTGCCCGAAGAATTGCTTCTGGTCCTGATAGAACGCCCCGAGGACCCAGTTGAGGGGGCCGTTGATGTTCGACACCCAGCGCACTTCCTCGGTGAAGGTATGCTCGGTCGTGTCGCGATAGCTCGGCACCGCGAGTCGTGGGAAGCCCGAATACAGAACGCCCAGGTTGGTCTGATAGCCCCCGCTCAGATCCTGTACCGCGTCGCTGTCGTTGACGAGATAGGAGCTCGAGGAGGTGACGGTCGAGAAGCCGAGATCGCCAGAGAGTTCGAGCGCCGTGAGATCGATATGGCGATGATAGGGCTCTCGTAGGAAGATTCCCGTCTGGTATTCGCCGTATACCGGCGGTATCGCCGCATCGAATCCGTTGTTGAGGAATCCCGGAGTCACGGCGGAGGAAAAGGCGGTCGGCACCTGACCTACCCCTTCCGTGTCGGCGGAGTTGCCCGCGGCAAACTCGTCCTGATAGTGAAAGGAGAGAAGGGCCTTGAAGGGCCCCGTGGTGTACTTCATCGCCGCATGAAGGTACGTCTGCTCCGAATTGTCGACGTCTCGCTGGGAGTAGGTGACGGGCAAACTCGTGGTGACGGCACCCGGTGTCCTCAACACGGGAACTCCGCTCGAATCGAGCACGAACAGATTCTTGGCGTCGATGAAGCCGTTCTCGAACGTGTGCCCGCCCGAGATGCGCAGGGCCAGCGTCTCGGCGAGCGGAATGTTGAGGATGGTATCGAGCGTGTAGTTCTCGCCGTCCGCATGATTGGTGTGACTGGTATCCACCTGAATCTGCCCGGAGAATGCGCTCGGATCGGGCTCGTTGTAGATGAAGCGGATCGTTCCGCCGACCGAACCGTTGCCGTAGAGCGTCCCTTGCGGCCCGCGCAGCACCTCGACTCGGGCAATGTCGGTGAGGTGCAGATTGGCAAACACGGGCGTGTCGTCGATGTAGACCGAGACCGGCGCCACCGTGAGGTAGGGCGTGTCGCTGGTGCTGGTCCGATCGGTATTCAGACCCCTCAGAATGAAGCCGTTCTGCGATCCGCCTTCCCGGATTCCGCCGCCGTTATAGACCAAACCCGGCACGACCTGTTGGAGCTTCGAGAAGTCGACCACGCCTGCGGCATCGAGCTGTTGCTCGGTGGTCGCGGAAATGTTGTAGGGAATGTTGGACACGGACTCGGCGCGACGCGTGGCGGTGACGATGATCTCTTCGAGGTCCGTCGACGACGCGCTTCTCGAGCTCGTGGCCCTATCGGCTCCCGTCGCCGCATCATCGGCGTGCGCAACGTGCCCGGCGCTCGTCCCGAACAGCGCCGATGCGATGGCGGCGCGTAGCAAGAAATTGTGTTTGGCCGGGATCCCCAATGTGTCTCCGTCGAGCCGTCCTGTGAGCGGGCGGTGCGTCGAAGCGAACGCTACCTGACCTCAATCCCCTCCAGCCACTCGTCTATCGGGGGGTAGTCGGCAGCGGAGGAAGGCGCGCCGCCGCGCCTCGCGTGCACAATGCGACGAGCAGTGCCAAGCCGGTGATCTCGTATACGGCCGACCAGGCACCGACCGCAACGTAGCTGCCCCCGTGGGCCAGGAGGCCGGCGATGATGGGGCCGCCGATGCCGCCGATGCCCTGAAACGTGGGCGCGAGAACGATCAGCCGACCCGAAGTGTCCGCATCCGACAGCGCACCGTACTGAAACGACAAGCCGAAGTTCAGAAGGAACTGAAATAGCGTCCCGGCGAGGAAATACGTCATGGGACTCCGCGCATGAATGGCGACGCCGAAGGTTACGACCAGCAACAGCGTCGAGGCGGCGAGGGGGCGAATGCGCCCGTAGCGCCTGGCCCCCGCCCCCGAGAACAGGGATCCCGGTGCACCAAGGAGGAGCGCAATAGCGATCATGTTGCCCACCGATTGCTCGGTGAAACCCGCGCCGCGACCGATTTGCTCGAAGAATGCCCAGACGGCGGTGGGGCCGGCATTGAGAAGCAGCATACCGGCGAGGCCCATCCAGATGTGGGGGGGCGGGGAGGAAGCTGCCGCCACGCTTCGAGCGTGTACTTTCACGCCGCGCTGCGGGATCCAGGGAAGAAGCGCGAGCGAGGCTGCGAACGCGGCCGCGATCAGAATGAACACACTCCGTGGCCCGAGCCGGCCTTGAAGCGCGGTGACGCCGAGACCGATGAGGCCGCTCGCGATGATTTGCAGGAAGAATGCATAGCCGAAATTCCGGTCCGGGTCGGATGTATCGCTCAGCAAACAGATGGGCGGTGCGTAGGCGATGGCAAGAGCGGAGCTGCCGAGCGCAATCCAGGCGATAATGCTCGCGAAGTCGCGCGCCCCGGCAGCGAGAAGATAACCAACCGCGGCGAGTGCAAGGCCCCCAAGGACCAGGCGCCGCCACGGGTACCGGCGCACCCACAGTACCGATGCCGCCATCAGAGCAATGGGGCCGCCCAGTACGGCCGCAGCCACCAATCCGAGCTGTCGCGAATCGGGAGTAACGGTGAGCGCGACCGCGCCAACGAGGTACGGCATGAGCATGGCCGGCAGCAGGCAGACGCTCGTCAACACAGCGGATGCCATGACGACGGGGAATCGGTCGACGGCTGTATCCTCGATGGGCGGGTCCATTTGAGGTGAATGCTACGCGAACGCGGCTCGTCGGGGTCAAGCATGAGCCTACCCGTCGAAAAGAGGGTAGCCGGCGATTCGCCGCGCGACAGACGCGTACCATCACCGCAGCAACATCTCCCGGGCGGCTCCCATGGCCATGACGATTCTCGAGAACGGGCGGCTTTTCGACGGCATCCACGATGACCTCGCCGAGCCCTGCTACGTGCTGGTGGAAGACGACCGGATCCGCGAGGTCGCCCGGGAGCCGATTTCGATCCAGGATGCCCGTCGGATTGACTGCCGCGGTCAGACTGTGATGCCGGGATTGATCGACGCGCACGTCCATGCGTGCCTTCCGTCGTCGGATTTCGATGCCGTGGCGCACATGCCGCCCTCGCTCCTCAGTCAGTATGCGGGAGTCGCCCTCGCGGGGTATCTGCGGCGCGGATTTACCACGGTGCGCGACGCGTGCGGCGCCGATCACGGACTCGTCCTGGCGCTCGAGCGCGGGCTTTTGTCCGGCCCACGGCTCTTGATCAGCGGCAAGGCAATTTCTCAGACCGGAGGACACGGGGATGCACGCCCCATCGATCAAGTGGATATCTGCCCTTGCGCTCATTGCAGTCCGCTCACGGTGATCGCCGACGGCGTGGACGAGGTGCGACGGGCGGTGCGCGAGGAGCTGCGCAAAGGGGCCAGGCAAATCAAGATCTTCGCATCCGGCGGGGTTACCTCTCCGGCGGACCCGATCTGGATGCGGCAATTTACCGCCGAGGAGATCGGGTCCGCCGTGTATGAAGCCTCTACCCGCCGCACGTACGTAATGGCACATTGTCATACCTCGGACTCAGCGCAAGCGTGCATCGCCGCGGGCGTACGCAGCATCGAGCATGGCTCCGATCTCGATCAAGAGACGGCGCAGATGATCGCCGCAGCCGGCAGCTTCGTGGTGCCGACCATGGTGGTCGCCGACACGGCGTTGCGTCACGGGCTGGCGATGGGTCTTAAGGCCGCGAATCTCGAGAAGCTCGAGGGAATCACCGGAAAAATGTACCGATCTCTGGAAGCCTGCCGCCGGCATGGCGTGAAGCTCGGGTTCGGCACGGACTTGCCCGGGAACTTCGGCGAGCGTCAGAACGAGGAGTTTCGTCTGCGCGCGGCTGTGCAGCCGCCGATCGAGATCCTGCGCTCGGCGACGGCCGTGAACGCCGAGCTCCTCGGAATGGCGGGCGAGATCGGATGCGTTCGGCCGGGCGCTTACGCTGATATTTTGGTGGTGAACGGCGACCCGACGCGCGACATCTCGGTCCTTGCCGAGCCGGCCACCGGATTGAGCCTCATCATGTCGCGCGGGTCCTTGGTCAAGAACATTCTGCCAACCTGATCTGCGATGGCTGCTCTTCCGACGCCGCTTCTTTTGTCCAAGCTGAAACCTCCTGGAATCTCGGGCACATCGCTCCGGCGCGACGCACTCATCGCGGAGCTCATCTCGGCTGGCAAGGCCACTCTCATCGGGGCCCCGGCGGGCAGCGGCAAGACCACCCTGATGGAGCAGACTTACCAGGAGCTGCGTCTGCGCGGCGTGCCGACCTCCTGGCTGACCTTCGATACGAACGATACCGATGCCCCGGAGCTCGTACAGTATCTCGTGAGGGCACTTCTGCAAGCCGGGATAGTGGGTGCGAGCGCGGAGGGAGCGGCGCGGAACCTCTTTGGCAGCCGATCGCCGCGCGCATCCTTGGCGACGCTGTTGGCCGCGGCGGCCGAAGCGGGCAGGCGGGCCGTCGTCTTTCTCGACGATGTTCACCTCCTAACGGATCCGGCGTCTCTTTCGCTCATCAGGATGCTGCTCGACGATTCAACCAGTGAGCTGCGCTTCGTGATGGCGAGCCGCCGGTGGCCGTCGCTCGATGTCGCGAAGCTGCAGCTCCAGGGAACCCTGCGCCTGATTCCCGCCGAGCGGCTCAAGTTCACGCCGGCGGAAGCCTGCGGCCTCTTGGGAGAGGATCGACTCGAGGAGCGATTGCAAGCCGCCTACGAGCATGCGCAAGGCTGGCCGGTGGCTCTCAAGCTCTTGGCAGCGGCACGCACCCGGCACCCCGCGGGCTCGCCCGCGCTGCCGGAGAGGGTGGCTGGCGCGGATGTGGCGGCCTATCTGAGCGAGCAGGTGATGGCGGATTTGCCCGCCGGTATGGAGCAATTCTTGACGAGGACGAGCCTCCCCGAGCGAATCACGGGAGAGCTGGCCCAAAGGCTCACCGACCGCACGGACAGCGAGCACGTCCTGCGCCAGCTCGAGCGAGAAGGCTTCTTCATTGCGCAGGTGGAGGATCGTCCGGGTTGGTATCGCTACCATGGCTTCTTTCGGGAGTTCTTGCGTGCACGTCTCGCCGAGCAGCCCGGCGTTGAGATCACGGTCGAGCATCGCCGGGTGGCGGAGTGGTTTCTCGGTAAGGGTCATCTAGAAGAGGCGCTGAAGCATGCCCTCGAGGCCGGGGCCTGGGATCTCGCGATCATGATTCTCGAGAACGAAGGCGGCTGGCGGATCGCTTTGAAACACGGGGCGGATGTACTGAACGGCATCGAGGCGATTCCCGCGGCCGCGATGCAGACCTCGCTACTGACCCGGCTCACGCTGGTCTATCTACTGCTCCATCTCGGACAGGCGGATCGTGCTCGCGAGGCGTTCGAGGAGCTGAGGTCTGAATCAGAGGATTTCAGCGCCTGGAGAGGTGAGACCCTCGCGACCAACGTACGCGCCGAATGCCGAGCCCTCGAAGCCATCATCATCATCGATGAGGAGCGTCCCTTGCCCGTGAGCTTCGTCGAGCGAATCAAGCAGGAGGCGAGTTCCGGTGGAACCCGCGGACGATTCGTGCGCATTGTGATCGACAGTGGTCTCGCCATCTACGCGAACTACGACGCCGGTAATTACCGGGAATGCATTGGTCTCGCGGAGCAAGGTCTCCTCGCGCTCAGGGACATCAATGCAAATTTTGGGCTGGGTTATCTACATCTTTATCGCGGCATGAGTCAATTCGCTCTCGGCCGGCTGCATCTCGCGCAGATCGCCTACCGCGCTGCGCTGGATCTCGCTTCAAGGCACTTTCCCCATGAATCGCAAAGAATCGAGGCGCTCGCCTGCATCGCCGAATGCCAGTACTACGCCGACGATCTGGCCGGCGCCCGGCACAACATTGATGCGGCGCTCGCGAGTCTCCGGGACCAAGTTGCGGTCGACGGCCCGGTCTTCCAGATAACCTACCTCACGGCGGCGGCCGTGTACGCACGTGTCGCGGGCCTCGATGATGCACTGTCGTTGCTGCTCGAGGCACGCGCCGTAGCGCAATACCTGCAACGAGAGCATCGACTCGCGAACATCGACATCCGGCGCGTCGAGGAACTCACGCGTGCCGGCTATTGCGCCGACGCTGGGGAGATCATTGAACAGGACGGCTTTCAGCGCATATTGATAGGACAGATCGGCGAGCCATCTTGCATCCCGCTCCTCGCCATGAACGCCGCGCTGGCGGTTGCCCGTTTCGAGATTGCCACCCAGCAGCACGAGGCCGCATGTCGGCGGCTCATGTCTCTCGAGACGAGAAGCGAGCCATTTCAAAACGAGGTGCTGAAGCTCAAATGTCTGGCGCTTCTGGTGGGTTGCCAGTTTGTCCTCGGTGACCACGCCGCCTGCCGCCAGAATCTGCGCCGGCTCACCTCGCGCGTCATTCCCTTGGGGCTCAAGCGCGTGATCGTGGACGAAAAGAGCCTCTTGCAGCCGGTATTCGACCATGCGGTCAACACGGCAGAGCGGCCGGGCACGGCGGCGCACGTGAATGCACAGATCATTCTCGCGGATTGGTTGAGCGCGCCGAGCAGGGCTCTGCATAGCGAGGGCGAAGGTCTCGCGCGCTCCACGCGGCCGCTCGACCCGCCGGGCGTACTCTCGCCTCGCCAGCGCGAAGTGCTCGAGCTCCTGGCGGCGGGTCTTTCCGGGAAGGAGATCGCGACCCGCCTCGGCTTGACGGAGAGCACCATCAAGTCCTATCGGAAATCGCTGTATGCGAGGCTTCGCGCCGGCCGCCGGTCCCAGGCGCTCGCGAACGCTCGGCGCATGTCCTTGCTACCCTGAAGGCCGCAACGAGGCTCATGGAGAGAAGCGCACTCATCGTCGGTGCATCGCGGGGACTCGGATGGGGGCTTGCCTTCGAGCTCGTCCGTCAGGGCTGGCGCATCGTCGGCACCGTCCGCGATGCCCAGGCCCTCACCCGCCTTCATGAGTTGCAGGCAGAGAGCCGCCGGCAAGTAGCCATCGAGCAGTTGGACATCACCCGGTCGGTGCAGCTCGAATCGCTCCGGTCACGTCTCGCCGGCGAGCGATTCGATCTGCTCTTCGTGGTGGCAGGCGTGAGCAACGACATCCATGAGTCGATTGGCCAGGTGAGCACCGACGAGTTCGTGCGAGTCATGGTGACCAACGCGTTGAGCCCACTTCGAGCGGTGGAGACCCTCATCGATCTGGTGACGCCGAATGGACAGGTAGCGGTGATGTCCTCGGAGCTCGGCAGCATTGCCGATAACACGGACGGCGGCTGGGACGTCTATCGGGCGAGCAAAGCCTCGTTAAACACCCTGATGAGGTGCCTGGTGGCGCGCCGTGCCGGCGACATGCGCACGTTTTATGCCGTGGCCCCGGGATGGGTTAGAACCGATCTCGGCGGCGAAGACGCGCCGCTCGACATCGACACCAGCGTGCGCGGCGTGCTCGGGGCGATGCGGGCGCGCTTCGGCACACGGGGGCTCGTGTTTCTGGACTACCGAAATGAGGTTTTGCCTTGGTGACGGCGTTCGACCCACTTGCGGCTTGTACCCGGAGTTTTGGCCCGCTTGCATTGACCTGGGTGAGATCTAGAATTGGATGACCGAGTCAATGTTCCACTGCATCCGAAAGGAGAGGATTATGACCACCAAGTCAATTCCGGAGGGTTACCACTCGGTCACCCCTTATCTCATTGTCAAAGGGGGCGCGGAAGCGATCCAGTTCTACAAGCGGGCATTCGGCGCCGTCGAGCAGATGCGCATGGCGAGCCCGGATGGGAGGATAGGGCACGCAGAGATCAAGATCGGCGATTCGGTCATCATGCTTGCGGATGAGCATCCCGAAATGGGCCACCACAGCCCTCAATCCCTCGGCGGAGCCGGCGTGAGCTTGATGGTATACGTCGATCATGTGGACGCGGTATTCAAGCAAGCGGTTGCAAGCGGAGCAAAAGAGCTTCAACCGCTCAAGAATCAGTTCTACGGGGACCGGTCGGGGACGCTGGAAGATCCGTTTGGACACCGATGGACGTTGGCAACGCACATTGAGGATGTTGCACCCGACGAGATGCGCCGTCGAGCGGAGAAATTCATGCAGGGTACAAGCGCGTAACCGACCAAAGACCGTCGAGCGAGCGTGATTGCACGCGATGCCGACGGTCCGACTGCTGAGCGCTCATTCTCTCCATCATGGCGTATCGAATGCCTGCGAAATCAACATCCAAGGCACAGAATCCCGATTTTGATTTCAAGCCGGTGCTCGATTTTTGGTATGGCGAACTGTCGGAGTCGGATCGCTGGTCAATGGGAAAGCTGCTCGACCCGGCGATTACGGAGCGCTTTAGCGCTGTCCACAAAGCGGCCGCGGCTGGGGAGCTCTGGCAATGGAGGGAGGCACCCGAGGGACGCCTGGCGGAGATCATTGTCCTTGACCAGTTCTCGCGGCACATATTTCGCAACACTCCCGCGGCGTTTGCGTGCGATCCCATCGCGCTAGTACTTGCCCAGGAGAGCGTTCGAGCGGCGGCCGATCACGCTGTTGACGAGCGAAAGCGGGAGTTTATGTACATGCCTTACATGCACAGCGAATCTGCGAAAATTCACGTAACGGCCTGCGAGCTCTTCGCGAGCGTGGGCGACATGCTCAAATATGAGATTGATCATCGGAAAGTTATCGAACGCTTTGGCCGCTATCCGCACCGTAACGCGATTCTCGGCCGAATCTCCCCGCCCGAGGAGATCGAATTCCTTAAAACGGCGGGATCTTCCTTTCAATAGACCCGGAAATGCGGGCGCCGCTGATCTACGGCGGCCCGCATTAGACACGTTCTTCAGCGATATCGCGCGTGCGTAGGCCAGACCTACTGGTGTGGCGCTGTGCGCATCAGCGTCAATTCACTGGTACTGAACACTCGTACAATTACTTGCAACAAACCGCCCGGTTCGGCGACAATGATGCTGGTGCTCATCTGCATTGGGATTCGTGCGCGACGAGGGGGAGCGGGGAATGCAACGAGTGGAATCGGCCTATCTGCTGCGAATCATCGGCTTGGCCATGGCCTTTCTCAGCATATCCCTGCGCGCTCAACAGACGGCACCGGATAGTCTGGCCGACCCGCGCGTGAAGGATACGAACCTCTTCGACGCGCGGCGTCCCGTTGCGCGAGAACTCGAAACACGGATAGGTCATGACTTCACGCTCGCTGTGGTAGGAGATCTCATCATCTCGCGTCCAGTGTCGCAGTCCGCTCAGCGATTGCCAGGATTCGCCGCGGTACTGCAAATACTGCATGGGGCCGATGTCAGCACAGGAAACATGGAGTCGACGATCTTCGATGCGCGGACGTTCAAAGGTGCGCCGTACTCTTGGGATGGCGATTGGACCAATTCCAGCCTGCCCCAGGTGGCCAAGGACCTAGGCGCGATGGGCTTCACGCTAGTCTCCAGAGCCAATAATCATGCACTCGATTGGGGACTCGAGGGAATGCGCGAGACGAGTCGTCATCTCGATGACGCTGGAATCGCGCACGCCGGGGTCGGTGAAAACAGAGGCCTCGCGGCGGCACCCGGCTACATCGAGACCCCCAAGGGGCGCATCGCGCTGGTCTCTATTGCGTCGACGTTTCGGCCGACCACTGATGCGCTACCGGCTCAGGATGCGGCGCCGGGCCGGCCTGGGCTCAATGCGCTCCACGTGTCCGAGACAATCCGAGTACCCAAATCGGCCATGCAGTCGTTGGCGTCCGTCGATTGCACGGTGCATGGAAACCACTGCCACGAAACTCCAGCCACGTTGAAGCTTTTCGATCAGGACTACCGTATTGGCGACACTTTCGCGTACGAATACACGATGGATCCGGAGGATCTAAGCATCATTCTTCGAGCGATCCGTTCGGCCCGCCAAAACGCCGACTTCGTCGTTGTCGCGCTGCATTCCCACGAGTGTTCGCTCGGCTGCGACGATCCGGACCAACCCCGCGGACCGGGTGATTTCTTGAAGACGCTTGCCCATGAAGCGATCGATTCGGGCGCAGACGTCTTCTTCACCACCGGCAATCACAACCTCGGTCCACTCGAGCTTTATCGATCACCGCACCGGGGTATTCGGCCGATTTTCTACGGGCTGGGAAACTTTTTCTGGAGCGATGTGCAGGAGCTGTTGCCGCACGACCTGTACCAGCGCAACCGAGCGCTTCTAGGGTCGGCTTGGGTCGATCCATCAAAGGCGACGCCCTATGATCTGTCCGCGCCGCTCAACAAAGCGTCATTCGCCCATGATTTCACCTTTCGCAGTGTCATTGCGGTCAGCCAGTTCGATGGAAGTCGCTTCGTCGAGCTGCGTTTGTATCCCATCGAGGAAGGCTACGGTGATCGGTTGACGGACAGCGGCATTCCGCGCCTGGCCGAGGACCCGGTTGTAAGCCGCGCTATCATCCAACAGATAATGACTGCGACGGCCCGTTTTGGGCTCCCTTCTCCGCACATCACCCTGCACGATGGCGCTGCGGTGCTGCATCCTGGAGATGAGTGAAACGCAAATGCGGGTATGATTGGAGCGTTGCAGCACTTCCAATGAACAGCCCTCGCCATCAGCTCTCGTTTGCCGCGTGCATTGGCTTCCTAGCCTTCGCGACCCTGGCGTTTGCCGATGAGCCGCCAGAGTCGAAGGTAGTCGCACCCCATGAAGACAAGACAGAAAAATTGCCCCCCGACCTGAGCGGCCACAAGCGTGTCGGCAAAGCCTCTATTTATGCCAGACGATTCGCCGGGCACAAGATGGCCAACGGCGAACCCATGCAGGTCCAGGGTGACAACGCTGCCAGCAAAACTCTACCCATTGGCACGACAGCGAAGGTGACCAATGTAGAGACTGGCGAGAGTGCCGTCGTCAAAATCGAGGACCGCGGCCCCTATGTCAAAGGTCGCATCGTCGACCTCTCCCCGTCGACGGCACAAAAGATCGGCGTCGATTCGAAGAAAGGCGTCGCTAAAGTGAGCGTCGAACCCATCACAGTGCCCCTGCCGAACGGCGACGTGAAGCCGGGCGTGGCGGCGCACGAGCCCTGAATCATTGATGGACGGTGGAATGGGAGACGAGCTTGGCTGACAGGGCAAACGATGGGCTTGCCGCGCGCGGCTGGGAAGGGCGCCCGGCGGGCCGCCGCGCGCGGCGACACACCTTGGGCGATTTGCTCCATCGAAGCGCCGTAAAGCACCCCGATAAGCTGGCTATCGCGTGTGGGGCAGTCAGGTGGACTTACGCCGAATTTGACCGACTCAGCGATCGCTTGGCGGCCGGGTTGGCGGGGCAGGGCGTTACCAAAGATTCGCGGGTGGCGATACTGGCTCGCAACTCGCATGCCTTCGTCGCGATGCGCTTTGCGCTCGCGCGCCTCGGCGCCGTGCTCGTGCCCATCAATTTCATGTTGAAGGCCGAAGAAATCGCCTTCATCCTGCGGCATGCCGGGGTGACCATGGTGGCCAGCGATACGGCCCTGGCGCCACTGGCGAGGGCCTCGGCGGCACTCGACACCGAGGTGAAGGACCTCCTTTGGCTGCCTGCCGAAGAAGATAGCGATTTCCAAGCTGACATGATCGATTTCGAAGTTCTTGCCGCCTGCCGGGCGGCAATGCCCGATGTCAGATTAGAGGGCAACGATCTACTACAAATTGCTTACACCAGTGGAACCGAGTCCTTGCCGAAGGGCGCCATGCTCACCCACGAGGCGGTGATGTGGCAGTACGTCAGCTGCATCGCCGATGCGGGCATCGCGTGCGAGGATCTGGCGCTGCACTCCTTGCCTCTATACCACTGCGCGCAGTTGGACGTCTTTTTTGGTCCGTCCATTTATGTCGGCGCCACCAATATCATTACGGGAAGGCCCACCCCCGAGAATCTGCTGCCCATGATGGCCCGATACCGTATTAGTTCTTTTTTTGCGCCGCCCACCGTGTGGATTTCGCTGCTTCGCTCACCGCTTTTCGATTCAACCGACCTGTCGGCATTGCGCAAGGGGTATTACGGTGCATCGATCATGCCGGTGGAAGTACTGCGTGAGCTGCTTCAGCGCCTGCCGAATGTGAGCTTTTGGAATCTCTACGGCCAAACCGAAATCGCACCATTGGCCGCCATCTTGGGTCCGCAGGATCAACTTCGAAAGGCGGGATCGTGTGGACGTGCCGCGCTGAACGTCGAAACGCGGATCGTCGATGAGTCGATGCGCGAAGTCGCGCCCGGCGTGGTGGGCGAAATCGTTCACCGCTCGCCGCACCTGATGCTCGGCTATTTGAAGGATGATGAACGCAGCGCGGCGGCCTTCCAGCATGGCTGGTTCCATTCCGGCGATCTGGCTTTCGCGGACGAGGAGGGGTACATCACGATAGTCGACCGAAAGAAGGACATGATCAAGAGCGGCGGTGAGAATGTGGCTAGCCGCGAAGTGGAAGAAGCCCTCTATCGCTTGCCGCAGGTCTCCGAAGTGGCCGTCATCGGCATTCCGCACCCGCACTGGATCGAGGCAGTGGTCGCCGTTGTGGTGATCAAGCAAGGCCTTTCGCTGACGGAAATCGAGGTGCAACGGCACTGCGGGGCGACAATGGCGTCTTTCAAGTCGCCCAAGCGGGTTGTCTTTGTCGATGCGCTCCCAAAAAACCCGAGCGGAAAACTGCTCAAGCGGGAGTTGCGCGGCGCCTACTCGACCTTATTCACGCCAGGTCCAATTGTTCCCCTATGAGGCAAACGAGCGTTTTGTTATCGATCAGGACCGAAAGGCAGGGCCTCGTCGAGATCACCGATCGAATCATCGAGTGGACAGAGGCACAAGGCATGCAAGCAGGACTGCTAACC
>Ga0182015_10005151_pt1 | contig 13728 bp, 11 predicted proteins | sample 712P3MmetaG_FD_120478 | JGI IMG/M metagenome (GOLD analysis project Ga0182015, IMG submission 120478) | Permafrost microbial communities from Stordalen Mire, Sweden - 712P3M metaG | ecosystem: Environmental > Terrestrial > Soil > Wetlands > Permafrost | place: Sweden: Stordalen | collected...
CTCAGTACTCTGCCGGTGGCCCCGTTTTGGGCGGCGGTCCCGGCACCTATGCGGGTCCTGCCGGTTATGGCGGTGCGCCCGTCGGCGGCGGGCTCGGGTCAGGTATCGCCGGCGGACTGGCCTCGGGGCTTGCCGTGGGCGCGGGTGTCGTTGCGGGCGAGGAACTCGCGCATCACTTCCTCGATGGCTCCAGTCATGGAACCGTGCAACCTGCCCCTGAGAACACTGATTGGCAACAACCCGGCAACAGCGATATGGGCGGAGCCGATTTCGGCGTCAATGATCCAGGCTCCTGGGATGACTCCGGCGGCGGCGGCGGCGGCGGCGGCGGCGGCGGGGACTGGTCCTAGGAGGCGGTCTGAATGATCTGCGGGGCAGCGGTCGGCTATCCGAGCCGTTGCACCGCAGCGCCGACCGCGTCGTGCAGTCCCTGCATGCCGAATGACACGTCCTGAAGGACGCCATTGACGAAGAACGCGGGCGTTGCGCGAACGTGACTGCGGCGCGCGCCGGCGATGTGTTCGCGCACCTTCTGCAGATAGATGTGATCGTCCATCTCGGCCGTATACCGCACCAGATCGAGACCTGACTCCGCCGCATAACGGCGCAGTTCGCCTGCCTTGAGATGTGCTTGGTGCTGAAAAAGCGAATCGTGCATTTGCCAAAACCTCCCCTGCGCCGCGGCGGCCTCTGAGGCCTCCGCCGCCAGCAACGCGTGCGGATGCGCCTCCTCGAGCGGGAAGTGCCGGAAAATGAACCGGATTTTCCCGGGGAATCGCTCCAGCAACAGCTTTGGCGTCGGCGCCGCCATGCGGCAATTCGGGCACTCGAAATCTCCGTACTCGAGCACCGTGATGCGCGCGTGCTCGGCTCCTTCACTGTGATCGGTCGAGTCGGGCGGAACGGCCAGAGTGATCGGATGGGCGGGCCGATTCATGAGATGGACTCCTGCGTTTCACGCACTCTGCGCGGGCGATTCGATGGGCCGAAGACTCACACGGATGAGCGATGATCGTCTCAACAGCTCAAGTTCGCAATATCGGCCAATCCAGCTCGAATCGAGCAGCCGTTGCAGGCCGTCGATCCCGTCGATCGGCTTGCCGTCTATGGCGATCATCCGGTCGCCCACCGCGACGCCGGCACGGGCGGCCGGGCTGTCCGGCACGATTTCCAGAACGTGGACCGCATTGGAGGTCGCCAGTGCGAAGTGGCGCACCACGCGGGTGGCGACGGGCACGGTGGCGCCCGACACGCCGATGTAGGCGCGTCTGACCCGGCCGTGGGCGAATATCTGGCCGACGACCCACTTGGCCGTGTCGATGCCCGTCGCAAAACAAATTGCCTGCGCCTGCGGAATCATCGCCGTGTTCACCCCGATCACGCGCCCCGCCGAATCGGCGAGAGGACCGCCGGAATTGCCGGGATTCAATGCGGCGTCGGTCTGGATGACGTCGTGCATCAGCCTGCCCGACATCGCGCGCAGCGTGCGGCCCAGCGCCGAGATCACTCCGGTGGTGACCGTCTTCGAATACCCCAGCGGATTGCCGATTGCGATCGCCACCTGACCGACCGATAGGCGCGCTGAATCGCCAAAATCGACGTACGGCAGCGCAGTGGGCGACCCGATGCGAAGTACCGCGAGGTCGGAATCCGGGTCTTCGCCCACCAGATCGGCATCGAACCGGGCATCGTCGTCCAAACCCACCGTGATGCGATGCGCGCCGTGCACCACATGACTGTTGGTCAATAGATATCCGTCGGGGGTGAACAGAAACCCCGACCCGCTGGCGCTCGAGGAGCGGCCGCCCTTCGACCGCGCACGCGACGCCACCTCGATGAACGTCACCGCCGGAGCGACGCGCTTCAATGCGCCGATGACGGCGCCGGAATAGGCGTCGAGCAACGCCGAGTCGCCGTCCGCAGACGGCGCGGCGTCATTCTCGAACGAAGCCCATTGCGGCGTGAGCATGGTCAGCCGAGGATGATCTTGGGCGCGGCCCTGACGCCCTCGACGATGAGCTTGTTCACGCGTTTGACGAAGATCGCCGGATCGTCGAGATCCCCGCCCTCGGCCAGCATCGCTTGGTCGTACAACACATGGGCGAGTTCCGAGAACACCGCGTCATCGACGGTGTCTTTGAGCCGCTCCACCAGCGGATGCGTGGGGTTCAATTCGAGAATCGGCAGGGTGGCGAACGGATTGTTCTGCCCGGCCTGTTTCAGAATCCGGCCCATGCGCAGGCTCACCCCGAACTCTCCGGCGACCAGCACGGCGGGAGAATCCGTCAGCCGGCCCGTGACGCGCGCGCCGGCGATTTTGCCGGGCAAGGTCTTGCCCAGGCGCTCGACCGTGCTCTTGTAATTCGATTCGGCGGCGGCCTTTTCCGGTGTTTCTATGGCGGATGCCACGTCGGCGGCGGAACTCGCCACGTTCGCGAGCGGTTTTCCGTCGAACTCATGGAGGTGGCTCACCACCCATTCGTCGATTCGGTCCGTGAGCAACAGCACCTCGAAGCCCGACTTCCCGAAACCCTCGAGGTGCGGGCTGTTGCGGGCCGCGGCCAATGAGTCGGCCGTCAGATAATAGATGGACTTCTGGTCGGTCTTCATTCTCGACACATAGGCTTCGAGCGTCACATCCTGTGTCTGCGGGCCGTTTGCATCGCCGGCCGATGCGGTTGAATTGAAACGCAGCAGCTTGGCGATCCGCACTTTCAGACCCGCATCGTCGATGACGCCCTCCTTGAGCACCACGCCGAAGGTTTTCCAAAACTCCGCGTATTCTTGCGGCTTGTCCGCGGCGAGTTCGTCGAACAGGTCCAATGAGCGCTTCACCAGGGCGGACTTGATCTTCTCCACCGTTCGATTGTTCTGCAGCAGCTCACGCGACACGTTGAGAGGCAGATCGGCGGTGTCGACGAGGCCCCGCATGAACCGCAGCCAAGGCGGCAGAAGTTCCGCCGCCTTGTCCATGATGAAGACCCGCTTGACGTAGAGCTGCACGCCGCCCCGCGGCTCGCGCTCGAACAGATCGAACGGCGCGCGCTTCGGCAGATACAGCAGCGACGTATATTCAATATTGCCCTCGACCTTGTTGTGCGCCCATGCGCGCGCATCGTCCGTGTCGTGGGTGAGGTGCTTGTAGAACGCCTGGTAGTCCTCGTCCTTGAGCTCGGATTTCGGCCGCGTCCAGAATGCCTTCGCCTGATTGACGGTCTCTTCGGTGTCGCCCGTCTTGAGGATGATGGGTATGCTCAAATGGTCCGAGTACTTGCGCACCAGGGCCTTCAGCCGCGACGGCTCCAGGAATTCCTTGTCCTCATCGCGCAGGTGCATGATGACCTCGGTGCCGCGATCGGCCTTGTCCGAGCCCTGAATCTCATACGACCCCTCGCCGTCCGAATTCCAACGCACGCCCTGCGAATCCGCTCGTTTGCTGAGGACGGTCACCCGGTCGGCGACGATGAAAGCCGAATAGAAACCCACGCCGAATTGGCCGATGAGCTGAGCATCCTTGGCCGAATCCCCGCTCAGGGTCTCGAGGAACCTCTTGGTGCCGGAGCGGGCGATCGTCCCGAGGTTGTCGACGATCTCCTCCTCGCTCATGCCGATGCCGTTGTCCTTGACGCGAAGGGTCCCCGCTGCCGTGTCCGGCTGCAACGTCACGGACAATTCGTCCGCGCCCATGAGACCGGGATTGGCGAGCGCCTCGAAGCGCAGCTTTTCGCATGCGTCCGAGGCATTCGAGATCAACTCCCGCAGGAAGATCTCCCGATGCGAGTACAGCGAATGGATGACCAGTCGCAACACTTGTTTGGTCTCGGCTTGGAACTCTTTGATCTGTGGCGGGGTTTCGGTGCTCATGGCCTTGCATTCGTTATGGTTGATTCAATGGAGCGCGCAGCCCCAGCGCGTAAATGGGGCCGGGGCCCGATACTTCAAGCGCATCGGCGATTCGCGGCGCGCTCCGCGGACCATGGCGGCACGCGGATCTCGGCGGCGGGGGTATGAGGAGCCTGCAGGCGCCTACGGCCAACCGGCGCGGGGGTTGAAATTGAACTCGCGCCGCATGCGCTCATAGGCCTCCCGGGCTTGCGGCGTCTCGGCCGACGGCGTGACTATCTTCAGCGTGACGAATTGATCCCCCGCCGGCACACCCGGAAAGCCGCGGCCACGCAGTCTTAGTTTCTGGCCCGACTGGGCGCCGGTTGGAATCGTCAACTCGACGGTCCCGCCCAGCGTGGGCACGGGGATCTTGGCCCCCAAGGCGGCCTCCCAGGGAGCCAGCGGCAGTTCGACGTGCACGTCCCTGCCCTCGAGATCGAAAACCGCATGAGGCCGCAGTTTGACCCGCAACAGGAAGGTGCCGCGACCACCCAGCCCCCCCACCCGCAATGCCTGTCCCTCAGTCACTCCCGCCGGGATCTGCACGTCGATCAGACGCGCATGCCCTCGGTCGCTGACGGTGACCCTGCGTCGGGTCCCGGCGTATGCCTCCTCCACCGCAACCTCGACCTGCGCGGCCTCGGTCTCGGCTTGCGACTGGATGCCGGCGTCGCCCGCTCCGGCCCCGGCCCCGCCGAACAAGCTGGAGAAGAAGTCGCTGAAGCCATTGACCTCGGAATAGCGGTACGAGTTCGATTGCTTGAAGCGCTGTTCCCAATCGGGGGGCGCCCGGAACTGCTGGCCACCGCGATAGTCGCGGCCGACCTGATCGTAAGCGGCTCGCTTGTCCGCGTCCTTGAGCACCTCGTAGGCCTCTTGAACGTCCTTGAATTTCTCCTCGGCGTTCCGCTCCTTGCTGACGTCGGGATGGTACCTGCGAGCTTGCTTGCGGTACGCACGCTTTATGGCTTCCGCATCGGCGCCGCGAGAGACGCCGAGAGTTTCATAGTAATCCTTGAATTTCATGCCCCAACCTAATGGCCTGAGTTGCCGCGGAAAACTATTCGGCCCGCGTCCGAGAACCTAGCCTACGGCCTCCGCCGGACGGACGCACCTGATTTTGAGCCCACGGCGAACGCATCGATGCGCCGGCGAAATTCAAGACTCGACGGTTCGACGTTTGGGTGGTTCCTTTACCATATTGTCGCCGTTTTTCTCAACGAAAGGCTCATGAAACACATTTCGCTGTGCATTGTGGAGCTTGCCCGCTGGTTCGACAACTTGGCCTTTGCGCCGGGGCCCGAAACCCCTCCCGCCGCGCCGTGCGGGCCCTGGGGTATCCTGAAAGTTTGCTGCGAATGTGGGAGTATTATCCGTGCTAATGCGTGGGGGATTCATGGAGCGGCAATTGGGGTGGCACAAGTGTTGTTGACGAAGCCGCTGTGCCGCCGGGCCCCGATCGCAACGGTCCATGCCTCGCCCGCCTAGCCGCAGCACGCTGGACGAGTTGAAGGCCGCCGCCGGGCCAGGTTCCTGGCTCGAGGCGCCCGGGGACATCGCCCCCTTCGAGGTCGATTTTCGGCGGTTGTACCGGGGAGCGACGCCCCTCGTGCTGCTGCCCCGTACTACCGCCGACGTGTCGAGGATCCTTGCCGTCTGCCACCGCGACGAGATCGCCGTGGTGCCGTGCGGCGGCAATACCAGCTACTGCGGCGCGGCGACCCCCGACGAAAGCGGCTCGCAGATCGTGCTGTCCATGCGGCGCCTCAACCGCATCCGGCGCATCGATGCCGCGAATTTTTCCATGATCGTCGAGGCCGGGTGCACCCTGGCCGAGGCACAGGCCGCGGCGCGAGAGGCCGACCGCCTGTTTCCGCTGAGTCTGGGCTCCGAAGGCACCGCGCAGATCGGCGGCAATCTATCGACGAATGCCGGTGGAACGGCCGTGCTGCGTTACGGAATGATGCGCGATCTGGTGCTCGGGCTGGAGGTCATCTTGGCCGATGGGCGCGTCATTTCCGGTTTGAAGAGCCTGCGCAAGGACAACACCGGTTACGACGTCAAATCGCTGTTCATCGGCGCCGAGGGCACCCTCGGGGTCATCACCGCGGCGTGCTTGAAATTGTTCCCCCAGCCCGCGGATACGGCAACCGCGCTGGTCGGGGTCGACTCCCCGCAGCATGCCCTGGATTTGCTGGAAGCGCTGCGAAGCGCGGCGGGCGACCAGCTTACGACCTTCGAATTGATGCCCCGGTTGGCGGTAGAACTCACGGTGAAATACATTCAGGGCGTGGCCAACCCGCTCGACCAGGCGGCAGCTTGGTATCTGCTCGTCGAACTGACCTCACCCAACCACCAAGCGAATCTCGCCACGCTGTTGACGGATCAGTTGCAGCAAGCCGCCGGCACGATGCTCAAGGATGCCATGGTCGCGGCATCCATCGCGCAATCCACCGCCATGTGGAAATTGCGCGAATCCGTGCCCGAGGCACAGCGCCATCACGGCGCGAGCCTGAAGCACGACATCTCGGTGCCGGTCTCGTCGGTTCCCCGGTTCATCGAGGAAGGTTCGGCGCTGGTGCGGCGCATGGTCCCTGAGGGCGACGTGTTGGGTTACGGCCACTTGGGCGACGGCAACCTGCATTTTAACGTCAGCCAGCGGCCGGGCGCGGACGCGGCGGCATTCCTCGGGCGCGGCGAATCTCTCGAGCACGCCATCTTCGATCTGGTGGGCAGGCTCGACGGCAGCATCAGCGCGGAGCACGGCATCGGGCGGCTGAAGACGGCGGAATTCGCGTCGCGCGCGGATCCGGTCGAACTCGCGGTGATGCGCGACCTGAAACGGGCGCTCGATCCGAAGGGCATTTTGAATCCCGGCAAAGTGCTCACGTGATCAAGGCGAAGCCGCAGCGGAAGCTGGCGCTTCCCATCGCCACGTCGCGCTTGAATCTGCGCGACTTCGTAAGATCGGACTTCGATGCAATCCACGCGTATTCCTCCGATCCGCGCGTGACCAAGTTCCTGTTTTTCGGTCCCCGCGACGAGGACAGCACGGCCGAATACCTGGATGGCCTGCTGGCCTCGCAGGTGGAGCTCCCGCGCACCCGTTTCGAGTTGGCGGTCGAGGAGAGTGCCTCGGCGCGCGTCATCGGAGCGTGCGATCTGTCGTTGATCGAGCGCAACGTCGTCGACTTGGGGTACATGCTGGGGATGGCGGACTGGGGCAAGGGCTATGCCACGGAGATCGCGCTGGCGCTCATCGATGCCGCTTTTTTCGATTTGCGCGCCGCTCGGATCATCTCCACCGTCGATGTCAACAACAAGGCGTCGATCCGCGTGCTCGAGAAAATCGGCATGCGCTGGGAGGCGGTATTTCGCAAGCATCGGCGCGCCAAGAACAGATGGTGGGACTGCCACCTGTACGTTTTGCCCCGCGAAGTTTGGGAACTGACCCGGTCGCAGACCGGGTAGCGGGTGGGCCGGCCGGCCTCCTCCTATCGGCCGGCGTCCCGATCGTCCTTCGCGGCCTGCTCCCGAGCGCGTCTCTTGGCGCGATTCATCACATCCTCGTCGGGCATTCCCGTGCCGCGCGTCCGCAGCAGGGTCAGCAGTCCGCCGACTAGCGCCAGCACCACCACCACGACGATGAGTCTCTTCATGGCGTCACCATGCGCATCAGCCCTTCCTGTGAAATGCTCGCAACGAGCCGCCCGTCGCGGGCAAATATGCTGCCCCGTGAAAATCCCCGGGCGCCCGAAGCACTGGGGCTATCGGTCGAATAGAGGAGCCAATCGTCCACTCGCACGCTGCGGTGAAACCACATGGCGTGGTCGATGCTGGCAATGACCAGGTTGCGCGCCCCGAAGTGCAGGCCATGCGGCATCAGCGCCGTGTCGAGGAGATTGAAGTCGGAAACATAGGCGAGCAGGCACCGGTGCAGGGCTTCCCCGTCCGGCAGCGGGGCAACCGCACGAAACCAGATGTTTCGCCCGGAGGCCGCGCCCCGCGCCGTCGTGAGGCCCGCCGGCCGCGCGGGCCGGAACTCGAAGGGTCGCTTTTGCTCGACCAGCCGCCGTCCCTCGGGGGACAGCTTCGGCAGGATGTCCCGATAAAAGGTCGCCAGATCCGCAAGGTCCTCGGGCGGCGGAACTTGCGGCATGTCGATCTGATGCGCCAATCCTTGCTCTTCGGACTGGAAGGATGCGGACATGTTGAAGATCTGCGCGCCGTGCTGGATGGCCACCACCCGGCGAGTCGAGAAGTGATTGCCGTCGCGCGCCCGGTCCACTTCGTAAACGATGTGCGAGTTGAAATCGCCCCGGCGCAGAAAGTAGGCGTGCAGCGAGTGCACCGCCCGGCCCTCGACGGTGGCGGTCGCCGCCATCAGCGCCTGGCCCAGCACCTGGCCGCCGAATACCTGCGGGCTGCCGACGTCCCGGCTCTCCCCGCGGAACAGGTCCATCTCGATCCGCTCGAGCGTCATCACCTTGACCAGATCGTCGAGCAGCTGCTTCATTTGAAGGTCACGCCGTGTCGACCCCGGCGAGTCCGAGACGCTTCTGCATGATGGGGCTGGTGGTGGTGTATTGCAGGAATTGCCGCTTGTCGGGGAACAAGTGATGCTGGATCCCGAATGCGGCGAGCGCCGCCTCGTGGAAGCCGCTCAAAATCAGCTTTTTCTTGCCTGGATAGGTGTTGATGTCGCCGATCGCGAAAATACCCGGCACGCTGGTCTGGAATTTTTCGGTGTCCACCTTCAGCGCCTTTCGCTCCAGGTCGAGTCCCCATTCCGCCACCGGGCCGAGTTTGGGGTGCAGGCCGAAGAACGCCAGGACATTGTCCGCGGCCACTTGCGCGGTGGTTTGCCCGGGATTGGTCTGCAGAGTCACGCCCGACAACCTCGGTGCGCCGCCGTGAGTCTCGCTTTGGATGCCCACGACATTGCCCTCGACGAGTTTCATCTTGCCGGCGGCGACCAATTCGCGCATCTGCGCGACGGTCGCGGGCGCCGCGCGAAATTCCGCGCGCCGATGCACCAGCGTCAGCGAACGCGCATTGCCGCACAGCGCGACGGTCCAATCGAGCGCGGAATCGCCGCCGCCGCAAATCACCAGGTCCCGTCCATGGAAGTCCGCGGCCGACTTCACGCGATAATGGACGCTCTTGCCCTCGAATTCTAGGGCGCCCGGCACGCCGAGTTTGCGCGGCTGAAATGAGCCCAGGCCGGCCGCTATCACCACGGCGCCGGCAATCAAGCGCGTTTCCGCCGAGGTGCCCACGAGGAACTTGCCGTCGGGCAGGCGCTGCATTTGGGTCACTTCCTGACCGAGATGGAAGGCGGCGTGGAAGGGCTTGGCCTGCTCGAGGAGTCGATTGATCAGCTCCTGGGCCCCGCACACCGGCAGCGCCGGGATGTCGTATATCGGCTTGTCCGGATAGAGCTCGGTGCACTGGCCGCCGACTTGGGCGAGCGAATCGATGATGTGGGCCTTGATGCCGAGAAGTCCGAGCTCGAAGATCTGAAATAGCCCGACGGGACCTGCACCGATGATGACCGCCTCCGCCGGGGTGGGGGCGGCGGACGACCCCTCGCCGGGGGCTGATGTTTCCGACATGATTGACGCGATTCCTGATTCAGCGAAAAAGGTCGCAAATTGTAGCTGAACCCGCCTGGGTCTGCGTCAGGGAAGAGGACCCCGCCGCCCCGATGAAGCTCGCGCACGAGTGCGGTGCAGGCCGGATCGCGCGGAATCGCCGGTACGAACGCGCGGTCCCGGCACGCGACCGATGTGTGGACCCGCGGCGGGAACACTTCTCGGGGAACATTATCCCCATCCGCTGGTCGATCATTGTGTAGCCCGCAGGGAGGCGGTTAAGGCGTTTTCCTCACTCGAGGCTGAGGGAATCCGAGAGGGTCGCGTCAGCGAACGCCTACAAGCTTTGTCTACGTTTTGTCAAGGATTCGATTGTACAATTTTGATACATAGACTTTTTCATAGGAAGGTCCCGTTATGCACGCGCAGGTCACCCCTCTCACATCAGATTCGCGTCAGCTCGCGGCCAACGACGAGGGTAGCCGAGAATCGACGCGGCCCATCCGTGCGCTGAATCGCGGGCTCGAGGTTCTAACGGAACTCAATCGATTGGAGCGCGCCGCCATCAACACCTTGGCGAATGCGGTGGGTCTACCGCGGACGACGACGTACCGCATCCTGGAGACGCTGCGGCTCGCCGGCTACGTCGAGCGCGACTCTCATGACGACTGCTATCGCCCGACCATCATGGTCCGCGCCCTGTCGGAAGGCTTCGACGACGAGGCCATGGTGGCGCACATCGCCAAACCCCATTTGGCTGCTCTATGTGCCGCCGTCGTGTGGCCCATTGCCATCGCGACACCTTCGGGTGCCGCCATGGTGATTCGCGAGACCACCGATCATCAAAGCCCGCTGGCTTTGGAGCAATACGGGGCCGGCATCCGCGTGCCCATGCTGACGTCGGCGGCGGGGCGCGCCTACCTGGCCTATTGCACGGCACAGCAGCGCGAGGCGCTGTTGGAGATGTTGGCTCGCTCGTCGCTGCCGGAAGACCGCATCGTACGCAGCCGAACAGAGGTCGAGCGAATTCTCAACGAAACCCGCAGTCAAGGCTTCGGCATGGCGCAGCGCGCGCGGCGGGTGTCCGAAGAGATCAGCATCGCCATCCCGGTTCGCGCGAAAGAACGGGTGCTCGCGACCATCTCGGTCAGGTTCGCGGCAACGGCCGTTCCGCTGCGCACCGCCGTGGAACAGTTCCTGCCGAAGATGCGCGAGACCGTGGCGAAGATCGAAAGGGAATTCGGGTCCGTATAGTCGGAGGCGCGGCTCGCGCCATGCCCGATCGGCCCCTTACGGGGTCGGCGCCTGTGCGGGCGTTGCCGTCAATTTGCTGAAAATCACGTCCGCGAGTTCGGAGTAACCGCTGCCGAAGTGATGGCCACCCGGCATCAGGACGGCGCCCCATAGGCAGAGTGCCGCGCAGAGCGCCGCCGCCCGGCACGCGCCTCGTCCCGTCGATCCTCGACGCCGGCCCGGTGCTGATCTCAACATGATGTCCTCGTGATCCCGCTATTTCTTCAACGCGCTGCCGACGCCGCCCGAAATCAATGTGGTCACGTCGAGCAGCGCGCCGGCCACGGTGAACCGTCCCGCTGCCGCAAGATAGCGCGGTCGCCAGACGGGCAGGAATTTTTCCTTGTACTTGCGCAATCCTTCGAAGTGATAAAACGATTCACCGTAGCGCTGCACCATGCGCCCGAGCTTGTGCCACGTGGGCGCAAGTGCGTGCTCTTCGAGACCGGACAGCGGCGCCATTCCCAGATTGAAGGATTGACATCCGAGGCCCTTGCCCCAGAGCATGCATTCCACCAACAGAAAATCGATGACGCACTTCGGGGCTCCATCGCCGTAGCGCATGAGGTCAACCGACAATTCCGAGCCTTCGCCGGCCCGCCAGATGTTGGCGAAGGCGACGATCGCGCCTCCGCGTCGCACCACCGCGCAATCGAAACACGACAGATAACGGTCGTTGAAATACCCCAGCGAGAAGCGCTTCTCGCCGGCCTGTTTTTTCGCCAGCCATGAATCCGACACTCCGCGCAGCTCAGACATGATCGCCGGCACATCCATGCGCGCAATGACGGCGAATTGAGCGCCATCGCGCACTGCCCGGCGATGGGTCTGCCGCAGGTCGGCGCGCGCGCCTCCCTCCAGCGAGAAGGTGCGCAACGGAATGCGTGCTTCCTCGCCGAGCTTGGTCAGCGTCAATCCCAAGTCGATGTAGAGCGACAGGTTGTCGGGCGCAACTTGATAGAACACCGGCGACACCGCCATGCCGTCGCAACGCTCCAGGAAATCCCACGCCAGCTCCTCGCACGGCCCCGCGGGCCCCACGGGGTCGCCCATGCAAACCCAGCTGCCGCCCGACGCCTGGTACATGATGAAAGCACTGCGGTCATCGTTGAACATCAGATGCTTGTCGCCGAGCAGCGCCAAGTTGGCAGTCGTGTCGTGGCCGGCCGCGATCAGCTTTTCCGCCTGTTTCAGATCATCCGGGCCCGGTGCGGCGATTGGAGGCTTTGAAGGGCGCAGCAATCGCCACGACGCGTAGGCGGCGGACACCATGGCGGCCAGGAGCAGGGCCCGCAGGCTTCGCGGGGCCGACGCTTCGAATTCGAACTGCCACCAGAGTTCCCTGCCGTAGGGAACGTTTCGATAGGCAAACAGCACCAAAAAGACCGCGCTTCCGAGCACCAGCAGGACCGCGGCGATCCACGGTCCCGAGAAGCGCTGCTCGATCAGCGACGTGCGGCGTGCGAAACGCGCGCGCGCGGACGCCAACAGCACCACGATGACGGAAAGGACGATCGCTTCTTCGTAATCGAAGCCCTTGAGCAGCGACAACAGGATGCCCGCGCACAGCAGCCACGTCGTCAGCCACCATGCTGCATCGAGACGCCGGTACAGCCCATTCGCCAGCACCATCAAGCCGACGCCGACGGCGCTGCCCAGCAGGTGCGACAACTCCAGGACGGGCAACGGCACGAACGGCCTGAGCCAATCCAGTCGATCGCTGATCGCCGGGGTGGCGCCCGAGAACAGCAGCACCGCGCCCGCTCCGAAGACCGCGACCCCAATTGCCTGCGGAGTCACGGCGCTGATCCACGTGCGTGCCAGGCGTGCCAGCCTTACCATCGGCCCGCGGTGCACCCAGACTTCGTGCGCGCCCAACAGCGCCAGCGCCACCGAGAACGGGCCGAAATAATAGATGATGCGATAGGCGAGAAGTGCACCCAGCAGTTGATCGGTGGGCACACCCCGGAATATGAACAGCAGCACCGACTCGAACACGCCCACGCCGCCCGGCACGTTGCTGATGATGCCCGCGGTGATTGCGATCAGGTACAAGCTTGCGAACTCCGCAAAGCCAATGCCGGCCTGCGGGGGCAGCAGCACGTACAGCACGCCGGCCGCGCACAGCAGATCCGTGCTGGCGACGGCGATCTGCGCGAATGCGATGCGCGGACTGGGTACCGGGATCACTATCTTCCGATAGCGCAATGTTTCGTGCCGCGAACACGCCAACCACAGGTATGCTGCGACCACTCCCAGCAGCATGCAGCCCGCGATCACCACCACCGATGAGTGCAGGTGCAGGACCGAGCCCGATAGGCGGCCCTGGACCAGCAATGACACTCCGAGGAGGGTGAAGGCGCCCAGGATGAAAGTCAGCGTGCCGAATGCAATCACGGTGCCGATCTGTTTGGCCGTCAGCCCCAGCGGAGAGTAGGCCCGGTAGCGAACGGCGCCGCCGGAGAGTGTGTTCAGCCCCACGTTGTGGCCAATGGCGTAGCCCATGAACGAGATCAGGGCGAGCCGCGGATAAGGCACCCGGACCCCGGCGAACCTCAATCCCAACGCGTCGTACAGGGTCAGGCAACCGTAGCCGGCGCAGGTGAGCGCCACGGCCGCCCATAGCCGCGAGCTGCGGATGGCGTGGACGTGGCCGATGATGTCCTGCCAGCGATACTGCGCCAGCACGTGACGCAGCCAAACGAGCGCCAGCCCAAATAGGGCGATGCCGAGCAACGTGGTCCAGGGCGGAACCCGGCGAATTGTGTCAGGAACTGTCAAGCTGTGTATCGTATCAGGGCGGGGTCCGGGTGGCCCTGTCGACTTCCCCGCAGAAACTGCTAGGGTAAGCGCAACCATGTCGATTTCTCAAAGGATGTTCCACGAATGAGTTCCGTTAACGATGGCCGGCAGGCAGCCATGGACGCGAAGCAGATCTATCGCGAAGAGACCTTCA
>Ga0182015_10005152_pt1 | contig 13726 bp, 10 predicted proteins | sample 712P3MmetaG_FD_120478 | JGI IMG/M metagenome (GOLD analysis project Ga0182015, IMG submission 120478) | Permafrost microbial communities from Stordalen Mire, Sweden - 712P3M metaG | ecosystem: Environmental > Terrestrial > Soil > Wetlands > Permafrost | place: Sweden: Stordalen | collected...
GAGCAGTTCGAGCGCCGCCTGCATCAGGGGTACCGGGTCTCTGCCCGTGTCGGCGATTCGACCGGCGAACACCGAGACGATCGCTCGTGGGCTTGGCTCGAGTGCCTCGGCTACTACTCTCACCTGGCTCAACGAGAGGAGCGCCGTTACGTTGAGGTGCAGGCCCTCTTCGGATAGCAACCGTATGAGCGGAGCACAGCTTTCGCCCCTGGTGTTCGTCACCGGGATCTTCACGTACACGTTGGCGCCCCACGCAGCGATGAGCCGTGCCTGCCGTGCCATATCGTCGAGCTCGTCTGAGAAGACCTCGAAGGAGATCGGGAGGTCGGTGATCTGCTTGAGCGCCTCGCGGGCGAAGGCCTCGTAGTCGGTGATTCCCGACTGGCGCATCAGGGTCGGGTTCGTGGTGAAGCCCGAAATCGACGGATCACGGGCAAGCTCGACCATGCCCTTGAGATCAGCACCGTCTGCAAAGATCTTGATCGAAAGTTCGGCCAGGTCAGGCACCTATTCTCCCTTCGTCGGACGCGATGGGGGCTGCCTCCACAAGACCGCGCCTGCAGAACTCGTCAAGTACACCTTCAGCGGACCGACTCCCACTTCGTCGTGGAGCGGGCAAGCGCCGGATGGCTCACAAGCAGATGCCAGATGACGGCACAAAGGCCTTCGGTGTGAGGGGTTATCCGATCGGGGAACAGCGGCGGGATCACGACGCACGCGTCCGCGACCTTGGCAGTGAAGCCACCGTCCCGCCCCACGATCCCAAAGATCGCGCTCTCGCGCTCTCTTGCCAGCTCGAGCGCGCGGACAAGATTGGCGGATACGCCGCGCTCGGCGTCTCCGCCACCGACGGAGAACACGAGCACGGCATCATTGGCCGCCAGACGTGACCCCCGAAGCCAACCCGAAAAGGATGTGTCCCATCCCTCGTCATTGATTCGAGCGGTCAGCTCCGAGACGTTGTCAGTGGGCGCGTAGGCTTCAAAGTCGCAAATCTTGCGGAAGTCGTTGACGGCATGAGAAGCATGTCCTGCCGAGCCGCCGACACCCAGAATAAACAGCCGACCGTCATGGTCTCGTACCGCGCCGAGGCCTAAGGCGCAAGCTTCCACGGCGTTGGTGTCAATGGCCCGGACCACTGCGAGCGACTCTTCGAAGAAGGCCTGGCTGAACGTCATGTTGTCTTTGTCTCCACTCGAACTAGTTCATCTTGCAGTCGCTACGGCATACTCGAGCGGTTTCGTGGCCGCGTCCGGACCGCGCCAGCTTAGGACCGCCGCGTAGCGCGACGGAAGTTCGCAGTGCCACCCGAGCACGAAAGTGCAGTTGGGCATCGACATCGGCCCGAAGCAACTGAGCGCCGGCTACCGGCATCTCATGTGACTCGCCGACATGGCCACAACCCGGCTTGGGGGGACGGAAAGATTGGCGGCACGCGCCGCGCCGGCAGGTTTGGTTGCGAAGCAGGCCCTCAGCGTTGTGCCTGACTTGGAGAAGGCAACTCCCTTGCGTGGGGGCACAACCGTGCTCGTACTTGGTAAGGCAAAAATCGCCCGAATGTAGCTAGGTGTGCCTCGCTCACCTGCAACGACGAACCGCAATCGGCCGATCACCCAGGCCTGGCCGCTGGGATCCTGTCCCGGCCGGAGCGTAGTCGCCGCGCCGCCGTCGAGTGATATGTCCAGAGGATACCTGCGCCTTTCGAGTGCGACCCCTGGCGCTCGTGCGAGCACCGACCGCCCGCTGGCGATGCCAGGAACCCGCGTGAGGACGTAGCTGTACTCGGGAAGGAAAATCGGCGGCTTAAGGGGTGCTATGCCCAGGTAGGCGAGCCCCGCACGGTCATCGAGATCGGCCGCTATCGAGACGTGCCCTCTGGTCTGTTCGTAGGCCATCTCGTAGACGAACGCCTCTTCGGCAGGCGCACCCGAGCCTTCGCCGAAGCCTTCGAGGAGAACAGTGGCAGAACCACCGGGGTAGGCCGCAAGCACCGAGCGGACCGAGTTGGGCAGGAAGTAGGCCCCGGTCAGGAACTCCTGGTAGCTTCGCTCTGCACTAAGAGCAGCTGTCAGAGCCAGCACACCGGCCGCGCCGACTGCAAGCCATCGGAACAGGAGTCGTGCGTTGACGGCCAGCACGCCGATACCGACGGCAACGAGATAGACGACTACCGGAGTCACTGAAAGTAGACTTCGATCCTCGCAGTAGCCGCAGGCGTTGTGAACTGCCTGGTACCCGCCAATGGCACATGCCATCGGAACCATGATCAGAACCAGCCACGCCACTCGGTAACGACGAAGTGCTGGTATCGCGCAGAGGGCCAATGCGATCGGCACGAGCAGGGCCGGTACAAAGTCGCTCAGCACACTTTGTTGAGTAAAGGCAAAGCTGTAGAGCCCCCTTGTCTGTAAGACCCAGCCAGGAATCGTTGTGGCCGTTAGGTGCATTTGAGGAAGACCGTCGCTCACGAAGCCACCGTGTAAGAGAGATCTCCAGTAAGCCACGTCTCTCTTTATAACTACAACATTTATCAAGACAGCTAGAGCAACAACGCCCGCAAGCCGCGCGGAGAACGACAGAGCAGCTGGAAAGCCGGCCATGCCATTCTTCTTCAAGTGTTCGATCAGAAGAAGACATAATGCGAGCAGTAGTGCCATGCCCAGTGGGACAAGCAGAGTCGGATAAAGTGCATAAAGACCCTCGAGTAACAGCGCAACGGCGACCAGACCCATTGGACTATGGGCCGAAAGCTCACTATAGGCGACTACTAAGAAGGGAACTAGTAGGGCCAGCCCGGCAAGTGCGGCTTCGCTGCCATCAAAGAAGAGCTGCATGAAGAATGAGCCAGCGAAGAGGACCGCTCCGAGCACACTGACCCAACTAGAGCGTCGCAATGTACGTCGTATAGCCCCGTACATTCCCAGGGCACCCGCAACTATTATTGCAATGAGGAATTCGGATTGGGTATCGGTTGAATGCAGGCCGACAAGAGGATTAATGGCTGCCGATAATGGCGCGTAGTCGAGCTCCTGGACACCCTGAGCGTAGTTGTCAAAGAAACGAACAACAAGATTGGTCGGCGGCACAACGGACTGTTCCGCAGCTCGGACGGACTCGACCTGGAGAGCATCCGTCTCAGCAACGTAGGCGTCCGCGTCGTAAACCTGAAACGCAACGGGGCCAGAACTGTGACTGGTTCCGAGAGCGATCGTCGCCGGCATGGCGACGGCGATACAGACGAGAGCGATCTGCGCCAAAGAGGTCAGCAGCCTGGCCGGGTGTTGGTCGTCGTCGGGAAGATGTGCTGCGGTGCGACGCGATCTAATCGTCAAAACGATAGCTAGCGACAACGAGAGCACGCAGCTTAGTGGTACGACCCACTGGACCTGGGTGCCTGAAAATGACCACTCGAGCGTCGTGAAGAGACCTGCACCTAGTGCCAGTCCCAGGATCGGTGCAGTAGTCCAGCGCGCCCAGCTATCGAAACGATTGCTCAACAGTGCTGCAGGACCGGACCCGAGGGCGGCAAGCACGGCGAGCATCAGAAGTTCGCGGGAGACGATCTGCAGCCATGCTGTCATTGCGGGTCGGGCTTACGCCGTCGCGCGCGCGGGTCAGGCTTATGCCGTCGTGCGCGCAGGTTGGCGTCGATCTGCACCAGGCGTGCCTTCGCGACGGCGCCTGCGGCAGCGGAGCTGTAGTAGGTGGCGACGGTGCTTGCGCCAGCGGCGCCGATTCGCTTCCTCTCTGAAGGACTCTCGTAAAGCAACCGCATCCAGCGTGCGGCCTGAGCTATGTCGGGGTCGGCCCAGAGCTGGCCTTCCTCGTACACCGACTGCATCCCGGGGTTGTACTGAGTCTCGGCGGCTGTGACCGGACAGAGCCTGTAGCCAACAAGGCAGCTGTTCTGATGGTTCATGAAGTCCAAGTTGCCGGAATAGGCCGTGGCGATCGCGGGTCGACCCGCCACCATCGCTTCGGCGATGCCGAGTCCGAAGCCCTCGGACCTGTGCAGGGACACATAGACGTCCGAACATGCCAGCAAAGAGGCCATTTCGGTACCAGAGAGTTCCGCGTCGAGGAGTGTGCCGCCCGCTTCTTGCATTTCTCCCATGAGCCGTTCGCCGGCAATCGGCGGGCACCTCGACAAGTTGATGGTCTTGAGGACGAGGTGAGCCGATGCCTTCCTCTCGTCGGGCGGAAACGCCTTACGAAATGCGTGGATCACTGCCCACGGGTTCTTCCTGGCGAGCGTCGAAGCGGCGTCGAAGTGGAAGAGGAAGATGCACGCATCCTCGGGCAGATCGAACTCTGCGCGGGTCGCTTTGATCGCTGAGGGCGCGTTCACGACACAGGGCATGACGTGCACGGGCTTGTCGGTGTGGCCAATCATGGCTTCCTGGGTGAAGCGGCTCCCCACCCAGATCTCGTCAACGCGTTCTATCTCCTTGATAAAACCCGTTGCCAGCGATGGAAGTTCCCAGAACCAGTGGCCGATCAGGTAGTTGTCGGCTCTCTCGGGGCGCAGCTCAGCGTCTGAGATAGTGCTCAGCTCATTCACGTTGAGGTAACAGATCTCGATGCCATGGGGACGGCCGACGGGGAGACCCTCCACCCAAGACGGAATGCGCCGCCTGTCGTGGGGAGCGAACTCCTCCCGTACTTCGTGAGCAGCGACAGGGACTCCAACCTCGATTAGGGCTCCCACTGATCGGCGAGCCGCCTCGGCAAGACCGGTCGTCGCTTGCCAGTCGGCCAGGACGTTGACTCCGGGCACGTCGCTTCGACCTTCCCCGACGGCGAGAGGCCGGTTGGCGGAGGCGGGCGAGAGCGAGCAACCCTCCTCGATCGCCTCGCTATAGCGCCGCGCCACGGCTGGCAGCGTCGCCCCGGCCTTGACGAAACCCAAGGCGGCCTTGCCAGCTTTGCGGGCAAGGCCAGGATCCTCAATCACGAGCGCCATGAGCCGCTCGAGCTCATCTAGCTCGCTTGAGGCTTCGATCGGAACCTTCCAGGCGAAGGTCGGGTCGAGATCTCTGTATTGAGGAACGTCGGTGACGATCACGGGTTTGCCGGCGCCGAAAGCCCGCATGAGCACCGCGCTGACCTCCCCGGCTGTTGGCCAGCGCAGGCAGACGGCGACGTCGCAGCCGGCGATCTCGGCTTCGAGGTCAGCTAGCGGAAGGTCGGTCAGCACCTGGACCGCGTCGGCCATGTCCGAGGCGCGAATGATCTCGCGCACCTCGCGCTCTACGCTCGGATTGTCTGCGCGACCGGCGATCACAAGCCGGGCGCGCTCTGGGAACAACCGGTTTACTCGGGCGAACGCTTTCACCCCAGCCGCGACACGCTTGTGGCGCTCGAGGCTACCGAAGATGCCGAAGACGACCTCGCGAGGCTTACCTGTGCGTCCCTCGGGGGCTTTGAGGACTCTCACCGGCTGGTTCACCTGGAGAACCCGCTTGGTCGGGTACTGCTGGGCGAGCTGGTCGCGCATGGACTTGCTGTGAACCATGGTGATCAAGCTGGCTTGTATCAACCTGCGCGACAAGGGGACAGCGAGCTCGTCAGGCACCCGGCGGCCGTCGACGAGGACTGTAGGGATAGCTCCGAGGGTTGCAGAGTCGCCGAGTACCGCCTCCTCGATCAGGACCGAGCTGTCCACGCTTCCGCACGCGACGGCGTAGAAGTCGAACAGGGACAAGTCGTGGAGAACGAGGAGGCCTGGTGAGGCCAGCGCCGCGGCATGCATGTAGCCGTGGAACCCAAGGTGGTTGCCCATCTGGTAAATGTCGAGGTCATATTTGCCAACGAGACCCGTGGTGTATTCCGTAGCTCCGATGACCTCCACGCCCTTGGGTGCGCGGACAACACCGACAACGTCATCGCGAACCACCGCAGTCAGCGTCATCTTCGGCGCGAGCTCGGTCAATAGGTCGAAGCTGTAGTCGGCTATACCGCTTTTTTGAGGGGGGAGCGGGCTCCACCAGGCGATACGCAAGGCTCTGTTGAGCGACACCTAGAGTCTGCGCCCGATGATCGCGTAATCCAAGGGTCCGTATAGCCGTGCGCTGACGGCGTTCACAAGCGGCGCGACATCCGCGGACCAGGCCGCGCCGGCCGTCGGAGCCCGCAGCTCGTTGTCGGTACTTGGATGCAAGAACCGGGTCTCGACCTCGGCCAGGCCCCGCGCCTCAACGAGAAAAGCCAGCAGGTCCGGAGGCAGCGGACGCACGTGGCTCGGGTCGAGATAGAAGCTCGATGCGCCGACGGTGAGGTTCTCTGGGTTCGGCGTCTCGAGGATCAGGACGCCTCCGGGTTGCAGAGCGCGCACGGCGAGATCGAGCATCTCCACTACACGGTCCACAGACAGATGCTCGACGAAGTGAAAAGCCGTTACGGCGGCGAGGGACCGCTCCGGGAGGCCTCTTAGGTGCTCGAGTGCGTCGCCGAGCAGGACCTTGAGCCCTCGCCCCTGGCACAGTGCCACGAAATCCCTGCTCAGGTCGACCCCGTAGGCGTCTACGCCAGCGTCTTTCAACAGCTCCAGCCACTCGCCCCGCCCCGAGCCAAGGTCTACGACGGGACCTAGACGATGCAAGGAGAGGATGTCGGGCAGGTAACCCTGCACCCTTTGCGCCACCGAGGATGCAGAACCGCGAAATGTCTCTTCGAAATCCGCGTACAGGGCGTCCAGGGGGGAGGGAAGATTCTCGAGGGCTTCGGTCGATATCGGCTCGGGTAGCGATCGCCGCACCTCGTTGAGGAGGAGGTCGACTGTTCCTTGACGGCGCCGTGTGTCCGCCGCGGCTGTCTCGATCTCCTTGCGAACCTCGTCGAACTGCCGGCCGACCACAGCTGCGGCCCCGTCGATCATCTCTTGTATCTCTCCGAACTGGAGGCTCATCTCGACGAGCTCTGACCGCAGCGCCCCGATTCCCTCGTGATGACGGGCAAAGGCCTGGCGTTGCATGAGATCAACATGAATCTGGAGTGCGGCCTGGCCCTCCTCGAGCACCTCGCGAGCATCCGCGACAGCCGTCCACACCTTGCCGAGGGACTCCCACAAGTCCCGTCCTACGGTGTCGGCCTGGTCTGTCTGGTTTGTGATGGCGCTCCACATCTCCCGGCTCCGCTCGTCGAGCTGGTTCGTCTGGGCTGACAGTGCGGACCACAAGTCCTTGAGTGCGGACCACAAGTCCTTGCTCCACTCGTCGAGCAGCTTCGTCTGGGCTGACAGGGCGGACCAAAGGTCGCGGTTGAGGTTCTCCAGCTCCTGGGCGTGGGCGGCCGTCTGCGCCGCGATCGCCGACCAGAGATCCCCACCTTGGGCATCGATCTGGTTCGTCTGGGCCGATATGGCGGCCCAGACATCACGACCGAGAGTGTCAAGGACCACGCTTTGCGCGTTCAGGCTCGCCTCCTGAGCCTCTATCCGGGCAAGTAGCCCCGCGGCTCCTAGCACCTCGGTGTCGAGTGCCCCGAGGACGTCGGTATTGAAGGCCACCTGGTGGTGGAGGAAGAACCAGCTGAGCTTCGAGATGAGGAGCTTGAGGGAGCGGTACGGAGTCCCCTTCGGGACGGGCAGACCGAGCTGGGCGTGCGCCTCGGCCTCGCTGAGGTTCATGGCTGCATCACGTTGGCACTTTAGTTGGCAAACCCGTCTTTCTGGGGGGATCGGCTCTAGCCGCCGGGTTGAGCTGCTCGCGTCTGCGAATTCAGCCAGAGATCAACCCCGTCTTTAGAGACCGGGTTTCCGAGAGCACGCCGGAACACCTCGAGCACGATCGCGGACCGCGGCCAGGAGCGGTCCAACGCGACGGTGCCGATCCGGTACCTGCGCACATAAGAGCGCACCTGTGCGACCAGCAAGGCGTTGGCGGCTGGCGGCGTCTCTACTAGGTAGCCGCCCGCTCCGTTCGTCCAGTAGGCGAGGAACTCCTGCACGGCGATGGGCTGGAGTCGGGGAGGCCACGCCGTGACCCCGCCCGTCGTGTTAGGTGTCGTGGCGTAGCCACCAACGAGCCTCCAGCGCCAGAGATCTATCTCCTGCCAAAGCATCGCTTCGTCATTGGTGCCGGCAGCGAACGGATAGCTGAGGACGAGGCTGTCCTCGGGGATCTGGCTCGCGGCCGGGGAGGTGAAAAACCCTGGTACCGCGGGGCCGAGTTCAGCCGTCGGCCTTGGCCACCGGGGGAGGAGCGACACGACGGCGGCCGCAGCGAGCATCAGGGCGATCATCTGGACGAACACCCGCGGGCCCGGCGCGTGGAGGTGGCGCCCCCCGCGACGAGCCGGCGTCGCGCCGGAGAGCCGGAACTCGCTCTCTGGAACGAGATCATCGTGCCGTGACCCATGCGCTATGGCCAGGGCGACGACCGCGCCCAAAAAGAAGCTCTGATAGAGCGCGAAGCGCGTCGGGAGGATGTTGTCGATGAGAGGAAGCCTGCCCAAAGCGTCGAAAGGAAGAGGGAAAGCGGTGTTGTGGGTCGCAACCACGAGCGTCGGGCCGAGAGAAAGGATGTAGACCGTCACCGCGAGGCCGGTGCACACAAGCACCCACCGGTCGCGCCGGTAGGCGATGGTGCACCAGATGGTGAGCAGAACGAGAGGTATGCCGAGGTAGCTGCCGGTCTCGGAGACGTCGGAGAAGGTGAACCTGTTGCCGAGGCTCGTCGCGAAGCCCGGAGCGAAGCGCTGGGCGGAGGTTGGTATAAAAGGGCCCAGCAGGTCGGCTCGGTACGGGTTCGTGATCGGCTGCACGGGACCGTGGATGCTCAACGGTCCCGCGAGCTGGAACCAGATCGGATATCCAAGCAGGACGCCCCCGAGGGCCGCGGCCGGCCAGATGGCCTTCCAGGCGTAAATCAGCCTTGCCCGGCTGATCTCACGAGGCCGGCTGAGGGCGAGGATGACCGCGCAGCAAATGGCGATGAGCATGGTCATCATCAGAACCTCGGGTGAGATCAGGTACTGCGCAACGACGAGCAGGCCGAGCAGGACCCCGAAGCGGTGCGGCCCGGAGCGCTGTTCGACGAGGACCTCGTGCAGAGCCATGAAGATGAGCGGGGGGAGCGGCACGAAGGCGAGGTTGAGATGGCCGAGGCCTTGTGCGACGAGGTAGGCAGAAAAGCCGTAAAGGAGGCCACCGCAAGCCGCCCCGGCGTTCGAGCGCGTCCATCGTCTGAGGACGAAGAAAGCCGAGGTCGCCGACAAGGGATATGCCAGCCAAAGCAGGACGTTGAAACTCGCGACTGAACCGGCGGTGAAGGTGACCGGCGCCGTGAGCAGCCCGAGCAAGGGCATCTCGGTGTTGGCGGCCAGGTTCACGCCCGTCGGATACTCCATCCACGTCGTGAAGAGCGGATTGTGACCGTGCAGCATCGCCCACGGCACCCAACCGAGGTACCAGGCTTGTTGGGCCGGGTCGCCGCAGGCGCATCCCACCAGCCGGTGCGGGTCGCCCGGCCACGCAGGCAGGTAGGCAAAGGTCGCCAGCACGACATAGATGAGAACGATGACGGTGGCAAAGCGGGCAGGTCCGACCGCGTCGAGCCGGCGGAGCAGCTGGCAAAGGTCGAGCCCGCGACGATGCCCGGCTTTAGCCCCAGACACCGGCACCGGGCTCATCTTGAGCATGCTCGTTTCTCAGGGCGCCCGAAGACCAGGTAGGCCCTGGGCCAGTTGGGAACCGTGTGCTACTGCTCGTAGCCCTCCACGATCTCTGGAGGCCGAGGATGAGTTGTGGAGTCGTCTTGGTGAAATTCGCGCCGAGCACGCCTTTGGCGAAGAAGGTCCCAAGCCTGGTCCAAGGCGACCTGGACCTCCCTCAAGCGGTGCTCCTGATCGCCAGTGGCACGCGAGCCGATATGGCCCTCCTCGAGCTGACGTTCTTCAGCAACGAGTGTCGCGATACGGTTGAGCAGCTCTTTGTCGTCCATCTAGCGCCTCCGCTGGCCGATCTGGGGACGGTATAGGCAAAGCATGCAGAAGCTCAGCTGAGCACCCGCACGCACAGTACGGGCGGGAGGTATGAGGCGACGAGGCGCCAGGAGTCGCCGCTGTCGACCGAAGCGAAAATATGCCCGGACTTGGATCCGAACACGAGTGGGAAAGGCGGCTCCGACCCGACCGAGAAAGCGTCGCGAAGGACCGTCAGGTGGGCATTGCTACTGGGCAGGCCATCGGAAAGCGCCTCCCAGCTCAAGCCGCCGTCAGTTGTCCGGTAGACGCGGCACCGACCCTGGGGGGTGCATCGGTAGGTCCCGGACTCGAGGGGCAGCACATAGGCGGTCCCGGGCTCCTCGGGATGGGCCACGATCGGGAAGCCGAACTCCGAAGGTAGGCCGGAGGGCTGGCCGGTGTGCCCGACAGGCTCCCAGTGGTCGCCAGCGTCGAGTGTCTTGTAGACGCCAGAAGTCGCTTGCGCCCAGAGAAAATCTGGGTTCACGGCGTCAACGGCGAGCTTGTGGACGTTCGGGAGCGCCTTGCTCGACGAACCGGGCAGCTCGCGCGCCGCGATCCCCTCGTTGCAAGCCTCCCAGCCCTGACCGCCGTCGTCGGAGCGGTAGACGCCTCCAGACGAGATGGCCACCACGACCCGCTCCGAGCGCTCGGGGTGGGTCGTGATGCTGTGCAGGGCGAGCCCGCCTCGGCCACCCTCCCAGCTCGGCCGATCGGGGTGCTCTGACAGAGCGCGGACCAGCTCGAAGCTTGCGCCGCTGTTTTCGGAACGCAAGAGCATGGCCGGTTCGCCACCTGCCCAGATGGTCCCGACGGCACTGGGCCGCCGGTCCAGGTGAAGCTGCCACAAGCCTGTAAGCGGTTCCTGGCCTGGATCGGAGCTCGGCAGCTGGCCTGCGGCGGGCTCGTTCCAGCTCAGGCCCCCGTCATCGCTCGCCCGCACTGCCGGCGAGTGGCCCAGTCGGGTCGAGGCCGCGAGGAAACGCTCGTCAAGCTGGGCAAAGGCGCCGACCACATCGCCCGCGAGGAAAGGCCCGTCGATGGCCCCATCGCTGACGAAGAAGAGACCCTTGGTCGTGCCGATCGCTACCGCGAGGTGGTCGACGGCCCTCGCACGAAACTTCGAAGGAGTCACAAAAGTCACGGGGAGAGTATGTACCCGATCCGGCCGCTCGCGTTGGATCGAGCCCGAGATCCTCGTCAAGCCGTAGCTTGGGGACGTGGATTCTTCGGTCGAAGGCATCGTCGTGATGGGCGACCGGCGCGGGCGCAAGCTCGGCTTTCCTACCGCGAATGTGAGGATCGGTGCCGACGTCGAGCTTGCCGACGGCGTCTACGCGGGCGTGGTCGAGCTCGAGGACGGGTCCCGGCATTCCGCCGCGGTTTCTGTGGGGAGGCGGCCGATGTACTACGAGGCCGGCGAACGGCTCGTCGAGGCCTACCTGCTCGACTTCGACCGTGACATCTACGGCGAGAACGTGCGCGTGGAGATCGGCGATCTCCTCCGCGGCCAGCGCGTGTACGAGACCGAGGACGAGCTTGTCAAACAGATAGCCAGCGACGTCGAGGCCACCCGCGCCTTAATGGCCTGACATGGGCGGGCCACAGGTCCGGCGTTGGCGGGCGCGGCCAAGCGAGCTCGCGCGGGCGCCGGATCTTATCGGTCCGGCCGGCGCGCCCAAGAGCCCGTAACAAACCCGGCAACCACGGGGCGAAAGCCGTGGTCAAACATGGGAAGTCGAGTGCCGCCTGGGTCGGCGAGCCCGACACGCAGAGCCGCCGGATCGCGCCGTTGCGGCCCCCGGGCCAGGGGCGCACCTGGAGCTCGGAGGGTCTTCGAGTGATTGTTGACAAATACCATCGGAATCCTCTAAACACTGTCTTTGACGCGGTCGCACCGGCTCGCGCAGTGGTGCAAACCACAAAGGAGGGAAGGAAAACCTGTGAGACAACGAAGAGTTCTCAAGCTTGGCCTGGTGGGGATGATGGCCACCGGGCTGACGCTCGTAGGAGGCGCTCGGGCGTGGGCCGACTACGCCCCGCAACCGGGTGACGTCGTCGGCGTAGGTGGGGACACCCCGCAGTACGCCCTTCAGTTCCTCGCTGACGGCGATTACAACGGTGACGCGGGGTTCAACTCCGCAGGCGCCTACAACCGCCTCGTGACCTTCAACGCCACCGCTGACGCCAACGGACGCTCCGCTTACACAAACAGCGTCACGACCGGAGTGCCATCTGTCGCCCTCAACCCGACCGATGTCCTGCGGGCCGGCACCTACCCGGTGCAGCGGGTGCAGAGCAGCGGGGCCGCCATAGCCGCCCTGCTCGCGGACACGAGCACGCCGGAAGTGATCAACTTCGTGTTCAGCGCGAGTGAGCCGACGGCAGCGCAGCAGACCCAGGCCGGCACCCAAGGCTGGGGATATCTGCACGTCGTCGAGATCGGCACCGACTCGGTCCAGATAGCAGCGGACAGCGCCGCAACCAACGCTCCCGCGGGACTGTCGGCAGCAGAGCTCCTCGGCATCTACACCGGTACCTACACGACCTGGAACCAGCTGCCAGGCAACTCGGGGGGCTCCAGCGCCACAATCATCCCGTTGATCCCACCTTCGGGCTCGTCGATCTACAAGACCTTCGTGGCCGACTTGAAGACCGCCAACGGCAACGTCGCACCCACCCTGTCAGCCAGCGTCAAGACAGTCGAGCAGAACGACCCGACGGCTATCACCGGAGCTTCGAGCCCCGCCAATGCCATCGTGCCCTTCTCGGCCGCTCGCCTGGCTCTTTGGAACGACGGCTATTTCCACAACCCGGCCACCGTCTTCCCGGGCGGCACGGCTCTGACGGCCGGGGTCAAGCTGCTGAGCGGAGCGGCGCCTGACGCGGGTGCTGTCTACGCCAGCCCGATCACCGACTACGTCATCTTCCGGCAAAGCGACGCCACCAGCGCGGCGCCTTTCGAGCCGGGTGGCGCGCACAACTGGGTGCAGACGCTGTTCTCGAACCCCGGTGGCACGACACCACTTGTCGGAAAGTCTGCCGGCCAGGCCCTGATCGCGTCCTCCGGCGTGACGCCGGACTACGTCGACCTGGGCGACGTCTCGTCCGGCTAACCCCCGACCGGAAAGCCGGGCTGGGTGGGATCCGCGTTAACGGCCCTCCCAGCCCGAGCCGACCGGGCCAGTGAAGTCTCTTCCCGTTGTGCCACACGACCTATGACAGTCAACCTCGATCAAGTTCGACCAAAGGATTGGAAAAGACCAAATGAACAAATTACTACGATCTCTTGCAGCAGTGGCAGTCGCGGCCGCTGCGAGCGGCGCCCTCGTCATCGGCCTGGCGGGCGGCGCGTACGCTGCCACCAACCCGCCGTGGGAGCCGGTCGGAAACCCACCCGAAGTCGGAGGCCTCAACTTCTACGACTCCAACGGCTTGCAGATAATCGGCGGCAGCATCACTTCCCAGCCGCTCGCGGCCTACGTGCAGGGCGCCACCACGATCCGTTCCGGTGACACCAAGGCCACGTTGTACGGCTATCTCCCCGTCAGCGGCTCGAACCCCGGCACGTGGAGCGGCGAGGCGCTCAGCGGGTCGACGACGTTTCCCAACGCGTCCGCTCCGTCTGCATTGGCGTCTTCGGCCCTTCCCCTTGTGACCGGTGCGAGCGGTGACGAGAGCATCTCCCAGCTCGAGTCGGACTTCCCCAACACCGACACCTCGACTACTGACGGCTACGGCGGCGCCTACGTGCTCAGGCTCA
>Ga0182015_10005155_pt1 | contig 13724 bp, 11 predicted proteins | sample 712P3MmetaG_FD_120478 | JGI IMG/M metagenome (GOLD analysis project Ga0182015, IMG submission 120478) | Permafrost microbial communities from Stordalen Mire, Sweden - 712P3M metaG | ecosystem: Environmental > Terrestrial > Soil > Wetlands > Permafrost | place: Sweden: Stordalen | collected...
AAGGTTTTGGGGTCGCCCAGGGTTTCGCGATCGCCGGACGCACCAGCCCGCGATTCGATTCTTATTGCATGACCGGTGACGGGGAGTTGCAGGAAGGACCTATCTGGGAAGCGGTGATGTATGCCGGGCAAAACCATCTCGATAATCTTTGCGTGCTGGTCGATCGCAACCATGGACAGCTTGACCTGCACGCCCGCATGGTTTTCCCGATGCCTGATTTGGAGACGGTGTTCCGCTCCTTTGGATGGCTGGCGCACACAGTGGACGCGACGCAATTCGATGGCGTCGTTGCCGCGCTGGATACATTTCGCTTCGGCCCTCGTAATGGTATGCCGACAGCGATCCTTTGCAACGGTAGAAAGGGCTTCGGCTCCTTTTCTGATTTCCTGAACAAGCACAAGGTCACGATGCCGGATGGCCTGATCGCCCAGGAGGAAACCCTGCAGTCGGAGCAACGCCAGGCGCGGATTGACGAATTTCTCCTCTACTGCGAACGGCTAGGGAACAGCGTCGAAGGCGAGGCGGCTCGCGACTCCCTGCTCGAAGCCGCTCAGGGAATGCACCTCGAGATCGAATGGGACTCGCCCGCAAGACGAACAGTCACTACGGTCGTCGGTCAGGTGATCACGCGACGGGCACCGGTTCGCAACCAGCGCATCGCGTACGAGGCCGGGCTTTTGCCGCAACTGGATGCGAAGAAAGAGTACGCCGCTTCCGATATCGTGACGGCAGCCATGAAAATATTCGCCCGGGACCCGCGGGTCGTCTCGATCGATGCTGACCTTGCGTCGACCAGTGGGCTCGAGGCAGGCGTCGCCGCGGTGGACCAGAAGCGGGCGTTGAATGTTGGCGTCGCTGAGGCCAACATGATGCTGATCGGCGAAGCGTTTGCAGCACTGGGTTGCAATACCTGGGTTAGCACCTTCTGCCCGTTCTTCGACTGGAAGGTATTGCGTCGGATTGCAGTGGGCGCCCAGGAACGGCAGGAGGCGATCGATGCACCGGACGGTTGGTTGAGCGAGGGCCACGGGCTGGATTTGACCTTTCTCGCGACCGCCGCGAATTTTGAAACTCGCACCAACGGCGCCACCCACATGGGCAATGACGACAGCACGACGTTTGACGCAGTCGCCCAGTTGAAGATCATCGACGTTTCCTGTCCGCAGCAGATGCTTTCCATCCTGCGATGGATTATGGAAGGGGGCCGCGGCCTGGTTTACCTTCGCGTCATGCGAACCGGTTCCGCGGTGCTCTATGGCAGTGACCACATATTTGCGTTTGGTACCGGGCATCGTTTGCTGGGCGGGGCGGCGGACCGCGCGACCATTATCAGTAGTGGCCGCGGGGTGCACGAGGCCCTGGCTGCCGCGCGGAATTGCGCGGCGGCGGGCCTGCCGATTGGCGTGGTGGATATGCCATCGATCGACGAGGAGCTATTGTTGGAACTGTACAACTCGGGTCAGCTCCTGGTCTTGGCGGAACAGAACAACGGATATATCTGGCAGAACTTTCTCAAGGTTCTCTATCGCCATCGCGATCGGGTGAAGGGCAACGGTTGGGAGAGGATCATCACCATCAACACACTTAAGAGCGATGGCCGGCCGCAGTTTATCCATTCCGGGACCTATGAAGAGCTGGTCGCAGCCTTTGACTTGAGCCCCGACGCGATCGCTCGCAGGATTCAAAAGCACCTGTAATTGTTTGTTTGGAGGGGCAGTGACCTTACCCATCGTCGACGAAAACTCGATCGAGGCGCTTGATCTTCCGGGCCGGCATCTGCGCTGGCTGATGACCAAGGACAATGTCGATGCACGCCACTGTTCGATGTGCATGATCCTGGTGGCTCCGGGAGAAACCGTACGGCCGGCGCATTCGCACCCGAATGGCGAAGAGATCATCTACATCGTGCGTGGATCGGGCAAGGTGATGATCGAGGGCGTGGTAGAGCCGGTGACGCAAGGAAGCGCTGTGTTGTTTCCCCAGGGGAAAGTGCACATGCTTCGGAATACCGGAACGGAGGAGATGAAAGTGGTGTGTTTTTTCGCTCCGGGGACGAACCTCGACAACTATAAATTCTTCGACGACGTGGAGTTTCCGGAATAAGGGTGTTCCCACCGGTCCAGGGAATCTCATTTATCCGAGAGTGAAAACCAGGCGTGGTTTGCCCGCACGTTGGTGGGTGCCCCGTGGCAGAAATCCGGATACGCTCGGGCGAAAAGCATCTCACTCAGCGGCTGAGCCACACAAGTTCTGCTTGCTGTGTACGGGCTGAAGAGTCTGTATGAGAACTAGAAAGCCGTTCGATTCGTGGTGGGAGCCCCCGCCTTTATGCGGGCGAAGTAGCGCTTTAGCGCTCCGGGAAAGAGTCTCGACTTTGATCATGTGCTTTAGCGCTGGCAATGCCAGGGGCTTTAGTACCCTTCAGCACATTTTCAGAAGGTGCTTTTTCCGCTGCCTCGAAAGCCGCGCGTGCTGGAACCTTTTACTTCCCGCGGGTCGGCAACGCCGGCTACTGCGCTTTTAGATAGGCAATGAGGTCGTTGATTTGAGCATCCGTCAGAATGCCGGCAAAGGCGGGCATGGGGGCGGCGCCCTTCTTTATGAAATCGACTGCCTGCGCCGGCGTGATCGCCGGGTGCACCATGGGTTTGCTGCTGAAGATGCCGTGCAGGTTGGGGGGCCCGAAGGGGGTGGAATCATCGGGCTGCTTGTTATGGCAGCTCACGCAGTTTTGCGTGAATATCGCCTCGCCACGCTTCGCCCTGACACTCAGGACCGGCTTCGCGGTGTCCGCCAAACCAATCACATTGGCAGCCAGGAGCACACCGGTAGCAGCCGAGGCAAAAAGACCTACCCGAATCCATTTTCCAGATAAAACCCCAGTTGCCATCTTCGTTCCCTGCCTCCGGTAGAGTTTGACACGCTGGGCCGCGCTGAGGTTGCTGCTTCCCGCCAAGAAAATGATAAACCATGCCAGTGCAACCGCCGGCGGGCGCTGATGGAAACAATCTTGCGTATTATGCAAAGTTTCTCGACAATGGAGCGGCTAAAACAGTACTCTCTTTACCGACCGGGGAGTGAGCTTGTCGAAACCCACGATAACGCGTCGCAGGATGATGAGACTGGCGGCCTTGAGCGCGGCAGCCGGCGCCGTGACCGCATTCGGAAAAAAGAAACGCAACATCGAGATAGGGCATACCGGCATTACCTGGCCAACCGATGTCGTCCAGGCCATCACCGACACCGGAAATCTGGGCTTCTACGGCTTCGAAACCTTTGGGGACGTCCTGACGAAGTGGGAGTCGCAGGGCGGTTTGGAGCCGATGCTGCAGCAACATCACCTACCCCTGATCTCCGGCTACTGCACGGTGAACCTGACCGATTTTGCCAAGCGGAAGGACGAGATGGAGAAAGCCCTTGCCTGGGCCAAACTCATCAAGAAATACAACGGTCGTATTTTTGTGCTGGGTCCTAACCAGGTCAAGCGGGCCGAGTACGACTTTGCGTCCAACAAGGCGAATATTGTCAGCACCCTCAATGAAGCCGCCAAGATGGTGAGCGACCAGGGGCTGACGGTGGTGCTGCATCAGCACACCGGCACCTGCGTGGAATCGCGCGACGAAACCTACGCGGTGCTGGATGCAGTCGATACCAGGTATTTGAAGTTTGGCCCCGATATCGGGCAGCTCACCAAGGGCGGCTCCGATGCCGTGCAGGTGGTGAAAGACTATCTCCCTCTGGTGCAGCACATGCACTTGAAAGACTACAACGGCGTCGACCCTCACCTGCTCGGCTATTGTCCTCTGGGCGAGGGGAAAGTGAACATTCCAGCTATTTTGGACATTATGGCAGGGCGAAAAATTCATGGTATGGTTATGGGTGAACTCGACAACGACCCCAAGAACCCATCTCCCACTGCCCCGGTGGAGTTGGTGAAAACCAGCAAAAGTTATCTGGAGACTTTGGGAGTAACGTTCCGCGTTGCGTAGCTGGACTCTTCTTTATGCCTGAGGACAAAGTTCGCCAGATTCCCTTCATACAAAGTCTTGATCGCGGTCTTACGATCCTGCAGGCGGTTGCCCTTTCCAAACAACCCGTATCCCTGGGCGAGCTGACAGAGTTATTGGGGATTGATCGCAGCAGCGCGTTCCGGCTGGCGAACACGTTGCGACGGCGTGGTTTTTTGGCGTGTCCGGCGGGCAGAAAGGACTACATTCTCGGCTCTTCCATGTGGCGCCTCTCGCACCGATATGACTGGGGCAACATGTTGATCCGGGTCGCCAATAAGCAGTTGAAGCTGCTCGCAACCCAGATCAACGAAACGGCGCACCTCGCTATCCGCGAGGGCAAGTACGCACTCTTTATCGACCACGCGGCAGCGAGCAACGTAATCGCAGTGGCCGGTCAGGTGGGTGAGCTGGTGCCGCTCTACTGCACTGCTCATGGCAAGGCTTTGTTGGCGGATGCGGATGAACGGGAACTGCGGGCCCTTTTCGGTTCAGGCCAGCTGCGCCGGTACACGAAGAACTCAATGACCTCGATCCAGGAATTGAGCAAGGACTGCGCGCTGATCAAGAAGCGAGGTTTTGCCACCGATGAGGCGGAATATACCGAGGATCTGCGCTGTGTCGCGGCTCCCATTCGCGTCGACAACGATGTGATTGTGGGGTCGATTGGTGTTTCGGCGCCCCTGGCCCGGTTTTCCAAGGAGCGTTATCGTGTGGCTGCGGGGCAAGTGTGCAAGGTCGCACAGGCGATCGGGCTGCTGCTTAGCAACGCGGACCAGACTTCCGATCCGGAATCGGACAAATCTGTAGTTGAATTCGCATAATTCGTCTGCGTGGAGTTGGGCGAAATCTTTGACACATAATCCAATTCTGGATTTTGGCGTGGAGAAGTCTGCCATTCGCTATGTTGGCAGCGATCTGCAACGCCCGGAATGTATTTTGGCCGAAAAGGATGGAACACTCTGGTCCGCGGACGCGCGCGGGGGCGTTGCGAGAATTACTCCTGATGGAAAGCAACAGATCATTACCCAAACGCGGTCTGGTCATTTTCAGGTCGTGGCCAGCGAAGCCAGCCGCTATCTGGAGGGCACGTTGCCCAACGGTTTGGCCTTTGCGCGCAACGGGGATATTTTAATTTCGAACTTTGGCACGGATTGTCTGGAGTTGATGACGCGAGACGGCGCCACCCGGGTGCTTGCCGACAGCATCGATGGCGCGCCCATCGGCAAGGTGAACTTTGTTTTGCGTGACTCCCAGGATCGGATTTGGATCACCGTGTCCACGCGCATCAAGAACTGGATGCACGCGCTTCGCCGAGATTTGACCGACGGCTACATCGCCAGGTACATCGATGGGAAATTCCGCATCGTGGCGGATGGTTTCCACTTCACAAATGAGATCCGTCTGGATGCGCGTGAAGAGTTTCTCTATGTGGTTGAGACCACCGGCGGATGCGTGAGCCGATTGCGGGTTGGTCAAGATGGCAGCCTGAGCCAACGCGAGGTCTTCGGGCCTTCGAATTTAGGCAAGGGCGCGTGGCCCGACGGCATTGCCTTCGACAGCCTGGGGAATCTGTGGGGCACGATGGTGTATTCCGATAAGTTGTTTGTGCTGACGCCTGAAGGCGATTTTCGCTTGCTGCTGGATGAGGGCGATGCGGAGAAGGTTGACGCTCTGGAGAAGGCCTTCTTGGAAAAAACGGTGAATGAGCAAGTGCTGTTTGCTACTGGGCAAGGGATTGCCCCGTGGATGGCGAGTGTCACGTTTGGAGGCCCCGATTTGCAAACGATTTATATCGGTTCGCTGAAGGGCAAGCGGATTCCCTACTTCCGCGCGCCTGCGCCGGGATTGCCGATGGTCCACTGGCACGATGCCCGGTGAGTTGCTGTCCGCCCCAGTGGGCGGTTGCTTGAGGAGACGAGCAACCGCAGGTCCCTCCACTGCGCTACGCTTCCGTCGGGATGACAAAGTTGAGGTCCGCGTAATTCCCACATCTCCCGACAAGAAACGTCGTGAGATATGGGGCACCCGAGTTCGTAGCGGGGACAGATCCTAAAAGCCTAAAGAAATTTACCCGGCGTGGACGATTCCTTGCTCGATGAGCCAGTCGACCGATTCGCGCAGCGCTTCCAGCGAGCTGTATCGCGGCTCGAAGCCGAGGAGTTTGCGCGCTTTTGCAATGCTGCAGTTGGGCGAGTGCGCGATGTGGTCCCAGGTGACTGCGGCTTCTTTCGGCGTGACTCCCTGCCGCCACTGCTCCCAGGACAAGAACTCCAACCGGGCGGCATGGCCAAACCACGCGCTCACGCGTTCTGCATAGCCCCGTAGGGTCACCGCTGCGGGAGACACCACGTGAAAGGCCTCTCCCAGAGCAGCGCTCCTTTTCTCCATGGCGCGCTGAAAGCATTGCGCCACATCATCGGCATGCACATGATGCAAGGTCTCCATGCCGATGTTTGGCAGCTGGAGCGGCCCCCCCTGCATGAGCTTCGAAAAGACCTGCGGGTTGAAGTTCCCGGCGGGATTGACCGGCGCCCAGCCGGGCCCCACAAGATGCCCAGGATGGAGAATAGTCACCGGCAGAGCCGATGCGTGTGCCTCGTGGAGGAGATAGGCTTCAATGGCAACCTTTCGCTCCCCGTATTCACCGAAGGCCCTTCTGGGCTCAGCCTCTGTTGTCGGCACTTCGACGCTCGGTCCATGCACCCAAATGGTGCCGCAGTGCAGAAGATGTGCGATCCTGCCCCGCAGCGCCTCGACGAGCTGCTGTGCGCTGTGCGGCTGATAGCAGGTAAGGTCGATCACTACTTCCGCATCCACGGCTGCGATGCGCTCGCCGAAGCGCCCAGCTTCTTCCTCTACGGTGCGATCCATCTCGACTCGTTCGATCGATCGCCAGGCCGCATGTGGACGGTAGGTTTGCTTCAAACCGCGACTGACGCAAACAACGGCGTGACCTGCCTCGACCAGCCGGGGTGTAAGAAAGCTTCCGATATGACCGGTTCCGCCAATGATGACTACACGCACCTTCACCCCCCCAACCTTGTTGCTTATGAGCCTAGTTGCCGTAGCCTGCAGGCGATACACTGAGGGAAATTATTAAGGCAGAGAGAGCCAATGCTGGATACAACACAAAATGTTTTCATCGTCATCGTTTCGCTGGCTTGCTCGCTGTTCTTTATGGCGATGGTGAACTACTACTGGCCCGCCGAGAAACGGCGTGCGCATAACGATTTGATCGGCTGGCAGCTCTCGGTTCTGGGGACGACCTACGCCGTCATCATTGGCTTCATGCTCTATACGGTTTGGATCAGTTTTGGCGAGGCGGACTTGAACGCGGATGCTGAGGCCAATTCGCTCGTCAATGTGTACCGTCTGACTGACGGCCTGCCTCCGCAACAGGGCGCGAAGCTCAAGGCATTGGCGCGCGCGTATGGCGATGCGGTTGTCGACCATGAATGGGGAGAGATGGCAGACGACAAAACACCCGAAGAGACCCGCGAGATCATCCGCCAAATGTGGCAGACCCTGACGGCGTCGAAAGCAGATTTCCCCACCGAAACCACAGTCCAAGACCATGCTTTGTACGAACTCAGCGCCCTGGCAGCAAATCGGCGCATCCGCCTGGTGCAAAACGCAGCCAGGCTGCCGGGCGTGCTGTGGTTCGTCCTGCTGGTGGGGGGAATCGTCACGATTGCCTCAACCTGCATGTTCGGAGCTGTCAATGGCGCCTTGCACGTCATTCAAGTGAGTGCGTTCGCCTTGCTTATCTCGCTGGTGCTGGTCGCAGTTGCTGATATCAATCGACCTTTCCAGGGGTCGGTTCACGTGAGCGATTACAGCTTCCGGCGTGCTCAAGTGGATATGAAAGAGTAAGGGCGGGCAAGCCGCGCGGGCTAGCGGTGGTTGAGCGAGGTCGTCCGCAGCCGCAAGGCATTGGCGATGACAGAAACCGAGCTAAAGCTCATTGCGGCAGCGCCGATCATGGGGCTCAGCAAGAGTCCGAACACGGGGTACAGCACGCCCCCGGCAATCGGCACACCCAGCGCGTTATAGAAGAACGCAAAGAAGAGATTCTGGCGGATATTGCGCATCGTCCGCTGGCTCAGGCGGCGTGCCTTCAGAATGCCGCGGAGGTCCCCCTTCACCAGGACGATTCCGCCTGACTCCATCGCCACGTCAGTCCCGGTGCCCATCGCAATACCCACATCGGCCTGGGCCAGTGCGGGCGCATCGTTGACCCCATCCCCTGCCATGGCCACTACCGCTCCTTGCGACTGCATTCTTTTGACGACTTCGGCCTTTTGCGCCGGCAACACGTCTGCCTCGAAATCGATCCCCAGCTTCCGAGCCAGTGCCGACGCGGTGGTCCGGTTATCCCCCGTAACCATCACCACTTTGATGCCTTCCTGCTTCAATTCCTGAATGGCCTGGAGCGTCGATTCCCGGATGGGATCGGCAACTGCAACCAGACCAGCCAAACGGCCACCGGACGCCAGGAACATGACCGTTTGTCCCAGTTGGCGCAGGGCTTCGGCTTTCTGCTCCAACTGGGGCATCGCCGGCGACAAGGCTCCGATGTCGCCCATCAGCGCAGCGTTGCCGGCGGCGATTTTTTGGCCTTGCAGTGTTCCGGTTACGCCCTTACCGGTGACCGATGCAAAGTCGGCCACCGGTAATAGCTCGATCTTCTTCTCCTTCGCGCCGGCAAGAATGGCGGCGGCCAGGGGATGTTCACTCGCTCTTTCAAGACTGGCAATCGCCTGCAGGAGTTGGGTTTCGTCAAATCCAGCTGCGGCGATCACCGTGCTGAGCTGAGGCTTGCCTTCTGTAAGCGTGCCTGTCTTGTCGACAACCAGGGTGGTCACTTTCTCCAGCGTCTCCAGGGCTTCGGCGTTGCGCACCAGGATGCCCTCGCCGGCGCCGCGGCCTGTGCCCACCATGATGGACATGGGTGTCGCGAGGCCAAGAGCGCAGGGACAAGCAATGATGAGCACGGCCACGGCGTTTACCAGCGCGTGCGCATAGCGGGGTTGGGGACCGAAAATCGCCCAGACAGCAAATGTGATTGCTGCGGCGGTCAGGACTGCCGGGACAAAATAGGAGGCCACCTTGTCGGCGAGGCGCTGGATCGGGGCCCGCGTCCTCTGTGCCTCGCTTACCATTTTGACGATCTGCGCGAGCAGGGTATCTGCTCCGATTCGCTCTGCCTTCATCACCAGGCTGCCGGTCCCATTGATGGTGCCGCCCACTACTTTTGCGCCCGCGTCCTTTTCGATAGGAATGGGCTCGCCGCTGACCATCGACTCGTCGACCGAGCTATGGCCTTCTGTGACCACGCCGTCGACCGGCACCTTTTCGCCGGGACGAACACGCAGCAAGTCGCCGAGGGTGATCTCGCTGAGCGGGACATCGGCCTCGCTTCCGTCTGAGGAGATGCGGCGTGCCTGCTTGGGGGCGAGACCGAGCAGCGCCTGGATCGCACCACTGGTCTGGCCGCGGGCCTTGAGTTCCAGCACCTGCCCCAGCAACACCAGCACGGTGATCACCGCTGCCGCTTCAAAATAGAGGCCGAGCTTCCCTGAGGCGTCGCGAAACGAAGCTGGAAACAGGCCTGGCGCGCCTAGGGCAACCAGGCTGTAAAGGTACGCCGCCCCGGTGCCGATCGAGATGAGCGTAAACATGTTGAGGCTGCGATGAACAATCGAGGCCCAGCCTCGCTCAAAGAAAGGCAACCCACCCCATAGGACCACTGGAGTCGCAAGGGCAAACTCAATCCAGCCCAACCCCGGCAGCAGGTGTTGCAGCGGCTTGCCGGGGAGAAATTCGGAAACCATGATGGCGAGCAATGGGAGCGTCAGCGCTACGCCCACCCACAGGCGACGCGTCATGCTGACGAGTTCCGGATTGGCGGCGTTTACCTCGACAGTGCGGGGCTCGAGGGCCATGCCACAAATAGGACAAGCGCCGGGCTTGTCGCGCACGATTTCCGGATGCATGGGACAGGTGTATTCGATCGCGTGGCTGTGCGCGGAGACCTGGTTCGCCTCGAGCGCCATACCGCATTTAGGACACGCACCCGGCTTCGCCGAAAGCACCTCCGGATGCATGGGGCAGGTATATTGAACCGGCGCCGCTGTAGCGGCGTTCGGCGCTTTTGCGATTGGGGCCAGGGGCGCCGGGATGGCTGGTTGGGAGCCGTCGTATTTCGCCGGGGATGCCTCGAATTTTATGCCGCATCCCTTGCCGCAGAAGTACCAAGTGCGTCCCGCATGTTCGACGCTTGCCGCAGCCTTCTGCGGGGTCACCTTCATGCCGCACACGGGGTCAACCTCAACCACCTCTACATCCACCATTTCTGCACCTGCATACTTTAGAGCGTAAAGCGGCTCTGAAGATTCGGATAGGCGGCCGACGGCCGGATCAGGCACGGGGGCACGTTGAGGCTTCAAGCACGCCTGGATAGCCTGCGCCCGATGTCCCTGCGGTAATAAATTCCCTCGAAGTGGATCCGAGCCAGGGCTTCATAGGCCAGGGCCAGGGATTCGTCCAGGGTCACTGCCGCCGCCGTGACGCCCAGCACCCGGCCGCCCGCGGTGACGTAGTTCCCGTCTACCAGGGCCGTGCCGGAATGAAAGACTTCTACACCCGGTACACGGGCCGCCTCGTCCAGCCCGGAAATCGTGCGCCCGGTAACGTAGCTGCCCGGATAGCCAGCCGAGGCCGCAATCACACACGCGGAGGCTCCGGGCTTCCAGCGCAGCTCGGTGTCGCTCAGCCGGCCCTGAACACAGGCTTCCAACGTCGCCACCAAGTCGCTCTCCAGGCGGGCGAGGATCGCCTGCGTCTCCGGGTCACCAAAACGCGCATTGAACTCCAGCACCATCGGGCCACGCGCGGTCATCATCAACCCGCAATACAGCACGCCGACAAATGGAGACTCCTCTGCCGCCATGCCGTTCACAGCAGGAACCGCGATGTGATGCAGAATCCAATCGCGCATCTGGTTGTCAACCATGCCGTCGGTGGAATAGACGCCCATTCCACCGGTGTTGGGGCCCTTGTCCCCTTCCCCTATTTGCTTATGGTCCTGCGCCGGGACGAGCGGCGCGACATGCTTTCCGTCGCTTAGGGTCAGAAACGAGATTTCTTCACCGCTGAGGAACTCCTCTATAACGATGGAGGACTGGGGCGCCCCCAGCAGCTTTCCAGCCATCAGCCCGGAGATCGCCTCGGCCGCTTCGCGGCGCGTCTCACATAGGATCACGCCCTTGCCCGAGGCCAGGCCGTCGGCTTTGATCACCAGTGGAAGATGGAAGAGGTCGATCGATTCCATAGCCTGCTGCTCGCTGGTAGCAACCGCATAGGCAGCCGTGGGAATCTGGTGCCGCTGCATGAAGCGCTTAGCAAAGGCTTTGCTGCTTTCCAGCTGCGCCGCCTTCCGCGTGGGGCCGAAAACCGGAATGCTTCGCCGCTGCAACTCGTCGACCAGCCCCAAAGACAAGGGGAGCTCAGGGCCAACCACCACCAAGTCTGGATTCTCGGCCGCTGTGGCCCGCAACAGGTCGTCGAGATCGTTCTGGTTCGCGGGGACGCAGCGCGCCAGCCGGGCTATACCCGCATTGCCTGGCGCGCAAACCACTTCAGAAACGCTCCGCGACTGTGTGATGGACCACACCAGAGCGTGTTCCCGGCCTCCCGCACCAATGACCAACACTTTCATTTGCTGTTACTAACCCCCTCGTTCATGGCTGTGGCAAGACTACCGCAGGCACCGCAGGCTGCGAAGCCTTGTTAACTATGGTTAACAGAAAAAGGGAAATGCAGGCTATACTTGTTCGTTAGCCCCTGAAACCGAGGAACGCGCTATGTCTCCCGCTACTTCACCCTCGCTTTCTGATTCCTCTTCGCCGCCCGGCGCGGTGCTTTCCGGGCTGAAGACGCGGCAGGCCTTGTCGTGGTTCGGCCCGGCATTCGTGGCCAGCATCGCCTATATCGACCCGGGAAATTTCGGCACGAATTTGATTGCCGGGACGGGCTTCGGCTACAAGCTTCTTTGGGTGTTGCTGTGGTCGAACCTGATGGCCATCCTGATCCAATACCTCTCCGCCAAGTTGGGCATTGCAACGGGGGCTACGCTACCGCAGAACTGCCGCCAGCATTTCTCGCGTCGTACGGCGATCCTGCTCTGGGTAGCTGCGGAATTTTCAGCCCTGGCCACCGACCTCGCCGAGTTTCTGGGGGCCGCGCTGGGCTTCTACCTGCTGTGTGGCGGCTACTTTCTGCATCGGGGGCTAGCCCAAACCACGGTGATGTTTTTGGCTGCTATCGTCTCCGCGGTTTGTGTCTTTGCCATCCTGGCGCTCGAGTTGCGAGGGTTCCGAAGCCTGGAAATCGGCATCATGGTCTTCGTTCTGGTGATCGGGCTCTGCTACCTGGTGGAGATTTTCCTGGTTCATCCCGACTGGCGGCAGATCGCCTACCACACCGCAGTGCCGTGGCTGGACCGTCGCAGCATCTACGCGGCGGTGAGCATGCTTGGGGCAACGGTGATGCCGCATGTGGTGTATCTGCATTCCGGCCTGGTACAACCGCGGCTAGCTAAGGAAGATCGCAAAGCGCAATCCACCGAGGCCCGCCATCTTTCGCGGCTGCGCCATCTCAGGCTGGAGACGCTCGACGTATTTGCAGCCATGAACGGCGCGTGGCTGGTGAACTCAGCAATGGTGATTGTCGCTGCGGCCGCTTTTGCCGGCACCGGCCGCAGCGATATGTCGATCGAAGAGGCCCATCGCACGCTGGGCCCGTTGCTGGGCCCCGCTTCGGCTACGATCTTTGCGATTGCGCTCCTCGCCTCGGGCCTATCCTCTTCCACCGTCGGGACCCTGGCCGGACAGATGATTCTGGAAGGGTTCCTGAAGGTGCGTTTCAGCATTTTTCTGCGGCGGCTTCTGACGTTGCTTCCTGCGATGATCGTGATCGGCCTGGGATTGGATCCACTGCGCATCCTGGTCCTGTCTCAGGTGGTGCTGAGCTTTACCCTGCCGTTCGCGCTGGTCCCGCTGCTGATTCTTTGCGGGCGCCGGCAATTGATGGGTGCGTTTTCTAATGGCCCGGTGATCCAGTTTTTGGGTTGGTTGACGGTCGCGCTGATTCTTGCGCTGAATGTGGTGCTACTTGGGTTGAGTGGCAGCTCCTGACAAAATGGTGGCCCCGATTGTTGCCTATAAAGAAAAAGCAATCGAGGGCTTCGCCCGTCTTTTTCGGCCCACGTACGCTGTAGCGAACGTGGGGCACCCGTCCCTATTGTCAAGGTCCGCTTGCAGGTTGGTAGATCGCTGATCGAGAGTCGCGGAATCCCACATCTCGCGAAAAACGAGCGAGATACCCGGATTTCCTGTACGCAGCGCCAGCCAGTGCCGCGTGTGCGGCTTTCATTAAGGAAAGCCGCATGAGGTGTGTTGCCCCAGCCACGCCTCTCAGGAAATCCGGGGGTATGGGGCACCCGGGGTTCGTTGCTCATTGAGCGAAAGAAAGAGGGCTTCGCCCGTCTTCAGATTCGTGGGTGGAGCACGTCAAAAATGCTTTAGAATCTTTAGTGGACTATGAGCGCCCGGAGCAGACTTCGCGATTTCCTGCACAAGCGTTTCCGTCACGGCAAGCCTGACCGTGGACGGAGCCACTCCTCCTAACCATTCCTGAGCCAGATCCTGGGGA
>Ga0182015_10005156_pt1 | contig 13723 bp, 11 predicted proteins | sample 712P3MmetaG_FD_120478 | JGI IMG/M metagenome (GOLD analysis project Ga0182015, IMG submission 120478) | Permafrost microbial communities from Stordalen Mire, Sweden - 712P3M metaG | ecosystem: Environmental > Terrestrial > Soil > Wetlands > Permafrost | place: Sweden: Stordalen | collected...
CCAGGAAGCCAGCAAATCCGCCAGCTCCCAAACGGTAGTGGTCTTCTCGGAAATGACCAGCGCACTCACATCCTGGCTCCGGATCACTTTGCGATCGCCGACGTAAGTAGCCAGCTTAGCGATTTCTGTCTTGAGCCGCGTTAGGTCCGCGGCAACAAATTCGGCGAGATCTTCGGCCGCGCCTCTTTCAAACTCCACCTTTTGCTCGCCGGCCAATTGCCTCGCTACAACAACTGCAGCGGAAAGACGCTGCTCGACGTTTTCGCCGAGACTCACGTCCACAACCAAAGTCTTGCCCGCCAAAAGCTTGGCCAGTTTCATCCGCTGATCGAGCGCTGTCGCCTCCAGCACCAGCACCGTAAATGGTGCGGGATCCTTTAAATAGCCCTCAAGCTGCTCCACGGCGGCGTCCCGGTTTTTTTCGCCCAGCTTCTCGATTTTCTCGACATCTTCCAGAAAAACTACCTGCTGCTGCGACAGCATCGGCAAGGTCTGGGCCTGTTCGAGCGCGCGCTGCGTCTCGCCCCGGTCGGCGGAGTATCGCGACACCCCCCAATCTCGGGCAGCCGGTAAAATGAATTTCTCGATCAGCTGCTTGCGGCAATCGTCGCGCAAATACCGCTCGTCGCCCAGCAACAGCAATGCCGGGATCAGCTTGCCGTTCTGCAGTTTCGCGATGAGCTCCTCGTGGGAAGTACGCGCCATGCTAAGAATTCTCCATCAGAAATTCTCGGTCACTGCGGCCACCAGCCGCTGCGCGAAATCCTTGGCCAGCCGGTCCACCGCCGGATCCTGCTCGCCAAAAAAACTCGTCACGTCGGTCGAGATTTCATATTCGCTGCGAAACAACAGATTGTCGGTGTGGTAGAGCACTTTTCCCGTGGAGGTCTGCGTCAACGTCACTTGGCACTTTATCGTCACCAACATCGTCGTCGCCCGTCCGCTGACGGTATCAAACAGCAGAGGAAGCGCTTCCAGGTTAACCACTTTCCCCCGCAGCACGGCGTCGCCATCGGCCGGGTTTGAGACGACCTTGTAAGGCGTACGCGCCAGAAATTCATGCACCGTCGCCGCCGTCAGTTTCTGCTCGATGCGGTAACTGGTCGTTGCGTTTTCCAGCGCCGGCACCGCGATCACGTGAATGTCCGACGGAAGGGAACTGGTCCGCCCCGCGACGTGATAGCCGCATCCCGCTAGCGTGACGCTAATCGCCGCCACTGCCGCTACGACGCACCAGGAAATTCTTTTCATTCCGCCAGTTTCTCCGCCAGCTTCACGGCATTCCATGCCGGCAATCGAATATTATCCGCAGCGCCCCACATCCACCAAGTCCCCGGCTTTGCCGCGTCGGGTTCCGGTTGTGCCAGTTGAATCGCGGATTCTTCCGCCACGCTCAAATTGTTGGGGTCGTCCGGCAATTGCATCGTGGAAAAACCCGCTGCCTTGCAGGCGCTTTGAATTCCGGCCGCATCGGCGGAAACCTCGAGCTCAACGCAAGCCGAAAACGCAGTGCCGTAAAAAGCCGGCACATGCACGAGTTGAATCGCCGGCACGATAGCCTTCTCGCCCAAACATGAGCGCACTTCGTTTCGCAAATTATTGAGCGCCGCACGCAAATCGAAACGGCTCGTTGCGCCAAACCGGTCCAGCGTGTTGAAAGCCACTTGCGCGTCGAAAAGCTGCTTCCCCGGCGTCTGAAACGAAAGCAGTTGGCTGGATTGCGTCTCGAGCTCCTCAATGCCCGCTTTTCCCCAGGCAGAAACCGGCAAAAGTACAGTCGCGCTGATCTGTCGCAGTCCCGAATCCTTCAACGAGAGTGTAAGGCGAATCATCGCTTCGGCAGCCGCCGAAGGAATCGTCGCCAGCTTGGGCTTTTCGGGCAGCGCTAACCCGCGTAGCGTTTCTAACCCGCGAAACCACGGCGACGCCTCGGACAAGGAGACAGCGTGCCCGGATAAATCCATGATCACCGCGCCGCTTCGCTGTGCCAACCCAAGATTCGCTCGTGTAAATTCCGCCGAGCCCGCAAAGAAGATAAACCGCGCTCGTTCAAAACTGTCTTCTTCCACCGGCCGAATCACCGCCGGTTCGCCGCCCGCCTCAGTCAGCGTCCCCGCCGCCAACTCTTCGTCGAGCAAGCGCAAATCCGACGCCGCAAATCGGCTCTCTTCGAGCAGCGATTTAAGCTCCGCCCCGAGCAGCGAAGACGCACCTGCTATAACAATTCTGTGGGAATCCCGTTCAATCGGCATGCATCACGCGGTTCGCGAAACCAGCCGGTGCCGCAGCAGCCGCACCAGGTGCAACGTCACGCCCACCGCCGTGTACGCTCCAGCCACCAGCAAGAGAACTTCTTCCGACCAACGCCAGATAGCCGCGCCCAGCAGCGCAATGAAAACAATGGCCAGCGACGGCTGCTTCCGCGTCCACGGTAAATCCTTGAAGCTATAAAAACGAACCGTGCTGGTCATTAACGCCGCAAGCCCCAGCGTTAAGAAAATCCAGGCGATCGACCATCGCCAATCCTGAATCGGCGATTTGAAAGCGTGTACCGTGGCCGCAATCATGCCCGCCGCCGCGGGAGTAGGCATGCCCACAAAATATTTCGATCCGCCGGGAGCCATCCCTTGCACGTTAAATCGCGCTAGCCGCCAAGCGCAGCACACCACGAAAGCCAGGCAAAACCACCACCCAAAATGCGCGATCTGCTGAATGCCCTGGGTGTCCAGGGCGGGCAGATTTCGTACTCCCCACGAGTACGCCAGCAAAGCGGGCGCGATTCCAAAGCTCACCACATCGGCCAGCGAATCGAACTGGACGCCGAATTCCGTGTTCGTACCGGTCAACCGCGCCACGCGCCCGTCCAGCGAATCAAATAAAATCGCCAGGCCGATAGCCTTCGCCGCATGATCGAAAGGATCGGTCTGCAGCACGGTACCCGTCAGTGTGCCCACGCAGGCATAGTAGCCGCACACCAGGTTGCCCACGGTGAACAGGCTGGGCAGCAGAAAAATTCCGCGCCGAAGCTTCGGATTGCGGATGCGACGCCCGCGAATAGTAACTTCCGGCGGTTCCGAATCGGAAATCTGCTGTTGAGTATCAGACATCTGGGTGTCGTTTCCCTCTAAGTTGCCAGTGATTCTTCTCTACGCGTACTTGGTGCTTGGTCTTTATGCTCGCTTGCCGCTGGATGTCAAATCGCTTTCCAAATCCTTCGCGCCAATCGCGCGCTCTGTAACTGTTCCAACCGGCACCGGCCAGCGCGCCAAAACGCTTGAGCCGCCCTTTACGTTGTCGCCCAGGGCCACGAGAATTTCCACGCCCCGGGGTACCCACAAATCCACCCTCGAGCCGAACCTTACCAACCCAATACGCTCGCCGCGACCCACAACATCACCAGGTTTCTTGCAACAGACTACCCGCCGCGCAATCAGCCCGGCAATCTGTTTGAAGACCATTTCGCCGGACGCTGTCGAAAGAGAAATAACGTTTTGCTCATTTTCCGCCGACGCCCGCGCCATCATCGCCGCCAAAAACTTGCCGGGGCGATAGTCCATCTTGAGAATAGTCCCTGCGGCGGGGGAGCGATTCACGTGAACGTTCCAGATTGCCAAAAAGATGCTGATCCGTTTGCCCGCGCGGCCCGCGTACTCCTCGTCCGTGATAACCACCACGCGTCCGTCGGCCGGAGACACCACCGCGCCAGGTTCCTCAGTAATTACGCGCTCAGGATCGCGAAAAAAATAGAAAACAAACGCGGCAAGTCCCAATAGCACGATGCCGACAACAACCCAGTGCGCCAGAAGAGCCACTCCGCCCAGGACGAGCGGGGGCAAGCCAAAGTAATAGCCTTCCTTAACCATGCGCTTTAGACAATACCACAGCCAATCTCGACCGCGGCGGGACCCGTCACCGGCCACAAACTGGCGCTATGCCCGCGGACGAGCATCTCGAGGAGATAGAATTGTGCAAACGTCGTGAACGTTATTGCGGGTGATGGTCGCGGCCGTGCCGGATGCTGGCGGCAATCCGCTCCATCTCATCCTTGCAGTACAACTTCATCTTCTTGAGCTTTGCTTCTTCCAGGAGGTGTTCCGCGCTGAGGTAGGGATCCGAAGTGAGTTTTTGAAGTTCTGCTGCGTACTTTGCGTGCTGCTCGGACAGACGCTGATACTCGGCGTCTGTATCGAGAGGTATGTCCCGAGGGTTTCGCGCCAACGTGGCCATGCGTTCCTCCTCACAACTTCATGAATTTTAGATGACTACTTCATGAGCGCACGGTAACGCCGCGAGAGGTCGGCGTCAAGAGGGAAGCTGAACAATTTAGGGGTAGGTGGTCCTAGCCTGTGAGTTCTCTCATCATTAGTACTGCGTCTTCGTCGGGATCCCGGTAATAGACCGGGCGCTGCCCGGTTTTCAAAAATCCGTGCTTTGCGTAGAACGCGATGGCCACACGATTGGACTCTCGAACCTCCAAAAATATTTTCGTTACCCGCAGCCCTCGAAAATCCGCAACAGCTCGCTGCAACAGCGCGCTAGCGTTCCCGGCGCGGCGCTTCCCAGGATCGACGGAAAGATTCAGAACCTCAGCCTCGCCCACAACTGTCCGCGACACGAGGAAACCGTGAACCGCTCCATCGGTTTCGATCACCCAGGCCAGTTCGCCGCGTTGGCTCAGCTGTTCGATGGATTTCAGAGACCACGCCGCGGCTTCCGGCGATTTGCGTAGAATGCCCTCGACCGCGAGCGCGTCCTGAGGCTCGAATCGCCGGACGACGCAGGAGTTCTCCGGCGCCATTTGCGAATCGCTCACTACCGTGCAGCGCCCTTCGCCGACGGGATGAAGTCTTCTGTGACCGCTTTGCGCATCAGGTCCGGCGGCAGCAATCCTTGACCCAGGATGAAGTCGTGAAATTTGTGCTGATCGAACTTCGGTCCAAGCGCGGTTTCGGTATCCTTCCTGAGTTGCAGCAGCTTGGTGTACCCGTAGAAATACGAGTTGGCCTGCCCCGGCGCGCGAAACGTGTAGCGCTCGACTTCCTGATTGGCGAACGGCACGCTGAAGCAGCCTTCCTGCGTAAGCACGTTCATCGCTTGCTCGGGTGTGACCTTACCGGCTTGCAATTCCGGGTCGAGATACGCGCGGGCCGCCCGCAGCAACCGGAATTGCAGCGAGATCAACTGGCCTTCCAGCGACATATAGGGCTTGGTGATGTACTCGGCGTAAAGTCCCCAGCCTTCGACGTTGGTGCTGTTGAACGCGTGCCGTGAACGCGCCAGCGAAACGCCGTGCTCCAGCATGGAATCGAACTGCAACTCGTGGCCGGGCCGCGCTTCGTGCGCGATCAGCGTCCACGAAGCCGCGTCGAACGTATAGTCATCCACCTTTTCTTCTTTAGCGCTCCCGGCCGCCGCGGGCATGTTCAGCGGCAATACGAATTCGCCCTGCTGGCCGGTGTTGTTTAGCAACGGCGGCGGAATCATGTGCGGTGCCGGCTGTTGTGCGCTCTCCGCCGGCGTTCCGATGCGAATACGCGCGGGGCGGTCCGGCAGGGTCACCAGATTCTGCTTCACGATGATCCCTTCGATCTCTTTCAGTCGCTCTTTGTAGAAGGGCAGTATCGAATCGCCTACCAATTGGTTTTCCTTCAGCTTCTTGATCACATCGCGATAATCGCTGTTGGGCCAGCCATGTTGCTTCGCGATCTGCGCGGCAATCGTCTGCATTTCGGCTTGATATTCGGTGAAGGCTTTGTGCGCCAGGGCCGCAAGGTCGGCGGGAGGAATGTCGATGCCATAGCCTTCGAGCCCCAGGGCGTACAGTTCAGGCGGCTGGCGGAAGTCCGTCCGCGCCTTCGGCAAAATCTCGCTCTTGATCCAGTCGTCGTAAGCGGCCAGCTGCGTTTTCAGTTTGGCGTAGGGCTCTTCCCAACCCTGCAGGTTGTATTGCTTGAAGAGCGATGCGATCCCGTCCACGTAAAGCGCGTTGCGAGACAGCGCGCTGTCCACGGAAGCCTTGGACGGGTAAATCATGTTCGGTTTGGCCAGCTGCAGTTCCGTGAGCTTGCGTAGTTGATCCGCAAACGGCGTGTAGGCCGGCTCGAGACCCGCGTACTTTCGCAGCCGCACCACGGCAGCCGGCCGTCGCTCCGCCGTCACTTGATCGTCCAGCAGGACGCGAAGGCCCTGGTAAACCGCGCCGCTCGCGTTGAGGTATGGAATTTCATGGGCTTCCGCGAAGTCATGACGCTTCAAACCCAGGCCCGTGCTGTGAATCATGATTTCCAGGTCTTGCTTCACATACTTGTTCTGCTCCTTCGGCAACTGCGCCCGGAGCTGCGCCAAAACTGCGCGATTTTCCGACGTCTCGGCGAGGTCATCTTCGTGGGTAGCGATGGAGATTTTGTCGTCGTACTGGCTGAGACCATCGTGGGACGCCGATTCCGGCGAGTGCTTCTTGTCGATCTCGATCAGCAAGTTTGCGAATTCGTTGCTGCGGCCGATCCAACCCTTGTCCGACGGACTGGCCACCGAACCGGTAGATGGTGCACTGGTGGGCTGCGCCCCATCCTTGCTGGCAGAAGCGGAAGCGTCAGCCAGCGCCACCGCTACGTACGCAGCCATCGCCAAAAACATGCTCACCAGGGCGATCCCGAGAATTCGTCTGATCACAAGTCGTCTCCTGAGAGTCCATCAAAGTTTATTTACTTGGTTGCGGAGCGTGCCGGTCCGTCCAAGCCACTTCAGCGTCCGAGCGCCGCACATAGTTGGCATCCAACGTCAGTGCATCCGTGAACCGCCGATTCAAAGCCATGCGGTAGCCAAGCTGTGCAATTGCGGGCGCCAGAATCGGTGACGCCACTTGCAACCCTTCGCTGACACCTTCACCTACACTCTGACGCGCTGCCCATTCTTCCGTTTCAGTCACCATCTGAGGATCGGTTGAAATCCAGCCGATCCCGCGGCCTGCTCCTGTCTCGGCGGCCCACGTTACGAACTTGCCCGCGCCGATCACTGTTTCGTCCCCCGCCCGCAAGAGCGCGCCATCCCGGCGTTCGTAAATCGCTCCATAGACTTGATGCCGCTGGGCATTGGTGAACGCCGCGACATAGGGAAGGGAGCCATCCGCCAGCGTCGCCAATGCTTCCAACCGCGAAACGCTGACGATTGGTTTCTCGGTCACTTCAGACCAGGCCTTCACAGTCGCGAGGCCCACGCGGACCCCGGTGAACGAACCGGGACCCGCCGCGGCGATATAAACGTCTACTTCCGAAAAGGCGATGCCCGCGGCGGTCAAGACCCCCCCGATGGCTGGCAGCAGCCACACGGAATAGTCGTCGGACGTATCGTGTTCTCCGACCTGAAGCAACTGGCCGTCGCGGATTAGCGCGACGCTGCCTCTCGCGTCGCAAGTATCGAGTGCCAGCAAAAGCATGCCGGGATTGTACCGCAGCGTTCCGCGATACGGCGTAACCGATACAACCTATTACAGTTGCCAGCGGAGGCGAAAGGCGAGCCAAATCCGATGCACCACGAGGATCACGATGCGTCGACGAAACGTAGCACCGCTTACCTACAGCCTGAGAACGCCGAAGGAGGAAAATCGCGTCTTCTGAGAGCAATTTGCGTGCCAAATTGGTCTGGAGCCCACCCTAACCCCCTGATTCCAAGGGATATATCTTGACTCTTCGAGCACACTTCCTCTACACTCCTTAGTGTATACATGCCTAGGGGGGCAACCGAATCTTATGGATTACAAAATTGGCGATAAGGTCGTCTATCCGAATCACGGGGTGGGTCTAGTCGAGCAGATCAGCTACGGGGTGTTGAATGGAAGGACCGAACGCTATTTCATGATTCGCATCGTTTCCAGCGGCTTGCGCGTCATGGTCCCGCAATCCAACGCGGAAATTGTTGGCCTGCGTTCCGTAATTCGCTCCAATGACGCCACCAAAGTCCTGGGCTTTCTCGAAACCGGCAAGCTGAATTCCCACCACGACTGGAAGCACCGCTTCAAGGAAAATTCCGAGCGTATGCGCACCGGAGCGCTCCTGGAAGTTGCCGTAGTCCTCAAGAGTCTCGTATCCCTCAGCCGCAGCAAGCCACTCTCTTTCCGCGAAAAGAAAATGCTCGAGCGCGCCAAGTATTTGCTGGTCAGCGAAATGGCCACCGCGCGCAACACCACGGCGGAAAGCGCCGAAGCGGTCGTCGTAAAGTCGCTGGCGAAGGCCAAGCTGACCTTCCCGATCATGACCGAAAAATTTGAATAGTTTTTAATCAGCGAGATTCAGAGAATTGCAAGGCGGGCAACTTCCAGTTGCCCGCCTTTTTCATTTGGGCCGGACCAACGTCCCGCCTTGCCGGTTCGAGAAGCGCCGTGGCGTGACTAGCGACGCCGGGGCTTGCCCCAGCCTCCGCCGCCCGGAGTCTCGATGCGCAGTATGCTTCCGGCTTCGGCGATGAGCGAGCACTTACCGGCAAGCACCCGAGATTTTCCGTGGCGCACGATGCTGTTTTTTCCGGTCTTGCCGGGTTGCCCACCGGCCAAGCCGTAGGGGCCGGCCTTGCGGCGGTCGCTGAGCAGGCCGATTTGCGTCTCGGTCAAGAGTTCGATTTCGCGGACGATGCCACCGCCGCCACGATGTTGGCCCCCGCCCCCAGATCCGCGTCGAATTGCATACTTGCGGACACGCACAGGGTAGACCTGTTCAAACACCTCGATCGGCGTGTTCCACGAATTTGTCATGTGCGTGTGAATAGCGGATGCGCCCTCTTTCGTCGGCCGCGCGCCCATACCCCCGGCAATCGTTTCGTAGTACGCAAAAGCCTTTCCGCCACGCCGTGGGTCGCTGCCGCCCAGCGTCACATTGTTCATCGTGCCCTGGCTCGCAGCGGGAATTCTCGCTGGCGCCGCCTTCGCGAGCGCTCGCAGCAAGGTGTCGACCATGCGCTGTGACGTTTCCACGTTGCCCCCCGCCACCGCGGATGGCGGCCGGGCATTCACGATCGTTCCGGCTGGCGCGATAACGCGGATCGGCTCCATCAACCCCGAGGTCGCCGGAACATCCTCCGACAGCAGACATCGGAACACGTAGTACACCGCCGAGATCGCGATAGCCTCGACCGCGTTCACGTTGCCGGCGCACTGCGGCGACGAGCCCGCGAAATCCACCTCAGCGCGCCCGCCGCCGATACGTATGCGCGCCTTAATCCGCAGAGCCTCCTCCGTCACGCCGTCATCGTCCAGGAAATCCTCCGCCGTATAGGTACCGGGACGCAGTTCGCGCAGCGCCGCGCGCATCATCGCCGCCGAATAATCGAGCAGGTGCTGCCCGTAGGTGGCGACTTCACGCTCGCCATATTTCGCGACGATCTCGCGAAGCCGCCGCTCCCCGATGCGACATGCCGCGATCTGCGCCGCCAGATCGCCTTCGCGCTCTTCCGGCGTGCGCACATTGGCCAGCACCAGCGCCATCACATCCTCGCTGAGTTTTCCACGCCGGAAAATTATCACCGGCGGAATGCGCAGTCCCTCCTGAAAAATTTCCCGCGCCGGTCCCATCGACCCCGCCAGCGCCCCGCCAACATCGGCATGGTGCGCCCGATTCACCACATAAAACGTGGGTCGCTGCTTGCCGCGCGTTCCCGGCAAAAAAATCGGCATCACCATCGTCAAATCCGGCAGGTGCGTGCCACCGGCAAATGGATCGTTCAACAGCGCGATGTCGCCCTCTTCCAAATCAACCGCCGCCCGCGCCGCCGCAACTGACGCCGGCATGGATCCAAGATGCACCGGCATGTGATCGCCCATTGCCAACACTCGTCCGTCGCCGTCGTACACCGCGCAAGAATAATCGCGCCGCTCCTTGATGTTCGGCGAAAACGCCGACCGTCGTAGCGCTGCCCCCATCTCTTCCGCCACCGAGTGAAACACATTCTTGAAAATTTCCAGCCGGGTAGGATCCACCCCTCCTCCGCCCAACCCCCGTTTCAGCCCCAGTAGTCTCACCACAATCGCTCCCGCCATGCTGTAGCCGCCCTCTTCCGGAGGGCGGGATTTAGACCCCCAAAAAGCGACTGCGAGCCGTTGAGTAGCCTTAGACCCCGCAACAAGCGACCGCGAGCGCTCGGCACCTCAAACTCCCCTACCCCCTCAACCTCGGCCACCTCTACCTCGACCACCACCACCGTTCACCACCGTCAACAAGACCTCCCCATAATCATCCACCTTCGCCCCCCATCCCTCAGGAACCAACGTAGTCGCGCTGTACTCCGATATCACCGCCGGCCCCGCGAACGTATCGCCTCCGCGTAACCCGTCCCGCGCAAATAACGACGCGCTCACCAACTTCCCATCGAAAACGCAATCGATCGATCCATCCGCACGCGCCGCGACCCCCTTGGTCCTTCGGGCGATCTTTGACACCCGAGGCTTCTCCGTAATCCCGGAAGCCCGCACTCGCAAATTCACAATTTCCACCGCCCGCTTCACGTCGTGATATCCGTACCGCCGCTCGTGCGCCCGATGGAACGCGCCAACGAAATCCCCAGCTGCCGGCACGCTCAATTCATAAGCCTGCCCGGCGTAACGCATGTCCAGTCGCCGCTCGATCCGAATCCTAGCCGGCGAAAATCCCTCCAGCCGTAGCGCGCGACGCCCTTCGCGCTCCAGTGGCCCAAAATTTTTGCGCAATTCCCCCGCAACACTTCGCCCGTCGCCCGCTGCCAACATCACCGTCCGCGAGAATTCCCGCACCACGTCCGCCCGCAAAATCCCCAGCGCCGACAGCGCTCCCGGAAATATCGGCAGCAGCACCCCGCGCATCCCGAGCGCCGACGCCAGCGCGCAACCATGCAGGCCACCCGCGCCGCCAAACGCCACCAGCGTGTAATCCCGCGGATCGTGCCCGCGTTCCACCGAAATCACGCGAATCGCTTTCTCCATCACCACGTTAGCCACTGCCAGAATCCCCTCGGCGAATTCCTCCACCCGCCGAAACGTGCCGCGCTGCTTCTCCATAAACCGCCGCGCCCGCTCGACATCCAGCGCAAACGTTCCGCCGAGCAGCCCGGCCGCGCCGAAATGCCCCAGCACCGCATGCGCATCGGTCACCGTAGCTCGCTCGCCGCGCCCATAACAGATTGGCCCCGGCTCCGCCCCCGCGCTTTCCGGCCCCACGCGCAGCGCGCCGCCGCGATCGAATCGCGCCAGCGATCCTCCGCCCGCGCCAACCGTATGAATCTCCAGCATTGGCACCGCCACCGGAAACCCCGCGGCGATCGATTCGTTTGTCGTGCGCAACTCGCCCGACAGCAAGGCTACGTCGGTCGACGTCCCACCCATATCGAACGTAATCACTTTGTCGATGCCCGCGAGTTCCGCGGCGTACGCCGCGCCGGTTACGCCGCCCGCCGGCCCGGACAAAATGGTAGTCACCGGCCGGTGCGCCGCTTTCTCCGCCGAAATTACGCCGCCGTTCGATTGCATGACGTGCACGCGCACCGGCGTTGTCGCCGTCCTGGGTCGCGGACCGCTGTACCACGCTGTCCGCGCACGACTTTGCGTCCCGCCTAAATACCCGCTCATGATCGGCGCGAGGTAGGCGTTGATCACCGTCGTGGACGTTCGTTCGTACTCTCGGAACTCCGGCAGAATCTCGTGCGACATCGATGTCAAATAACCCGCTTTGCGCAGCGCGTCGCCGATTTGTTTTTCGTGTTTTGGATTTCGGAACGAGAACAGGAAGCAAATCGCGACTGCTTCCGGTTTCGCGCGCCGGACAACGCGCACGATGCGCGCCACTTCCTGCTCCGTCAAATTGCGGATCGTGGCGCCGTCCCACGCCAGCCGTTCGTTTGCGCCGATGCGGTCACGCGCCGGCACCAGCGCCTCCGGTTTGTCGACAAAGAAATCGTAAAGCTTCGTTCGCGCCTGGCGCCCAATTTCCAAAACGTCTTCAAACCCCGCCGTTGTCACCAGAACGACTCGCCCTCCGCGTCGTTCCAGCAGCGCGTTGGTTCCCACGGTCGTCCCGCAAACCAGGTCGAGCCCGCGATCGTCGCTGAAAACCTGTCGAATGCCGAACCGTTTGCGCGCTAGCCGCACCGCGGCAGAGATTGCTTCTTCCGGCATATCCGGCTGCGAAGGAACCTTCAGAATTTCCAGCTTACCGTCGCGCACGAAAACGCAATCGGTGAACGTTCCCCCGGTATCAATGGCAATGCGCATCAGTCGATCGTGAGCAAGAGAAGATCTGTCTAGGGCACGGCTGGCGACGCAAATTCCGGTTCCGTCTTCGGAAAATGTTTCTCGTACCACGCAATCGACCGATACAAGCTGTCCACCACGTGCCCCGACTCGCGAATTCCATGTCCCTCGCGCGGATACCGCACAAAAACCGTCTCGACCCCCACATCCTTCAAGGCCACAAAATACTGTTCCGCTTCCGCGATCGGCACGTCCGGATCGTTTTCTCCGTGCATCAGCATCGTAGGTGTGGCCACGCCCGCAATATGTTTCAGCGCCGAGCGCTCCCACATGATATTCATGAAATCATCCTGATGCGGCAGCTGTCCAAACTCCATCTGCTCATACTGGTTGTAGTAAGTCATGTAGTTGTAGCTGATCAAATTCGCGATCCCCGCAATCGGAATCGCCGCGCGGAACATCCGCGTCTGCGTAATCAGCCACATTGTCAACTGTCCGCCGTAACTGACGCCTTCGATCCCCATCCGTTCGCGGTCCAGCCACAAATAACGCCGCAACGCCGCGCTCACCCCGTACAAAACGTCCTGCGCCTCGTTGCCGTCCTGATCGCCGAACACGCCGTCCGCAAACGCCTGCCCATATCCCGTCGACCCGCGATAATTCACATGCAAAGTAGCCCAGCCCTTCGCCGCAAACGCCTGATCGCGAAAATTGAACGCCGGACCATTCTGCCCGTGCGGCCCGCCGTGCATGTTCACGATCAACGGATGCTTCGAGTCCGCCGTCATGCCCAGCGGCTTCACCAAAAACGCCTCGACCTCGAATTTGTTGTCGTTGCTCACAAAAGTAAACGGCTCGACCTCCGCGATCTGTTTCCCGCTCAGCACCCCCGCGTTCAGTTTCGTGATCTGGTTTGTGCCCCCGCCATTGCGAACAAAAAGCTCCGACATATCGCTAGGACTGGCGAACGCGTACGCGATCGCGCCCGATTTCGCCACCGAAAACGCCCCAACGCTGCCAACTCCGTTCAGCACCAGTTCCGCCGCGACCCCGCCAGCCGGGCGCAGCAGCACGCGCCGCTCGCTTGGCTGCGCCTCCGCCTTGCCGGCGTCCACACCTTGCCGGTACAAATGCACGCTGCCGCGCTCCTGCACCGTAAAATAAACAAATTTTCCGTCCGGCGCCCACACCGGCGTACCCTGCCGGTCGTCAATCGTCGCCAGTTCCCGCCGATTCGACCCGTCCGCGTTCATCACCCAGACGTGCGTGTCTTCCATAGTCGTCTCGCGGTCCGTCAGCCCCCGCTTCGTAGCCCGAAACGCGATCATCTTTCCATCCGGCGACCATTTCGGATCGTACTCGGCGTTCTCCGTAGCCGTAATCCGCCGAATCGACCCGTCTCCAACCTTCAGCGCGAACAAATCGTAATTGAAAAACTGGTCCGTCTCCGGAGATCGATCGGAAACGAACACAATCTCATCCCCACGCGGCGACCAGTCAATCGAGTGCTCGTAA
>Ga0182015_10005157_pt1 | contig 13723 bp, 11 predicted proteins | sample 712P3MmetaG_FD_120478 | JGI IMG/M metagenome (GOLD analysis project Ga0182015, IMG submission 120478) | Permafrost microbial communities from Stordalen Mire, Sweden - 712P3M metaG | ecosystem: Environmental > Terrestrial > Soil > Wetlands > Permafrost | place: Sweden: Stordalen | collected...
AACGTCCTGCGCTCCGTAGGGCACTTCTATGACGATCAGGGCCGCGTTCAGATTAGCACCACCACCTGCACGAAGCGCTAGCTCGCACAGGGGTGCGCCGATTATCTCTGGGGAAGCCTGAAGCACCGAGCTCCCGAGGAGTGCCTTAATGCGATCTTCCACGTCCCTCTTGTTTTTCGTCCTCGTGATCTTGGGCGGCATCGTCGCGTGTTCTCCAGGTGTGTCATCGCCGCAAGGATTCGAACCGCTGCGAGGCGCGCGAGATACGCAGACTCCGAGCCCAATCGGGCACATCGTCGTCATCGTTCAAGAGAACCGCAGCTTCGATAACCTTTTCGCGACGTTTCCCGGTGCTAACGGAACGATGGTTGGCCTGGCAGAGGCGATGCCCTCGCCGACCGCCAGCTTCTGTGCGCAAAACGGTCAGCCGGTGATCACCCAGCCGACGACCGTCCCTCTCACCGAGGTTAGCCTCGTCGGTAAGGGCTTTCCCAATGATTGGGACGAGGATCAGGACCTCGCGCACGACCGTCCCCATGGTTATCTGGGCGATTGCGACGCCGGCGGCACCGGGTCGCAATCGCCACCGAACGCGTCGCATCCCTGTGCGATGGATGGATTCGATCTATCGTACACCGGGCCGGACGGCTCGGGGTCGAAATTGAGTCATCCGACCTGCACGTACACCTACCAATACGTCAATCCCAAGGATATCCAACCGTATTGGGATATGGCGCGGCAATACGTACTGGCCGACAATACCTTCCAGACGCAAGGCAGCGAGAGCTTCACGGCACATCAGGACTTGATCGCCGGCGGCACGGCCATAAACGATTATGAAAGCGTCATCGACGACCCAACTGCTTTCCCCTGGGGGTGTGACGCTCCGCCGGGCGCGCACACATCGCTCATCACCACTGCGGGGAAGTATTTAAAGAACAAGGGGCCGTGGCCGTGCTTCACGTACGCAACGGTGCGCGACCTTCTCGACGCCAAGACCGTCCCGTGGAAGTACTACGCAGTGAAGGTCGCCGGGGCTTCCGCGGGCATTTGGAACGCCTTTGACGCGATCAAAGCGGTGCGACACAGCAGCGAATGGGGCACGAACGTCAGCTGGCCCCCTACCAACGTTTTCAACGACATCCAGGACGGCACGCTTGCGGCGGTGTCGTGGATAACCCCCGACGGCCCCAACTCGGATCATCCCGCCATATTAAACCCCAAAACTAACAAGCCCGAGGATAAGGGGCCTTCGTGGGTCGCGTCGATCGTTAACGCAATCGGGCAGAGCAACTATTGGGACTCTACCGCCATCGTGGTGCTTTGGGACGATTGGGGCGGTTTTTACGACCACGTGCCGCCGCCATTATATGACGACCAAGGCGGCCTCGGCTTTCGCATTCCGATGATCATCATTTCCCCATACGTCAAGGCGCACGTCGACCATACTCAATATGAGACGGCTAGTATTCTGAGATTCATTGAGAACAACTGGAATTTGGGTTCCCTCAACGAGGAAGACGCTCGCGCCAGGAGCATCGGCAACGCCTTTGACTTCAAGCAGGCGCCGCGCCCGTTTAAAGTTATCCACTCGATCTACTCGAAGTCGTTCTTCTTGCGCGAAAAACCATCCGGTATTCCACCGGACACGGAGTAGGCGTGCCCGCTAGCGGCCGATACGAAACTCATGTTACAAGAACTTGCCATTCGAAACGCTTATATGTTCTCGCAGCCGCTCGCAGAATGGCCTTTCATGGCGAACAGCTATCTGTTCGTGACCGAGGCGGGGAATGTCGTCATCGATCCGTTACCCGTAGATCGGTTCGCTCATAGCCAAATCGAGCAGCTTGGCGGTATTGCACGGATTCTGCTAATGACTGCGGGTCGCGAGGCCGCATCGCAAGCACTCGCCGCGCGGTACGGAGCAACCATAATCGCAAAGCCTCAGAATCGCGAGGCCCTGTTTTCCGGTATGGTCGCGATCCAGTTGCCGGACCAGAAAAGGGATCACGAATTCGCCATCGGTATCCCCGGCGAGCGTGCGGTGGTCGTTGGTGACGCCATCTTCGGATCGCCCGCCGGCGCTCTCTCGATGTCACCGGCCGAGGAATATGCAGACGTGCGGGCCGCGGCGCTCGGACTTCGTCGCATACTTCGGGAGGACCCGGAGACGCTGCTGGTCAGTTTTGGAAGCTCCGTCTACACGAGCGCATACGCCGCGCTATACCAGTTGCTGTACTCGCGTGCGGGCGCGGAAATTCACCGGATTAACCTTGACGAGTTGGAGTTCAGTCGGCAGCGCGACGAGCACGAGAACGAGCCGGCGCCATTTCGTTGCCTGGACGCTGAGGTAGGCTTTGCGATCGGCGCCAGACGGCTGGGCTATCGCGTTAGCACGCTAGCGCCGGGCCAGCGTTTCTGTCCGCTCCACAGCCACGCACGCGAAGAGGAGATGTTCTTGGTCCTCGACGGTGAACCCAGCGTGCGCACGTTGTCCGGAACCATCCGTTGCCGCCGGGGAGACTTCGTCGCGCTGCCGGTTGGCCATACCGGAACGCATCAACTTCTAAACGAAAGCAGCGCACCGGCCACGGTCCTTCTTTTGGCGCGCAACGAAAGGGTCGAAGCGTGTTACTATCCCGACTCAGACAAGTTGCTGATAGATACGCAGCCACCCATACTGGACGGGCAGCCTTCGATTATGGTTCAGGCAAGCCCGACCTTGGAGTATTTTTTCGGCGAAGAGTAACCCCCGGGGAGCAATCCCAGGACGGCGTCGGCGTCGCGATGAAATCGCCATGCATGAGGCGTCTACGAATCGGCGCAACGAGTTTGGCGATCGTGTCGACCGCGCTGTTCGCCGGGTGCATGAGCGCCACGATGCCTAGCGCTTCGCGAACCGACCTAGCGCCGGTGCACCACTACCTCAAACACGTCGTCATCATTATTCAAGAGAATAGGAGCTTCGACAACCTGTTCAGCGGCTTTCCCGGCGCGGACGCACCGAAATTCGGCTACGCGGGAACGCACCGTATCGTCCTGCATCCGACGCCGCTCGAAAATTCCGGCGACATCGAGAATAACTGGCGCGACTCCATCAGCGCTTGGAATCATGGGAAAATGAACGGTTTCGAGGGCGAGCATTTCTACGGCGGTCCAGTCGACTACCCGTACGCCTACGTCCCGCGTGCCGAAACCGCTCCCTACTGGGCCATGGCGCGTCAGTGGGTGCTTGCCGAGCGCATGTTTCCGTTGGAGTTCGGCCCCAGTTTCACCGCGCACCTGAGCCTCATCGCCGCCAACACCACGTTCGAACCGACGCCGCTCGCGCAAGTCGACGCGCCGACACGGCTTCAGTGGGGCTGCGATGCGGCTCCCGGCACACGCACGTTCACGCTCGACGTCGAACGCGTCGAACGACGCAACGGCCCGTTTCCATGTTTCTCGAACTTTCCCACGATCGCCGACCGGCTCGATGCCGCGGGCCTCTCCTGGAAGTACTATGCGACCGGGCTGGGCACGGTCGCCGGCAAGGTCTGGTCCGAGTTTCATGCGATCCGGTCAGTATATTACGGGCCGGATTGGAAGAACGTGATCTCCCCGCAGACGCGCGTTCTTCGCGACATCCCGGCCGGCCGGCTCGCCGACGTCTCCTGGGTGACGCCCTCTTGGAAAGATTCCGACCACACGGGAAGCGGCTACAACGACGGACCCTCATGGGTCGCAACGGTGGTCAACGCCATCGGGACGAGCTCGTATTGGGATTCGACTGCGATTATCGTGCTCTGGGACGATTGGGGCGGCTGGTACGACAACCTACCGCCGCCGCAACGCGACTTCCGCGGCCTCGGCATACGGGTACCGTGCATCATCATCTCGCCGTACGCCCGGATGGGTCTCGGAGGCAAGGCCGGCTACGTCTCGCATACGCAGTACGAGTACGGCAGCATTTTGAAGTTCGTCGAAGAGGTCTTCGGCTTACCAAGAATAGGGCCACCCTCCCGCGGCTTTACGGACACGCGCGCGACGAGCATTCTCGACGCCTTCGATTTCACGCAGGCGCCACGGCCCTTCAGAATTATCCCAGCGCGCTATCCCGAATCCCGCTTCCTCTCGGAGCGGCCGTCGGACATCCCTCCCGACGACGAGTGAGACAGCTACTTCGTGATCGCCTTTGTCGGACTACCCCCATGAGCCGGATACTCGGCATTTGCGCCGCACTCGCGATCGTCAGCGGTTGCGGCGGCGCGCGGTCGTCGGGCGCCGTCGCCGCAATTCCGGCGGGAGCGGTTGAGCATCGCGGCTCGAGTTCGGGCGCGGAAGTCGTTCTTTACAGCTTCGCGGCCGCTTCCGACGGCGGCAACCCGGCGACGCAGTTGGTTCTCGACCGGCACGGCGATCTTTACGGCACGACGGTGATCGGCGGTGCGTATGCGTGCGGCACGGTGTTTCGTCTGGCGCCGCACAAAAAGACGCCGTGGATGGAAACGGCGCTCCACTCATTCGGCTGCTACACTGACGGTAAGAACCCCTACGACGGCATCACCTTTGACGCGCACGGCAACGCGTACGGCACGACCGTCGACGGCGGAACGGGATCTTGCCCGAGTAGCGGCTGCGGCATCGTCTACGAGTTGTCGAAAAAGGCCGAAACGGTTCTCCACGATTTCACGGCGGGCCGCGATGGCTTTGGGCCGGGAGGCCCGATCGTTTTAGCTGCGGGCGGCGACCTCTACGGCACGACGCCCGACGGCGGCGTGTCTTCGCAAGGCACGATCTTCCAAGTCTCGCGTTCCAACGGAAAATCGACGGAGCGAGTGATTCACGCGTTCGACGGTACGAAAGACGGGGGAACCGGATCGCTGGGGGCGTTGCTCTCCGATGCGAAGGGAGATCTCTACGGCGTCGCGGAGACCGGTGGCCCGCATGGTGCGGGGACGGTCTACGAGCTTTCACCGCAGCCGACGAAACGCTGGCGGTTCACGAGGCTCTATGCGTTCAAAGGTCAGCCCGATGCTGCGTCGCCGTACGGCGGTCTCATCGCCGATGCCACGGGAAATCTCTACGGCACGACGTACTATGGCGGCCGCTATGGAGAAGGTGCAGTTTTCGAACTGCGTTCGATAGGCGGCCGACGGTACCGGGAGCGCGTTGTTTACAGCTTCCAAGGCGGCACTGATGGAAGCAATCCCACGAGCACGCTGGCATTCGATGCCTCCGGCGACCTCTACGGCACGACGTCAACCGGTGGCGGGTCGTGCAGCTGCGGCACGCTCTTCGATATCGATCCGGCGTCGGCGAGCGAAACGGTGTTGCACAGTTTCGGCACGGGCAGCGATGGTGCGTATCCCTACTACGGTGTAACGCGGGACTCCAACGGTCACGTCTTCGGCACGACGGCGGCCGGCGGCAGCTTCGGTCAAGGAACCGTCTATGAGTGGACGCCGTAAACGTCTTATTCGTAATCGGGCGCCATGTAGTCGCTATCGAAACGGTGGCGGATAAAGAACTGCCCCGGATGCGGGGCCGCGATCTTCACGAATGGGCGCGGCTTCTGCGTAAAATCGAAGCAGTCGGCGGCGGGCGACTTGGCGCGCGCGTCGGCCCTTGCTAGCTGGGACAATCCGTAAAGGTCCTCGGCGAACCGTAAGACGCTCGCCGTTTCGTAGTGCGCGTGCGATACGTAGTGCTTTTTTGCGTAGGGCGAGATCACCAAGAGCGGAACGCGAAAGCCGAGCCCATCGTAATCCTTGTACGCTGGCGCAACGTGGTCGTACCAGCCGCCCCAATCGTCCCACTGAACGAAGATCGCCGTCGAGTCCCAGAGCTTACTTGCCCCCACCGTGTCGACCAGGGCCGAAACCCACGAGGGGCCATAACCGCCGCCGCACTCGAGATGATCGGACTCCGCGCATTCCGGCGTGATCCACGTGAAGTTCGCGAGCTTGCCTGCGCGGACGTCGGTGATGAACCGCCAGTTCGGCGAGATGACGTCCTTCTTCCAATCGGGACCCTTGAAGATGTGCCGAATCGCCTGATAAGCCGACCAGGTCCCGCCGTTACCGCCGCGGTCGTTGCCGTAACGGGCGGCGTAGAAGCGCCACGAGAGGTTTGCCTTGTCTAACTCGTCGCCCAGCGTCGTGTAGTCGAAGCAGGCTTGTTGCGAGGGGCCATCGGGATTGCGCGTTTGGGTGATCGTCGAAACCGTATCGTACGTACCGCCCGCGCAGCCCCAAATCAGTTCTGCGGGTAGATCGACGCTCGATTGCGCTTGCGCGGCAATGACGTACTGATGGGCGACGAAGCTCTCGTCGAGCTGCGATTGGAACATTCGGTCGGCGACGACCCATTCGCGCGCCATGTCGAAGTACGGCTTCGACTCAGACTGCGGAACGTAGGCGTACTGCGGGTTCGCCGGTCCGCCAAACGAGGACTCGTTGTTGAAACCGTTCATCCGGCAGTCGGTTCCGGGAAGGCTGCCGGTTCCATTGCACGCGGCGAACATCGCCTCGGCCGAGTGATCGATTTCGTAGACGGTCTCCAACGTAACCGGCTGCAGCGTGATGGATTGGCCGTAGGAGTTCAATCCCTTGGAAACGGTGTCGGCACCGGGGTAGCCTTGGAAGAGATTGTCGAAGCTACGGTTTTCTTGCACGATGTAGATGACGTGCGTAATCTTTCCCGCTCCGGTCGCATCGAGCGCGCGCACAGGAACCCCGCTCTGCATGTATGGCACCGGCGGCGATGGCGAGCCGGACGCGCAGCCGGCCCATATGAGGAAAGAGAGAACCGCAATGCAACGCTTCGTCATGGAGGGCGCTTCCGCTTGAATTTATCGGGGACCTGCGGCGACGTAGCGATACTGACCCGGGTTCCAGGTGCAGATGCTGCCGTCGTTCATTGCGAAGGATTCGAATCCGTCGACCTCGGGGTTGAAGTCCTCATTGAGCTTTTTGGTTGCCGGCCAGTTTACAGCAGGTTCTTGGCGCGCGGCGCCACGCGCTTTCATATTGGAAAACTGCGTATTTTTCGTAAGCGCGTTGAGCGCCGCGGCCAGTCGTCGCGCATCCACTGTCGTGAAGCGTTTCGTTATTTCTGCGCGATAGCCTCGACGTTGAGCTCGATGCGGACCTCGTCACCGACCGCGACGCCGCCGGCTTCGAGCATCTGATTCCAGGTTAGTCCGAAATCCTTGCGGCTGATCGTCGTCTCGGCTTCGTACCCGGCGCGGAGATTGCCCCACGGATCGGTGACGCTCCCTTCCGAGGTCGCCTCGAGCACGACCGGGCGCGTCGTGCCGCGAATCGTGAGGTCTCCGTGGATCTTGAACGCGTCACTGCTGCCGGTGATGCGCGTGCTGCGAAACGTGATGGTCGGATGCGTTCCGACGTCGAGGAAATCGGCCGAGCGTAAATGCTCGTCGCGTTGCGGCTCGCGCGTGTCGACCGACGAGCCGTCGATGGTGACCTCCACGGAGTCGGGAACGTCGGATCCGGCCGGTATTGCGATCGTGCCGGCCACGGAAGCGAAGCGCCCCCGGACCTTGGTGATCATGAGGTGGCGCACGACGAAGCCGACGGACGTGTGCGCCGGGTCGAGGGTGAAGACTTGGTGGGTTTGCTCTTGGGCGGCGGTCATTTCTGCGTACTCTCCTCTTTCTTAGTTGCCCCGGTTGCCTGTTTTATGCTACCGTATGGGGTGTAAGTCACTATTGCATACTGGATTACTCAGGGCAAGAAGGCACTCGAAAGTAGTATAGGAACCCAATGTATACTGTTACCGACACCGTGTATTCCGGCGCCTGCCCGGCTCGCGAGCTCTTGGATCGCATCGCCAACAAGTGGACGACCATGATCATCGGCATGCTCGGGGCCGCCGACACGCCCGTGCGCTTCGGCGAACTGCGCCGCTCGATTACCGGCATATCGCAAAAAATGCTCACGCAGACGCTGCGCGACCTCGAGCGCGACGGTCTCGTCGTGCGCGAGATCTATCCGGTGATTCCCCCGCGTGTCGAATACTCGCTCACGGCGCTCGGCCGCACGCTCGAGGAGCCGCTGCGCGCGCTGAGCTTGTGGGCGGAGCAGCATATGGCCGAGGTGCACGTCGCGCAGCGCGCCTTCGACGCTAAGACTTCCCGTAGTTAAGCGCCCGCCTGGCAGTCGCAAAACACACCCACACAGTCTCCGACACACTCGCCATTGTATAGTTACGCACTCGGTCTTCCCGTGCTATGAATCGACATGGCCTCCGTTACAGATAACGTTAGGAGAACAATCGAGTGAATAGCCCATCTCTTCTTCCCTGGAAACTTTCGCTCGGTGCCGTTGCGACGCTCGCGGCGACACTGCTCGCGGGCTGCGGAGGATCGCAGCCGCTCGGACCGACGGCTCCCCAAAGCGACACTTCATTAATCCGTCATGCGCCCATGGGTAGCCCGGCGGTCAAGGGCGGCTGCACCGCGCACGGCGGCGTACGCGTTACTCCCTGCACCATAGACTTCTCGGCCTCCAACCCCGGTCCCGATACGGTGACCGTCCGCATCCCCAAAGACAAGAAAGGGACGCTCAGCGAGGGCGACAACTGTGGCGGCGCCTCAGGCGTGGCCACGGTCACGCAAGGCTCGGGGAACGACTGGGTCGTCACGGTCGGTTCGAGCACCGGCTCGTGCACAGCGGTTTTCACGTACGCAAACAAGCACGACAAAGCGATTGGGTACGCCGACCTCAACATTACGAACTCCATTTAGCAGTCTTTGGAGCTTCGTAAGATGCCCGCCTCGCATCCGTCTCGGAAGGATGCGGGGTGGGCATGCGTTCTGAGGGAAAGAGAAAAAACTATGCTCCTGCGCATCGTCGCTCCGTTTCCCGTCGCTGCACTCGCCCTGAGTGCCGTACTAAGCGCTTGCGGCGGAGCGAGTCCGACCGTCCCGGTAGGATCGGGTTCGCTCGCACGCGCGCAGTTGGCGAGCGCGCCGCCCCTCAGCAAATCTGACGGCGGCCTCGTCTACACCGCCCAGTTGTACGGCCAAGACGCCGAGGTATACCGACGCAAGGGCCTGCATCTCAAACCAATCAAAACGCTCATGAAAGGCCTGAACGAACCGCAGGGAACCGTCACCACCGTGAACGGATGGTGGTACATCGCAAACGAAGGCGATTCCAACGTCCTGATCTATCGGACCCTCAATGGCCGGCCAAGGGGACCGCAGTCCTCTCTCAGCGATTACGACGAGCTGCCGGTTAACGTCGACGTTACGCCGAGTCGAAAGTTGGCTGCGGTTTCCAACTACCTCACGACCGACGGCGCGGCCGGGAGCGTGAGCATCTATTTGGACCGCGAATCGGTTCCCTCTCGGATGCTAACCTACGGTTCCGATCAGATCGAAGGTGAAGGCATCGCTATTTCGCACCGTGGGGATTGCTATTGGAGTTTCCAGGATGCGACGACTGGAAGCGGATCGATCGTCGAGTTCGGCGGTTGTCAAGGAACCGGAACGCCGATCGTATCTGGGATCGGACAGGCCGGAGGAATCGCGTTGGACCAAGCCGACGATCTCTACTACGTCGATACGAGGGCTGCACGAATTTATCAGTGCGAGCACACATCGTCCTGTCAGCCGTTACTGACCGGGCCGTACGTTCTCGTCGCGCCGGTGAACATCAACTTCGATCTCCATGAGAAAGATCTCTGGGTCGCCGACGCCGGCGGCTACATCGATGCCATAAACGCAAAGACCGGTGTCATCGAATACCAGTACCCGACAGGATCGAGCAATCCGCCCTTTGGCGTGGCGCCGGAACCTGGAGACTAAGCGCCGCTCCAGCGCATGGACTGCTCCGGCGCGGCACGAATGGCCCACGCATCGTGGGATCTCCTGGGGCCGCTCCGGACGAACGATCGGCCGCACTTGAGCTAGCGGCGCTGCTTAAGAAGCTGCGATTGAGCGCCGGACTCTCGCAGCAGATGCTTGCAGATCGGGCGCTCGTGAGCGTTCAAGCCGTCAGCGCGTTGGAACGCGGGTACCGAAAAGTTCCGTATCCCAAGACGCTCGAGCGCTTAGCCGACGCGCTCGATCTGCCCGCCGAAGCGAGAGCCGCGCTCGAGGAATCCGCCCGTCGCGCCCGGGGCTTGCGTTTGCTGGAACACGACGCTGCGCTCACCCACAATCTTCCGCGTCAACTAACGTCGTTCTTGGGACGCGATGAAGTCGTGACCGAAGTCGGCGAACTGCTAAAAATGGCGCCGCTGGTCAGCATCGTCGGAACCGGTGGCGTGGGGAAGACTCGCGTCGCCATCGAGGTTGCACGCCAACTCGTCACGCTATTTTCAGATGGCGTCTGGTTTGTCGAACTCGCTCCGCTCAACGACCCCGAGTTGGTTTCGCATGCACTTGCCGCCGCGCTTGGCGTTCAAGAATCCGCTCGAGGTTCGCTGCTCGGCGCGCTCATCGGCTACCTTTCTCACAAACACCTCTTGATCGTCCTCGACAACTGCGAGCACGTCATCGACCAGACGCGCCGGGCTACTGGCTCGGTGATGCGTGAATGCTCGAGAGTGGCGTTTCTTACCACCAGCCGCGAGGCGCTGAGCATTACGGGCGAACGCGTGTATCGGCTTCCATCGCTATCGGTTCCCGAACAGAAGTCGATCGGGCCGGAGGAAGCCGTCAAGTACGGCGCCGTAGCGCTCTTCGCCGATCGCGTCCGCGCGGCGGACGCTCGTTTCACGCTCAACGCTCAGAACGTCGGGCCTATCGTGGAGATCTGCCGCCGGCTCGACGGTCTCCCCCTGGGCATCGAGCTTGCGGCGGCTCGGGCGACCGTCCTGTCACCGTCGCAAATTGCCGACCGCCTCGATCGAATCTTCGATCTGCTGACGCCGGCCGACGCGGGCGCAGATCCCCGGCACCGCACGATGCAAGCGGTTATCGAGTGGAGCTACGCGCTGTTGTCGCCGCAGACGAGATTGCTCTTCGATAGGCTCGCGATTTTCGCCAGCGGCTTCTCCTTGGAAACGGCAACGATGGTCTGTGCCGACGACCGCCTTGCAGGCGATGAAGTACTGGAACCCTTGTCGTCGCTCGTTGCTCAGTCGCTGGTGCTGGTCGATTTCTCTCGCGGCGACGCGCGCTACCACATGCTGGAGGCGACGCGGCAGTACGGACTCGAAAGGCTCGTCGAGCGCGGCGACCGCCCAATGATCTCGCAGCGCCACGCCATCAGCTGCCTGCGCCTCGCCCAGCGCCTCGACGCGCAATGGTACCGCGCCGACGAGCGTGCCTGGTTCCGCGAAGCGGCAATAGAGCTGGACAACTGCCGTGCCGCGCTCGAATGGTCGCTCGTCGAGAGGCAGGACGTAGAGACGGGCGGTCGGCTCGCCGCCTCTCTCGCACGCGTCTGGTATTCGTCCGCTCCCGTTGAGGGCCGCAACTGGGTGCGCCTGGCGCTTTCGTCACTTCGCCCGGACGCCGCGCCTTGCGTTCGTGCCCAGCTCAGGATTGCAGAGTCCGACCTCTGTGGTGCGCTCGGCGAGTACGCCGATTCGTTTGCTGCGGCCGAAGGCGTGCTGGGCTCTAGCGAAGGCCTCGACGACCTGTTGGTGATGCGTGCGAAGGAATCCGCCGGAAGCGCCTTGGGCGCCCTGGCTCGTTGGAGCGAGGCGGAAGCACTCTTGCAAAGCGCATTGCAAGACGCGCGCCGGCTGGATAACCGGCGCATGCAGGCGTTGATACTAGGGGATTTGGGAACCTTGCATTCCCGCTCCGGCGATATCGACGGGGCCCGCACCTATTACGCGGAGGCGCTCACGTACTATACGGCCCTGAATCTCGAGCGCCCGGCCGCATCGATTGCGGGTAACTTAGCAGAGATCGAGTTCGCGGCCGGCGACGTAGCGGCGGCGCTGCATCGAGCGGAGGAGGCGCGCGCCGGCCATGAAGCGTGGCAAAATCGCCGCTCGGTCGCGAACGACTTAGGCAACATGGCCGCGTACCTGATTGCCATGGATTGCTTTGACGATGCGCGCGGACATGCGTCCGAGGCCTTGAGCGCCGCGCTCGACATCAAAGGGACGGTGCTCACCGCGTACGTTCTCCAGCACCTCGCCGCGATCGGCGCTCTACAGCATTGCGGCGATGCCTCGGACAGGGAGATCGAACGCAAACGCGCGGCGATGCTCCTTGGTTACGTCAGCGCGCGCCTAGCTAGCCTCAAGGCGGGCCGCGAATACACCGAACAACAGGAGTACGACCGAATCGTGGACGGCCTTCGCAACGACCTCGGCGATGGGCTCGCTGCCATCATGGCGCTGGGCGCCGAGTGGAACGAAGCCGCCGCCGTCAGCGTCGCCCTCGAGCTCTAGAACCCGGCATCACGGTTTCACGCGGACCCCGAGGTTGAATGTGCGCGGTGCCGCGTAATGGTTCCCTTGCGCGTTGAGGAGCGTGACGAAGTAGCGATCGTTGAGGATGTTCTGGACATCGAAGATGAGCGCCGTTTTCGGGGTCAACGCGTACCCCTCTTCAGCGTTGAAGGTCGTATGCGGCGTCTCTTTACAGTACCCGGGCGTCCCGGGCGGGCAGACGGCCGAAGATAATCCGCTGCCGTACTCGGCATCGGCGGAGAACCAGCCGCCGCGATGGTCGTTACGGAGTATTCCGCCGGCGAGGCTATAGCGCTGCTCGTGATCGGCAGGCGTGAAGCCCGTTGGCTGTCCGAAACAAGGTGCCAGCAACTGCGTTTCGCAACCGCTGTTGAGCGAGACGACGTGGGCGATCGAAAGATACGCGCGCCCGTTGAACGGCAGCGGCTGCACGTAGTTAAGCGCCTCCTGCGAGATGCGGCCCAGCACGTAGTTAATATCCTGGTGCAGCAGCGTCACGCCAACCTGCGTATCGTCGATGAGGTCGTTCGCATTCTTCTGCCACACGCGCCACCCCAAATCGCCGGAACCGACCGGAATGTGGCCGCCGATTTCGAGCATCGTGTCACGCTCCGGCTTGAGGTCGAACTGTGCCTGCGTTCGCTGCAGCGGGAGATTGAGCAGGTACGCCGCCGACGGACCCACGTTCTCGAAGGAGAACGGCTCGAAAAACCTGCCGACGTATGCGTAGATGCTGGTGCGTGGTCCGAAGAAGCGCGTCATCTTGAGGCGGGGACTGAACGCCCCGAAGCCCTGATCGAACTGGGTCGATTTAATGGTAAAGAAGTCGTAGCGCAGCCCGTAGTCGGCTTCCCAAAGGCGGCTCATGCGCCAGCTGTCCTGAACGTACGACGTATAGGTGTTTCCGAGATTCGGCGAGTTGTCAGCCACCGTAAAGGGTGCGTCGGGCGTGCTGGGTGTCTCGATCGGCGAGAGAAAGTTGTTCGGCTGCAACGTTATCGCGTAGTATTTCAAGACACGCGTAAGGTCGTACGAAGCACCCGCAGCAATCGTATGCTGGCCGAAGATCTGCGTGTAGTCGGTCTGCATGATGTAATCGAGCGCCGTCCGCTGGTCGGCCAGCGAGTAGCCGCACATCAGCGGAAAGGCTAACGGATTTTGAGGAGCCACGGTAAAGGCGTTCGCGCAGTCCGTCGGTTGACCGCCGTTCCCGTAGGGCGGCGGTTCGACGTTGAGCGCTTCTCCGTAGGCCCAGTCGTTGCCCGGATCGCCGAAGTCCTGAATCGTGGACGCCTTATATGCCGGTCCAAACGTTAGCGCGCCGGTCGTTCCGATCGTA
>Ga0182015_10005158_pt1 | contig 13720 bp, 12 predicted proteins | sample 712P3MmetaG_FD_120478 | JGI IMG/M metagenome (GOLD analysis project Ga0182015, IMG submission 120478) | Permafrost microbial communities from Stordalen Mire, Sweden - 712P3M metaG | ecosystem: Environmental > Terrestrial > Soil > Wetlands > Permafrost | place: Sweden: Stordalen | collected...
GGGGTACAACCTGCCGGCAAAATATGTGATCCACACGGTTGGCCCGGTGTGGCACGGTGGAGATAACGACGAAGATCAGTTGCTGGCTTCTTGTTATCGCAGCTCGCTGGGACTAGCCGCATCGCTAAACGTTCGAAGCATCGCATTCCCCGCAATCAGCACTGGCATTTACGGATTCCCCAAACAGCGGGCAGCGAAGATAGCCGTGCGCGAAGTATCTACCTCCGCTGGAGACATGAAAAAACTGCTATTCGTATGTTTTGATGCCGAGACTGCGGAAATTTATCGCCAACTTCTGCTTTAGATTTGAGTTGGCCAGCTATCCCTCCCATACAAAAGCGTCAAATATCCTTTGCGTGTTGAATCCCAGCCGCAGATAGAGTTGCACTGCGCGATCGTTGGCTTCCGTCACCGTCAAAGAGAGCAAAGAGAATTTCCGCTGGCGCAGGTTCCTTGTCGTCGCCGCCATCAATGATTCGCCAATGCCGTGCGAGCGATATTCCGGCAGCACGCACACTTGCGTCACGTGGCCGACGTCGTTTCGCACGCGCGAGCACAGGATCAATCCCACCAGCGTCCGAGTGCGTTTGTTTATCGCGGCAAAGGATGATTCAGGATCAAACGTTCCGCATCCTGGGAAGCGCACAATATTATTCAGAAAACGTAAAGAGCCGCTTAACGTGCGGTATTGGTCGTTGATTTCGGAATCCACGTGCCCGCGATATGCGGTGGTGATGACGGCGGCGGCAGGTTGGTAGTCCGGCTCCGACCATTGCCGGATTTCAATATCCGGGTGCGGCGGCCGGGCTGACGGCACGGCGTTGTCCAGTGGCAGGAGCATGAAAAGCCGTGCGTGCCTGCTAAAACCCTGCGCCACAAATGGCTGAGAGACGATTCCGGTCTCGTGCATAAGCAATTGCGCTTCGACACGATGTATGCCGGGAGATTGCTGCAGGGTTTCGATCACATGCGTTAGCAGGCGGGATTCCACTTCGTGAGCATTAGGCAAGCGGCCGCCGTTGGCGACAAATAAATCGCCAATCACGCCTTTACTACCCTCGTAAACAAAAAACGCATAGCCGAAGATTCGTCCGCGATCGATGGCCGCATAGCCGGGAAGAATTTTTGCGTCAACATAGCGCAGGATCATGTCGGCCGAGCCGCCGTAATCCCATGAGAGCAGGCGCGACCACACGCCGATCTCGTCGTCCAGCAAGGGACGCAGATCAACAGAAGAAAAATGCCTGAGATCGAGAATCTCCACGCGGGCTCCTGAGGGCTACGCCTCAGCGGTGCACAAAATTGCGGCCTTAAAGGCCGAGTGTATTAGCTTCGCACGCCGCGAGGCAAACGGGAGTATCTGGGAGGATGCACAAGGTGGATGCTTGAGCGTGGCGTCTAGATTCTCGCTTTTAGTGGCTCATGTTGATCTCTGCGGCCGCTACCCAGTAGTAATCCAAACCCTGCGGCGCGAAACTTCCCAAATAAGACACACGACGCCCTGCGACTTTTTTTGCAATCGCGGTTTGTGATCCCTCTGGCGCTACCACCAAATGCTCAGAAGCCGGAATCTGTCCCGATTCGTATCGTTCGATGATTTGGTTTCGATAGAACGCTAAACCATATTCAGTTTGTCGAGAAACGCCCGATACCGCGAGCGGTTGTCGCTTAGTCTCAAGATGGCTGATTTCATTTGCCAGCGGCCGAGCCGAGAGCGTGCTGTCGAGCGCCGGAGCTCCCAGACGCAGAGTCGCGGCTAGCGACAACACGACCGGCACCAGGGTGATAAAACGCAATCCGGGAAAGCCGAGTTTCTTATAGAGCGTGATGGCAATGCCAATCGCCAGCACCCCAGCAAAGGCAAACGAAATCGCGGACGCTTTGCCCCATGGGAGATGATGCTGAAGGATGATGTATTGAATCATCAGGGCAGGAATAATCGGCGTCGCCGCAACAACGGAGTGCAAACCGATTAAAACAATGCCCGGGCTTTCGTTCGCCGACACGCGACGCCGCAAATACTCTGCCAGCAGCAGCGTACCGGCAGGCAAGGCTGGCACAATATAGCCTGGAAGTTTCGATTTGGAGAGTGAAAAGAAAACCACTGGGACGACCAGCCAGATCATCAGGAATACGTTGAGAGCATCTTCCGATGCCAGCATTTGTTGTCGTTCTGTCCACCAGACTCTAACGTTTTCCATCGCCGCTGCCACCACGCAAACGGTCCAGGGGATCAAGCCAATCAGCGTAACCGGTATGAAATACCAGAATGGTTCGGGGTGGTGATATAAGTTTGTACCGAAGCGTGCCAGGTTGTGTTCAAGGATGAAGACCCGCATGAACTCCGGGTTCTTAATTTGGACCGCGATGTACCAGGGCAGGGATACCGCACAAAAAAGAATTATCCCGGGAATCCAGAGCGTGCGCAGGAGCAGGCGGAAATCATGTTTGGCGCTTGCAAAAAGCCCGATTATTACCGCAGCTAATAATGGCGCGACGGGCCCCTTGGCCAGTATTCCCAGAGCAAGGAACACATAGAAAATTGCCAGATCGAGATAGGACTTGCTTTCGTACCACGCATACCAGGCGAGCAGCGCGATAGTGAACATGGCCGCCAGCGGCATATCGGTCGAAGCCGCCCGAGCGAAGCCGATCACCCCGGCTGCGGACGCTGCCATCAATGCGCCATCAAGCTGAAATCCGGGCCGGAGCCGTTTCAGAAACAAATAGACAGCAAAGACCATCAGCGTCGCATCCACCGCGGATGGCAACCGGGCAGCCCAGTCGCTAACGCCGAAGATGCTGTACGCCAGCATGGCTTGCCAGTAGTAGAGAGGCGGTTTCTCCAACCATGGTTTGCCTGCCAGCGTTGGAGTAATCCAGTCGTGACGAGCCAGCATTTCGCGGGCGACTTGCGCATAACGAGGCTCGTCCGCGCCGATTAATCCGAAATATGCAAGCCCGAAAAAGAACAGAAACCCACAGAATCCGACAAGTAGAAGCCAATCAGTAGAGCCGCGCGAGATTTTCAATTTTCCCTCGGAAAACTATTGTACGAAGGGATTCTTTCGAAGTTGTGCTGTGATTTGCGTGACCGCGACGGACAACGGGCCGTCGACAGAACATCCGCTCGCGCACGCATGGCCGCCGCCACCAAACTGTTCCGCAACCGCGGCCACATCCATCTGCCCTTTACTGCGGAGGCTTACACGAAATCGCCCATCAGGAAGCTGGCGAAAAAATACTGCTACTTCAACATCCTGAATGGAAAGTGCATAGTTTACCAACCCTTCACAATCTTCTTCTTTGGCTCCAATGCGCTCCATCTGCTCGCTAGTTGCCCAAATCCAGGCCAGTGGTCCTTCGCGGTGCAGATTAGAAAGCGCAGCCCCCAACAGACGCATCTTGGCGGTGGAGTGCCCAAAATATACATTGCGAGCGCAGTACGCGGCATCTGCGCCCGCGAGCACCAACTCACGCGCCAATGCAAATGTGTGCTCGTTGGTGCCTTCGAACATGAACGAACCAGTATCCGTCAGTACGGCGGTGTACAGGCAAGTCGCAATCTCCGGAGAAATTTTTACTCCGGCCTCTCGCGCCAAGCGGTAAACCATCTCGGCGGTCGCAACCGCTTTGGGATCGATCCAGTTCACATTGGCAAAGGGCCGGCCGCTGATGTGATGGTCGATGCTGATGAGAAAGCGGTTTTCCAGGCCCTCCAGACGGGTGCGCTGAATGCTGTCGCACTCCAGAATGATGGCGGCTTCGTAATTGCCTTGGACGCTAACGGCACGAACCACTGTGTCGGCAAAAGGCAGTGGCTGATAAATGCGAGGCACCCCGTCATGCAGAACCACATCAGCCTGCTTACCCATGGCGCGCAGTATTTGGCAACAGGCTAGCGCGGAACCGACTGCGTCCCCATCAGGGCGGGCGTGCGAAGTCAGCAGGAAGCGGTTGCGACGCTCGATGTGATTGAGAACTTCTTTCAACATATCAGCCTGCTCTCATGCGACTCGCTATCCGCTCCTTTTCCGGTTGCGTTTCAACAGCTCATCGATTCTCGCTGCATAAGTCTGCGAGCGGTCCAACTGAAAAAACAATTCTGGCGGACGTCGCAGATGCAAACGTTCGGCCACTTCGCGGCGAATGAAACCAACGGCCGCGGTGAGTCCTTCCAGCGTGCGCTCGGCTTCGGTATCGTCGCCTTGCACCACCACAAAAATACGGATCGAGCGCGAATCACTTCCCAGCACTACGCTGCTCACGCTAACCAGGCCGATGCGGGGATCGCCGAGTTCGCCCTCGACGATGGTTTCGATCTCTTCCCGCAAAGCCTCTCCCAATCTTTCGCGATGATATTTGGCCCCGCGCTTTTCCACAGTTTTCTCTCAGAGTAAAACGAATGAGAATATCAGAAAATCGGGTTCAAAGCGTCAATATCGGCGGGGTGAAGAGTACTTTCGTGTCGAGCTGAAAAGCCAGCGCGACGTTATTCCAGTCCTGCCGGCTTATTTTAAGAGCCAACAGTCAATAATCAGCTGCCGCAACCCTGACGACGATTTGCTTGGAGCGCACCATCCATTTAATCTGTCTTTAGAAACGATCAACGACATGGCAGGCTTTGAATTGCATTTCTATCTGCGGCTGTCGTCTCCTGAGTGTGAAGACTGAAATATAAGAAGCAACTAGGCTGCTCGGCCGCTCATCCATAGAGCTGGGTTCGAATGTATATATTGACGCTCAATCCCGGCGAATCCGCCTTCGTGCGGTGTACTCGTTGCGAGAATTTGAATTTGATGGTGACCAACGAGAAAGAGAACGACGTGTCGCTCCAATTCCATGCCAAGGATGATCAACTGGATGCGGAATGTGTTCAGTGCAAGAGCCATTACCTTTGGACTCCCGGCTCGGTTGCCATCGTCAAGCCTACGCAACACGCGAATTAAAGGACCCGGTTCGCGTGATCGCAGTTACCAGCCCGAGTGATATCCCTTGCTTCCGATGAGCGGCACAAAGCGGCATCCTTCCAGACTGGTGACCAGCGGCTGGCCAGCCTGTTTGCGCACAAACTGCAACTCCTGAGCCTGCGCAGGACCGACCGGGATAACCATTCGTCCGCCGTCACGTAATTGCTCGAACAATGGTGGCGGAATCTGCGGAGCTGCGGCCGACACCACGATTGCATCAAAGGGCGCATGTTCAGGCAGGCCATTACTGCCGTCGCCGAGCACCACCTCAATATTGGTGTAGCCCAGACGGCCTAGCGTAGCTTCGGCGGTTCGGGCAAGCGACGCGTGCCGTTCCACTGAGTAGACCTGATGAGTAAGTTCCGCAAGTAATGCGGTTTGGTAGCCGGACCCTGTGCCTATTTCCAAAACCGTGTCCAATGGGTTGAGCGCTAAGGCCTCCAACATAATCGCGACAATGTAAGGTTGAGAAACCGTCTGTCCTTCGCCAATTGGAATCGGATGATCTTCATAAACCTGGCCGCGATACTCTGCGGGAACAAATTCCTGGCGGGCTACTTGCGACATTGCCGTGAGCACCCGCTCATCCCGAATTCCTCTCGCGCGTAATTGCGACTCCACCATATTCCGGCGCTCTGCAAGGAAAAGATCGACTGGAGTCTCCGCTGCCATGGCTTTGTGCTTACCAGAATAGCGCGAATGGTCATAACGCGAATCTTTGGACCTGCTGGCGAATCTTACAAGATTGCGTTTCTAGTACCATGCACTGAGAACTCTTGAGGGTAGATCATTGAGCGACGGAGAACGATACGCTCCGGGCTGGCCGGGCATTAGCCCGCGCTGGACTTCGAGCGCGAAAAGTGGCGTGGGTACAGCTCTGAATCAGCATAGCCGCGTATGGTTTACCACCAGTCACGGCATCTTGAACGAAGTTTATTACCCTCGAGTCGACCAGGCATGCACCCGCGACATGGGCTTCATCGTTACGGATGGCAAAGGTTTTTTCTCGGAAGAGAAACGTCACTGCAAGTTCGAGAATGTTCCGGTCGCGCCCGGAGTGCCCGCCTACGAGTTGACTAACACGGAATTGCAGGGACGCTACCGGATCAACAAGGAAGTTTTGACCGATCCTTATCGCAATGTCGTGCTGCAGAAGGTTCGTTTCACCCCATTGCAGGGCCAACTCGCAGACTATCGCCTCTATGGCCTGCTTGCCCCGCACCTCGCGAATTGGGGGAATGGCAATACAGGATGGGTTGGCGATTATAAGAGCGTCCGCATGCTGTTCGCCGAGCGTGACGGCTGCGCGCTGGCATTCGGCTGCTCGACGCCGTGGAAGAAAATGTCCGTGGGCTTTGTCGGTACGTCCGACGGTTGGCAGGATCTGTCAAAGAATTTTCGGATGACATGGGACTACACACGGGCCGAAAACGGCAACATCGCGCTCACCGGAGAAATCGATCTGGAAGCGTGTAGCGGCGAGTTTGTGCTTGCGCTGGGTTTCGGCACGATTTGGGCAGAAGCTGCGCAACAGGCACGATCAAGCTTGCTCGAACCCTACGAAGAACTTCGCCGCCAGTATGTGGCGCAGTGGGAACGTTGGCACGAGAGCCTCGTGGGTCTGGATGAGACTGGGCCGCCGCGTGAGCACGATCTCTATCGAGCCAGCGTCGCAGTGCTTCGCACTCATGAATCAAAAGATTTTCTCGGCGGAGTGATTGCCAGTCTCTCGATTCCATGGGGCTTTAACAAAGGCGATGAGGATCTCGGCGGATATCACCTCGTCTGGCCGCGTGACTTGGTTGAAACTGCATTCGGGTTGTTGGCCGCAGGTGCACAAGAGGATGCAGTTCGGGTGCTTCGCTATCTCGAATCCACCCAGGAAGCCGATGGGCATTGGGCACAGAACATGTGGTTGGACGGGCGTCCCTACTGGAACGGATTGCAGATGGACGAGTCCGCATTTCCCATTCTGCTGGTCGACTGCCTGCGCCGTGGTTGTCCGTCTGTGTTAGGCAAACTCGGACGCTGGTGGTCCCTGGTTCAGCGTGCGTCCGGGTTCCTCGTCCGCAATGGTCCGGTCACGCAGCAAGATCGTTGGGAAGAAGATGCGGGCTACTCGCCGTTCACTCTGGCGGTGGAAGTTTCTGGATTGCTGGCTGCGGCGGACATCGCGTATGACATCGGAGAAAAAGCGGCTGCCGAATATCTCCGTGAAACCGCGGACAATTGGAATGACAACATCGAACGCTGGACTTATGCCGCCGGTACCGACTTGGCACGTCAAATCGGAGTGGAAGGGTATTACGTTCGAATAGCGCCCCCGGAAACAGACGGCGCACGATCTCCGGCCGAAGGGTTCGTCCCTATAAAAAATCGGCCGCCAGGACAAAGTACGGAACCTGCGACTCAAATGATCAGCCCAGACGCGCTGGCGCTGGTGCGGTTTGGCTTGCGCGCACCGAATGATCCTCGAATCCTGAATACGGTCAAGGTAATTGATGCGCTGCTGCGAGTGAAATTGCCACAGGGTCCGTGTTGGTACCGGTACAACGGCGATGGCTATGGAGAGCATGAAGATGGATCGCCATTCGATGGCAGCGGCATCGGGCGGCCTTGGCCGTTGCTTGCAGGTGAGCGCGCTCATTATGAACTGGCGGCCGGACATCCCCAACTGGCCCAGCAACTTTTGCACGTGATGGAATTTTCAACCGAAGGAGGACGCCTGCTGCCAGAACAGGTTTGGGATTCGGCTGACCTGCCGGCGCGGGAATTGTTTGCGGGCAAACCGACGGGGTCGGCGTGCCCCTTGGTGTGGGCTCACTCCGAGTACATCAAGCTGCGGCGCTCGCTGCGCGATGGCAAGATTTTCGATCAGCCGCCGCAGACCGTGCAGCGCTATCAAATAGACAAAAAGAAGTCCGAGTATTTTGCCTGGCGCTACAACAACAAGTGCCGTTCGATGCCGCGAAACAAAAAGCTGCGTGTCGCGCTAGTGGAGCCCGCATTGGTGCATTGGAGCGCAGACCATTGGCAGACTCCGCAGGACATCAATACGCGAGACACGGGGTTAGGCACGCATGTGGCCGACCTTCCCACCGAAGGATTGTCAGCGGGGAGCGAGATCGTGTTCACATTTTATTGGCTGCAAGAGCAACGTTGGGAAGGCGCGGATTTTTCCGTGATAGTGGAAGAATAAGGCAACGCCCCCGCACACCTTTAGCCCGTGTAGAGCAGTTCCACGACCGTGCAGTCATCGTTCAAGGGAGTGCCGCCGCAGAAACTTGAGATTGCGGTAAAGATTTGTTCTAGCGTGCCTGTTTTCGCGGCCTGTTCCAGGCGCGAGTCTTCGAAGAACTCTCCGCGGGCATTTTCGGCTTCGGTGACACCGTCTGTCACCAGTATCAGCCGGTCACCAGGCTTCAACTGACAATTATCACTTTTATACTTTGCATCGGGCAGCAACCCGACGGGGAGGTTGCCGAACGAAGGCCGCTCGATTTCGCCATTGGAAACCACCAGCGGCAAGATGTGTCCGCAATTGACATATTCCACATTGCCATCGTGCTGAACCCGCGCAATGATGACGGTCGCGTACTTCTCTCCAATATTTTTGTCGGTAAAGAAGCGATTCACAGCGGTCACAATCTCAGTGAGTGGCATACCGGCAGTGAGCTGCGAATAAATCATCCCCTGCAACGTGGAGGCGAGCAGCGCAGCTGAGACTCCCTTGCCGCTCACATCGGCCAGCACAATCGTCAGGCCTTCATTGGTGTTGACTGCATCGAAAAAATCGCCGCCAATCTCTTTGCAGGAAAGATTTCGCCCCGCCAACTTGGCGAATGGAACTTCGGGAATCGTAACCGCCATCAGTCGTTGCTGAATGGAGGCCGCAATCGACAGCTCCTGCTGGTATCGCCGGCCAGCCTCTTCAGCTTGCACCAACCGGGCGTTCTCGATGAGCGATGCAGCTTCTGTCGCGATGGCGTGCAGAATATCGTTGCTCACACCGGAAATATCACGGGAGGCAAAACGCGAATCCACGTACAAAGCGCCCATAACTTCCGCCGAAACCGCACCTGCAGGAGCGTCGGCGTCACGAGTAGCCTGAACTTGTGGCTTGCGCAGAGGCACGCAAATCACGGTCCGCAGATCATAGGCAACAATACTCTTGCGTCCGGTAAGGTCTGCAGAACGGCTGGTGTCAGTCAACACGAATTCGGAGTTAGACTTCAACGCGTCTTCCAAAATCGAATGGGAGATGGTTTTGTCGTCCAGCAGGGGTTCACCCTTTGCATTGCGGCCAGCGGCCAGGCGCAACTCTCCTCTGGGATTTTTCATGTACACGTAGGCCCGCTCCGCTCGAGTGAGTTTGAGAGTCACGTCCAGCAGGGTCATCAGAATCTCATCGAGCACGCCGATCGTGTTCAGTTTGCGGGCAGCTTCGAGAAACAGAACTAATTTTTCCAGATCTGTAGTCTCGTCCGAGATGTGCATCCCGGAAATCTGGCTGAGAAATTCGCGAGCGGAGTTGGTGGTTCCATGCTGCGGATTGAAAATCACATAAGCAACTTCACGAACTCCGAACTCCAGTCGATCGTTGCGTTCCAGAGTCTTGCGCTCAACTCGCTCGCCATTGACGAACGTCCCGTGCTTGCTCCCCTGGTCGACGACGCTGAAGACCCCGTTTTCAGAGACGATTAACGCGTGGTCTCGGGAGACGCGCGGGTCGGCGATAACCAGATCTTTGTCGACCTTTCGTCCTACGCCAAAAGGGCTGTGATCAAGGTTAATGACACGTTGCTCATTTCCCTGGACAAAGACAAGGGTGGGAAATACTCCGGAACCGGTTCCTGAGGACGGGCCGACGATTGTGGGGAACGCCATGTAGCGCTGGGGTGCTCCTTAAAAGTAGTTAGGAGAATAATATGACAGTACCAAGCGCCGCTGGGAAGAGGGTAAAACTTTTCACTCGATGCATGGTTCAGGCAGCGCCACGATGGAACGTGGCAATGGCTTCCTGCTCGCTGTCGTAGACCTCAAAAACCGTGGCTAATTTCGTGATTTGCAAAACGTCACGCAGGCGTTGACCGAGTCCGGTTAACTTTATGTCCGCGCCCGCCGCACGAGCCGATGAATACACTCCCACCAGCGTTCCGAGGCCGCCGCTGTCGATGTAGGAAACTCCCGAGAGATTAAGCACGACCTGTCGCGTGGACGCCAAAGTTCTCTTGAGATTCTCGCGCAATGCAGCAGCTTCTTCGCCAAACACTATGCGGCCCTGGGGCGAAATAATCGTGACGCCTTCGGCCTGTCGAGTATCAATTTTCAGGGACATTCCGATCCCTCCGCAACGCAACGATGCCCCAGAAGCCTAACGCGGGCACCGGCAAGAATGCAAGCAGGCTTATGGGATTTAATGCAATTCTGGATCCGTGAGTAGAGCTGTCGGTGCATCCACCTTAGGCTGGATCCGAAGAAATTCCACAAAGAGGACCACGAAGAAGACTAAAAGCACGGCGCCCAGCAACTCCGAGCGCTGGTAGCGGAGAGCGAACAGTATGTACACAGGAGTGCAAAACAGGATTCCTATACAAACGAGTAGCGCTCGCCTGCTCCAACCCTGCAACATCTGGCTTGAGAGCAGGACTTCGAGCACGACGAGCGCGGCTAACAACAGAATGGTCATATCATGAGCCAACATGTGATAGCTTACCAAAACGGTTGCGATCAGGCTCAAAGCGAAAACCAGTTCTGGATAGACTGCGGTCGTTCGGAACGCCTTGCGCGCCGCGTATGTGAGAGCGGCGAGGAGCATCAAGCAGACAACTAGGATCAACCCGATTCTCAGGTGAGGATATTCTGGAGGACACAAACTTTCAACCACACCTCTTACATTCGCGGCGTGTCCGATAAAAGAATTCCAGAAGTAGCTGGGGTTATTCTCCGAGGCTATAACGTAAGATGGGTAGCTCAAGCAACCTTTCCATCCGACTGCCGCTAGCCCTAAAAGAGCCAACAAAAGTGCAACAGAAAAAAAGCCCGCCAAGAATTTCTTGCGACGCAACAGGATCAGCGGAACAATAAAGGCCAGCACCAGGTGAAATTTGCATAGACCTAATCCCACCCATGCGCCCTCGCCCAATTCGAATCCACGACGAAACGCCAGAAATGCCATGGTGTAGCAAAATAGTACGAGAATGGAATCCTGGCCTTGGATTAATGCGAGGAACAGCGGGTAAAAACCGAAGCCCGTCAGCATCCAGAGGTAGAAGGGCGCCCTACCCAAAATAACAAAGTTTCTGCGCAACAAAACCACTACCGCGAAAGTTAGTCCGAGATTAATCCCGAACCAGACAAGGTATGCATTTATGTAAGACAGGCGGGCGAACGGAACAAACACGAGGGCTTCAAACGGGGGATGATTGAAGGGAAGAATGGAACCTCGCTTTTGCAGCCCGATCGGAGAAAAAGATCGTTGGACGGCTTCTTGAACCCTATCGTCGTACAATTCGTAGCCATGCTTTTCATGCAGAATCTCGCCTGCAGTGTAAAAAATGCTGAAGTCCGGAAGGCCGGTACCGATAGCGCGCCATGAACGCCACGCAAGGAAAGCGTGCAGCAGCGACATTGCTGTCAGCCATAAGGTGAGTTTCCGGCATGTGGATTGGCTCAGCATAGATTAAGACAGGGCATTATAAGCGAGCATTGCCGTTGCCAAGAGGACAGCGCAAGCTCATTGCTTATAATCAGACTGCATGCCAAATTTCGCTCCCGTTGACGAACAGTTAGCCTACATAAAGAAAGGCAGCGCGGAAATAATTCGCGAAGCCGAGTTACGAGCCAAGCTGGAGAAATCCCGCGCCACCGGCAAGCCTCTGCGGGTGAAACTGGGCATGGACCCTACCGCCCCGGACCTGCATCTCGGTCACACTGTAGTTCTGCGCAAGCTTAAACACTTTCAGGATCTCGGACACACCGTCATTTTCCTTATCGGCGACTTTACCGGAATGATTGGCGATCCTACCGGCCGCTCGGCCACGCGCCCGCCGCTTTCTCGCGAGCAGATCGAGCAGAATGCGGAAACTTACAAGGCTCAGGTTTTCAAGATTCTTGATGCAGAGAAGACCGTGGTTGACTTCAATCGCCGCTGGTTTGCCAAATTCACTGCCGATGACTTCATCCGCCTGGCTGCTAAATACACGGTTTCGCAGATGCTCGAGCGAGAAGATTTTCACAAGCGCTTTCTCGAAGAAAAACCCATCGCAGTGCACGAACTCCTCTATCCGCTGGCTCAGGGATATGACTCGGTCGCCCTCGAAGCCGACGTCGAACTTGGCGGAACCGACCAGAAATTCAACCTGCTGGTGGGCCGAGAATTACAGCGCGCCTATGGCCAGGAGCCGCAGGTAGTTCTCACCACGCCAATTCTCGAAGGTCTTGACGGTGTGCAGAAGATGTCAAAATCGTTAGGCAACGCAATCGGAATTCATGAGCCCCCGTTTGAAATGTACGGAAAGATCATGTCCATCTCCGACGAAATAATGTGGAGGTACTACGAGCTGCTCACAGATGTCCCGATGAACGAAATCGAGACGATGAAGCAGGGTTCACATCCTATGCAGGCCAAAAAAGAGTTGGCTCGGCGAATCGTGGCAGATTTTCACTCAGCAGAAGCCGCGACCAAAGCCGATGATGATTGGGCGAAACAGTTCCAGAAGGATCAAACGCCGCAGGATGCCAAACTAATCCTCCTTAAGTACAGCGAGGTCGCCCCGGTCGGGTTGGAAGGTATCGGTATTGGCGGCGGGATTCACCACATAGGCGATCCTGTCCCAGTTAGAGTTGACAGGCTTTTGGTGCGGTGTAACCTCGCTGCTTCGGCAAGTGATGGCTCACGAAAGATTAAGCAAAAGGCTGTTCGGATCAATGGCGAAGTCGCAACGGAACATATATTGAGAATTCAGCTTCCTGCCGAGCTTACAATAAGAGTTGGGCGATCTATTTGCAAGGCTTCGATCGGCTGAGCCAACATCCGTCCCGACCAATCGACGGTGCTTAGATATTCGTGGATCTGGCATAACAAGCCGTCATTTGTGCCGCCGCAAATCCTGCTTGCGCACCGCGGTGAAAAAGACTAACTTGTGTCTCATCTCGGCTTCAATCTTGTGGTTCTAGGAGAGATGGAATGAAGAATCTCACGAAGGCAGTATTAACGGTTCTGGCATTCACCCTGGTATTTTCAACCTGGTCTTTGGCTGATGGTGCCGCCGACTACAAAGCGAAGTGCGCAATGTGTCACGGAGCTGACGGCAAAGGCGACACCAGCATGGGCAAAATGATGAAGATCCGCGATCTGAGTTCTGCTGATGTGCAGAGTCAATCAGACGCTGATCTGAACGGCATAATTACCAATGGCAAAGGCAAGATGCCGAAATACGATGGCAAGTTAACAGCAGACCAAATAAACGATCTCGTGAAGTACATCCGCACCCTCAAACACTGACGCGCTTTAAGACCATCGCTGTTACTTGGCCGACTGGACTGTGGTGCAGGTCTGGATCGGCCATTTGAATTTGAAGGCATCGCTTGAAATGAACAATCCGCAATCGCTCCAAAATTCTGCTCGCAGTTGTATACTTTTCTGGCCGCGGAGAGTCAAAGCAAGTATCGACAAACTCCGTCAGGTTGAACCGATCTCGTCTTTTGTGATGTTTTCGAGCCTGATTTTTTGGGCTGGCCGGAGATTA
>Ga0182015_10005159_pt1 | contig 13719 bp, 9 predicted proteins | sample 712P3MmetaG_FD_120478 | JGI IMG/M metagenome (GOLD analysis project Ga0182015, IMG submission 120478) | Permafrost microbial communities from Stordalen Mire, Sweden - 712P3M metaG | ecosystem: Environmental > Terrestrial > Soil > Wetlands > Permafrost | place: Sweden: Stordalen | collected...
GATCTGCCGATAGAGCAGCAACACCGTGAAGAAGCAGATGACCACCGCTAGCGCCGTCCCCGGCGTCACAACCCAGCTTACCTGCAGTGATCCAGCCCATGGGATGGGCAACGCTGCACTGTGTGCGGCGTATACCGTCTCCAGGCCGGGCCAGTAATAGGCAGCGTAGCCGGCTAGCCCGATACATCCAGTTGCAATCGAAAGCGGCGCGCTGAAGGAAAGCTGCCAGATGAACAGAAACGAGATGAGCCGCCCCCATTTTTGCGGCCCGTAAATCTCGTTCAGATAGCGATAGGGTCCGCCCGAGCCCGGCATTGCTGCGCCCAGTTCCGCAGACACCAGCCCGTCGCACACCGCCAACAACGCGCCCACCACCCACCCCAACATGGCCTGTGGCCCACCCATCGCGCTCAGCACCAGCGGCATGGTGATGAATGGCCCCACCCCGATCATGTCGATCATGTTGAGCGCAGTCGCGCTCCCCAGGCCCATGCCGCGGATTAGGCCGGGCGAATTCGAATCGCTTTGAGTTGGGGTCCGCATTTCCTGGACAGCCCGGTCACCGTCACTGCTGTAATGGAAGAAGCAGCACTCTCCCGCTGACCCGCCGCTGTTCAAAGGCTGTATGGGCTTGAGCCGCACTTCCCAGCGGATATGTGCGATCAATCCTGATGGAAAGCTTTCTCTGCTTTACCCAGGCAACGAGTAGCTCGAGGTAGTAAGGATATTCTTTTATGTAGGGGCGTCCGTTCGTGCGGGTGAGAAACAGCGAACCCTTTTCCTGGAGCGTCATAGGATCAAACGGCGGCACGTAGCCACTGGACTGACCGTAAACCACGAGATATCCGCCAGGAGCCAAGCTATCGAGGCTCGCGTCGAATGTATCTTTACCTACGCCGTCGTACACGACATTAACCCCGCGGCCTTCGGTGATTCGTCTTGCCTCCTTCGCGATATCAGATTGTTTGGAAATGATAACCTCGTCAGCGCCGGCCTCTCTCACAAATTCGGCTTTCTGCTTGGTCGAGGTAACACCGAGGACCCGGCCCCCACGTATTTTTGCCATCTGACAAAGCAGAAGTCCGATCCCACCAGCCGCCGCCTGGATCAGGCACCAGTCTCCTGGTTTTACCGGATAAGCAAAATGAGTGAATGCATACGCCAGGAATCCTTGATTCATTCCCGCCGCCGCTTGCTCGATCCCGAGCCCATCGGGAACCGGAATTAGCCAGGCCGCCGGGGCGAGAGCATGAGTGGCGTACGAATCTCCCGCGAAGACAACGCGTGCTCCCACTGGAACATTGCGAACATCGGGTCCGAGTCCCTCGACCACTCCAACTCCCTGACTGCCTAAAGTTGCTGGCAGGTCCGGTTCGCCTGCGCCACTACGCCGGTAGAGCGATTGCCCGACAAGTTCGCCACGTCGTTTCTGAACATCAAGAAAGTTAACGCTCGCCGCTTCGACTCGTACCAACACTTGTCCCGGACCGGGAGTTGGCACCGGAAGTTCTTCCCAGCGCATGACATCTGGACCGCCGTAAGAATGAATGCGAATGGCGTACATGAGCGCTTCTCTTTCGTTTCTTTCGTTGCCAAAAACCCGCCGCTGGCTACTGCTTTTCATGCCCGGCGCTCAACAGATTCACATACAACCGCACCGCCCCCGGCACCCCCGCCGGCAACTGGCGGAAGAAAGCGTATCCCGTATAGATGTATGTTCCCTTGCCGTACTGCGTCCGCAGTAATCCGCCCTTCTGCTCGTTCTCGCGGGGATCGTGACAGGACAGCAGCGGCCTGAAATGATCATCCCATTTATCCATGAAGTAGAGCCCGCGCTCCTGCACCCAGCCGTCGAAATCGCGGGGAGTGATCGCATTCGGAGAATGAAACACTTCATCGTCCGGAGCCAGAATTTCCACCGGAGCCTCTTCCACCGAAACCCGCGCCCGGCTCAATTCCGCAGGATACGGCGTGAAATGGCCGTTGTTGAAGTCCGCAACCCCGGTGTTGTACTGGACGACCAGGGTTCCCCCGGCCGCGACATAGTCGAGCAGCTTTTTATTATTTGCGGCCACATCTTTCTGCGTATCGTAGGCGCGAATTCCCAGCACGATCGTTGCGTACGCGCCGAGATTTTCGCTCGCGAGGTTCTCCGGAGAGATCAGGGTTATGTTCATCCCCACCTGCTGCAGCACGGTTGGGATGTCATCGCCCGCGCCCATGATATAGCCGATCTTCAAATCATGCGGAGCTTTTACATCCACCATGCTCACGCGCTGCACCGCCGGCTGATAGTAGTAAAAACTGCCCAGATCTTCACGGGTCACTAGCGTGTAGCCTTCGCTGAACTTTTCCGTGGCAGCGACCGCCCCCACTGCAAGGACGGCCCTTACCTGGGCTCGACTTTCCTGCAATCCGGCCGGAAAGATCTTGAACTGGAAATCCTGTTTCTGGCCGCGGCGTACAAAATCAACGGCCAGCCGTGCGGGCTCTGAACGCCAACCCGCCGGCAGTTCCAGGCGAAGGGTGCCTCGCGTTTCACGATTCAGGTTGCTGGTCACGCCCACCGTTACCATTGAACTGGCTCCGTTGTGTGTGGAAATGACCTGCGTTCCCGGCTCCAAGGCAACTGAAAATGCCGGAACTACCGCCAGGGGACGCGCCCGTTCTCTCCTCGCATCATCCACAAAACGCGCCACCACGGTCGCACCAATGCTGCTCTTTGTCGGCGCCGCGTCACCCGGGACCGCAATGGAATATTCCACCTTCGCGCGCAGGGCAGGCGGAGGAAACGGCAGCGTCGCATAGGTTTCATTGTCGATGTGATTCACGCTTTCCATTTCCGGATTGTCACGATGCCAGTACGGCCGCGTATACTCCGCGTCTTTGGGCACCTTCAATCGAAATGCGACATGTACATTGTCTCCGGGCTTGATCGCAACCCGCTTTGCCTTATCGGAAATCGTCCCCCACCCTTCCGGCACGTGCAGTTGTAATCCGTCGATAAAGACCCGGTCGCTTGAGCCATTATGAAAATCCACCGCGACCAGAAACTCTTGTCCGGGTGAGACCGTCGTCATTGCATCCGCTTCTTTTTCCAACCGGGTAGTGGGCTCGGCACGAGGAACCACGGTCGCCTCGAGACGCATGTTCAAAGCATCGTTCAGGGCCATTTCGGCCTGAGCACGCTTTTCTTCCAGACGCCCGAGCAGGTCAGATTTTGCGGAATCGCTCAAACTGGCTTTGTTGACTTGGGCAATCGCCTTCTCGAAACCAGTCAGTACCGCCCCCAGAGCCTTCGTCGCCGGTCGCGGATCGTTCCCCTTCGCCGCCGAGGCGGCTTGCTCAACTTCGCTTTCGACTTCTATCAATGCGGGCCGCAACTGCGAAAGCTTCGATTCTTCCGCTCCCAGCCGAGCCGCGAGTCCTGGCAATGAAGTATCGATTCCATCGAAAAAATCTTTCTCGTGCCCATCCTTATCCAGCTTCGCTGGCGCGATCGATTCCACGAGCTGGTAGAAAGTAAACCGGTCGCCGGGTTCGACACTCCAGTTTGCGGACCCCTGCGAGAGTTGGTGCCGCAATCCCTGCATGGCGAACTGCGCATACGAGCCTCCGAGATCCGCGCTGCGCTCGCCGGTATTCAGTTTCACCGTCCAGTTCGAGTCAGGACATGTCATCGCGCCGAAGCCGCACACATTTCCGATGTAGAGCTTCTTTGCCTGCCACGGCTGCAGTCCCTCCGCGATTTGCTCAGGAAACCGTTTCGGATCGGCTGCGGCGCGAAACGCCTCCCTGGTAAGTATGCTCGAAGCCTGGTGGTGGCCATGTCCGTCGCGGTCCGTCCCGGAAAACCGTGCCACCAGAACATCGGGGCGGAAGGTTCTGATGACCCGCACCATATCGCCGAGCGCGACGCCGTGTCCGCCCCATTTCGCGAACGTCTCATCCGCACTCTTCGAGAATCCAAAATCGGCCACACGCGAAAACCGTTCCTGCACTCCGTAATACTCATCCGCCGCGAGAAGTTCGAGCGTGCGCAGCGCTCCCAGTACATCCGATAAATTACTGCCGACTTTGTTCTGTCCACCCTCGCCGCGATTCAACGTCATCAGCACGACAGTGTCGCCGTGGCCTCGTGACTCAAGCGTCAGCATTCCCCCATCTTCATCGTCAGGATGGGCGACGGTTTGCATCAAGCGCGCGGTCGTGCTCAGGCGCCGCAGCATGAGGCGCACGCCGGGCGCGCCTTGATCCTGCGGGAGCAGGGGCGGAGTTCCCGGGTAAGGGAGTTGCGGAAAATCCGTTACTGGCGCTGACGGTTCTTCTGCGTTGGGCGTTGCCGCAGTGGAATGGGCTCTGCTCTCTACTGTCTGCTGCGGCGAAGCTGCGAACAGGACGGGACACACCACAAGCAGGAACAAGAATGAAGTGGGGAAGGAGGCAGTTCGTAGGAAAAGCTGGAAAAGCCGCTGCACGCGGCCTGCGAGATGGTTAGCTCCCAAAGAATTCACCCTACAAGGATGGGGCCGGACCCCGGTCGGACGCAAATTCTTTCCTCATCTACAGCCTGAACATTTTGGGTAAATGCTCGGTCTTCAGTTCTTCGACCAGGGCGGCACGATGCCAGTCATGCGCGCCTACGCGATCAGTTGACCCATGGGCTCGTTGGCATGAATGATGATACGGAGATACATCCCGTCAACCGTTGCATCCCTGTCGGCGACGTGGACTTTACGCTCAAGGTCGGTGGGTTTTACGGCCAGATGAGCCTGTTTCACCGCGTCCAGCGAACGCCTCAGCCAGTCGATTACTTCGGCCTTGGACGGAACCGTTTTTTCACTGTCCTCTTGGAGGCCTGCCGGCATCTTAGGACCGGTTACGCTCAACAGGTAGAAATTCGCCAGTGCAATGTGCATGTACACTTCGCTGGTAGAACGCACCCCTGGCGCAGGGCGCCATGCGAATTTCTCCGCTGGCGTCGCCTCAGCCAGAGCAATCAATTGCTGGGAAACGTGTCTCCACTCTCCATCGTATCCCTGCCAGATGGCCTGGGGCGCCGTCTGGGCCAATAACATGGGAGTGCTCAACAAAGGCCGCGGCAGAAAAGGTTTCATCCAGCCTGTTTTCACGATGCCGCTCCTCGAATAGGCTTTTAATAGTCGTTTTGGCCACTATCCTTGTTACCGACGATCCTCTCGATCTGGCGCACAAAATCCAGCACGAGTCTACCGCAAGGCTGGTGACAAGGTAGACGCGTGGGGGACGAAGTCGCGATTGCGGTCATTGCCGACGCGGGTCGCACACCATGCGGATTGCATTGACGGGTTCTCGTGCGTACCTAGAATCGGAGCGCAACCGATGAGAAAACGGAAGGATTCTGAAAGCGGACAGCTCTCCTACTGTCCCCGTCCTTCCTTCAGCGTTTCCTGACAGGCGCTGGCCGCCGTCAACACTTCATCGAACGCCGTTTCCTTCCGCAAGCTCTTCAATAGCGGATCTCCCAGCAGCGCCGAATACGCGCAATAATTCTGCTGTACCGCCGCTTTCAGCAAACGCAACGAGGCGTCTTTCTGGCCGCAATAGGCCAAGAGCGTCCCCACGTGATACCAGGCCTCGGGATCGGGCTCCGTCATTACCGACACTTCTGTCTCCCGCACGATCCTGTCCATGTCCGCCGGCCGCTGCGCCTGGGTGCACGCCACCAGCAGCTCGCGGTGATAGAACGGGGATTTCGCCACGCTCTTCACGGCCTCCCGGGCTGGCGCCAAATTGCCCGAGGCCAGATAAACGTAGGGTGTCGCCCACGCTGCCCACTCCGAGCCGGCATCCAGATGCACGAAGTCCATCGCGCGATCGGTCTGGCCCAATTCCAAAAATGCCCATGCACACGACCGGAAATTGAAGTTCCCAGGATCGAGCGATCGGGCGGTATTGCACTCCTCGGTCGCCTTCTCCTGCATGCCCGCGTAACGCAGCACGTAGCTCAACGCGAAATGCGCATCGGCGCTTTGCGGACGACGCGCCACCAGGTCGGTGGCTGCTTCATCGGCTCGTCCCAGTTCGCCCCGCTCCACCCGGTTCACAATCAAATTGCTGGCGGCGGTTACCAGATTTGGGTCCAGAGAGAGTGCGCGCTCATACGCGGCAGTCGAGCGCTGGAACATCGCCTCTCCGCCTCCTCCATAAGTCGAATCGAAATAATATCTTTGTCCCAGCGCGTCCCAGGCAGGCGCGTAGCTACGATCTTCTCCCACCACGTGCTCCAGCACCGAGATCGCATCCTTGTTCGGCGCGGGATCATGGGGCAAAGCCAGGCTATGTAAATAGAGGTCGTAAGCTTCCTGACTCTTCGGACGCGAGGCTGAGCTTAAAGTCCCTCCCGCAACGCCAAGCGCGGGTAGTAGCCCCTGCTGCACCTGCGTGCTTAATTGCGATTGCAAGGAAATCATGTCGTTCACCGACGCGGCAGCTTTTCCTTGCCACAGCAGCCGGTCGCTGCCGACATCAATCGCCTCCAGAGTGACCGTCAGTTGCTCGCCTTGCCGCAGGAAGTGTCCCGTCAGCAGACGACCAACGTGCAGTTGCTGCCCCACCTTGTGCGGATCGAGATCCGGCTCAACAAACTTCCGGGTCAAAGACGAAGGCCGTACCTCGAGCGACCGCGAATAGGTCAGCACGCTGGTTAACTCGTCCGCCAGCGCAAAGCGCAGATAATCCACCGTAGGATCGGCGTTCATATTCTGCAGCGGAAACACGGCAATCGCATTCCGCTGTTCGGCATTCGCCACCTCACGGTGTTTGAACCAGTACGCCGCCACGGCCGCCAATACCGTGACCAGCAACGCCAGAGTCCCCAGCAAAAGCCAAAACTGCCAACGGCCTCCGCTATGGCCAAAGGTCTTGCTGGTGACCCGCAGTTTCTTGGTGTTCAGGCCACTCTTCACCAGTCCAGACTCAGTTTGATGCTTCAGTACCTGCAGGTCCGCCTTCATCTGCGTGGCGCTCTGGTACCGCTCCTTGCGGTCCTTCTCCATCGCCTTGCCGATGATTCCCTCGAGTTCGACCGGCACTTTGGGATTTAATTCTCCGGGGGGGACGGGCTTGTCATGCAGGACGGCATCCAGCGTCATCAGCGAATTCTTCCCCGTGAACGGCTTCTTCCCGGTCGACATTTCGTACATGACCACGCCAAACGAAAACAGGTCGCTGCGAAAATCGATATCTTCGCTCCGCGCCTGCTCCGGCGACATGTAAACCGCGGTTCCAGGAATTACCCCTACCGCTGTCAAAGAATTGTCCGCCGCCACTCCGTCGCTGTCGGTTCCGACGTTATGCAGCAACTTGGCCAGCCCGAAATCCAGCACTTTCACCTGTCCGCTTGGAGTCAGAAAGATGTTTGCCGGCTTGATGTCCCGATGCACAATTCCTTTGGCATGGGAGGCCGCCAGCGCGTCGGCGACCTGAATGCTGATGTCGAGCAGTTTCTCCGTCTCCATCGCGTGTCCGGAGATGCATTGCTTCAGGCTTTCGCCCTCCAGTTTCTCCATTACGATGAAGGGGTGGCCGTTATTGTCTTCAATCCCGTGGATGGTGCAGATGTTCGGGTGATTCAATAATGAGGCCGCCCTCGCCTCCCGCCCGAAACGCTCCAGCGATTTGGGGTCGCCCGTAAGATTTTCCGGGATGAACTTCAGAGCAACGTGCCGCCCCAGCTTCAGGTCCTCAGCCTCGTAGACCACACCCATACCACCGCCGCCCAGCTTTCCCAGGATGCGATAGTGGGATACTGTCTGACCTATCATGAAGTGACGATACTCCCGACCGCGGTAATGTTAGGCTCCCTCAGTGATCTGGGTCAACTACAACGCTACTGATTATTCGATGCTGAAATGTACGGCGCAAAAGCCCGGAGCGACGCTCTCGTTTCCCGAAGTGATAAGCTAGCTGTCCTTTTGTGCGCTCCCCTCACACGGATCGCGATCGATACCGACCACTAGGAAGTCAGGAAGGCTGGTCAGACGAGACTTTTGTGATGCTGCAAAAATTCAGGAGTTCTTTACCCGGACTGCAAGAGGCGATGCGAACGCGCGCCGCGGAACTCTATCGGCAAACCGGATCCCGGGAAGGCCGTGACGTTGAAAACTGGCGCCAGGCCGAAGCGGAAATCCTTCGCGAAACTGCAGCCCGCGGCACCCGCCCGGCGGTCGTGATCGGTGTCGAAGGAGGGGTCTACACCGGGGAATACGAACTTTCAGCGGCAGACGGATGCGAGCCCGGCGAATGGGAGCCCGGAGATGGCGTGCCGGTTCGCTTGCAGGGAGAGAAACTCTATCTTCGCCGCCCCAACGGGCGGGAACTGGAGACCACGGTGGTGAGGCGAATCGGCTGCGGCTTTTTGAGGGCTCTAACCTTCCACGTAGAGTCCCGCCGACGCCCCCACCCACTCCATGTTCTTATTCTGATCCACGCCCATCATCAACCCCCGCCCCATGCGGATAATGGTCAGCACGGCCTGCAGTTGCTCCTGCCAGATATACATCACCCGCACCTCAGCCTTTGTCCCGCCAAATGGAGTGTCGATTACCGGTTCAAAATGCATCCTTTCCTGCAGAATATAATCCGCTCGCTTCTCCGCCGGAATCGCCTCGATATCCTCTTTTTTCGGTGCAATCACCACGCCCAGCCCGGCGAAAGAGTAAAGAGGTTTTAAAGCGTAATTCTGCAGATCGTGCGGCACTTCCTCCAACTGATCCAAAAACCAGGTCTTCGGCACAGATTCGTGACGCAAGTAGGGAATTGAAAATTTGCTGATCCGAAAATACCAGTTCGGATGCCCCGCCCATTCCAGATTGAGATCCTCTCGCCAATCGAACCCCAGCTTCACTTGCTTTCGCTGTAACTCGTCCGCAATCGCCCGGTTGTAAATCCGCTTGATAGGCACGCGACCGCCATTGCGCTCGTAATAAAGCTCCGATCCAGATTTCTTGATCGCCTCAATATCGACTGTCCGAACGCCCAGCATCTTCTCCGTCAGCAGAAAATCGGGCAACGTCTTCTGTGCTTTCGGTTGGACCTCCATCAGGATCACGTTTTCGGGATCTTGCGAGCCCACAATCGCCGATCGCAGGAGTTCACGGTAGGATTTTTCGCCGAGCCCGCTTAAAAAGAACCGCAACTGCTCTCCACCTTCAAATCGATTCAGTCCATACACATCGATGTAGCTTTGCGCCAGCGTCACTTGATAGGCATACAGGGAAGGGAAGGCTTGCAACTCAACCAACTTGGGCTGCAACTCGCCGCGCTCATCGCGCACCAGGCCGAAATCCACCTGCACAAACAGCGGGTGGATGGGTTCGTTCGGAACCCGAAACTCGCCAGGAATCGACGCGTTCGATCTTGCCAGGTACTCGGGACTCTCTACCAGTTGCCGGATGAGTACCTTGCCGGCATCGACCATCCGTTGCAACAAGTTTTGGGGAAAGAAGCAAGGGGTCTCGGAAAGCCGGAACTGCACGTGCGTTCCGCAAGCGTCATCAATGCGCCGCAAAAAGGCGTGATATTTCTCGGCAGTAAAGCTGGCGTTATATTGCTTTCGGAGGGAAGGAATCATCGCAGCGCGCCGGCGTCCCGCCGGCAAATCATTCTACCGCGCTGTCATCCTGAGCGTAGCGTAGCATGGCGCTCGCGAAGTCGAAGGAGCCCGATCACCACCAAATCTCTTACGCCTTACAGGGAACTGTTCTAGCGGACTGGGCACCCTACGGTTCCACCAGGAACTTCCCATCACGCATGATCGGCCCGTCGTCCACCCAGATGTTGAACTTCCGCCCCACCACATCGATGTGAGTCGAAGAATCCCAATCGGCGCCGGTGTGCGCCCCGTAGGGATTCCCAAATGCAATGTGCACGCCGGGATATTTTTCATCTTGCAGGATTTGCCCAATCACGTCTTTCAGATCGATGTTCGTCCCGATGGCAAACTCGCCCACACGGTCGCTGTTTTCGTCGGTGTGCGTGTACTTCCAGAAGTCATCTTCCAGCTCGCGATTCTCCGAATGTGCTTCGGTGAGCCGGTTTTTCTTCATGTGGATCGTGAGTGGCCGGTCTTGCAGATTTCCAAACTTCGTGCACAAATAATCGCCGACCACGCCGTCGATCACAAACGTTCCATTCACCTCGCCCGGCGTCGTGAAAATTTCCCCTCCCGGTAGATTTCCCCACTTTTCCGGAGTAATAATCCCGCTCGTTTTCAACCACCGGTAATTCGGATTCAAATCCGCCACCAAGTCGGTCCCCGCTGCCGTCGTCGCACGGATTCTGCTGGCTTTGCTTACCATGGCAACCACCTTCGCGCTGAGCCGATCGACTTTTTGGAAATCCGCGCGCATCCCTTCCAGCATGATCTGCCGATTGATGTTCACCATGTGCGCATGCCGGATTTTTCTCCGGTTCACTACCTCCGTCATCTGCATGCGCGAGCGCAGTTCATTCGGCTGCGCCCACACCGCGAAGATCGAAACCTGGCTCGTCTCCAGGTCCGCCAAAATCTTCGGTGGTAAATCCCTCAGCGGACGTTCAGCCAGCTCCTCCAAAACCCACACGCGATGCGGTGAGCCGAGCTCTTCCAGTTCATATACGATCGAGGCGGCAATCTCCGCCGTCTTCACATCGGTGATTACGCAGACTTTCTCCTCCGGCCGGATGCGCAGACAAACGTTCACCGCATTGCGCGCCCCATCCGCGTATTCAGGATCAAAGGTGCTGGCGCCTAGAATGACTCGGGTTTCCCGGGACAGGGCATCGCTGGAATCCGCCGAACGGTTGGGGGTTTTCAGTTGCTCTGTGGGAATCGTCATCAACCTACTTTTCTCTCGGCAGCCGGCTCTTCTTCCTCCAAGCCCGCCTCCGTTTCTTCCATGATGTAATCCACAACTTTTTTCAAATCTCCAGTCTCCCGATACACCCGCAGCTGGCGGTCGGCTCCGCTGCCTTCCTCCAGCATGGTGTGGATGTAGTTCAATTCATCCCGAGAATCGAGTTCATCTACCACATCGTCAACAAATTCCAGGTACTCGCGGATCAAATCGCGCGCCGGCACTTCGATCTGCTTGCCGAAATCAATCAGCTTCCCGTCCATGCCATAGCGCGAAGCACGCCACTTATTCTCCATGATCAGCGCCCGCCGGTACAGGCGAAATCCCTGATTCGCCGTATGCAGCTTATACAACTTCGCCACCGTGGCCTGGATCAGAGCCGCCAGCGCGATTGTCTCATCCGCGCGCATCGGAATGTCGCACACCCTGAACTCAATCGTGTTGAAGAAGGGATGGGGCCGGATGTCCCACCAGATTTTCTTCGCGTTATCGATGCAGTTTGTCTTGATTAACAACTTGATGAAGTTTTCGTACTCGCCCCAACTGGGAAAATAATCGGGAATGTTCGTCCGCGGGAACTTGTCGAATACCTTGCAGCGATACGATTTCAGCCCCGTATCCATCCCCAGCCAGAAGGGCGAATTCGTCGAGAGGGCAAGCAGGTGCGGCAAGAAATACCGCGCATGATTCATCATGTGGATCGCCGTCTCGCGATCCTCGATCCCGATGTGAACGTGCAGCCCGAAAATCAGGTTCGCCCGCGCTACCAGCTGCATGTCTTCGACGATATTCTTGTAGCGGTCGTCGGGATTGATCTCCTGCGTTCGCCAGTCCGAAAACGGATGCGTTGCCACCGAAGCCACCCGCAACCCATTTTCCTTGGCCAGCCGGATAATATCGCGCCGCAGCATCTTCACTTCGGCCTTGGCTTCCTTGATGTTCTTGCAAATTCCCGTGCCGACTTCCACCACCGATTGGTGCAACTCCGCCTTCACCCGCTCCTGCAGGATCAGCTGCCCTTTTGCCAGAATCTCGGCCTGAATATGCGACCGCAGATCCCGTGTCTCGGGATCTATCGTCTGATATTCCTCTTCAATCCCGATGGTGAATGTAGGTTTCATGGCATCATCAACGTTCTTGTCGTTCCGAGCGAAAGCGAGGAAGCTGCTGTTCGCAGGCAGCGCCCAACCGAGGGTGCCCCCATCCCATCGCATTCTTTGCGAAAGCGCGGCCCAATCAAGCCTAAACAGTATAACAACGACGCCAAGAATGCCGATCAGAAGTTGCGGTGGGTCTGAAACCAGGACAGCCAAAAGAAGAGGCCGACCAGAAGAAGCATCCACCCACTAAAACAGATGGATAATACGGAAAACAAGCTGCGCATCCAGTGCCCCGGGGGAAAGGCTCGGAACAGCAGGACGATCGCAGCTATCTCACCGACCAGAATCGCACCGATACCACACACGACGAATGACTCGCTCAATCCGCCGGCCACTGCGCCAAGCCCGGTCGCCTTTTGTTCCCAGATGCCCCTGAATGCGTATCCCATGACGAACAGCGTCGGAATCCACGGCGCCCACGCCAGCCGCGCTCCCCGGAGAAAACGCCTCTTCTTGAGCTGATCCAGGCTTATTTCGCCACTTTTCCGCGTTTCCGTTCCGCCACCCACTTGGGCTCGCCTTTACGCCCCGGCTTTTCTGCCGGAGGCTTTCCCGCCAGAAACGCGGCCCAGCGCATCTCTCTCGCGGGGTCTTCTCCGGTCACGGCCATCTTCACCGCCATCTCCGCCACCGCATTCACAATCCAATCAAAATTCTCCTGCCCTACCGACGTAATCTCCGCGTCCGGCGCCGGATTCAGGAAATCAATCGCATACGGCACGCCCGCCTCCACCGCAAACTCCACCGTGTTCAGGTCATAACCCAGCACCCGGCACAAGGTGAGGGCATCCTTCTCGATCCGTTCCTTCAGCGCCGCCGACGACGGCGGCGGATTCCCCTTCCCATACCTCTCATGATGCGGCAGCCTGGGGTCGTACTTCATGATGTGCACTTTTTCCTGCCCCACCACGTAGCATCGGTAATACTCTTCGAACACCACACCGTGCTGCAGCGTCATGCATAAATCGCCCGTCTGGTTGTAGTGCTGAAAAAATTCCTCGGGGGAATGCACCTGATAAACATGCTTCCATCCGCCACCGGAATAAGGCTTGAGAAAAGCAGGGAAGCCGACGTAATCAAACACCTCCTGCCAGTTCAGCGGGTAGATCAAGTTCCGCATCGACCGGTCCGTCGTTCCTTCAGGATGTTTGTTGTGCGGCAGAATCACCGTCGGCGGGATGGCGACTCCCAACTTATGGGCGAGCGCGTAATTAAAAAACTTGTCATCCGCCGTCCACCAGAACGGATTGTTCACGACGATCGTCCCATGCAACTCCGCGTTCTTCAAGTAAGCGCGATAAAACGGAATATCCTGCGAGATCCGGTCGACGATCACGTCATATTTCTTGGGCTCATCCATCCGCACTCCGCCCACCTTCACGAACTCCGCCGTCACATCTTCAACCTTCATCGCGTTGATTTTCTCAACCAGCGCCGGAGGAAATGTATTCTCCATCCCAAATAAAATCCCAATCTTCTTCATCCCATCCCTCTCCCTTTGTCATTCTGAATCGGGGGGAAAGCCCGGTGAGGAACCTGCTTCATTTCCTCACCGGCACCGCCGCCCTAAAAATACTTCTCCGCCATCCTCAACCACAGCGGCCAGTCATGCTTCGCATGATCTCCACAAATGTCCAGCCAATGGGGAACCGCTTTCCCATTCAACAGGGCGGAGAACTTCA
>Ga0182015_10005160_pt1 | contig 13719 bp, 10 predicted proteins | sample 712P3MmetaG_FD_120478 | JGI IMG/M metagenome (GOLD analysis project Ga0182015, IMG submission 120478) | Permafrost microbial communities from Stordalen Mire, Sweden - 712P3M metaG | ecosystem: Environmental > Terrestrial > Soil > Wetlands > Permafrost | place: Sweden: Stordalen | collected...
CCTAGCCAGCCCCATGACCTGACGGATTCTGCCCTTCATCAACGCCCATTCGCAACTCCTCGCAAACCAATCTCAGTCGTGGTGAATTAAGCAGGCTAGGGCCTTGGACATCGGTCTGCCCACTGGCTCTCTTCCGTGGTCGGCGCGGGTGTGGTTCAGCATCGCTTGCGCAGCTTGCGTGCGACGGCTCCCATGCCTGTCATCAAACTCATTGACGCGCTCGCTGTGAGAGCAAAGTTTGCATGTTAGAAGAACGCCACCAGTTTTGCTGCGCGAAATGTTGTACATGATACGAGCCTCCTATTTCCCGGCATGCTGCCCATTTGTCTAACTACCGACAACGTAAGTGCCTATACACGCTTTCAGTCAATCCAGGCTGGAAATCCTAGCATTTTCTTATGATGCGCCAAGATTGCAAGCATTTCATCGTTGCATTCCATCCGTAGAGCCCGGAGAGCAGCCACCGATTTCGTGTATTCCGGTTGCAGTAAACGATGGCTCGGATATAGCAATCGATAGGTGGCAGCGATTTCCTTGTCGCTGGAAGCTTGATACAGTGCAAACAGCCGACATTCCTCGTTATCTTGCGGCACTCTTGTAGGTAGCGTCACTAATAAATTAGATGCCAGCAGCAATACCCTGCACCACACTATGGTCACGTTGTATGCGGGCTGTGGGCCTAACTATTTCTGAGTTGCACTCATTGACCAGACCGTGAGCTCAATCGCCTGTTGTTTCACTCCTGACGAACGGTGGTCTTTAGTTCGGAGTTTATACAGAGATGAGAGCCTACAATTAAAGCTGTGAGACATTACACCATCAAAATGATGAAAGGCTTTAGCGTGTTCTCATGCCGACTTTGTAAACGCTCCGTGACCACACGGGATTTCAGCAGCCTGAAAGGCAACTGCCGCACCCAAGCTGCGAGAACAATGAACGAGCACGCCACGGCTGCGCATGACTGCTCCATACCTGTGTCCTTGCGTGATGCAAAGATGGAGTACGCCTATTAAGCCATTCCCCAGCAGCAATGGCGGTGTGAGGACGGGAATCGATTGCGGCATCTCTGAGGCTCATCTTTTTCATCCATGCTCTCCGTTTCCCCCACCGACCGCATCTTCATTCTCACCGGAGCAGGAGTAAGCGCGGAAAGCGGCATTCCAACCTTCCGAGGCGTGGGTGGACTCTGGCGAAACTACCGGCTTTCTTAAAAGATTCTCGATGGACTCTATTTTTTCTTTTACTTCTTCTAGCTCGCTATTAGCCTCGATAACCTCGCCCTTCGCGTCGAGGGTTCCGCCAACGATAATTTTAGGATCATCAAGGTAACCGCTGGGGCTTGTTCTGGGACGTCGTGGGCTCCTCGCTTACCCAATGTTTTTAGCCCCCGGCCCGTAAGGGTGAAATCCACAGCTCCATTTCATGCGGCTTTTCGGCCCTGGGCGGGCAAGTAGATGGCGAAAGCCACGGCAACTATCGGAAGGACGGCGCCAAACTCGTCGATATACCAGGCGGTTTTCCCCGTGTCTTTCGTCAGTGGCGTGAAGATCGCTTGCACGTAAAGATTGTGGCTGGCGTGCAGCAACGCTCCTGTCCAGAGACTGCCTGACTTCAGACGCATCCAGGCAAACACAAACGAAATAGCGATAACCATAACCGTGAAACAACTCAGCCCGTACCAGGTGGGAGTACCTGCATTGTAGTCGGCAAAAATAAGAATGGGATAGTGCCAGAGCGACCATACGATGCCGCTGAGGAGCGCCGTCGCCGTGAAGCTCATATTCTTCGAGAGCTCCGGAACCAGAAATCCACGCCAGCCGATTTCTTCGCCTAATGCGCTGGAAAGGCTGCGCACCAAGCCAAAACTGCCCGCCAGCAGAATGTAAGAATCGTGGCGACCGCCTGTGGGACAGGCAATCCCACGCGTGCGACCAATGAAGAGACAAATTCGTGGTTCGGGAATCCTCCGAGTCCGCTCGCCCAAATAATGGCATACGCGATCGAGGCATAGAGCAACGGGACGTACCAGCTCATCAACGCATATTTTGTTGCCGGCCACTTCCATCCCAGGTCCGACAGGCTTCGGCGATTGAGCTTTAAAGTGGCGAATGCGGCGAGCGCCGGACACCACATAATCCCCAAAACATAGGATCCGCCTCCGGCTCCTAAGTGCTTCGCCCAGAGAATCAGACAATAAAAGCACGAAGAAAACAGAAGGACGAAAAACAAATACGTCAACACCTGTTTGCGCGAGGAGTTCATCTTCATTCCCTAAATAATATTTCCCGAACGATCGAATAGCGCATCCCTACTAGTACTTCAAGCTCAAACTGAGCAGATTCCATGTAAAGATGAACCAGCAGAAGGCAACGCAAGCCAACGCGATCAAGGTCTCGCTCAGCTTGCTCCAGAGCCAGCGCTGCCGTGCACTCCAGCAGCGGAACATATTGTAAACAGCGATCAGAGTGCCTAAAACGCCGAGCCAGCCCGCAATCTGAATGCATCGCAGCAGAGGGTTGTAGCGCGGGCTGAAGATGCCGATATCCTTCAGTCCCGCGATAAAGAATGCGACAAAGCCCAATACGAAAACGAGATTCAGTAAACAGACGATGCGCGCCCATGCGCGGAGCTTGCGCTCCCTCGCGTTTAGATCGAGCGGATGGTTGTAATGGCGGCGCAGAATAGCTGTGACCGGCCAGAAGATCAGTGCCAGCAGAAACACAGCCAGCGATCCAAAGAGCAGGAATAGCTGCAGGCCGCTGTTCAAATACCACGGCGCCTTCAGCAAAACAATCGGCGGAAAATCGAAAGATAGCACCTGGTATCCACCGGCCTGTACAAATGCCGCGTGATCCTGACCATTCACGTCGCGGAAGAGTAGCGGGCCGATCTCTGATAGTTTCTTTGGCTTGCCATTGAGATCCTTGAGGTCGCTGACGCTGATCGTGCCGTCAGGATTGACCGAGACTTGCGCCTGCCCGGCGACGTTGAGGATTTTGAGAAGTGACTCCCATGGGCGGCGGCTGGAGATGTATTTACCAGAAACAGCGCCAGCGCCTTGCGCCACCGAAGCAGGTTTTTCTCCAGTCGGAGGTTGATAGGGAAAATAGCGATCAAGAAATCTGTGCCAGACCGCCTCCCGGCCATTGATTTCGCCCTTCCCGGCACTGTTGTAGGAGATGAAAAATCCCACACCAGCTTCGGGCATCAGGTGCATATCGCTGTGAAATAACTCGGTGTCCCCTCCATGCCCGATGATTCTCTGACCATTGCGGCTCTCCTCGTAAAAGCCGAGACACATGCCGTTGATGTCGGGCCGCAGTGTGAACTGCCGGGAGTGCATGAGCTTCGCCGTCTCTGGTCGCAGGATCTGCGCGCCTTCGTATTGCCCATTCTGAAGATGGGCAATCATGAAGTGAGCCATATCCATGGCGGTGACTGAAGTGCTTCCGGCTGGCGCAGGCTCGACCAATTCAAACGGCTTGGCGGGTTCCGACGCGGCGGGATAGCCCTTTGACATGAGAGGCTGCAGCGACGACGGCAACGGCTGACGAAAGGTGCTGTGCTCCATGCCGAGGGGCTTGAAGATGTGATTTTCGGCATACTGGTCGAAGGGTTCGCCTGAGACCCGCTCGACAATGTAGCCAGCGAGCGTCGCGCCGTAATTGGAGTATGCGGGGATCACCCCAGGTTCATAGATCCGCGCGGGGAGATGTTCCTTCAGATAATCGCCGATGGGTCTGAGATCTTTGGTGTCGGACACAAACAGTTCTTGGAGGGCTTCTTCGAGGCCCGGCGTATGTGTCATCAAGTCGCGAACCGTAATGGGCTTAGGAAAAGTCGCAGGGATTTTGAAGTCAATGTATTCGTTCACATCGTGATCAAGGTTTACCTTGCTGAGTTCGACCTGCTGCATCACAGCGGTCCACGTAAAAGTCTTGGAGATCGAACCAGGGCGGAACAATGTGCTGTCTGGGGATACCGGAGTTTTCTTCTCCAGGTCCGAGTAACCGTATCCCTTGGCGAAGAGAACTTTTCCATCTTTGACTACCGAGATGACTGCGCCGGCAATATCTTCCCGCGCCAGTTGCAGGGGCATTACGCCATCCAGAAACGCCTCCAAATCCGCCGCCGTGAGCGCAGGAGCCGCATTGGTATTGGCTGGCGTCGGCTGGGATTCAGCGGAGACCGACGGCCTCGGGGCCAAAGGATTCGCTTTCGGCTTTTGGCCGAAGGACGCTGCCGAGAAAAGGAGGCCAGCCAGAACAAGCAAAATCCCGCTCGCGCGCCAAACCAATCGTAAGGGCAGCAACTCGCGTGGCATCTCAGTTTTCCTGTTGCTGGATTTCCTTTGGGATGCTTTCATCGGCGTGACGTTCGTCAACCGGCCCTTTGGAGCCATGTTCGTTCTCCTTTTGATTCTTTCTTTTCTTCGAATTGTCTTCTTGAAGTGGCGAATAATAACGCGAGCGTGAGTCCCGGTCTTTCTGCCGCAATGCGGAGAGCGACCGGTGGGGCTGAATGTGGGCGCAGGCGACGAACAGGGCATCGATGGCTGCAATCGGCGCCACATAAGATCCGTGAAACGACGGATTCGCAATCGAGGCGGTCCAGTACGAATCGCAGAAACGCGCAATCGGCGTCTTATCGCTGTCGGTGATACCGAAGGTGCGGACTCCGTTCTGGCGCGCCCGTAGCACTGCGTCTACCGTCACCTGCAGGCACCGGCCAAAGCTGATGGCAATCAGCAGATCCTTCGGTCCCAGAAGATTCACCTTCTGTTGTATATTTCCCGCCGAGCCAAGCGGGGCGTCGGCGTTGTAGCCGAGCGAAACCAGCCCGTACGCCAACAGGTAAGAAAGCGAAGCTGCAAAATCCGAACCCACCACCGTGATGTGGCGGGCCCGATTCAGCCGCTTCGCCAGACGAATGACCGCATCGGCGCTTACTTGCGAGCGCAGGGCCTGCAGATTGTGGGCCTCGATTTCAAAACTGTGCTCGACGTGATCGGCCACACTGCGCCGTTCGCGCGATGCCGCCTTCATCAATGTGTAGGGAGTAATTCGGCTGACGAAGTGGGATCGCAAATCGGCCGCGAATTGAGCGTAGCGTTCGTAGCCGAGCATCTGCACGCTGCGCACGATGGTGGCTTTGTCGACGCCGTAGCGCTTAGCGAGCGCGCGTGAGGAGAGAAAGTAGTTTTCCTCGGCGTTTTCGATGATGCTGCGGATGAGCCGGCTGCGGCTGCTGTTGAGATTTGCTTGCCCCTGTTCGAAACGCGTCTCGAGCCCCGTCATCCAGGCCTTGCGCCCGGCGCCTTGCCCATTGTTCGCAGTGGCCGCGGCCGACGTCCGATCTTTAGTGCGATCGGTGGCGCGATCTTTGTTGCGATCTTTAGCACGATCGGCGGAAACCACAGGTTTTGCTTCTGCTCGGCGCATGGAGTTTCGTCGACGGCTTCTAATAATTGGACTTCGGGGCAAATGGCGTAATTCGAATGCGCTCCGCAAATGTCATGGCAGCGCTCGAAATCAAAAGTTTACCTTCAGCGCGAACTGCATGATGCGCGGGTTGGCGGCCATAGTCGTGATATGACCAAAAGAAGAAGGCCCGTCCGAAACGGTATTGTCCGGATCACTAAAGATCGGATGGTTGAAGGCGTTGAAGAATTCCGTGCGGAATTCCACATTGGTGCGTTCGGTCACAGGAAATAATTTAATGATAGAAAGATCGGTATTGTATTGGGCGGGTCCGCGCAAGATGCCCATTCGGCTGTTGCCGAAGGCAGTCGCTATCGCCGGACAAGAGGCCAACCCGCAGCTGCCTGGGGGTTCGGGATCTCCGATGATCGGGTATGGGGCGATGCAGTTCTGGTTGATCCAGTTGTTGAGCCGTTGGGTTGTTGAACCGCTGGTTGCGATCGGACATCCAGGGACGATTTCCGCGAAATCACTGACGATGCCATAAGCGTTATAAGTGTCATTATTGAGCAACGGCAGCCGATGCCCGGACTGAAGCGTCGTAACGCCAGTCAGCTTCCAGCCCCCCAGCGTTTCGCCAAGACGCGAACGGCGGTTGCGAGGACCGGGCAATTCATAAACGCCGCTAAAGACAAAGCGCTGCGGTCTGACGAACTCGTCCGGACCATAATCGGCGCGCGGGTTGTTGTTGTCCCCATACTCCACGCCCCCGTTAGGCTGATTGGTACTTCCTAGCACGTTTGCCAAATCACTCGACCACGTATAGGACGCGAGGAACTGCAATCCGTGGCTGAACCGCTTGCTGAGAGTAGCTTCGAGCGCGTTATACCACGCAAAACCGGTCGACTGGATGTCATACATGCTGCTGGCGGAAAAGCCTTCGTAGGGCACGCGAAACGGGATATTCGCAATGGTCGTGGTAGTTTCTCCGCGAATCTGATTATCGGCAGTAGCGAGCGGGGCTTCGTTGATGTCGCGAAACACGAGCATGTGCGTGCCGCGCATTCCAGCGTATCCAACCTCAAGTACGAAATCCTTTGCGATCTGGGTCTGGACGTTCAGGCTGTATCGTTGAAAAACTGGCGGCCGCAGATTCAGGTCAATAATAACTGGCGAGAAACTGGTCGGCATGGCGCTGGTGGGGGGCATATACGGAAAGAATTGCGGGAACGTCCCCGTAACCGGTGCGAAGGGATTATTGAATCCATTGGTAAGGTCAGGAGCGTTTTCGCGATACAGACCGAAGGGCTGATTAGTGACCTGTTGCAGGTAGGGCTGTCCGGTGGCGCGTTGGTGATAGATGCCGTAACCTCCCCGGAGCACAACCTGATCAAGCCCGGGCAACACCCACGCAAAACCAATTCGCGGATTCAACGTGTTCTGCCCCGTTCCGTAAATTCCCATGTTGTTGCCGCTGGTTGTGACTCCCGCGGGTAAGGTGCCGGGGTAATTATCGGCGACCACGAACCCGGCGAGACTTCCAGTATCGGGGGGATTGGGATTAATCAATGACGGATTCATGGTTGCATTGCGACCGTTGACTTCCGAGAAATCGCCGAGACGTTCGTAGCGGAAGCCCAGGTTCAGAGTAAGACGCGAGGTAAGTTTGAAATCATCCTGCCCGTAGAGATTACCATCCCAGATACGCCAGTTTCGCGGGGTTATACCGGCGAGATCGATGGTTTCAAAGGGGTCGTAGGGCGCTTGTCCTAACATCAATCCAGGGTAGTTGAGAAAGACGGAATAGGCGCCATACTCGAAACTCGACATGTTGTCCTGGGCGCGGGTCACGCCCCCGCCCAACCGGAAGGAGTTGCGTCCGTGAACCAAAGAGACGGTGTCCTGGAAGACATAGGTGTTTTGTCCAAGGATGACACTCTGGCCATTTCCACCAATATTCAACCCTCCGAACACCGAGATCACGGCCCGAGAGTCATCGAAGCTGGGAACAACGCTGCCCAGATCGGAATAGGTGACGGGAAAGCTCTGATTGGTGCCGGCGTGGGTGCGATGAAATCCGATTTCCACTTGATTCACTAAGTGGTTGCTGAATAAATAAGTATGGGTTAAAGAGAAGTTACGGAAATTCTGCGGATTTGCCGTCGGCGAGCCGGGAAGGCCGCCGGAAAACGAAAAGACCGTTGGCAGGGTGAATGTGGCCTGACTGTTGGCGAAAAAGAAACGACCCTGGAAGCTGCTCTTGGCACTCTGCAGCCAATCAAGATTTGTAATGAATTGATTCTCGGTGTAAGGGCACGAGGCGCTGTAAGTCGAGAAGCCTTCCGGCAGCCCGGTGGTCGGATCCGTAATGACAGTCTGCGGATTCGGGATGACATACTGGCCGTTGGGCAGCTTCGCGTTGAACAGTGCAAGCGCCTGCGGGCTCACGTTGGCAGCGGTGACAGGCCGGCCCAGGGGATCGAGCCCTCCGAATGCGGTGGCTGGTCCGACCGAAGCCGCCAGCGCAGCGGCCGAACGATCGGTACCGCTCAACACAGGAAGAAAGACACTGCTGGAGCAACTGAGGTCGATGCCGTTCTCTTGCCGGGTACCCTGATAGGACGTGAAGAACAGTAGCTTGTCTTTCTTGATCGGGCCGCCCAGGGTAAAGCCAAACTGATTCTCGCGGAGAACGGCGCGCGGCGCACCTGTCTCATTGCGAAAGTAATCGTTGGCATTCAAGGCTTCATTGCGGAAATACTCCCAAACATTGCCGTGCCAGCGATTGGTGCCCGCTTTGGTTACCACGTCGACGTTCGCGCCTGCATCGCGTCCGTAAGAGGCGTCATACTGCCCGGTCTGGACCTTAAACTCCTGAATGCTGTCAGGATTGGGAGTGGCTGTGCCGCCGCTGAAGTGGCCGCTCCCCTGCAGATCGTTAACCTCCACGCCGTTCATCTGAAAATTGTTGTCCTCATAGCTGCCGCCGCCGGTCACGATAGGGTCGTCGACGCCGCCGCGGCCAATCTCTCTGGCATCGAATACTTCCGCGGAGACTCCAGGGGACAGGCCGAGTATCTGCGTGTAGTTGCGCGTTACAAGAGGCAGATCTTCGACAATGCGCTGGTCGGTGACATGGCCTGCCGCACTGGAGGTGGTGTCGAGTGGCAGGGCGTCAGCTTCGACGGAGACCACCTCTGCAACCGACCCGATCCGCAATTGCACGTTGAGAGTCGCGGTTTCGGTGATCTCGATTCTTACCCGGTCGAACACTATCGTTTTGAAATTTTTCTCGGCCACCACCACTCTGTAGGTATCCGGCGGCAGGAGCGGCACGGTGTATTTCCCGTCGCTCTGCGTCACAGCAGTCTGTGTGTGTCCGGTCGTCGTGCTCGTTGCCGTTACCGGAACACCCTGAATCACACGACCGCTCGGGTCGGTAACCGTGCCGCTGAGCGCTCCGCTTTGAGCCGTCTGCGCCGAGGCCATATTCGCGGTAAGGGTGCAGCCCGCGAGCAAGAGGTGGGCCAGTACTGCCCAACGATTCATCCTTACTGCACCGACTTCAAAGATCCAACCAGACCGACGCCGCATTTCGGGGCTCCCCTCTGCCAACGCTCGTGCTGCCGCCAGCCTCTCATTTTTTGGGGATGGCAGGCTTTAGGAAGGTGCAAGGTTTACACCGAGCGGTGCACGTTGTCAAGACAAAACACCGTATGGTGCAATTTCTCTTGACAGGTTCAGTGGGACAGCTCTACAACTAAAAACCGTATCTTAGATGGCCAGGCATGAGAATTGAACAGATCAACCTGCGCGAGATTCGGATGTCGTTGAAGGCGCCTTTTGAGACCAGCTTCGGCGTCATTCAGAACCGTCGCATCGTGCTCGTTGAAGTGGTGAGCGACGGCGTAAGCGGCTGGGGCGAAGTCACCGCCGTCGAGACACCTTCTTATAACGCAGAGACCACGGACACCGCCTGGCAGATAATTTCGGATTTTATTGCGCCCGTCCTGATCGGAAAAGAAATACAGCAAGCCGCTGAGGTCGGGGGGGGGGCTCGTCAGCATTCGCGGTCACCAGATGGCCAAGGCTGCTGTCGAGAATGCAATTTGGGACATCGAGGCGCAGCAAAAGCTGGTTCCGCTCTCTCGCCTGATCGGTGGAACGCGCGACGAGATTTCCAGTGGCGTTTCGCTTGGAATCCGTGACAATCCGCAAACCCTGGTCGCAGTGGTGGAGAAAGAACTAGCCGCCGGCTATCAGCGAATCAAGCTGAAGATCAAACCCGGCAAAGACATCGATTTCGTCGCCGCCGTTCGACGGCAATTTCCCAGGATTCAGCTTTCGGTCGATGCCAACTCCGCCTACACCCTCGCCGACCTTTCGCACTTGAAGCGCCTCGACGATTTTGGACTCCTCATGATCGAGCAACCGCTCGACTGGGATGACATCTATGCGCACTCCAAATTGCAATCGCAACTGGACACCGCCCTTTGTCTGGATGAGTGCATCAATAACGTTCGGCATGCCGAGGCTGCCATCGAACTCAAGTCATGCCGCATCATCAATATCAAACTCGGCCGGGTCGGCGGCCACAGCGGCGCGCGCAGCGTCCACGATCTTTGCCATCAACACTCCATTCCGGTATGGTGCGGAGGAATGTTGGAATCGGGTATCGGCCGCGCCCACAATGTCGCCATGTCTACGCTGCCAAACTTCAAGCTCCCCGGTGACGTCTCCGCGAGCCAGCGTTATTGGCATGAGGATGTGATCGAGCCCGAGATCGAGGTCTCGCGGCAGGGAACGATTTCAGCGCCAAAAACGGCTGGCCTTGGATATGAAGTCAAGCGGAACTTGATCGATCGGCTCAGTGTCCGCCAGCAAGAGTGGAAATCGAAAACATCCGTTGCAGTCTAGCAGTTTGCGAAAAAAAGTCGATGTTGCACTTGATTTTGGGTGGCGCAGCGGTTACCTCTGCGGCAACCGCACTATTTGAGCAGGATTGCCGACACTTGCCAAAACATAATTCGCGCGATCGAGTCACGAGTCCACGACAAGAAGGAACCGCTTAAGGTCGAAAAGGTGGTCGGCGATCCCTAATGACGACGTATGGGATCGACTTGTTCTTTCTGGCAGGGGATTCGACCCTCGAACGAACTGGGGCGAGATCCGGAAGTGCTTGCATTCAAAGAATCTGGCGGAGAGGGAGGGATTCGAACCCTCGATAGAGTTGTTAGACCCTATAACGGTTTAGCAAACCGCCGCCTTCAGCCTCTCGGCCACCTCTCCGGCGTCTTGGAATTATAGTTTACCATTGGCAGGGATTCAGTTCGGTGTCGCTGCGATTTGACCCCGCCGCCGAGCGAGTTCCCTTCCCCGTTTGCCCGACGCTGCCGTGGTTGCGTTATGCTGAAAGCTCCGGCGTTACGTCCGGAGACATCCGCTTTCGCATGGACAAACCTCAAGCCGAATTCTCCCAGGTATTGTCGAACCGAAAACTGGTCCTGGCTGGCCAGATTGCCTTTTTGCCTACCGGCATTCTTACGACAATCCTGGGCCCAATGCTTCCCATCCTGATTGCTCGCTGGGTGATCAACGATACTCAGGCCGGAAATCTGTTTCTGGTGCAATTCCTGGCGTCGCTGGTGGGCGTTCAACTCTCGGGGGTGCTGCTGGCACGTTTCGGATTCCGGCCCGCATTTCTTTCGGGTTTGCTCCTGATGGCTTGCGGCGTCGCGACGCTCTACATGGGATCGCTCGGGCTGGGGCTGGCCTCGGTAGCGGCTTATGGTCTGGGATTGGGGCTGATCATCCCGTCTGACAATTTGCTGATTGCGGAGATAGGCTCGAGTTCGGATTCCGGCCCGACTTCGCGCGCTGGCGCAGTGAGCCTGCTGAATTTTTTCTGGGGCGTGGGCGCGGTGTTTTGCTCGGTGATGGTGGCCTGGACAGCGGCCCACAAGTTGTTGCCATTCTTTCTCGGCTCGGTGGCGTTGTTTCTTGTGCTGCTGTCGCTGGCCATGCGCAATCTGCCGTTTCCTGCGGCCGAAACTTCTCCGGAATCTTCATTCTCGTGGCGAGAGATGGCGAGGAATCCGACGATTTGGCTTTTCGCAGCCGTCTTCTTTCTGTATCCAGGCGCGGAAACGGCGGTCGGGGGATGGATCGGCTCCTATGTTTCGCGGTTGGGACCGCGCGCGGCGTCGATGGCATCCATGATGCCGGCTTTTTTCTGGTTGGCGCTGACGGTGGGCCGGGCATTGGGCACCGCATTCTTAAGACATTTTTCGGAACGCCTTGTTTTGCGAGCCGGGTATGCTGCGGGAGCGGCGGGCATCGGACTCATGCTGTGGGCTCCCGCGCTTTCGAGTGTGATCGGTGGGGCGCTGATTACGGGATTGAGTTTCGCAACGTTGTACCCGATCACCGTGGCCCGGTTTTCGCATCGCTTCGGAGTGGCCGCTCGCAGCATTGGCGCGGTTATGTTTTCCCTGGCATCCGTCGGACCCGCGGTCATTCCCTGGATGGTGGGCGTCATCTCGCATGCCACCGGCAGTCTGCGCACCGGATTGCTGCTGCCGCTGGGGGCGACGCTGATCCTGTTGCTCATTCACCTTTTCGAGTGGTGATCAGCCGAAGAAGAGGCGAGCATCTTATCCACCCACATCAGCCCCCCGCATCATCAGAACGCGGGCTCTCCATTCACCAGCATTTTTTTCAAGCTAAACTCCTGGAGTACTCGCTGCTGTCCGACTCGGCTGATTTTGGGGTGAACAAATTCCACGCCGATTTTCTCGTCCGGAGTGACCTCTTTCGGACGCGGGAAGGCGAATTGGAAGGTATTTTCCTTGAAGCTATAGTCCATCAAGCTTAGCCGCTCTTTGCCGGCATCCAGAAACGTCGACATGCTGAGCGTTGGCACGCTTTGACGGCCCCAGTAAGCACGCAGCTGACTCTCATAGTCCTGGACGTTGGAGTGAAAGGTTACGGAAACCACGACCCGGTCGGAGAACTTGACTGCCAGAAACTTAGCCGCATTGGCGTCGAAGGCCGCTTTCTGCTCCGCGCTCATCGCATCGTAATGCGCGCTAAGCTGGGAAGAGCGCACCTGCGCTTCTCGCATCGGCTCCGCCGACCGAAACTGCAGATTGTAGCTGATGGTCGGGTTGGTCTCCATCTCGCCCCGGTCGCCAGCGGCACCCGATTGCCCGCGTGGTGCCGGATTAACCTGTGCAGTCGATGCGTTGCTGCCGGTTGGGACGTTCTCAACGCCCCCCAGCGATAAGGTTGTGGCCCAGGGCGATTCCGCCAATATGCGCTGCGTCTCTTCTGGAGACCAATGCTGGTACGGTTTCTTGGCCCAGAACTCTGCTCCCAGCAAAAGCGGCACCGCCACGCAAACGAGTAGCATGGGAACCATATGTTGATAGAATCTCCTCGCCATTAGCACGTGAACCTCCTTCTATCTTCCGCAAGGTTCTTAATTTTCACGAACCAAATGTTAGCCCCAACCTGGGGGCCCCACAAGCACATATTCCTAGCTGCTTCGTCTGTTGCGTGAATCAGAGATACCGGCTCACAACCGCGACGCCTTCGACCGTCGGCCCGCGGCAAGCCGAAGCGGGGCTGTGGACGCCAGCTCCACACGATTCCTTCCTTTGTGCTTAGCACGATAGAGAGCCTGGTCCGCCGCCTGGATCACCTGCTCGGGCCGGCGGTAGCGGGTGCTCGGCTCGGCCACGCCGATGCTGACGGTCACCGATAGACGGTCGGAGAATAGACGATCGGATAAGCGCTCGGGCGGCCGGTTGGCAGTCGCGAAAACGGCTTTCTTCTTCCCCGACCTTCTGCGGTCGGACTCACCGGTCGCCTTCTGAGGATCGCTACTTCTCTCGGCTCTTCTTTCAGCTCTCCTCTCGGCGCCCCGCACATGAAATGTGGATTTCTCAATGATCTGGCGCAGCGAGTCCAGATTCTCGAACGCCTCCTTGGCGGAAGTGTTGCGGAAAACGATGGCAAACTCTTCCCCGCCACAGCGGAAAGCCTGCCCGTCGCCACCGACCTCGTTCAACCGCGCGGCCACCATGCACAGCACCTGGTCGCCAACATCATGACCATAGGTGTCGTTGAACTTTTTGAAATGGTCGATATCGACGATGGCGATGGCATATTGCTGGTCCAGCGAAAGCAGGGACTCATTGAAGGCCCGCCGTCCGCGAATGCCCGTGAGTTCGTCGTGGTAGGCGAGCACGTAGGAAGTCTCGATCAGCGAGGCGGCGAGGATCAGGGCTGCGGTGGC
>Ga0182015_10005161_pt1 | contig 13718 bp, 12 predicted proteins | sample 712P3MmetaG_FD_120478 | JGI IMG/M metagenome (GOLD analysis project Ga0182015, IMG submission 120478) | Permafrost microbial communities from Stordalen Mire, Sweden - 712P3M metaG | ecosystem: Environmental > Terrestrial > Soil > Wetlands > Permafrost | place: Sweden: Stordalen | collected...
CGCACGCTGCACGACGAACGCGCCGACCAGGATTATCCCAGCACGAACCTCGTTTCCCACGAGTTGGGCCAGCACTGGTTCGGCGATTATGTCCAAGGGCGCGACTGGGCCAACATCTGGCTCAACGAGGGTTTTGCTACATATCTGGAGGGACTGTACACGCAGCATCACGAGGGGAACGACGCCTATCGCTTTGCGATTTACAACGACCAGCTAGCCGAGCAAGCGGAGGATCGCAACTCCTACCGACGGCCGATCGTCGATCGCCACTATCGCGACCCCTTCGATATGTTCGACGCGACCACACATGAGAAAGGCGCAGCGGTGCTCGATATGTTGCGTTATTTGATTGATGGCGCGGAGGCCACCTCGCATCCTGCGTCGCAACATGAGTTGTTTTTTCAGGCACTGCACCATTATTTGGTCGCGCATCATGCACAGGACGCGGACACGCCTGAACTGATCAAGTCCATTCGGGAAACCACCGGTGAGGAACTCGGTTGGTTTTTCCGCGAATGGGTGTTTATGGCTGGACGACCCGACTATCGGGTTGCGGCGAGCTACGACGCCACAAAAAAGATGGAGAAAGTCACCGTCGCCCAGACGCAGCGAACCGATGCCGAGACGCCGATTTTTGACATGCCCATCGAGCTGGCGTTCTATGCCGCGGATGGAGAACGGAAGAAAATTCAGGTTCGCGACAATTTGCAGCTGCAAGAGTTCGAGATTCCACTCGACTTCGAGCCGCGGTGGGTAGATTTCGATCCCGACAGCTTCATCGATAAGACCGTACAGTTTGACCAGCCGGTCGATGCCCTGATTGCGGAAGCGGAGAAAGATCCGTCGATGATGAGCCGGCTGTGGGCGGCCCAGCAACTGGGCACAACTACGCTTGCTAACCCGGATGCGCGCGTGGAAGCGCTGGCGAAGGTGATGGGCAACGATGCGTTCTATGGCGTGCGCGCAGCCGCTGCGAAGGGTCTCGGCAGTATCGGAACCGAGCAGGCCAGGTCGGCTCTGCTTTCCGCTTTGCGGCAACCAGATAGCCGAGTGCGGACGGCGGTGTTGGAAGCTCTGGGAATGTACGCGAAGGACCAGCGGGTTTATAGCACACTGGTGAACGCGTTGCACAACGATTCGAGCTACGCGGTAGAAGCCGCTGCGGCCAAAGGATTAGGTAAATCGGGCGTAGGGGAGGCGTTCGATGTCCTGCAAGCAGAGGTACTGACGAAGCCCGAAATACACGTCATGCAGGCGACATTGAGCGGATTAGTAGCAACCAAGAACCCGAAAGCAGTGGAAATCCTGCTGGCGCAAGCCCAGCCCGGAGTCCCGGAGCGAATCCGGCTGAGCGCGCTCGCCGGACTGGAAAGCCTGAAAGAAGTAGTGACACCAAGTCAGGTTCCGGAACTGGCCGAAGTGGTGCGCGCCGCGCTGCACGACCCTTTCTACTTCACACAGGAGGCCGGAGAAGAACTAGTCGGAGTCTTTTCTCTGTCTCAGTTCGAAGCGGACATTCAAGCCGAGGCGCAAAGGGCGCCCATGGCGATGCAGCGTGATCCAGCACAGAAGGTTCTCGAGCAATTGCATCATCGGAAATGAGGCAACGGAGTTACTTACGGCAGCGAGTGGCCGATCCCCAGGTTCGCGAGTGGGTCTCCCATCAGACTTCCGTAGCAACTATGGCGAGCAGAAGGTCACTGGGGCTACGTGCATAGTTTGCCCACCGGAACCGGGGGACTACGACAGAATGGCCGACTTAGCGGGACAGCTTGGCTATCCATGCATAGGTGATCAGATCCGAATGGGGGCGTTGAAATGCGGGACTCGAACCAGTACGCCATCGATGTTGCCCGGTTTTCGGAGTTCTCTTCGAGCAGATGACTTTCTCCATTTGTTCGCCTATGATAGCAGGATGAATTTGGGGCTGCCCATGGCCTGGGTCGTCAGGTGCAAGAAGTGCGGTTGCACGATCAATTGCCGCGCCATCGACCCCCAGACTGAACATTCTCAGCCCGATAAAGCCGCTCCATCTCCACAAGATTCTGTCATCGTGACGTGCTCTTGTTGTTGGGCGGCCTATCGCTATGGCCCGACTGAAATTTTCAAAGGTCCCCCCAGTCCAAGTAGCAACTGCCATGACCGCAGGAGGCTCAAGAGTAACGAGGAAAAAAAGCCCAACGCGGTCCTGCTGATTGCGGCGTCACTCATCGCCGCCGTGCGACTCAACCGAGAAGAGATTAAGTCTTCGCCGATCGTCTACTCGAAGATCGCAGACAGCATCCGGCTGGCTGAGATGATTCAGGCAAAGCTACGAGGGTGAGGAAAGACGTGCCTACCAGCCGCAGCTATTACGTCTCGGCTCTCCGGCAGGAACTGATCGCCCGAAATCGCTCCTATGCCGCGCTCAACCTCTTGCCGCATGTCACAAGCTATGGGGAAGTGCCGGTAGTGGTTTACCAGGCGTCTCCATGCGGCAAGAAACACGGCAACTTCATTTCGGCCAGCTACCGGGCTCTCACGAGGCGGCCAGAGTGGGGGAAGAGACTTGCGAAAGTTCACAGCAGCGCAGACCGCGCACTACCCAAAAGCGATTGCGTTTGGAAGGAACTCGACTCCTCGATGAGCTCCGATGCTCTATTGATGAACATATTCTGCTATCCCGGAGTAACGAAAAGAAAAGAGGTCAGTTCGATCTTGGGGACCGGGATTGGCGATCTTCCGGAGTTCGGGTTCAAACCCCGTATTCCTATGACTAGCGGCGCGATCGAGAGAACCGAAATCGATATGAAACTTGGCTCCGCCTTGTTCGAGGCAAAACTCACCGAGGGGGACTTTCAAAGCCAGCGCGCCGCGATCGTCGAAGGATATCGCAATCTGGAGGAGGTTTTTGAAGTGGGCGATCTACCGCGCCGTGGCCAGATGTATGTCTCCTATCAGCTCTTGCGGAATGTGCTCGCCGCGTACACGCTTGATCTGTCTTTCTGTTTGTTGCTTGATGCGCGCCGGCCGGATCTGAATGAAGACTGGTACGAGATCCTGCGCTGTATACGAATCACCGAACTCAGAAACGCCTGCCGAGTTCTCACCTGGCAGGAACTGGCGCGTTGTCTGCCATCGGCATTGCAGGAATTCCTGAACGTGAAATTTGGCATCGTCCCGCGCGACCGTGATTGAGCGATTGCGGACTGGAACGAATGCAACCGGGCAAGTTGACTTTGAGGCGGCTATCTGAGGTCGGCCACACCGCAAGAGATCCAGTTAGGCACGATCGCGGAATCCCTTCGCAGTCCATAAGCATCCAGATTCGAGATGAAGCAGCCATGCGATGAAGCAGTGATCCGAGCGGGAGCTTTAGGCGCGCGATGTGCGGAAGCATCGCGCCCGTGGGTGCTTGCAGCCATGGTTCTTGGTTCGAGCATGCCCTTCATCGATAGCACTGTGGTCAACGTGGCTTTGCCTGCGCTGCAATCGAGCCTTCACGCCACTGTGGTGGATGTGCAGTGGGTCGTTGAATCGTACGGACTATTTCTTTCTGCCCTGATCCTGGTTGGAGGTGCCCTTGGAGACTCCCTCGGGCGTCGGAAGATGTTTCTGTTGGGCGTACTTGGCTTCGCAGTGGCATCCGCCGGCTGTGGTTCTTCTTCGAGCATCAAGAGCTTATTAGTTTGGCGCTCTGTACAAGGGATCGCTGCCGCGTTCCTCGTGCCAGGCAGTCTTGCGATTATCAGCTCATCCTTTGACGAGAAGTCTCGTGGTAAAGCGATCGGGACATGGGCTGGATTCACCACTATCACTACTGCCTTGGGCCCAGTTCTCGGAGGATGGCTGATCGAGCATGCGTCCTGGCATTGGATCTTCTTCCTTAACATCCCGCTCGCTGCTTTTGTTCTGATCATCTCGTTCTGGCACGTTCCCGAGTCCCGCAGTCCCGATCCCGCAAGTATCGATTGGCTGGGCGCGTCGTTCACGATTCTCGGTTTGGCGGCACTGGTTTATGGATTTCTTGAATCGTCAATCCTCGGGTGGACGCATCCTCGCGTCATCGGGACTTTGATTGTCGGCGTTGGTTCGCTGACTCTCCTTATATTTGTTGAGAAGAGGGTAGAAACACCGATGGTCCCCCCAAAATTGTTTCAGTCCGCAAGCTTCAGTGGCGCAAATCTGATAACGCTATTTCTTTATGCTGCGTTGGGAATCTTCTTCTTTGTGTTTCCGTTGAACCTAATTCAGATTCAGAAATACTCCGCGACGGCGACCGGTGCGGCTGCACTTCCCATGATTCTGCTCATGTTCCTGCTATCACGCTGGTCCGGAGGACTCATAAGCCGCTACGGGCCAAAGATCCCGCTCATGGTTGGTCCTCTGATTGCCGCAGTGGCCTTCTTTCTATTTGCTGTCCCGAATGAGCGGGCTCCTTACTGGACCGCGTTCTTTCCAGCTTTTGTTATCTTGGGGCTTGGCATGGCCATCAGTGTCGCGCCGTTGACAACGGTGGTGATGAACTCCGTCGAGCAGGAACGGGCTGGCACAGCGTCAGGGATTAACAATGCTGTGGCCCGAGTCGCAGGCGTACTAGCGGTGGCGGTGTTGGGCGCAGTCATGGCAGCGGCCTTTGCATACTCGCTGCGAGGGTCTCTTCACAGGCTCAATTTGGACGTCGGCATTGTGCACCAACTCGAATCGAACGTTGCCAAGCTAGGCAGCCTCGATGCTCCGCCCGGCGTGGATTCCCAGACGGCTGCGGGGATTCGCTCCGCCATCTCTGACGCCTTCATTTTTGGTTTTCGCTTGATTGTGCTAGTGTGCGCAGTTCTCGCCATAGCGAGCGCTGGTGTCGCATGGCGGAAGATACCCGCGAAGAGTGCTGCGAGAGCTCCTGATCCCGGTGGCGTTCGGGCCGCCGACTAATCCCGTTGGTAGACTGCTGCGTTTTCGTTTTTCCGACCTAGAGGCCTCGGGATTAGGGGGTTCGCCACTCGACACGCACATCTAAGCTAAAGGCGCTAGACTGGCGCCATGCCAGACGATCTTCTGGAGAATGCGCGACGACAAGCTGAGAAGGCCGATTCCTCCATGCGTGCGGCGGCCCTCCTGCGGATTGCCCGCGCTGAATGCGCCGCGGACGTCCCTCGGGCGAGGAGTACACTGCTCGAAGGTCTGGAAATTATCCGCAGCCTTCCAAGCTCCGTACGGCGGCATCTTCTGGAAGAAGCGTGCGGGGTCGCAGCGGCGGTATCCCCTGAACTGTTGGCCGAAATCCCAATCACCCGGCATGGCGGGCACACCCGATTTGCATCCGTCAACATTGTCCAGACCATGTTAGCCCACGGTCATGTTGACGCCGCGTTCGACTACCTGCTCCACGACGGTGACGGAGCCTCTTTTCCATTCCTCTCGGTCGGAGGCGTTCTTCAGCGCCTCGATCCCCACAGTCCGGAGTGTGCCGCACGGCGGATGATGCTCCTCCGGCATGCGGTCGAGCTATGGCGCCGGAACACTTCTGGCCGTCATCATCACGAGCGGTATCATTTCGTGCGGCTTTTCGGGCATTTCTGGACAGAGTTCCCGTCAGAGGAAGCTCTCACAGTAGCTCGTATGATCGTAGCTCAAGCCGCCGAGGAGCCAGACACCGGAACCTCCGCTGGTTACGCGAACGAAATCCACTTCACCTCGCCCCGTCAGAATACTTTGTTCCAAATTCTGCACGTCCTGCGCCACCTCGACCCCGCACTCGCTCAATCGCTGATCGGCTCCCACGATCAGCTTGCCGCAGGTGCTCGGCGATATCCGAACGGGCTGGAGACGATGAACGAGGAGGCGGAAACGGAGGCGAAATGCCGGAAAGCCGACGGCGCAACTTGCGGAGGCGGCTACATCCTCGCGGGCGATCCCAGAGATTTTGACCGCCAGCGCAGACTCATTGACGCTACTCGAAGCGGGGACTTTGAGCGGTCGATCGAAGACGCCATCGAAAAGTATCGAGAAGACACGTCAGCTGCCACCCGCAACTACGCACCTAAGGAATACTGGCCATCCACAGGCGCTTTCCGGACGGTCTTTTATCATGCCGGGAGGAGCCTGGGGCCTGAAGCTGCCAAGTTATTGAAGCAAATCCCAGACGACGATGTTCGTCTCTTCGCAAACATCGAACTTGCTGCCTCCTTGGCTGGCTTGCCGGGATCCTCGATTACGCAAATGAAGCAACCGTACCCACCGGACTCTTCGCGGTCCGGGGCGGGCGGATTGTAAATGTGCGTTCGTCGCAGGAACTGCACCGCGAAAATACGAACGGTCCCACAGTGCGAAGTTCCGACGGCCGCCTTATCCGTTGTCCGAAATGCTTATTCCAGCCCTCTGCAGATCTTCGTTGGAGTTGCAAGTGCGGTCATGTTTGGAATACGTTTTGGAGCGCAGGGCGTTTCCCTGCATGCCACTTCCAGTGGGAAGTTACCGTGTGCCCGCACTGTCGCGAAATATCTGCACACCAGGCCTGGTATGCCTCTGAGCCGTAGCTTTGCTGAGAAAGGCAAACAGCGTGCCGGCAATTAGCGGCGACCGTTCCGAATTTTCTTAGCCAAGAACATTTCTACCCTTTCAATGAACCGTGGACCAAGGAACTGGTGACTTGGACTCCAGAGCTCGACGTGAAAACCGGCCACCTTCCGATTCCCACCTCACCTGGTCTAGGATTGGATCTGAATATGGATGTGGTGCGCGAGCGCCCTTATGACCCGAATGCATATTTTGACACCTCAAAGCCCGGTTGGGAGAGGCGGTTGGGGGCGGGAGCAAAACGGATCTCGTGACTGGGTTATTCCCAGCAAAAGGTTCGGGACTGAACGGGCCAAGCTAGAATAGGTGCTCGCTGAGGTTAGCAATCTAGGAGATCGAACATGTCGCGAACTCTGTCCGAATTAGACCTGAAACCCAAACTTCGCCAGCTGACATCACAAGTCGCGTTTTCCCTTGGTCTGTTTCTCTGCCTGATTGCGACGGCATCGACCGCCCGTGCGCGATCCAACAAAGCGTTATCAGTCTTTTTCGTCGATGTTGAAGGTGGCCAGGCAACCCTGTTTGTGACACCCGCTCACGAGTCGCTGCTGATCGATACGGGGTGGATGGGCAATGATGGTCGGGATGCGAATCGTATCGTTGCGGCTGCAAAAAGAGCCGGGATCAGCAAGATCGACTACGTACTGATTACCCATTTTCATGCAGATCATGTGGGTGGCGTGCCGCAGTTGGAGTCACGCATTCCGATCGGCACGTTTATCGATCACGGCGATAATCGTGAGACCACGGACGCCACCACTGTAGAAGGGTGGCAGGCATATCAAAAAGTATTGGCGACCGGGAAGTTCAAACGGATCGTTGCCAAACCGGGAGACGCTCTTCCCATTCGCGGGATCCACGCCACCGTCGTAAGCTCGGACGGCGCATTAATTACCAGCCCCCTGCCAGGCGCGGGCCAGCAGAATTCCAGCTGCGACAGCGCACAGCAATATTCCGCCGATCAGACAGAAAACTTTCGCTCTTTGGGAATCCTAATCACGTTCGGCAAGCTGCGAATCCTTGACTTGGGGGACCTGACCAATGACCAAGAGACGAAATTGATGTGCCCAGTCAATAAACTCGGCAGGATCGATATTTACATCGTGTCGCATCACGGATGGTCGCAGAGCAGTAGTCCAGTTCTCGTCAACGGCATCGCTCCGCGCGTGGCCATCATGGACAATGGAGCGAAAAAAGGCGGCACTCCCGCAGTGTGGGAAATCATCAAAAAGTCGCCAAACATCGAGGATCTTTGGCAATTGCATTTCTCCGAGGAAGGTGGCCCCACTCACAATCCCGCTCCGGAATTTATCGCCAATCCTTCGGGAACCGATGAGGCGAACTATCTCGAATTGACGGCGCAACCAGATGGAAACTTCCAAGTTTTCAACTCGAGGACACAGAAAAGCAAGGATTATCCAGCAGCTAGCAAGTGACTTCTGTCGTAAACAGCCGCTTGGGCAGCACGCCGCCCGCAGTCATCCGAATGGCGCCAACCTGTTTGCGTTGGACAGGGGGTCGCAGGATTAATCAACTTGAATCGTGCTTGTCAGTCGGAGACGAATTGGCTCGGCGGGGCACGATTTGAGGGCCTGCACCGCAGAGCGAAGTTCTTGTTGGTTAGACAGGGTCCGAGAAGCAACCAGGTACATCACGCCGGGCCCTATAACAGTAACCGTCACCCTGCCCCCGGAGCCCACATCGGCAATCGGATGCCAAAATTGCTCGGGAAAATACTTCGTCAATATCCGTGCATCAGTGGTCCCAAATAGGTCTTCGATTTGGATCTGCACCGTGCATTGAGTGGGGATTGCAAGGCGGAAATCCGACAGCACGACGGCACCAGCTTCCTGGGTGTGAAGATGGCTCGCTTTTTCCATGTCGTAGACGCCAGGATAAAGAGCTGTGGCGAAGGGTGTCTCTTCGGACGGCGGTTCGTCCCAGTTGGCAGCGATCAAGAAGTCACCTGGTTCCGAGGCAGACAATTCATATTCGCCCTCGCTGTCGGTGAAGGTGTAAGCAACCCTGTCGAGCTTGGTCGCTGATAACAGCCCAACCGAGACTCCCGCCAGCGGAACGCCATGCATGTCCACGACCCGCCCTCTAAATGGAAACGCATATTGGGTCCACAAAGACATGTCGGCACAGCCGTGCTCCTCAAGATCAATTTCGCGGTCCAGCCCTTCTCGGGCGAAGTACATGGGCAGGTCTGCCACGACCCGATATCTACCGCCTCGCTCCAATGGCAGGACGAAATGACCTTTTTGGTCGGCGACCACCGTGTAGCTACTATCGTGTGATGACACCCGCACCTTCGTCCCCGCAAGCGGCAGAGATGAATAGTTCTTCAATTCCTCCGGTCTGACGCCGTTCGGAAAGTTGCGGTTGCGATAGACTTCGCCGAAAATGTAAGTCGCACCCTCGCCCGCCCGGAGCTCGCGCAACTCTGAGATAAACTGCGCTGCATCTTCAAAGCGTTGAGTTGGCGTACAGTCGAGGATTACGGGGTTGTCCTGTTCATCTGGATGGGCCCAGACCAAGTATCGCCCGCCCGCCACAAACTCTGGCGCAGTGGAACGACAACTCGACTGGATGTGCATACGCGTCACGCTGATGCTAGTGCCGTTTGTACCCTTGAATGATTCGTCTACCGCAAACCCTATCCGCTGGGAGTAGGAACCAGTTTTCGCGTTGGTTTCTCTGGGTCCGAGATCAGTTACTGTGCCTGTGAAGATGATCGGCACCCATCGATATGCCTCGCATGCGTGAACCACGTCGGGGCAAGAGCATGCGAAAGCGACGATCGGATAGATCGCAATCATTGCCAAAATGCAGCACGTCTTCATACTCTTATTTGACACCGAAAAGGTCGGCAGTGACCGTAACCTTTGTTCCCGCCTGGGGCGGCGGACAGACGTCCTGGATCTGATCCTCGTAAATAAGCAGAATATGTCAATCGTGCACTTCCTCTGACGCGCACAAGTCTATTTCCCCGTTTGGACGGCACTCTCCGGAACCTTCGCCATCTCCTCAGCCTCGCGCATCAGTCGATCCAAATCAGTTCGGTCGAGCAATTTCCCCTGTGCGATCACTGCATTAATCTTCGTGGTGTTATGGATATCCTCAAGCGGATTGGCATCTAGGATGACGAGATCCGCTAACTTACCCTTCTCTGCAGTTCCGAGATCATCCAGCTTCCCGAGGAACCGGGCCGGGTTCAAGGTCGCAGTCTGGAGTGCCTCGAGCGGTGTCAACCCCCCATCTACCAGCAGTGCCAGTTCGTCGTGAAGGCTGAATCCTGACACCACGTTCGGGATCACTGGCGAATCCGTCCCTGCCAGAATTCGGATCCCCTGCCGCTGGAATTCCGCAACGAGGGGCCCCGGGCTTCTCTGTCGTCGCAGTGAACTTCCCATCACTGGGGCGCGTAATGTGTAGGCGGATTCCTCGCGACGGTCAGACATTTGCGAGATCGTAACTAGAAACACTTTGTGCGCCACACTATGGATGCCGCTTCCCCATCGCAGCTTCGATATCCTTTGCCGAATAAGGCAAGGATGGATTCAGAATTTCATAGCCCGTTGGAACGATCAGAAACGTATCTTCCACGAAGAAAGCCTGGTTCCCAGAAGTCAGCAAGGGCTCGTAACAAAGGACATTGCCGGCCTGGAAGATTTTAGGGACGCCTTCTGCCATGTCGACGCCCAGACCGTGCAAGGGCATGTTTGGCTGCTTCAAGAAGTTTGCCGCCGCCTCTTTAGCAGTTGCGGATTTCAGTTCAGCCTGATGTTTCTCAACGTAATGGGTGGTCGCCGTGAAAACATCTTTGGAAGTTGCACCGGGCCGCATCTGACTAATCCCGGCGAGGTAGGCGCCGTTCAACAACTCCATGGTTTCGCCTTGTCCTTCATCGAAGTGGCCAGAAACCGGAATTGTCCGGCCGAAATCGCCTTTGTACATCTGGGAATCACAGCCGAGATCGACCCGTACGACTTCGCCAGCCTGCATCGTGCGATCCTGGTTGTCGTTGTCGAGAAAAGCCTCGAATAGCGCGTTCCCCAAGGCATTGGGACCGGAACGAACCCACGGCCACAACGAGGGGGCAGTCGAACCCGCCTGCAGACATGCGTCGAGCACCGCGCCTTCGACCTGGCGTTGCGTTTTTCCTGGAGCGACCGCGTGTACTCCCGCCCAGAAGCCTTCCGCGGTCACAGCCGCAGCTTTGCGCATCCGCACCAATTCCGCCGGGCTTTTCACCGAACGTACTTCATCCATGATTGCAAATGCGTCCTTGACCTCGATGTCTGCCCATTTCTGCCCTAGCATGGTCGACCACACCAGGTGAGGGTTCTCCATCGGGCCCAGTCCCGGTGGAACATTGGGATCGCCACCCATCCGTCCGGTCTGACCAGCGCTATCGGCATACAAGACCAGTTTGGGATTGCTCTTGTGGCGCGATTCGACGAAGGCGGCAAACTGATCCCATGGAACGACGTGATTGAACTTCAGTTCCGTTTCACTTTGCGACCCAGGATCGAGGAAGGCCGAATCGAAGCCATGCATGGCTGCACCGAAGGAACCCAACCGGGGCGAGACAAACAACCAGGATTCTTTCTGCCTGCCGTCCAGCGCCAGTATCGCCCCGTGGAGGTTGGCCAGACCGGTGAAATAGTAGAAACTTGCATCTTGATGAAAGCCGGACTCATCCCAATGCTTCAGTGCGGAGAATGCGCGCAGCACGATGATTCCATCCGGAATTTTCTCCATGACTGCCCGCCGGCGCGCTTGGTATTCGGTGGAACCGATCGAAGTTTGGGCGGAAGCATAGGACAAAAGTAATAGCGGAATCAGGAAGCGCCACATGGAACGCACACTAGCCCATGTCTTGATTTACACGAAGACTATTCTGACCAGATGGATGTGTCGCCTGACGAACTGGAATCAGCCTACGGCGAGCGGTCCAGCAACGGCTAGCGCGCCGCACCGGTGAAGGACCGGGGCTTTACGGCCCGACTGGTAACAAAAAGGTCGAGTTGTTGAGCAAAATACTGACCCGTTCAAGCGTGTGCGTCAGAGAAAGCTTTCAATTACCGACAAGTTGTGCTCCGATCATAAAACCGAGTTCGGCCTTGCTGGGGCTTTATTGGTGACGCCCTATTCTGGCGGTCAGGAGTTGGATTATGCCTAACCCAGGCTCAAAGAATCCCCGAGTTTACTCGGGGATCATCAATTTGAGAATTGTGTCCTGCCTCTGCGTTTCGCTTTTGGCGCAAAACGTAGGGCGAGTGCATATGGAGGTCGGGGCTAAATCCGCGGCCGGCCGATCTTCGTGCTCGGATTGAGGCGTCTCCAAAGTTGCCCTGCCGGGGAGTACCTTTCACGGCTCAAGCGCCCAATGTCGGTTGGGCATCGGGGCTCGTTTCTTGGGTCACTATCGACAGCATGGGTCTCATCTATGAGATACAACGCGGAGACAGAGCCGACCCTGTTCTCGTTCTGGACCAAGAGGGAAAACTCTTACGTTCTTGGGGCAAGGGAGACTACAAGATACCTCACAGCATCCGCCTCGACCCCGAAGGCAATGTGTGGACTGTGGATGCTGGTACCTCTGTCGTGCAAAAGTATTCTCCGTTCGGCAAGAAACTCATGACTATCACGGTGGGCGAGCAACCGGAAAACGACAGCCCATTCAACGGAGCCACTGACATCGCCTTCGGGCCCAATGGACACCTTTTCATCGCGGACGGCTATGGAAACTCTCGAATCTTGGAATACACTCCCGATGGCAATAGGGTTAAACGGTGGGGTACGCCCGGTACCGGCCCCGGCGAGTTCCATCTACCACATGCGATCCAGATTGACTCGGAAGGCACAATCTATGTGGCCGACCGGGAAAATGGCCGAATTCAGAAGTTCGATCTTGATGGCCATTTCCTCGGCGAGATTCCGCATCTGGGAAGGGTTTATTCACTAAAGCTGGTGCGAAATGTGCTCTGGGCCAGTATGCAGCCGCTAAACCAGGCCCCCGGTTCGGCTGGCTGGTTGATCAAATTTGATCCCAAGACCGGCAAGATGCTGGGGCATCTCGATGTCACCGAGGTGCGCGGACTACATTCCGTTGAACAGGCGCCATCTGGCGAACCCGTGACCACTCTGGATAATCACTTGCTATGGTTTAAAGCCGAAGGCTCGCCGGGATTAACCCTTCCATGAACTGCCCAGTCTCTTGACTACCAAGGCTCCATTGACCAGAAAGTAGGGGATCCCCGAATCCGGCCTGCCTCTGGTTGTTGCAGCGGAGGAAGCAAAGCCCCCACGAGTTCCCATTGCTCATCGGTCAACAGCTTCTGTCGATCCTCCGTGACAGAAGGTCAACCCTTGACCTGCCTCACAGATAAGTATCTAACCCGAGGCCGAACCGATTCTTGAAACACATGTTTTGCTAATGTTTCTCTTGGCCCCCGAACATATCAGGAATGCCGCCAGGGCCAAGCAGGACTGCGACTTGGGGCAGAGCCCTGTGTCGATATCTTTGTCAGTGACCAATTTCGTTATGGCCCGTCTACCCTGGGGCGAGACCTCTTAGGCGCCTCCGCCGAACCTTGGCTAAGCCCTCACTTAGGAAAACCAATGATCTTGTTCAGCAAAAACACCAGAGTGACTCTGTGCTTGATTCGCAGCGTGATCTACATCTCCACCGTCCCGATCATGTTCCTTTGCGGCGGCGCACTCGGCTCGTGCTGCGCGCAGGAAGTACCGTCCGGACGATCCGAAGCCGCCGAATTCCAGAAGTTGGAACCTGCGCTCAATTTCCTGCGCGAGCGCAATGCGCGGACCTATGCAATTACCACCCCGAACGGAATCGACGAGGCCACCAACGTCGAGATCGGCGGAATCGAGCAATGGATCACGATTCGCGGCGAGGACCGCAACAACCCGGCGCTGCTCTTCCTGCATGGAGGGCCCGGCGATGCGACCAATCCCTGGGGATACGCAGCCTTTCGCAGCTGGCTGAAGTACTTCACCGTCGTGCAGTGGGACCAGCGCGGCTCCGGAAGAACCTTCGGACGAAACGGAGCGGCGTCCGCCTCCACCATCACGCCCGACCGAATGGCCGAGGACGGCATCGAGCTTGCCGAATGGGTGAAGAAGAAGCTGCATAA